>Ga0105092_10002102_pt1 | contig 10657 bp, 7 predicted proteins | sample PPLLak2March2015_FD_87021 | JGI IMG/M metagenome (GOLD analysis project Ga0105092, IMG submission 87021) | Freshwater sediment microbial communities from Prairie Pothole Lake near Jamestown, North Dakota, USA - PPLs Lake P7 Core (1) Depth... | ecosystem: Environmental > Aquatic > Freshwater >...
GGTCGAGGCCGGCGGTGGGTTCATCGACGATGATCAAGCGCGGGTTGCCCGCGACGGCTTGCGCGATGCCGAGGCGCTGCCGCATGCCGCCCGAGTAGCCCTTGACCGGCCGCTTGGCGGCGAAGGTCAAGTTGACGCGGTCGAGTAACGACGCGACGAGTTTCTTGCGGCCGTGCGGTCCGTTGACGCCTTTGAGTGCGAGCAGGTGCGCCAGCATCGCTTCGCCGGAGAGGTGCGGGTAGAAACCGAATTCCTGCGGGAGATAGCCGAGTCGCGGCCACAAGGACTTCGGGTCTTTCAATACGTCGGCGCCGTCGAGCGTCACACTGCCCGACGTCGGCTCCAGCAGGCCCGCCAGGATCTTCATGAATGTCGACTTGCCGGCGCCGTTCGGTCCCAGCAGACCGAACATGCCTTCCGAGACGTCGAGATCGATGCCGTTTAGCGCCGTGACGGGACCGGGATAGATCTTGGTGAGTGCGCGAGCGGAGAGCAAGGGGGACCTCCTCGTTCGGAGTAAGGGAGCCGACCGCTGCGGTAGCACGGCGGCTCGACGGGAAACGGGAGTATGTACGAAGCCGCCGCGGGCGAGGTTGCGCCGTCGCGCGGCGGCGCCGAATTCAGTTCACCCGGTGCAGGACCGGTTTCTTCCATGTCCCGTCGAGCGCCTCGGGCTGCGGCCAATACAACCGCAACGCCATCAAGAAGGGGCCGTTCGGGGCGGGCAGCCAATTCGATTGCTTGCCCGGTCCGGGAGATGCGTACTGGACGTAGACCGTCAATCCACCGTCCTTGTCGCGCCTGAGCTTCGAGAGCATCCCCGAGTTGATCAGGTAGCGTTCGAGCGGGTTGGCGACCAAAAGACGCGAGGGCAGCGAATACATGGTGAGCGACCAGAAGGCGTTGACCGGAGGCAATTGATCGCGCGCGAAGCGCAATTCATAGCGACCGACCGACGCGTCCAGTTTCTGACCGTCGGAATCCACGATGTACCCCGGATAGATCGCCTCCTCCTTGGAGTTTCCGTAGATGCCGTCGACCGCGGCCGTCATACGGTAGAGGTAGTTGTCCTTGAGATACTCGCGCGTGCCGAACAAGTCGGCGCTGGTGAGCTCGCCCGTCGCCATCTTGTGTTCCAACGAATCGTAGGCCTGCCACGCATCGGCGCGGCCGTCTTCGATCGCCTTCTGAAACTTCCCTGCGTCGAAGTTTTTCCCCGCACCGATGCCGATCTTTGCGAAGCGCGCCATCAGCTCGGTCTCGGACGGATTAGTGGGACAGAACTGCAGCACAAAATTCAAAATATTGAAGAACTCGAGCGACGTCCTCTCCTCCTGCGCGGAAAGGGGCTTTATGAAGTCGACCGTCGTGGGAACGGCCGCGGCGGGTTGGCCCAAGTACTGTGAGAGGGTTTGAACCCGGTAGTGCCGCTGGATCTCCACCACGTTCTCGATGTCCTTGGGGTCGAAGAGCTGCGTGCGGTACACGACCAACGCCCACTCGGTCTCGCACGGAATCACGGCGGTCACACCCGCGGGGGCTTCTCCCTGCCATTTCGGTCCCGCGAGCAGAAACGTTCCGCCCTCGTTGCCGGTCGCGCGACTCCCCACGTACGCAAAGTTGAACGTGTACAGATCGATGAATTGCGCCGAATAATAGCGGCCTTTTTCGACCGCGGGAATGGTGAGCACCAGCGGTTCGAGGCGCAGGTCGGCGCCCAAAAAAGAGTAGGGTGTATCGGAATTGGGGGTCTGGACCGCCTTGTCCTCGGGCGTATAGACGCGCCCGATGTTCGCGATCTGGTTCGACGGTCCCTTGTACTCCGGATTATCGGTGTCGACGAAGTACGCGTGCAAGATTCGATAGTTGTCTACCATGGGGAAGCCGTAAATGTACGCTTCCTTCGCGATCGCACGCGCCTCCTCGGGTGTGACGGCTTCCTTCGAGGAGCACGATGCCAGCATGACGCCGGCGACCAGCATCGATAGCGGACGCGGGATTCCCATACGACCCTCCCCTTTCGTTGAAGGGTCCAAATGCTAATCGACCCCGGGCGGAATGTCCACCGCCCGGGGTCGGAATGCGTACGAACGCCCGCTTTGCGGGCCAATGGATGCGGAACTAGGCCGCGGTTACGCGTGCGTCGCCGTTCTCATCCACCGGCTGGGCCACCGCGCGCGTTCGCGTCTTGGCGACCAGCACGTAGATCGCCGGCACGAAGAACAGCGTGAACACCGAGCCGATGATCATGCCGCTGACCAGCATGATACCGATGCTGTTGCGCGCCCCGGCGCCCGGGCCGCTCGCGAACACCAGCGGCAGGTGACCCATGACGGTCGCGGCGGTAGTCATCAAGATGGGCCGCAGTCGAGTGCCCGCCGCTTCGATCACCGCGTTAAGCTTGTCGCGCCCTTCCATCTGTAGATGGTTGGCGAACTCCACGATCAAAATACCGTTCTTCGCCACCAAGCCCACCAGCGTGATGAGGCCGACCTGGCTGTAGATATTGAGCGTCGTGAGCCCGAGGAATGAGAACGTCAAGGCACCGGAGAGGGCCAGCGGTACCGAACCCGCAAGGATCACAAATGGATCGCGGAAGCTCTCGAACTGCGCGGCCAGCACCAAGTAGATCAAGATGGCCGAGAGCAAGAAGACCGCCATGAACTTGCTGCCTTCGGTGCGAAGCTGGCGCGACTCGCCCGCGTAGTCGATCGAGTATCCCGGTGGCAATATCTGGCGCGCTTCGGCTTCGAAATACTTGAGCGCCTTGTCGAGCGACGTTCCCCAGGCCTGGACACCTTGGATGCGCACCGCGTTGAGCTGCTGGAAGCGCTTGAGTTCGCGCGGCTCGGTGGACGTCGTGAGGGTCGCGAACGTGGACAGCGGCACCAGCCGGCCGTTCCCGCCCGTCACGTAGATCTGTTCCAGTTGATCCGCCGTCAAGCGTTCGGCGCGCTTGATCTGCGGGATCACCTTGTAGCTACGTCCTTGGATGCTGAACCGGTTGACATAGTTTCCGCTCAACAGGGTCGAGAGATCACGCCCCACCTCGGACATGTCGACGCCTTCCGAGCGCAGCTTGTCGCGGTTGAACACCACCTGCGCCTGCGGCTGGTCGAACTTGATGTCGGTGTCGGTGAACATGAACAACCCGCTCTGGTACGACTTCATGACGAGCTGGTTCGCGAAGTCGAGCAACTGCTGCGGTTCGCCGGTCCCGAGGATGACGAAGTCGACCGGGAAACTGCCGCCGCCCGGGAGCGCGGGCGGGATGATGGGGATGACGCGCACGCCAGCGATCTTCGCGAGTGCCCCCGACGATTCCATGTGGAGCTGCTCGGACGACTTCTTGCGCTCGTTCCACGGCTTGGCCACCATGCCGCCGAATCCGCCGGTCGGGGAAGTGATCTGGAACGTCGCCTTGGTTTCCGGGAATGACTTGTAGACGTCGTAGACCTGTGCCGCGAACAACTTGGTCTGGTCGAGGGTCGCATTGGCGGGCGCTTGTACGATGCCGAACACGACGCTCTGGTCTTCGTTGGGCGCGAGCTCCTTTTGCGAGAACATGTAGAACGGCACCATCAGCAGCATGACGATCGCCCACACCGTGAACACGACCGGCCGGTACTTCAACACCGAAGCGAGGCGTCGCATGTAGACCTGGCGAACGATCTCGAAGTGACGATTGATCATCCCGGCGAAGCCCTTCTCGGTGTCGCCCGCACGCAACATCTTCGAGCCCATCATGGGCGAAAGGGTCAGCGCCACTACGCCCGACACGATGACCGCACCCGAGAGCGCGAACGCGAACTCGCGGAACAACGCCCCCGTCAGTCCGCCCTGGATGGCGACCGGCGTGTAGACCGCCGCGAGTGTAATCGTCATCGCGATGATGGGGCCGACCAGCTCGCGCGCCGCTTTGATCGCGGCGTCGAACGGTTTTTCGCCCATGTGCAAGTGTCGTTCGACGTTTTCCACCATGACGATGGCGTCGTCGACCACGAGACCGACCGAGAGCACGATCGCAAGCAGCGTCAGCAAGTTGATCGTGAACCCGGCCACCGCCATGATGAACACCGCGCCGATCAGCGAGATCGGGATGGCCACCACCGGGATGATCATCGCGCGTACCGATCCGAGGAACAGGAAGATCACGCAGATGACGATCAAGAGCGTTTCGCTCAGCGTCTTCAACACTTCGTGAATGGCGTGGTCGATGTACTCGGTGGCGTCGTACGGGATTCCCCCCTTCATGCCGGCCGGCAACTGGGCCTGAATCTCGGGCATGGCCTCGCGCACGCGCTTGATGACTTCGAGCGAATTGGCGGTCGGCAACACCCAGACGCCGATGAAGGTGGCCGCCTCCCCGTTGAAGCGCACCTCCGACTCGTAGTTCTCCGCGCCCAGGACGACGTCGGCAATCTCGCCCAAGCGGACGACCACGCCGCCCTCTTCTTTCACCACGAGATTGCGGAATTCCTCGACCGTCTTGAGATTGGTGTTCGCGACCAAGTTGACCGACGTCATGGTGCCCTTGGTGCTGCCGAGCGCCGAGAGGTAGTTGTTGGCGGCCAGCGCGTCGTTCACCTGGGACGGCGAGATGCCGAGGGCGGCCATCTTGTCGGGCTTCAACCATACGCGCATCGCGAACGTGCGGCCGCCCAGGATGTCCGCGCGCTGCACACCGCTGATCGACGAGAGCTTGGGCTGCACGACGCGCGTCAGGTAGTCGGTGATCTGGTTCTCGTCCAAGTCGGTCGACGAAAAGCCCAAGTACATGGACGCGAACTGGCTGTCGGCGGTTTCCAGGTTGATGATGGGCGCTTCGGCCTCCGGCGGGAGGTCGTTACGCACTTGTGCGACTTTGGCTTGGAGTTGAGTGAGCGCGGCGTTGGTGTCGTAGTTGAGCTTCAAATGCACCGTGATGGTGCTCAAGCCCTGCGCACTCGACGACTCGATGTAGTCGATGCCGTCCGCGCTCGCCAGGACGCGTTCGAGCGGCGTGGTGATGAAGCCGCGCACCAGGTCGGCGTTGGCGCCGACGTAGGCAGTCGTGATGTTGATCACGGCGATGTCGCTGCGCGGGTATTGTCGCACCGACAACGAGCGAATCGATTGCAACCCGGCGATCAAGATCACCAGGTTGACGACCATCGCGAGGACGGGCCGTCGTATGAAGAGGTCGGTGAACTTCATCTAGCTGTCCTCGGGCTTGGGGGCCGGGTCGTTGGACGGCGTCACCGAGTTGTTCACTTCCACCGCCGCCCCGGGCCGGAGCTTGAACACTCCCGACGACACGATCTCCTCGCCCACCTTGACGCCGGAGAGAATCGCAACCTGGTCGCCGCGACCACCGCCCAGTTTGACGAATTGCTGGCGCACTCCTTTATAGGTCTTGCCGTCCGGCCCCGCCACGTCTTCGACAATGAACACGGAGTCGCCGTAAGGCGCGTAGTTGATGGCCGACACCGGGAGCGCGATAACGTTACTGTCCACGTTCCCCATCACCTGCACCGTCGCGAACATTCCGGGACGCAGAGTGCCGTTCGGATTCCGGAACGACGCCTGCACTTCGACGTTGCGCGTGTCCGCATTGATGAGCGAGTTGATCGCGGTTACCTTGCCCGTCGCCGCCACTTCGTCCATGCCCTCGATCGTCACGTTCACTTCGTCGCCGACCTTGAGCGAGTTGACGGCTTGCTGCGGCAGGTTGAAGTTGACGTAGATCGGGTCCGTTGCCTGCAGGGGCACGATCGGGTCCCCGCCCGCGAGGTACTGGCCGAGGTTGACCTGTCGGATGCCGAGACGCCCGGCGAAGGGCGCTACGATGGTCTTGCGCGCGATCATGGCGCGAAACGACTCGGCCGTGGCGGCCGCCCGCTTCGCTTCCGCTTCAAAGCCGTCGTACTCGGCCTGCGAGATGACTTGCTTCTCCATCAGCTCTTTGGCGCGATCGAGGTTCATGTTGGCGAGGTCGCTCTGCGCTTCGGCAGCCTCGAGCTGCGCGCGCTCCTGGCTGGTGTCGAGACGAACCAGCACGTCCCCTTTCTTCACCCAATGCCCGGAGTCGAACGTGATCTCTTGCACGACGCCGGGAAGATCGGCGCTCAAAACGACGCCTTGAACCGCCACCACGGTGCCGATAGCACCCTGACTCGCGGTCCAACTTTCCTGTTTGGCGACGACGGTCGTCACCGCTTCCGGCGGCGCCGACCACGGCGTGCTCATCGCGACCTTGATTTGCCGGTATTTGACAAGCCCGAGCCCGGCGATGATCGCGAAGACGACGCCCAGGGTGATAAAGAATCGCTTTCGCATGTCGAGAAGCCCCTCCTGAAGGGTACGGATCTAAGCGTCGCTCTAAACGCGACGTCGGAATCGGATTGAAGATCGGGCGGCCCGCGATAGTGGATCCCCGTGTGGACTCCCCGGGTGACCCGACGAACCGCTGGATTCGAGGCGGTGCGGACTGCGGCCTAAGCAAGATAAAGCCTAAGATGAATTTCCGCCAAACGGGGGATATTTTTTTTTGAATCCCCCGGCGCCCAGGTTCGGCCCTCTCGCGGTCCCGAAATGTGTAGTTTTGCTACGAAATACGGGCGGTGGCGGCGCGAAGAAGCACTACGTCTTCGACGGGTTCACGCCGAGCCAGACTGCGGCGCTCTCGAGGTCGCGAAAGACTTGGACTTCGACCCCGACCCCTTCGCTATAGACGGACCCCAGCCGGCTCAAGCCGAAGTGCACGTCGCTGGCGGCAACCAATGCACAGCGTCCCCCGATACGCGCCGCGTACGGCCCCAGAAACTCGGCGACGCGACGGATCTCGGCGACAGGCGCCGTGGCTAGAATCTCCGATCGCCGCACGTCCACGAGCAACGCGGCGGGGTTCGGGCACGCGGGGTCGTTCATCGCCGCGACGAACGTCTTGATGATGTCGTCGGGCTCGTACTGCCCGACGAACTCCATTCTAAGCAGGTTTCCTTGGATGTTATACAGAACCGGCATGTCAGTTCACGCCTCTACTTCGACCGTTTCACGCCCAGCCACTCCATCGCCTCACCGACGTCTCGGAAGACTTCGACCTTCACGCCGACGCCTTCGCTGTAGACCGAGCCCAGCCGACTCAAGCCAAAGTGCACGTCGGATTGGGCGACCACCGCGCACCGCCTGCCGACGCGTTCCGTGTACGGAGCCAGCGCTTCCGCAACGCGACGGATTTCTTCGGTCGATCGCGTCGCGAGTGATGCCGATCGCGTTACGTCGACCAGGAGCTTCACCGACGGCGGGCAGGCGGGGTCGTTGATCGTGGCGACGAACTCGCGGATGACGTCGTCGGGCGTACTCTCGTCTTCCAACTCCACTTTCAAGACACCCTGTTTGATCGAACACCGGACGGGCATGGTCAACCTCGATTCGCGAGAGAATAGAATACCACTAATGGGTTCCGGTATCAAAAGGCGGCGGCGTCATCGCTTCGACGCACGAGACATCGAGCCCCACCGTCGTACCTGCGCGCAAGAAGTCGAGAATCAGCGCGTCGAAACACGCCATGTTGGCAACACCGGCGGGAAAGTGCCCGAGATAGTCGATCACCACCACGCGGCTGTCGGAGAGCCGCGACGAGACTTCCTGCGCCCACGCGACCGGCGCCACGTAGTCCATTCCCCCGGCGAGCAACAGGGTTGGAACCGATGCCGTCACCGGTTGCAGCGACTCGTCGGACACCGCGACCGTCGGCCATTCATGACACGCGCCGATTTGCTGATCGACGCGGTAGCGCCCGAGAAACGTCCCGCCGGTTTCGGAATCGATCTCGTCGGTTTGTATTCGTTGGGTGCCTTCCGGGCACGTCACCGAGAGATACATTCCTTCCGCGAACGGCGAGGTCGTCCCACTGTCCGGCATTACGGCGTCGAAGAACGGGTAGAAATCCTCGCCGAAGGCGCTGTGGATGATGAACGGGACCTTGCGCTGCGTGGTCGTCGTGATGAGCAGCGAGCGCAACGCCTCGCAGAACGGCCCGCGCTCGAGTGCCACCATGCGTGTGTCGGCCGAATCGGTATAGATCGCTCTCACCGGGCCGGCGTCGAAGCGCGCAAGAAGGCTCTTCCACTCGGTGCGCAGAGATGGGAACGCTTCCCCGCATTGCGGGTCGCGGTCGCAGTCGTCGAGGAGCTTTTGCAGCACGTCCTCGGCCCCACGCGCGTGGTGGAGCGGGACCTTCTCGCCGATCGGAACGGTGCCGAGCATGACGGCACAGCGGACATTCTGCGGATACTCGCGCAGGTACGTCTGTATGACGATGGTCCCGTACGACAGCCCCATGAGGTCGATCTTCTCGAAGCCGAGCGCGAGGCGAACCGCGTCCAAGTCGCGCACCGCGGCCATGGTTCCGTACTGCGTCAGGTCGGCGATCTTCTCCAGTTCATCGCGGCAGCGCCTGACGGCGGCGGGGTCGTACATATTGCCAAATTTCGAAGCCGCTTCGAGCTCTGTACAGCGGAGCGGATTCGATTTTCCGGTGCCGCGCTGGTCGATCAGGACGATGTCGCGCGTGGCGCGATAGCCCGTGCTGTCGGCGGCATAAAACGCGGCTGCCGAGGTCGCGGAAAGCCCGGGTCCACCCGCAATATCAAAGAGCGGCGCGTCCTTCGTACCGTCGGTCAGCGCGGGCACGACGACAATGTGGAGCGAGATCTTGCGCCCGTCGGGTTTCGCACGGTCTTCGGGGACGAGCAAGGTCGCGGCGAGGAGCGTTTCCGCGACACCTTCGACGGCGTAGTCCGAAAGCGTCAAGGTCGCCGGGCGCGGGACTGTCGGCAACTCCGGCGTTTGCGCTGCGACGGAGGAAAACAGGACGGCCGACAGTATGAGCGCAGCGCGGAGGCGAATCATTTTCCAGCGAGCGTTGCGGTTACCACGTGTTGTTCGCGTACCAGTCGTGCGCGAGTTGGACCTGCTGGGTCCAGAAGGTGAGGCGCCGCGTCGGGCTGGTGGACGTGAAGAGACCGAGCTCCTCGACGAAGTTCCAAAAGCCCTCACTCGGTTCCTGTGTTCCCTTCGACGTCACCAGAGCGGTCGCGAGAAAAGCGCCGCGTGTGTAGCTCTCCAAGGACAGGCGGCCGAGAAACTCTCCCAGAATCGCGCGATCCTGATCGGACCATTCCGGAACCCCGAGCTCGAAGGGTTCGCCGTTACCGACGTGGGCCATGCGCAGGACGAGTCCGTTCGCGAGTTTCGAATAGTGAATGAGGGCCTTGCGGCGGCCGACTTCCGCGACGCGACGCCCGATCTCCGCGAAAGCGGCCGGGTCGGCGTCGGAGTAGGGCCAGGATTTCGAGCGAAGTTTTTCTAATTTGGAGTCAGTCATGCCTGAGCGCGGGCGTCGAAAAGCCCGCGCGGCATTCTACCACGCGTCTGTCGATTCGGGAACGAGGATCGAATGTTACTTGAGTAGCACGAGCTTCTTCGTCCGGCGATGGCCACCGACGTCGAGCACGTAGAAGTACACACCACTCGACACCGCTTCCCCGCGATCGTCCCGACCCTGCCATGTCACTCGGTACGAACCACCGCCCTGCTCTTCGTCCACCAAGGTCGTCACGATGCGACCGGCGATGTCGAGAATCCACAGCCGCACGCGCTCCTGTCTTGTCGAATGCGGGAGGTCGTATGGAATGATGGTTTGTGGGTTGAACGGGTTCGGGTGATTTTGTCCGAGTGAGAGCATGAGCGCGCCCGTCGACACGGTCGCGATCTGGGAGCGGAACTCGCCGCCCGCCGTCGCGCGAATGACGAGCTCGTAGTGGTAGGTCTTCCCGCCCTCCACGGAAGTATCGAGATAGGATTGCGACGACCCGCCGGCGGGTCCGTGGGCCACTTCGAGGGGAAGTGCGGCCCCCTCCTCGCGACGATACAGCGTGAAGCTCTCGACGGCTTCATCGCTCCGAAGCTCCCAGCGGACTTCCACGCCGCCTTCGACCGCCGCGGCGTCGAAACTCGTGATCAATACGGGTAAGCCGCCGTCACCGAGGTAGAAGGACAGCGGATACGCACCTGCGAGATCGTCGACGAAGCTTGTGATGTATACATATCGATCCAACCAATACGCGGCGTAAAAACGCAGTTCGATGAATTCGACCGGCGTCTCGGCGAAGGCACCGGAAAGCGAATACCCCCCCACGATACCGCTGTTGTTTCGAAGCTCGACGAAGTTATTCGTCGCGCCGCGGCGAACCGCAATTATTTCGTCAGCCCACGAGTAGATGAAAAAGCCGAATGCACCCAACGAGGGAACGCCCGACACCATCAAGCGAACGTACAGGTAGCCTTCCGATTCCCCGGTGGTAGCCACGGAGACCGTCGGTATCTGGGCGCCTCCCGGCGCGGTCGGCGCAGGCCCACCACAGAAGGTACAACTGCCGTCCACGACGAATTTGTGGATACAGCGTGCATCGGCCGGCGTGATGAGACCGCTGCAATTGATGTCGGCAACCTGTCCCAGCTCCGCGCAGGGCCCCATTTGAAGATAGGCGTCGAAGGCGCACGCCGCGTCTTGCAGCGTGATCGCACCGTCGAGATCGAGGTCTCCCAGTTGCGCCACGGTGAAGTCCCACGTGGGACCGCTGTGCGTGAGCGATCCGTCGGACGCGACCAC
>Ga0105092_10002103_pt1 | contig 10657 bp, 10 predicted proteins | sample PPLLak2March2015_FD_87021 | JGI IMG/M metagenome (GOLD analysis project Ga0105092, IMG submission 87021) | Freshwater sediment microbial communities from Prairie Pothole Lake near Jamestown, North Dakota, USA - PPLs Lake P7 Core (1) Depth... | ecosystem: Environmental > Aquatic > Freshwater >...
AGTTAATATCATGTGATGGTGTACCTTTCTGAAACTAGCCATGTTTCAAACCCTATCTCTAACGTTTGATCGTTGTAAAAAAACCCTCTTTTTCAATTTCTTTCAGCAACGCAGTATCGGTAAACTCCCGGTTAGTTACCTTGAGCTCCGGGTTGGCGGCGGTGATATCCTCAATCGCTTGTTTGATTGATTCATCAGAGGGATAGGGTTTACTGGGATAATCCAAAGCATTGTTTTTGTGCATAACCTCCACAAGTCTCGTATCTTCAATCTTCAAATACTTTCGCAACACCGCGCCAAAAACCGCTTGATTTCGCTTTGCCACCCCATTCCTTCTATCATGGCTTTCAAGAACGCCTTCAGTTTCGCCGGATTCTCTTTCAAGAATTGCCGTTTCGTCGCAATATCACCGCTCGTCACGTAAACGCCGTTTTCCACGGCATCGGCCAAGACGCTCAGCTTCTGGCCTTTCAATTCATAAAGCGCCACGGTATCGGAGCTGCCGAGCGTAGCGTGAATCCTTCCCTCGAGTACCAGTAACACTTTCTCGATGGAACTCTGGATTCCCGTCGTAAGAAAAGAAACGTCCTTGCCCGGAACCAGCCCAAGCTTTGGCAGCATGCGCCGCAGCGCGAAATAATCGCTGCCGGCCGGGTTGCTGATGCCGATTGTCTTTCCCTTGAGCTGTTGCAGTGAAGCGATCGAGGCATGGGCCAGCATCTTGTAATCGTTGTGTCCGGAAGTAGCTATGATTACGACGGGAGCGCCTCTCCCGGCCGCGCTGATTGCGGCGGCTCCGGTCACGTAAATGACGTCGATATCTCCGCCGACGAGGGTTTGCATTGTCGTGGCGCTGCCGCGTATAGAGACTAAATTCACGGTCAAGCCGTGTTTTTCAAAAAGTTTATTCTCCTTGGCAATCCATAGGTATGCGGTGCGGGGCGTGGCTGATGCGTACGCTATGTTTAGACGGCCCAGTTTTGCCTCTTCGCTATGCGCGACTACCGAACACCCCAAAAGAAAAAGGAACAACAGGAGAATTCTCGGCATCATTTTTTACCGCCGTTCGGGTGCCCTATCCCAGACGTTCACAAAGGACGTCACGGCTTAAAAGGGTTTTCGCGGCAGAGTCCTTGCATTAACCCCGGCTGCGCGCCCTTGTTCAAAGACTCGGCGAGCTCGCGCAAATATTCTTCCTGTTCTATGGCCTCGTATAGCGCCAGCGAGCCGTCATTCTTGAGCGGTTTGCCGCCCATGAAGTGAAAAGAGTGACAGTCCCAGTCATAGAACTCATCGCCGCGCGCACAGATCTCTTTCCACCTGAGGCCCACGGGACTGCGATGCAAACCCGTGCGCGCTGGAAGCGCCTCTTGTTGTTCCAGGGAAAGATTCAGGTCCGCCTTATACCCGGCTTCTTCGGGAATTCCTTCCCACATGCGCCGGTAGTTGGGCAGGAACTCTTCGGCGCGAACCGTCAGCGCCGTGTGCATGTCCCACCATGTTCCATGGCCGGAAACGCGTTCGTCGACCCGGTCAACCAGCTTGTAGACGAGCCGGGCGCCCGCTCTCAGACGAAGCACGAGGGTTCCCTCGGCAGTCATAGAATTTTCCGCCGGTTGGATGCCGCAATATTTTTCGAAGAAGGCCGCGGTTTTTCCCAGGTCGCGGGTGCCGTAAACTGCGTGACTGATACGGCCGACGTTTTCGGAGGTCGCGATCTCCATGGCGCCTTCGGGCATATGCACGGGCGCCCAGAACTCATACTGGTTGCCGTCCGGATCGGCTAAATAGATGACGGTGCCTTCGTCGCCGTCGGCGGCCGTCTTCACCGGGTCGGTGTGGGGTATTTTGTGCTGATCGAGCCTGCGCAGGTGCGCGTCTATGTCTTGTGGGCGGATGTAAAAACCGCAGCGCGGCAGGTCCTCGCCCAGAGCTTTCGGCGGCGGGTAGATCTCAGGCTGAAGGAACGCGCCGATGCGGCACGATCCACCGTCCCACCACAAGAAGCAGGTTATCTTGATATTCCTTTTCCGCGCCGCAGTCGTGAGTCCGATGAGCGGTCTTCGCGTAATGCCAGTGGCATTAACCGCCCAGTCGGCCCAGGCGACCATATCGTTGGTTCCGACCACGAAGTGATCGATCCAATGGACAGCTCCACGAGGTTCAACGTCTGACATAAATAATTCCCCCCTTAATAGGTTCCAATAGTTCGAGACGTTCCAGTCGTTCAATTCGTTGGTAGTGGTTCAGTTTCGCCAAAATTTGTAGGGGCAACCCTCTGTGGTTGCCCGTTCGGAGGGCAGGCACATAAGCCCGCCCCTACGCTGTGTGGCCGAATACAACCCCTGCCACTAGTACGTGATCGTCGTCCCAACATTAGTCCAGCTGCAAGTTGGCTTCAAGTTGCAATGACAACCGGCTTTCAATTATTCTCTAGTCCTTAGTCCAATACAGTGCCGTTTGGAGGTGTGATGCAGAACTCAGACTCGGTGGTGAGTGATATCATTGTGATCGGCGCCGGGGGGTGCGGCCTCATGGCCGCTCTGGTGGCTGCCAAGAAGGGAGCGCGTGTTCTGCTCCTTGAAAAGACTGACAAGCCGGGAGGTGGCACGGCATTCTCTTCCAGGGGCATCCGGGCTGCTGGAAGTCGATGCCAGCGCGAGGCGAAAATCGAGGACAGTCCGGAGCTGTATGCCGAGGATATCCTGCGTAGGAACAATAATGAAAGCGATGTCGCCCTTACCAAGCACTTGACGGAAATGTCCGGGCGAGTGGCTGATTTTTTGGCCGATGCGGCTGGCGTCGAATTTCAACTCGGCGAGTTTGCCTTTGGCCACAGCGCGCTGCGGTCCCATTCGTGGAAGGCGGATAAGACCATCACCGATTTTCTTTTCGAGGTCGTTGAACGCGAAAGGAACATCCAGGTTTGCTTCTCGACGCCGGTGCTGTCTCTCAGTCAGGAAGCGAGCGGGGCGGTGACGGGCGTGGTGACGGACGAAAAGGTTCTCACGGCGCGTAAGGTCATCCTGGCCTCCGGTGGATTCGGGGCGAGCCGGGAGCTGTTGTCGCAGTATATACCCAAAGCTGTAGACATTCCCTTTCCCGGTCATTTTGGCAGCACAGGGGATGGAATCAAAATGGGTTTGGCGGCGGGCGCAGTGACGGAGAACATGGGCGCCTTCCAGCCCTATCCCGCCTACATTGGTCCGGGAAAGCGCGCGGTATCTCCCGAGGTTGCACTATCCGGCGGCATCATGGTCGACCTTGGCGGAAAGCGCTTCGTTGACGAGACTAAATATCCCGGCGGCCTTGGCACAAAGATGCTCGACCTTCCCGGCAAGCAGGCGTACGAAATTTTCGACGAGCGTATCTATCAACTGCACTCGAACATCTCGGGACTAAGAAGTCTGGCGAGCTTGTTTGACTCGGGGCTTTTGAAAATGGCGCCGACTGCGGAGGAGCTGGCGGGCAGATTGGGAATCGATGCCGCCGGCCTGAAGCAGACCATCCAAGACTACAACAGCGCGGCGGGCGGCGGCAAAGACGCTTTTGGGCGCACGCTGCCGGAACCCTTCAATGCCCCATTCTACGGAATCAAGGTGACAGTTGCGCTGTACCACACTCAAGGTGGGCTGAAAGTGAGCCCGGACGGCCAGGTTCTTCGCCCCGATGGTTCCGTCATCCCCAACCTGTACGCCGGTGGTGGAGTGGCTGTTGGTGTATCCGGCAAGGGTTTGGAAGGCTACCTGCCCGGCAACGGATTACTGGCCTCTCTGGGTCTGGGCATGAGAGCGGGGGAGCACGCAGCCGAGTCGCTGAAGGTGGTGGCTTAGTCTGGCTTTCGGCGCTAACGGTTTTCCATGGCATTCACGGGCGCCGTTCAAATTAATTTTTTTGGAGGTTTTGCTGGATAACATCCAGATACTTTAGACCGCTCGCGGTGTTGAACATCAGAACCTCGTCATCCGGTCTGATCCAGCCATTCCCAACCAGACGGCGCAGCGCTGCCACGCCGGCCGCGCCTTCGGGGCAGAAAAAAATACCCTCTGCTTTCCCCACTCGGGCAATTTCCACGAGCATCTCATCATCGCTGGCGCTCAATGCGGTGCCGTGGCTATCGCGGATCGTCTGCAACATCAGGAAATCGCCGACCGCCTGGGGCACGCGCAAACCGGCGGCGACGGTGCGAGCGTTTTGCCAGGGCTCTGCTGTCGCCTTGTTTTCGTCGAACGCTTTGACGATGGGCGCGCAGCCGCTGGCTTGAACCGATACCATGCGCGGGCGCGCGGCGCCGATCCAGCCCAGTTCTTCGAGCTCTCCGAATGCCTTCCACATGCCGATGAGTCCCGTGCCGCCGCCGGTGGGATAGATGATGACATCCGGCAGGCGCCAATTTAACTGTTCGGCGATCTCGTATCCCATGGTCTTCTTGCCCTCGATCCGATAGGGCTCTTTCAAGGTTGAGACATCAAACCAGCCTTCAGCGGTTTTTTTCTCGGCGACAATCCGGCCGCAATCATTGATCAGGCCATCTATCAACGTGAGCCTGGCGCCGTACTGCGCTACTTCAATTTGATTGGCAATCGGAGTATCGCGCGGCATGAACACATGGGCTTCGATGCCGGCGCGCGCCGCATAAGCCGCAAACGAGCCGCCGGCGTTTCCGGCGGATGGAATGGCGGCTTTTTTTACGCCCAGCTCTTTCGCCCGGGAGATCGCCAGCGAAAGACCCCTATCCTTGAACGAGCCGGTGGGATTTTGCGCTTCGTCTTTGATCCAAAGTCGCCGTAAACCAAGCTCGCCGCCGAGTGTCTTGGCATCCAGAATCGGCGTATAGCCTTCTCCCAAGGAAATGAGATTGGCGTCATTTTGCAGCGGTAAAAGTTCGCGGTAGCGCCAGAGCGAAGCGATCCGGCCTTGGAGGGAAGATTTGACGAAAGCGGTTTTCGCTTTCTCGAGATCGTAGCGGACCATTAGAGGCGAGCCGCAAGGGCAGAGGTTCAGCAACTCTGATAGCCCGAAGCGCTTCAGGCAGCGCGGGCAAAAGATTTCCTGTGCAAACGACATGGCGATTCAGTCCAAACCTGCTCTACTGGCATATAGTCTCTCTGTTTTGCGATAATTGGGTTTCAACCCAGACTTTCGGTGACATCCTGGGCCGTGAGCACGCGCCGATCAGTGACCAGATAGCGCTCAAAGGCTCAAGGTGACCCCCAAGCCACCAAAGGCCGCCACGCCGATCTTTATAAACTGCCACCAGAGCTGTGCTAACGGCATATACCGTTGTTTATCGAGTGCGATGCAGTAGCCTCTACCACAAGGCGGAATTCAGAGACGAGAACAGCGAATGGCTATTGCCTTTGTAAGAGCTATCTCAAACCCATCTCCTTTTGGACCTGTTTGAGGAGCGATGAATCAACCAACATTGAAACTGGGACTTCCTTTTTACTCTTTGTTTGCTCGAGCACGTCGTCCATAGCTGCCTTGATCGCCTTATCGGTTATGGTCCCGTCTTGTCTGAAAATCGTGCTCAGATTCTCATACATCTTCGCGGCTGTCGCGGAATCGACTTTCATCCACCGGGAGATAAACTGGACGGTTGCTTCTTTCTCGTTACGGATAAATAACAACGCCTCTATCGTTCCTTTCATGATTCGCTTGATCTGCTCTGGTTTCTGATTCAACTTGCGGTCTGTCGCCACCAGAGAGGCCATCGGCTGATCCAGATAATCGCGCGCCCACAGCAATATTTTGTAGCCAAGTTTGACACCCCCGATGTCCAGGGGGGCCCCATGATAGGCGGCATCGATCTGCCCCTTTTCCAATGCCGCAAGCGCAGTCTCAGGATCTCCCACGGCAAGTAACTTTACATCCTTGCCGGCAACGAGATTGAAGTGATTTAGGATCGTTATGAGTGTCAGATGCGTCGTGCTGCCGAAGCGGCTGATCCCTATCGTTTTGCCACGCAATTCCGTGACCTTGTGCACTTCCGGCTTAACGAGCAATAGAAAATGGAGCTTTGCCGCAGTCAACATCGTGATCTTCAGCGGAATCCCGTTAAGAACGGCGGAAATTGCCGGACCGACACCCACGTAATAATCGATATCGTTATTATCCAACGCGACCGTGGCGATGCTTGATTTAATCATGACATGCTCAGTGGTGATTCCATACTTAGCGTAAAAGCCATTTTTCTCTGCCAGTACCGTGGGGAGAAACCCGAACCCATAACTGGAAATTCCGATGCGGACACGATCCTGAGCATGAACTTGAGCCGCTAAGACCACCACGCTCCAAAGAGCGATAATCGCAACGAACAATCTGCAACGTCTCATTTGCCATCTCCCTTATTGCTAGGCGCTAACAGGTTGCTAAGAATGGTTCGGAATCCTTCGATAGGCTCAACATGAACGGAAAATGCTCAATCATTTCATACTCCGCTCATGCTCCGCACCGTTGGCCCTGAGACTCTCGAAGGGCGAACGGTGGGTGTTTCAGCAACCTGCTAGCCCTCGGCTTCACCTCTCGAAGCACGGGCAAAGGATCTCCCGGGCATTGAACCTGGGGACTCTGAGCAGGAAACTATTTCAACGTCGGGCCGACTTTGCGGGCGATGCTAAAGTCGAACACCTGCTCCGGCAGTACGGGTTGCTTAGGCTTAATCCGAACTGAAGCATCCGCGATCATTTGTCGCTGAACCTCTTCGCTCACGGTACCATCCTCCAAGAGAGCGGGCCCCGCGATGTCATACACGCGGGCGGCGATCTTTTCCGGATCCTTGCCGATGTCCAACCAGGGTCCCTTGATGAATTCAATGCCATACTTCCGATCGGATTTGATCAGGCGGATCGCTCTCAACATCGCGCGCACAACCTTGGTTACCATTTCGGGCTGCTCGGTTAGCATAGCTTTGGTCGTGGCCAGCCCGCCCTGGACGGCTCGATAAAAATCCCCGGCGGAGACGAGCTTGCGAAACCCTTCATCTTGAGCGGTGAAGGTCAAAGGCATCTGGAGCGGAGCGGCGTCGATCACTTTCGCTTTCAAAGACAAATAGGTCATGTGGCTTGGACCGGTTGCCAGGATAGCAACCTCTTCAGGGCGGACATTGTGCGCCTGGAGTATCCGGCGCGCGAGAATTTCCGCCAGAGAGCCGACACCGCCGCTGCCGATTTTTTTTCCGCGCAACTGTTGCACGCTGGTAATGTTCGGCTGGACTATAAGGTCGAATGACGGCTGGTCAGTGACGGCTAGTATCACCTTGATGTCAGCGCCGCTGATGGCGGAACTAACGGCCGATCCGGTTGCGGACGCGAATTGCGTGCTGTTGCCCATCGTCGCCTGAATCGTTTGAATCGCCTGCATCACGATGAGCTCGACTTCCAAACCTTCCTCGCGGAAATAGCCCCGTTCCTTGGCGACAAAAAAGGGCATGGAAGTCGTGCTCCTGGCGGCCAAGCCCATGCGTACGCGGGTCAGTTTATCGGAGCCCTCGGCGCACAACGCCGCTTTAGTGAGCGAACCGAAAGATATGCAGGATGCTAGGAAAACGATGCCGGTAGTTCTCAGCTTGGTCATTGTGCTCTCCTTCCCCATGGCGCCGGTCACCGTCGGCTTACTTCTTGCCGTACAGGGCATCGATGAAGCCTTGCTTTTCGAGCTCGCGGACGATTGTGTCGTCGACTACGTCATTGACGGTGACTTTGATCGCCGGGTTCGAAGGCTACGCTGAGTTCAAAACGTTCAACTGCTACGCTCCGTTCAAGCCGTTCAAACCGTTGGATGATTTCGGAAGTTCCAGATTCAGCCGTTAGACTCCGTTCAAACGTTTTGAACGGCTTGAACGTTTTGAACTACCCGGCTGTGTTTTGTTCCGCCGGTTCCTTCATCACATGCTCGATCAGCCGTTGCAGTTCCTCATAGGGCTGTGCGCCGACCATCAGATACTTACCGGCGAGAAACGTCGGCACGGCGTTCACGCCGTAGGCGGCGCAGCGGCGCCAGTCATCATCGACAGCGCCTTTGAATTTGCGGCTGAGCAGCGCGTCGGTGGCTTCGTCCACGGGCAAATCGTTCTCGTCGGCGATCTTGGTGAGGACGTCCGGTTTGCCGATATTCCTGACGTCGACGAAGTAGGCGCGGAAAAGCGCGTTAACCACTTCCTCCGCTTTGCCTTTGGTTTCCGCCCATTTTGCCAGCTCCTGGGCCAGCCGGCTGTTGTAAGACATGTTGCGTTCGGCGTTGAACGGCAAGCCTTCGCGTTCCATATTCACTTTCATGCGTTGGTTGCGCGCGACGATCTCCGGCCCTCTGACACTGCCTTCTTCCGGCGTTTCCGGATGCAGGGGGAATTGCGTGAACTTGATCTCCAGTCCGTAGTTCTTCTTGAGTTTCTCGACACGCCCGGTGACGAGGTAGCACCAGGGTCAAACGAAATCGGAAAAGACTTCGAGTACGAGTGGTTCGGACATGATTTCCTCCTTTTTGTCGCCGTTCAAGGTTCAAAGTTCAAGGTTCAATGTTCCTCAAGAAATGTAAAGGGTTCCAAACGTTCAAGCCGTTCAAATCGTTGGTGCGTTGTTCCGAGATAGGGGGCGCAGCAGGCTGCGCCCAATTCGGTTCAAGTTCGATGGTTGATTCTAGGGTTGTTGGTGGCGGGAAGTCAAAGGGATTCTGGAAATTGGGTGCGGCGTGAAAATACGCCCGATATTGACATTGCGCTAAGCGCTCGGTTAGTTTCAAGCCTATGCCTTTTATCAAAATCGGTGACTGTGTTCACCATTACGTCGTGGAAGGTCAGGCGGACAGGCCGGCGCTGCTGTTTTCGAATTCGCTCGGCAGCGATCTGCGCATCTGGGATCCGATGGTGCCTCAGCTCGCGGGCGACTTTAGACTCATCCGATACGACACGAGAGGGCATGGACTGAGCGAAGCGCCGCCGCCGCCCTATAGCGCGGGGGAACTTGCAGGGGACGTCGTTGGTCTTCTGGACGCGCTTGAGATCAAGGAAGCCGTCGTGTGTGGATTGTCAGTCGGCGGGGTGATCGCACAGCAGTTGGCAATCCAATATCCCGATCGCGTGCGCGCGCTGGTTCTCTGCGATACGGGCGCCCGGATCGGCACGGTGGCTAGTTGGGAAGAGCGCATCGCGACGGTCAGGGCCGAGGGGCTTGGGGCGTTAGCGGCGCCGTCTATGGAGCGCTGGTTCTCCGAAGACTTCCGCCGGCGCCATAGCGCAGAGGTGCGCGGCTATGCAAACATGGTTTTTCGCACAGCGGCAGATGGCTATGTAGGAACCTGTTGCGCTCTGCGCGACACCGATCTGACCCATGCGGCGGCGTCAATTGACAAGCCAACGCTGGTGTTATGCGGCGATCAGGACATTGCGACGCCGCCGGAGATGGCGCGCCAGCTAGCGAGCATCGTTCCTAACGCCCGCCTATCGCTCATTGCCCAGGCGGCCCATATCAGTTGCGTGGAGCAGCCGGCGGTCATGGCAACCCGGATCATGCAATTCTTGCGGGAGGTGCAAATTGTCTGACGATCTTTTCGATAAAGGCATGGCGGTGCGCAAGTCGGTCCTCGGCGCTGAATATGTCGCGCGCGCCGAAGCCAACAAGACCGAGTTCGATGCAGACTGGCAGCATTACGTCACTGAACATGCCTGGGGCGCGGTCTGGACCCGACCGGGCCTTGAAACAAGAACCCGCAGCATGCTCACCATCGCCATGCTGGCCGCGTTGGGGCGCCATGAAGAGCTCGGCGCCCATATTCGCGCGACGCGCAACACCGGGGTGACCCGTGATGAAATAAAAGAAGTGCTACTGCAAGTGGCGGTGTACGCCGGCGCTCCGGCAGCCAATGCGGCCTTTGCCATGGCCAAGCGGATCTACAAAGAAATGGCCGTTCAACAGTTCAACGGTTCAAAAGTTCAAAAGAAGAAACTCCGTTGAACGGTTGAGCCATTGAACTCTTGAACAGTTGAACGGTTGAACCGGGTTCTACTGGAGTTATTATGCAGATCCCGCAATACAACCCGCGCGATTGGAAGTCCCACCCGCCCTATGTTTTCGAGGCGTATGGTTCGTCAATCAAACGCGGGCCGCTCAAAAAGCTCGTGTCCATCAAGCAGACTCTGTCGGAGATTACCGGGCCGCTGTTCAGCGATATAAAATTGGCGCCGGGTGAGAACGATCTCACGCGCGACGCTGAAACCGGAAAAGCGGCTATGGGCGAACGCATCATCGTCGTCGGCAAGGTTATGGATGAGGATGAAAAGCCCATTGCCAATACGCTGATCGAAATTTGGCAGGCCAACGCGGCAGGGCGCTACCATCATCCGGTGGATCAGCATAACGCGCCGCTCGACCCCAACTTCACCGGCGCGGGGCGCTGCGTGAGCAACGAGAAAGGGGAATATCGATATCTTACGATCAAGCCCGGCGCGTATCCCTGGCTCAATCATCCCAACGCCTGGCGCCCGGCGCACATTCATCTGTCGATATTCGGCCCGAGTTTCGCGACCCGGCTGGTAACGCAGTTTTTCTTTCCCGGTGATCCGCTGCTTCCGATGGACCCGATTTTCAATTCGATTCCGACCAAAAGCGGCCGCCGCCGGCTGATCGCCTCTTACGCTCACGATGTTACGGAACCGCAGTAC
>Ga0105092_10002104_pt1 | contig 10650 bp, 12 predicted proteins | sample PPLLak2March2015_FD_87021 | JGI IMG/M metagenome (GOLD analysis project Ga0105092, IMG submission 87021) | Freshwater sediment microbial communities from Prairie Pothole Lake near Jamestown, North Dakota, USA - PPLs Lake P7 Core (1) Depth... | ecosystem: Environmental > Aquatic > Freshwater >...
TTGCCGCCGATTCTATGCAACACCTTGGGCAGGCCGGACTTCATTCGAGTACCCCGGCCCGCCGCCAAAATTATGACACCTATTTCCGTCATTTTTTCAATCAAGCTCCAGCGAATAATCGATTATAAACAAAGTACATGCCCAATCAAACGGAGGCTTTCGCCGCCGCCGCCCAGCGCGGCAAAATCCACGAGACGACGCCGCAAGCCATGGCGCTGCCAGCCACGGCAAAGGGCACCGGAATAATTGCCGCGACGCTGCCGATGCCGATGGCGCCCAGGGAACCGAACCCGCGGTCGAGAAAGAACAAGCTCATGGCGCGTCCGAGAAGATGCTCTGGACACTCTTCTTGAATGATCGCCCGCGCCAGCACGCGATAGCTCATCTGCATGGAACCCACCACGGCGAGCAGGATCGTCGACGGGATCATGAACGGAGAAATCGCAAACATAAAAATCGCCCCCGCATAAATAATACTGGCACCCGTGAGCAGCCGGCGCATGCCTTGCAAACGCGTGAGAGTGGAAAGAAAAAAACTGATCACCACCGCGCCCGCGCCCGGAGCGGATACCAAAAGACCATACCCCGACGGTCCGACTTGCAATACCTCTTGGGCGAAATACGGCAGGAATTGAGCGTATGAGATACCGAAGAAACCGTTGGAATAGGTGGTGAGAATAGTTGCAAAGACGCGGCGGTTCTGGCGCAGATACGAAACTCCTTCGGCGATATCCTTCCACCAGTCGCCTTTTGCGGCCGAGACCCGCGTCCTAGGCACGGGCAGTTTGAACAGCGCGACGAGCATGCATAAGATCGTCAAAGCCTGAATCAGCAAACATGGCGCGGCGCCGATGAGCGTCAGCAGAACGCCGCCGATGGATGGTCCGATGACTTTGGTCAGGTTGTGCGTCGCGGAGTGCAACGCCAGCGCGCTTACCACGCCTTCCTGGGGCACGAGCGAAACGATCAAGACCTGTTGTGCCGCCGTGCTGAAAGAGCTGACGATGGCCATGAAGACCACCAGCACGACGATATGCCAGAATTGAATCACTTCAAAATAAACCAGCGACGCGAAAACCAGGGTGTGCAGAAGATTGGCAGCCCGGCTGATGACGAGTAGCTTGCGGCGGTCCATGCGGTCGGCAATCACCCCGCCGATAGGACCGAAGACGAAGCGCGGCGCAAATTCACAGAATCCAATCAGCCCCAGGGCGAACGCGGAATGGGTCAGCTCCCAGGCGAGCCAGTTCTGGATGATGAAATGAATGTACTCGCCGGTTTCCGCCGGCAGATAGCCGGCGGTAAAGACGCGGAAATCGCGATAGCGCAGCGCCGGGGGTAGTCTCACTCCGCTACAGTCATCCTTTGCGTTGTTACGGCTGCGGCCGCGTTGGGGGTAGGTCCGGCGGTGGCCGCGTGCCGCGCTGCTGAAAAAGCGGATTGTGCGGGACACGCTGATCGCAGGTCCGTATGATAAACATCAGAAAGCCGATTGAAACGACCAGGGAAGCCAGCGTGATAAGCGGCGTCAGAAAGGCGGACCACCGCTCGCGCCGGCGCCGCCTCTTGAGTTCTTCGACGAACTCCGGGGGAGGCTTATCTGCGTTGCTATTCGACGATGCGTCCATAGTTGAATCGAGCCCATTTATGGTCTCCGCCGAGCGCCAGGTCAACTGGCTAGCGATCTTCGAACTATATTACGATTTCTGAGGAGAGTTCAATTTGTTCCGCCGCAGCAAAAAACCGTTTGCCAGCATCGTGGGATTGAATTACAAGTACCATTAATGAAGGACATTCACACTGGTCCGGAGGCAAATAGCGCGCCCGACCAGAAAGAAGACACTTGGTGGGAATTTTGCCCGGTTTGTAGCTCTAGACTGGTGAACCATAGATGCCGTTTTGTCTGCTCCAATCCCCTTTGCCGTTTCTTCATGAGTTGCAGCGAATTCGACATGTGATGCGGACTCCTCCACCACGCGCTTTGCCATCTCCTTTTTCGCTTGCCAAGTTTTTCAACAGCATGGCGCGCGGGTCTCGAAGCCGCGGCGTGGCTGCGCCGCGCTTGCGAGCGACCGCTTCATTGCGATAAGAAACAGGCCATGTCCAAAACCGCTGGTATCGTGATTATTGGCAACGAAGTCCTTTCGGGGAAAACCGTGGACACCAATTCTCACTTCTTCTGCACGGAACTGCGCCAGCTCGGCGTCGAAGTGCAGAGGATTTCTACCATTCAAGACGAGATCGAGCTGATCGGCGCGGAAGTTGCGGATTTTTCCAAACGCTTTGACTATGTTTTTACGTCCGGCGGCGTCGGGCCGACGCACGACGACGTGACCATCGACGGCATCGCCCACGGCTTTAGCGTGAAAGTCGTGCGCCACCCCGATATCGAGCGGCGCATGTACCAGCGCCTTGGCAGCGATGTCAACGAGGCCAGACTGAGAATGGCGAATGTCCCGGAGGGCGCTACTCTGTTGGCCACCGAGGCGCTCTTCGCTCCCGTGGTGAATTACCGCAACGTCTATATTTTCCCGGGCATTCCGAAGATTCTCCAGGAACGCTTCCACGCCATCAAAGAACGCTTTCGCGAAGCGCCCTATTTCCTGAAGAATGTCTATCTCAAATACGGCGAGGGAGTCATCGCCGCGATGCTCAACGAATTGTTGGCGAAGTTTCCGGAGCTTCTGCTTGGTTCTTATCCGGTCCTCGATTTACCCGAGTATAAGGTTAAAGTGACTCTCGAATCGAAAGACGCCGCCTACCTCGATCGCGCCTTACAGAGTTTTCTTGCTTCCCTGCCGGACGGCGCGGTTCACCGCATCGATTAGAGCGCGGCGCATGTCGGACCGCCGACTCTGGGGGATCCTACCGCCTTTCAAGCGCGCGCCGCTGCCGCCGCTCATCAATTTGCTCTCTGCCTTGGGGCCCGGCGTCATCTTCATGGCCCTCGCTCAAGGCAGTGGGGAACTCATCTGGTGGCCGTATATTATCGCGAAATACGGCCTGACATTTCTTTTTCTTCTGCTGCCGGCCTGCTTGCTCCAGTTCCCGGTCATCTACGAAATCGGCCGCTACACCCTGCTCACCGGCGAGAGCATTTTCCAAGGCTTCATCCGGCTAAACCGCTTCTTTGCGCTGGCGCTCTGGATTCTAATGACGCTTTCCTTCCTTTGGTTCGGCGCCTTTGCCGCCGCCGGCGGAACTTCGTTGGCGGCGCTGACAAGTTTTCCCGCGGGCTGGTCGCCAAGGGGACAAACGCTTTTCTGGGGCTACTGTTCCATGGCGCTTTTTCTCGCGGCCATCCTTCTGAGCAAAGTGATCTACCGTTTCGTCGAGATTTTCATGTGGGGCGTCGCCCTGGTAACGCTCGTTGGCCTTCTGTGGGCAAGCGCAAACCAGGAAGCGCTGCAGGTATTGCCGGCCTTTATCAAAGGACTGTTCATCCCGCCCTCCACCATGCCGCGCCCTTGGGACCCCGCAGATGCGACAAAGCTTCTTACAGCTATCACCTTCGCGGGACTGGGCGGATTCTGGTCGCTTTTTTATTCCTATTGGGTGCGCGACAAAGGCGTTGGCATGGCGCATTACATGGGCAGGCTCACCGGGCCGATCACGGGTAAGCCGGAAACGATACCGGCGGCAGGCTCCGTACCCAGCAACGATGAAGGGCTCGCGCATGTGCGCCGTTGGAATCGCTATCTTTTCTGCGACATCAGCATCGGCATCGGCGGCAATCTCTTGACCACTCTCATGACCTGTCTGTTGGCTTACGCGCTGCTCTTTCCCAAAGGCCTCATTCCACAGGGATGGGAGCTCGCAGTGGTACAGAGCCGCTTCTTCGAAGCCGGCTGGGGCTTGGCGGGGAGAATTATCTTCTTAATCATCGCCGCGGCTTTTCTCTGCGATACCTGGGTGGCGACCGTCGACGCCGTAAGCCGCATCCATACGGACTGCATTTATGCCTTTTTCCCACGCTCGCAGTCCATTTCTATTCGCGTCTGGTATCTCGTCTTTCTTTTTCTCCTGACAGGCATCACCGGTCTAACGATGGGCTTCGCCGAGCCCGGGCCGCTGATACTTCTATCTGCCGTTATCGGATTCGTCGGCACGGTGCTTTTCACCGTCGCATTGATCTTTCTCAATCATGTTTACCTGCCGCGTCATTTGCCGGTAATGGCGCGGCCCGGCAGGCTGAATCTCGTGTTACTCGCCATTTCCTCCCTCTCCTATTTTGTCCTTGCGGCGCTTTACCTGCTGACGATTCTCCAAATCATCTGAGACCCAGGGCCAGGGTTCCCTAGTTTCTAGCAGAGTGCTGAAAAAAGGCGATTTCATGCTTCGACGGGCTCAGCATGAACGAAAATTTATTAATGAATTCAAAGCAACTCCGTTCACCCTGAGCTTGTCGAAGGGTTCTTCGAACTTAGACGTGAATCAACTGTTACAGGCTACGAGTTAACTTCTTTCAATTATGCTGCTACTCTAGAGGAACATTTTTTGGGAGAGGGCACTTGGCCGATATTCTTAATTGGATCATGGACTCCATCCGCGCCTACGGGCCGTGGAGTGTGTTTATCGGCGTTATTATTGAATCGGTGATCGTGCCGATCCCGTCGCCGCTGATCATTATGGGCGCGGGCTTCGTGCTCATCAGCGCGGATTTGAAATTTATGGAAGCACTGGCGCCCATCGTTCTCCAGATCGTCCTGCCCGGTTCCATCGCTTCGACCGTCGGCGCATATATCGGCTATGGCATCGGCTACTTTGGCGGGAAGCCCATGATCGACCGCTGGAAAACCTTCCTGGGGTTTAACTGGAGCGACGTCGAAGCAATGGAACGGAGGTTCAAGGACAGCGGGGTCAAGGCTTCGATATTTTTCCTGCGCGCGCTCCCGATCTTTCCGCTCTCGGTTATCTCAGCCGCGGCGGGGCTGCTTCGGCTGCCGGTCAAACAATTCAGCCTGTGGACGTTTTACGGGACAATTCCGCGCTGCCTTTTTCTGGGTTATCTCGGCTGGGGACTCGGCGAGACCTATCACGGCATCGCGAAGGGAATCGACAAAGCCGAAACCATCGTCTCCGCTTTGCTCATCGTCGCGATTCTCGCCGTGATCATCTGGCTGCGCTCGCGCGTCCGCGGAAAAATATTAAATCAGAACCAGTGACTTTTCAGGTGAGGGTTCAAAGTTCAAGGTTCAAAGTTGATAGCCCAACGTCGCTGCTTCGGTGCGAAGAATCCGGTCTGACATTGAACCTTGAACTTTGAACCTGGAACCGCCAGATCGCGATCAGCGATCTGGGCTCGGAATTGGCTGGCCGCTTTGCGTGCCGATCCACAGCTCTCCACCTTCATAAAGTTCTTTTTTCCAGATCGGCACGGTCTTTTTGATCTCTTCGATGGCGAACCGACAGGCGGCGAAGGCCGCCTCGCGGTGCGCCGATGATACGGCGATCATGACGCTCGCTTGAGTAATTTGAACCGGTCCGATGCGGTGCACGATCGCCATGCGGCAAAGCTGCCATTTCTTGTTCGAATCGTCGCCGATTCGCCTGAGTTCCTTCTCAGCCATCTCTGGATAGGCATCGTAATCGAGAGCGACGACCTTGCGTCCCTCATTGTTATTGCGCGTCGTACCGATAAACGTTGCAATAGCACCCGCACCCGGATCGCTGACAAAATCGACAAGTTCTTGGAGATTTAACGGCTGGTCGGTTACACGAAACATCTTTAGTCCGTAGCTGGGGACAGGCTACTTTTTAGATTCTGCTGAAAAACCCTCCGTTCATCCTTCGAGCGCCTCAGGACGAACGGAGGAGCGGTTGAAATCATTGAATATTATCCGTTCATACTGAGCCTAGTCGAAGCATTCCTAGGGTTTTTCAGCAGAATCTTTTTACAGTTCGATATGCCAATCCATGAAATCAATCAGCTGTCGAAAAAGTTGCCTGTCCCCTTTCTTTACCCTCCGCTCACGGGAGGAATAAAAACCACTTCGTCCTGGTCGGCAAGTTTATGATCCGGACTCACGTAGCTTCGATTCACGGCGTACAGGAGACGAATTCCTGGAACATCCAGCTTAGGGTAATCGTTCCTGAGCAACTGCCAAAGGTCGGACACGGTGCTGCCATCGGCAAGCTCTTTTGTGGCGTCGGCCGCTCCCGCCCGCTCCCGGAGAATGGCGAAGAACTTGACTCGAACTTTCATCGTCCCTGGAGCTGCGAAACCATGTGGCGGATTTCCGGCAAGATGAGTTTCTCCATCGCCAGCGTGACGGCGCCCTTCGACCCCGGCAGTGAGATCAATACTTTGCCGCGCGCCGTTCCCGCCGCGGCGCGGCTCATGATCGCCGCCGAACCGATGTCCAGGAAACTTAAATAGCGAAAAATCTCGCCGAAGCCGTCGAGCTTTTTCTCCAGGAACCGGCTCACGATTTCATAGGTGCCGTCCCGTGGCGCGATACCGGTACCGCCGTTGACGATCACCGCCTCGACATTGCCGCTGCCAAGCGCTTCATCGAGCACCGCTACTATCTGGTCCGGTTCGTCCTTGACGATGCGGTAACCGGCCGTGTGATGGTCTTCATCGCTCAAGTACTTCTTGATCGCCTGGCCGCTCGTATCCGTGGTCTCGTCCCGCGTGTCGCTGACGGTTACGACAAAACAGCGAATACTTTTTTTCGCCCTTTCTTTATGCTCGTGGACCGAATTGTGCTCTGGAACCGACATGCTGGGCCTCGCGCCTCGTTCTCGAAGCGAATATAACAGCCGCCCAAGGCCAATTCAATTCGACCCAAATCTGCCGCTCGCAGCCAAATATTTAGTTCGTGGGAGTTTTTTCTTTTCTCGGAAGCGCTGGACAGATCATCCTAAGCTCAGTCAACGTCTCCGGGGCGAGCGGCTTGGTTCGAGCGGCCGGCGTTTGGGCGATCAGCGATTTAAGGCGATCAATGCGCTCCAGCGTGTTTGGATGGCTGGAAAGATAGGCCAGATAACGAGGTTCCCTGCCTTCTTTTTGCTGCAGCGTTTTAAAAAATGAAACCATCCCGATCGGATCGATCCCGGCGGCGATGAGAGTTCGCAGCCCCTCTTCATCCGCTTCAGTTTCGTGACTTCGGCTGTAGCGCAGCAGAGCCAAATTCTGCGCCGCGTCAAGGCCAAAGGACGCCAGACCACTGGCGTCACTAAACAGTGCGGCCATCAACAGTCCGGTCGAGACATGCTGCAGTAACAGCCGCGTCGAGTGGCGCCGTAACACATGCTGCAGTTCATGGGCCAACACTCCGGCCAGCTCTTCCGGAGTTCGCGCCGCATCGATCAGGCCACGAAAGACGACAATGTAGCCACCGGGCGCGGCAAGCGCATTCATCGTCGGATTGTCCACCACGAGCACGCGAATCTTGTAGGGCGACTTCGGCACGGCTGCGCTCAATCGGGTGATCAAGTCGTCGAGTATCCGTTGCCGCGCCGGGTCGGCGCAACGAGACTCAGGGGCTGCCAAATGATCCACCGCCAGAGCGCCGAGCGATTCTTCCCACGCAATCGGCACCCAAGGCGTGACCGCCGTAGCAAGCGCTGGAATGCCGTAAAGATAGGCCAGCACGACCAGGATTACGGAAACGACGCCGGCCAGTATCGTCAGCCGAATCCTGGCCAGCCGACGAGCCGGATTGTGGAAGCGCCCGGCGCGCGCCGGCGCAAATTGATGCAACGCGGCAAGAAAACCGTGATCGGACAGTAGCAGGGTCTCGGCAGACGCCGCGCCGCGTTCGAGCCTTACCTGTTCACCTGTATAGGAGCCCTGGGTCTGCTCGATGGATTCATAAGGCCAGTAGACAGTATCCCCGCCGTCGATCACGATACGCAGAGCCGACGGCTGCAGTTGCACGGTTGCGGGGCGCCGGACGGCGCTCCTGCCGTCCAGGTAAAAAGCTTGCCAGTCAAGCTGCATGGCGCTGACCTAAGAGCTTAACCTAGATCGAAATCCAGATCGAAGAACCCCGAGAGCGCGTCTCCCGTGGCGTTGGCGGCTTGAGCCTCTTGCATGATTTCGGCTGTCTCCAGCGGCCCGTCCAAATAGAGATGCCCGAGGAAAAACCGCGCATTGCGCACGAGAACCCAGGACCAGGCGAGGCCGAGGGTAATAATGAGCAAGATTAAATTGCCGAACATCAGCCCAAAGAGTCCACCGCCGGTTACCGTCGAATGGAAATTTCCGCCGCCGAACCGCGTGTGCTCCGAATAATAGCGCTGCACCCGCGCCCAGTACCAAACCCAGCAGATGCCGAATGTCGGCAGCGACAGAAGAATATTCAGAACATAACTCCACAATAAATCCTTGCCGTTGCCGTCGTAGTCAAATCGCCGGTTGCCAAAATAAGCATGGGATACCAGAAATTCCTGCCGCCAGTTTTGCCAGATCGGATAGGCGATACCCAAGGTGACCGCGGTAAGCAGCCAACCCATGATTGAAATCTTGAAAAAGTCCATGACCTCGCCGCGGAAAGAGAAACGAATGCCGCGCCAGGATGTGCGGCTTAGGCGGTAGCGCCGCGCGTTGACCACCGCCACCGGCATGAATACGGCAAAGACGACATAAACCAGAGCCCCCGCCGAAAGCAGCATCAAAGCGACGATGGACACGCCGATGATGACGATTGCTTTTAACCAGCCGATCAGTAATTCTTTGCCGGTGCCATGATAGGCAAAACGGTCGCCTTCGAAGTCGCTTTGACTCATCATGTATTTACGCACTTTTACCCGGCCCCAAAATGAATAAATGCCGAGCGTGACCAGGGTCAGAAACAGGTTGACGATTTGAATGCCGAAAAGGGAACCGCCTGAACCGTGAAAGCTAAACCGGTGTGCGTTCGGCCCCTCGGCGGCCCTCGCTGGGGAGAAGCTTGAATCAGTCGCCATTATCAGCCTCCTTCCGGATGGCATAGTATTCCAAGCTGACCGAAAATACACAATCCCGGTTGGTTTGACCAAGATCAGCCGGTTGCACAACAGCCCGCGCGAAAATATGATAGGCGGCAGATGAGCGCACCGTTCTCACTTTACGTCCATATCCCGTTTTGCATCAGTAAATGTCCCTATTGTGATTTCAACTCGCACGTCGTTCCGGACATACCCGAAAAACAATACAGCGGCGCGTTACTTCGCGAGCTGGATCACTTCGGCCAGCTGAGCGATTGGCAAGGTCGGCCGGCGCAGAGCATCTTTTTCGGCGGCGGCACGCCGTCGACGTTCATGCCCGAAAGTATCGGCAGAATTCTCAAACGAGTCGCCGAATTATTCCCCGTCGACCCGGGCTGCGAAATCACGTTAGAAGCCAATCCCGGTACCGTGGACCAGGATAATTTTTTCGGTTACCGGGAAGCCGGAGTCAATCGGATCAGCGTCGGTGTGCAATCCTTCGAGCCGCGCCTGCTGAAATTTCTTGGGCGAATGCACTCGGCGGATGATGCGCGGACGGCGCTGCATGTGGTTAAAAAGGCCGGCTTCGAGAATTTCAGCTTCGATTTGATCTACGCCAATCCCGGCCAGACCCTGGCTGAGTTAGAGGCTGATATCGATACGGCACTCGAGTTTCGATCGCCGCACTTATCGGCGTATAACCTGACTTTTGAAGAGGGTACACCGTTTCACCATGAGTACCATGCCGGCCGGCTCCGTTCGTTGAGCGACGAGGAAGAGATCGCCATGGCCGAGCTCATTGAAAACAAGCTAAGCGGCGCCGGGCTAAAGCGTTACGAGATCTCGAATTACGCAAAACCGGGCCGGCACTCGCGCCACAATGTGAACTATTGGCGCGGCGGTGACTATCTAGGCGTCGGCGCGGGCGCCCACAGCTACAAAAGTACGAACATCGACGGCGCCGGCGGACGAAGATGGAGTAATGAGAAAAATCCCGGCCGGTACATGGCGCTCGTCGATGAAGCCAGCCAAGCCATCGTTGACCGGGAACAAATCGACCTGGCTAAAGCCGCCGGCGAGTTTATGTTTCTCGGTCTCCGCATGACAGAGGGTATATCCACCGATTCGTTCAGCGCCGGCTTTGGCCGTAGCCCGGCGGCATACTTTCCGCAAATTGCGGATTGGCTTGAAGCCAAGCTTATCGAGGAGAGAAACGGGTTCCTTCGCCTAACCCACAAAGGGATGATGGTCGCGAATTCGATTTTTGTGCAATTCATGTGATGAGGAATCCTGGAAGGCTCCTGAAAAAAGGTATTTCATGCTTCGCGAGCCTCAGCATGAACGAAATTTTCTAAATCATTTCAAATCCCCCTCCGTTCGTCCCTTCGATAGACTCAGGGCAGGCTCTGAGCCCGTCGAAGGACTGCGAGGGAGTTTTTCAGCAGCCTGCTGGAGGTAGCTATGGCATCAGCCCCAAGTAATGACTTAAACGAACTTCGCGTCGATCACATCGGCAGTCTGGTTCGTCCCGCTAAGCTAAGAGAACTGTTTGCCCGCTTCGATCGAAAACAAGCCAGCTCCGAAGAATTGCGCCAGGCGCAGGATGAAGCGATCCGAAACGTCATCGCCAGCCAGGAAGCCCATGGCCTTCAGATCGTCACCGACGGCGAATTTCGCCGTCACAACTTCCAAGAGAGTTTTTCAGAAGCCGTCGCCGGCTTCGACGTGCCGAAA
>Ga0105092_10002105_pt1 | contig 10644 bp, 13 predicted proteins | sample PPLLak2March2015_FD_87021 | JGI IMG/M metagenome (GOLD analysis project Ga0105092, IMG submission 87021) | Freshwater sediment microbial communities from Prairie Pothole Lake near Jamestown, North Dakota, USA - PPLs Lake P7 Core (1) Depth... | ecosystem: Environmental > Aquatic > Freshwater >...
ATAGAAGAGTTCACATTTCAACACCACCTTACGCGGCTCTGGGGCCGGTACTGTTCGGTGTGAGGGGAGTGTGTTGCGTACAGCCGTAGGGCTCTTTTTGATCGCCATCCTGGCGGGCGTTGTCTGGCTTGCGTTGCGCGAGCCGCCGCCTGCCCCGGCAGGTCCTTCCACAATGCGGATCGTCTCGCTTTCGCCCACCCTGACCGAGACGGTTTACGATCTTGGCGCCGGACATCTGCTCGTGGGTGTCACCTCTTACTGCAACTATCCAGCCGAGGCAAGGCGGGTTGAGAGAATCGGAGATTTCATCAACCCGAACACGGAACGAATCGTCGCCCTGAACCCGACTCTGGTGCTGGCCGAACGCTGGACTTCTTCGCGGATTGTCCCCAAACTGCGCGGGATGGACCTGCGAGTGGTAGAGACAGTAAGTCCGGCTTCAATCGGCGAGATCGATCGGCTGATAGGAGAGGTCGGCGAAGCGCTCGACAGACCAGAGCAAGCCAACCACCTGATTCAACAGATGCGTGACCGCATCACCGCCGTACAGCGGAGGGCGAGCCGACTGGAACGTCGCCCGTCCGTGTACCTGGAGATCGACCCTCCGTCCTGGACGGTCGGGCGCAGAAGCTACACAAATGAGGCAATCATTTTGGCAGGCGGACGTAACATATTCGAAGACATGGACATTGCCTCGCTGCTTGCGTCCAAGGAGGAGATTGTCAGACGAAACCCGGATCTCGTCATCGCCTTCTCCGCCTCGCGATCAGAGGTCGCGTCGCGTCCGGGCTGGGGCGCAATCCGAGCCGTCCGGACCGGGCAAATAGTCGATGATTTCAATCGCGACCTGCTGTCGCGCGGCAGTTTCCGCCTGGTTGAAGGCATCGAGCAATTGGCAGCCATCATTGAGAGAACAGCCGCTGAGGGACCAACCGCCGCCCGGGAAACACGCGGAGAAGCCGGGCAATGACCCGCTCAAACAAATTCGCGTTGCTCGGCTGCCTGTTCCTCGCTGTTATCGCCGTCGGGCTGATGCTTGGCCCTGTCTGGAATCCTCCGAGTGCCATCCTTTGGCAGATTCGTCTGCCGAGGGTTATCCTCGGGGTTTTTATCGGCTTCGGACTCGCGGGATCGGGGGCCGTGTTCCAAGGCCTGCTCCGGAACCCGCTGGCTGACCCGTTCATGCTCGGGACCTCGAGCGCAGCGGCGGCCGGCGTCATGGTTGCTAACTTGCTCGGATTCCGCTCCTTCTCCGCGCTCTAGTTCGGTGCCCTGGCCTTCGCGCTGCTCTCGATTCTGCTGGTTTATAGAATCGCTCAAAGCGAAGGGAAGGCACCGATCCAGACGATGATTCTGGCCGGCGTGATTGTCAGTCTCTTCTTCAATGCCGCGGTTTACGTTTTCTTTTCGGTCTTTTACCGCGAATCGACCAACGCATTGTTCTATCTGCTGGGTAGCCTGACAGAATCCGACCCGCTGCTCCTGATCATTTCCGGCTCGATGATATCAGCCGGCTTCATCGTGTCCTGGCTCTACTCCAAGGAAATTGATCTCATGAGCCAAGGAGAGGAAACGGCCTTCCACCTGGGGGTGAACGTCGAGAGGACCAAACTGATTCTGTTCGCCGCAGCGTCAGCGATGGTCGCCGCCGCGGTCGCCGCCTCCGGCCTCATAGGGTTCGTCGGACTGGTAGTCCCCCACATGATGAGGCTGGTTTTTGGGCCGAATCACCGTGTCCTCATACCGGTGTCGGCAATCGGTGGCGCGACTTTCCTGGTTCTGGCCGATTCGCTGGCCAGAACCGCAGTCGCCCCTCTGGAGATCCCGGTCGGAGCATTGACGGCGCTGATTGGATCACCGTATTTTGTCTATCTGCTGAGGCGAAGCCTCAAGCACGGAGAATTTTAGCGGCGGTCGAGCCGGGGTGCCGGATAGCGGCAACCGGGCCGTAAAGCGGCGGATTCTGAAAAGCGAATCTGCCCTACGACCGCTCCGCGTGCGAAGGCAGTCAGTCGTAGGGCGGATTCGCTTTTCAGAATCCGCCGCTTTACGGCCCGGTTGCCGAGCCTTGTGAGATCCGGGGCAGTGGGCAGTGCGCAGTGGGCAGTGGGCAGTGGGCAGTGTATGTGCATTCTCAAGCTCGACAACATCTCATTCCGGTACTCGGCTGGCTTTCGGATGGCCGGGTTAAGTCTCCAGATCGAGACAGGAAGCATAACCGGTCTGGTAGGCCCTAACGGAAGCGGAAAGAGCACGGTGCTGCGGCTGATGAGCGGGCTCTTGACGCCGGAGAGCGGGGTGGTCCTTTTCCAGGGCAAACCCCTCGGCGAGTACACCCGCCTGCAACTAGCTCAGCGTATGGCGGTTGTCAGCCACGAAAGGACCTTTGAGTTCCCTTTCACCGTCCGCGACGTTGTCCGGATGGGTCGCTTCCCGCATTCGTCTGGTCGACAGACTGAGGACGGTCAAGTGGTCGAGGAGGCGCTCGAAAAGACTGGAACCTCGCATTTGGCAGAAAGGCCCATCACTCAGCTTTCAAGCGGGGAGCGGCAGCTGGTTCTCATCGCCCGTGCAATCGCTCAGGAACCCTCCGTCATGTTGCTCGACGAGCCGGACGCACATCTCGACATACATCATCAGCTTCGCGTTTTCCGACTGTTGAGCCACTTGAACGAAGAGCGGCAAATGACTATCGTGTTGGTTTCGCACGACTTGTCGGCAACCGCCTCTTTCTGCGGAACGGTGGTGCTGATGTCGAAGGGCACCGTGGTCAAATCCGGGGATCCTCGAGAGGTGATCGCAACTGAATTCCTGGAAGCGGTCTACGGCGAGGAGGTGAGGGTGGCGCAGAACCCCATCGACGGGGCTCCCCTCGTCGTCGTGACAGCAGCCCCCCTGGCTGATCGGCTCTCGAAAGGGCTTCCCCGTGACCCGCAAGCGTAGACTCGTATCCCTGATTTCCCTGGCGGCCTTTTCGACACTGGTGCTGGGCTATCTCTGGTGGGGACGATTCCAGTACGACCATTATTGGCTCCTGGCGGCAACTTACGCGGGCGCGGTGTTTCTCCTCGTCTTCAACCACGTGTACCACCGCGATACCCGGGCGGACATGGGATTCCGACTGGACAACTTTCTCGTCGGGAGTCGAACCTGGGGAGCACTGACGTTGTCCGCGGCAATCGGGATCGTGATCCTGGGAGGCCTGTTTGGCTCCTTCCGACTCGATCGGCTGAGTGACGTTTATCTGTATTTCATATGGGCGGCGGTGCAGCAACACCTGCTTCAGAATTTCCTCAGACTCAGAAGCAAGGAAGTGCTGGGTGGGAGAACTATTCCGGCAGCGGTTCTCGCGGCTGCGCTTTTCGGGCTCTTTCATCTTCCGAACGTCCCGCTGGCGCTCGCGTCGCTGGCTGGCGGTTTGCTGTGGTGCCTGCTCTTCTTTCGGCTCCCTAACTTTATCTGGTCCTGGCTGTCGCAGGCGCTACTGGTTACGCTGCTCATGTTTTTCATGAAGTACAGCGTGCTCGGGCAGTTCGAAGTCGGACGACCTGGTTATCGCTACGACTACTACGGTCAGGGAGTCAAAGTCGCCGGCGGCTATGATGCAAAGGGAAACCCGATCGTCGTCACACTGCCCGGTCCGGATCGGGGCACTCTTTCAAAGGTTCGAGTATTCGACCCGACGGGAAAGCGCCTGCGCGAGTGGGTCGCCTTTCCCGAGTTTGGCTACTCCGGCGAGCTCGCAGTCGGCGAGCTGGGGTTTGGACCGGGTGACGAAATCGTCGTAGCGCCCGGGCCCGGAGCGAGTAACCCTCCGTGGATCCGGATCTTCGACCACTCTGGACGCTTGCTGAAGGAGCACCGGCTCAAAGGAGGCAGTTACGGGGCCTGGGTGTCAGTCGCATGCGGACAGATTCTATTTGCTCCGGGGCCCGGTCCCGGCAGTCCGCCCGAGGTAACGGCAATCGATCCGACTGCCGGTGCACGGGAGACTTGGAATTTTGAACGACTCGGCTGGTTCAACGGCATACGGGCTTCAGGCCTTTGCGATGGGGACAGACACCTGAGTTCTTTGGTGCTCTGGGCATCTCCAATTGCTGTAAATCCCTCACACGTAGTGATTTATAATGTTGGTTCCGCGACATTCCGGGTTCTGGAGACGCTAAAAACAACCTTCGGCGTCAATGCCACAACAGTGCGGCTCGGGGGTGGCAAAGTGGGAGTGGTGTCAGCACCCGGGCCCCTCAAGGGTTACCCGCCGATCGTCCAGGTGATAGAGCTGGACGGAAGGCCGTTCCGCGAATTCGCTGTCGAAAGCGACAACGAGGCCCACGGATGCAATGTCGGTGCGGTCGATATCGATGACGACGGGACAGACGAGATTATTGTCGGAGAAGGTGTTGGGCCGGGCCGGCCCGCCCGGGTGAGGTTGGTTCGGGTCACCGGTGTGCCGCTTAAGGAATGGATCGCGTATTAGTCGCTCTTTGCCTATAATTCTCCCCCATGATCAAGGCACTCATAACTAAAACAAGGAGTTATCGACGATTCGAGGAGAGTTACTCGATCACCCGAGAAGAGCTCGAGGACCTGGTCGATTGCGCCCGCTTGTCGGCTTCGGCGGGGAACCGTCAGCCGCTTAAGTATCTCCTGGCAAACACGGCCGAACTCAACTCTAAGATCTTCCCTCACCTGGCATGGGCGGGCTATCTGAAGGATTGGGACGGGCCGTCCAGCGGAGAGCGACCCTCGGCCTACATTGTCATTCTCGGTGACACGCAAGTGCACCCGAGCTTCGACTGTGATCACGGTATTGCCGCGCAATCCATCATGGTTGCCGCAACCGAAAAGGGCCTGGGCGGATGCATGATCGGCTCAATCAAGCGAGATGCACTTCGAAGGGATCTCGGGATCCCGGAGCACCTGGAAATCCTGCTGGTGCTCGCGCTGGGCTTGCCGGTCGAGAAAGTCCAGCTGGAAGAGGTTGAGCCGGGAGGGAATATCCGTTATTGGCGGGACAATCAACAGGTGCACCATGTCCCCAAGCGACGGCTGACTGATATCCTCCTCTGAATGCGGAATGCGGAGTGCGGAATGCGGAATAAAAACCGGATGCCAGAAAAAATCTTCTCGAGTCCCCGAAACTCCCGATTCCGCATTCCGCATTCCGTATTCGTTAGGCGGGCTGGCCTTTGGCTACCTTTTTGGCTGCCTCGAGGGCGGACTCGTAGTTCGGGTGCTGGGCTATTTCCTTGACGTATTCGACATGGCGGATCACATCATTTTCGTCGACGACGAAAATGGCCCTGGAGTCCAACCGCAGCTCTTTGATCAATGTTCCGTAGCTGCTGCCAAAGGAAGCGTCCTTGTGGTCCGACAGCATGATCAGCTTGTCCACTCCCGCGGCCGCGCACCAACGACTCTGAGCGAAGGGGAGATCCACGCTGACCGTATAGACCTGAACACCGGACAGTTGCGCGGCCTCCTGGTTGAAACGCCGGGTCTGGGCGTCGCAGACCGGGGTGTCCAGGGAGGGAACGACGCTGAAAACTCTGACCTTTCCCTTGGTCTGGTCGAAAGTGAAGGGCTTCAGGTCCTTGCCCACTGTGACGAACTCGGGGGCTCGGTCACCCACCTTCAACTCCGGGCCTATCAGCGTGAACGGCTTACCTTTGAGAGTCACCGCATCGTTTCTTTCCACTGCCATCAGTCGCCTCCTTTGTTGCTCCAAGAATTCTAACGCACTTTGCAGGCACCTACCAGAAAGCCGCGACAAAGCATCCTAATTCGTTTTTAAGCAATCACTTCGTGGGTGAGTTTTACGAAGAAAAAACGAAACTTTTACCCGCTCGGAACGTCCAATTAATTGCGACATAAACAGGTCTTTTGACATTGGTCGAAAGCCCTGCAGTCCCTAAGAAAGAGTTTTACAAGACGATGAAAGCATCCGTTATCGAAAGTGAAGGCCTCTACCCTCAACCAAAAAGGCCGGATCCATCATTACGAAACCTGGCGATCGGAATACTTCTCCAGGCTTTCCGAGACATCGTTGCGCCTAAAGCCACGAACAGCGAGTGGCAGTTGTGGCAGCAGGATGCTCTTGATTGGTTCGCTTCCGACGAGTATTACCCCGGCAGTTTTGCCTGGGTGTGCGAGGTGCTTCAGGCTAAGCCCAAGGACTTTCGGCAGTGGCTGCAAGACTACAAACACAGTGATCCTGCCACCAAGCGAGAGATGGCTCGGAAGCTCGTCCGTTTTCAGATCCGGCATTAAGATCCCCATTCCCCAAAGCAGTCATGATCGCCGGAAAGGAACCACCGCTCCGGCGATTCGTCTGTTGCTATTCCTCCGGATACACAACGTAGTTACAATGATGGCTGAATGTTCTTCAAGGCCGTTCTTTTCATTATCTTTGCGGTCTATATCTTGCTGCTTGCAATGATTCTTCGGCGATGGTTCCCGACGCGCGCCGCTGCTTCGCCAATTCCGCAACGAAAACCGGTTGAGGACCTCGCCGCGAATCAGGCGATCATCGAGCTGGTTGATGTCGACAAGGCATTCGACCATCCGGTCTTGAAGAACGTCAGCCTGACGATTAACCGAGGCGAGACGCTCGGCGTGCTGGGTCGAAGCGGAACCGGGAAAAGCGTCCTCCTGAAGTTAATCGTCGGCCTGCTCCGCCCCGACAGCGGAAAAATCCTGTTCGAATCCGCCGACATCACCCAGATGAACGAGGCCGAGCTTCTGGATGTGCGCAAGGCCGTCTCCTATGTCTTCCAAAGTGGTGCCATGTTCGATTTTCTGACCGTCGGCGAGAACATTGCCTATCCCCTGAGAGAACAGGGCTGTACGGACGAGGAAGCAATCCAGAAGCGTGTGAATTACCTCCTCGACGCAGTCGAACTGGAGGGGTGGGGGGAGGCGCGCTTCACCGAGCTGAGCGTCGGCGCCAAGAAGCAGGTGGCGATCGCCCGGGCGATCGCGAACAACCCGGAGGCCATCCTCTACGATGAACCGACGACCGGCGTCGACCCGATCATCGGGAAGTCGCTGAGCCGGTTGATCCGCAAGCTCAACCGCCAGGAGCGGCTCACTTCAATCGTCGTCACCCACGATCTGCGCTGCATTGACATCGTCGCCGATCGCATTCTGCTGCTGAAGGATGGCGTCATTCACTTCATGGGCGCCAAGGAGGAGTTTCACGAATCGGACGACGACTTCATCCGGGCGTTCATCGCAGGCAAGAGGTACGAAGAACAGGATCGCGACGAGTTAGCTGTCTAGGTGCCTGCGCGCGAGCTCCTGCATGACGTCGTGCAGCTTGATTTCCCGCTGATTCAGGAAAACCAGCAAGTGGTACAACAGGTCGGCAGTTTCTTCGATTGAGTTGCGACGCTCCTGACCCGCTGAGACGACGACTTCCACGGCCTCTTCACCAACCTTCTTCGCAATCTTCGCCATGCCTTGCCGAAACAATTTGGCCGTGTACGACCCCTCCGGCGCTTCTGAACGGCGACGAGCTATTACGCGCTCGAGGTAACCGAGAAACTCCGGTCCCACGAATTGGCGATCCTCCACGAAGCACGACGTGTTCCCCGTGTGGCAGGTAGGCCCAGCCGGTTGGGCTACAACCAAGACTGAGTCGCGGTCGCAGTCCAGGTGCAACGAGCGGACCGCAAGGAAGTTGCCGGACGTCTCGCCCTTGCACCAGAGGCTGTTGCGTGTCCGGCTCCAAAAGGTCGCCTTTCCGGTCTCGAGCGTGCGTTCCAGGGCCTCCCGGTTCATGAATGCCAGCATCAGCAAACGGCCAGTCTCGGCGTCCTGAACAACGGCGGGAATCAGCCCGTTCATCTTTCCCCAATCTATGCTCGCAGCGTCAATCACTGTGCCACCTCTTTCGCAGCTTCCCGGACCGGTACCCCGTGCCCGGCCAGGTAACGTTTCACCTGACCGACCGTGTATTGCCCGTAGTGGAAAATACTGGCCGCCAGTACCGCGTCCGCCTTTCCTTCCCGCAGCCCGGCCAGCAGATGCTGGGGATCACCCGCGCCGCCCGAGGCAATCAGGGGGATGCTGGTCATCTCGCTGACCGTGCGCAGCAGTTCGATGTCGTACCCCGTGAGGGTGCCGTCTCTATCCATGGAGGTCAGCAGGATCTCACCCGCGCCCAACTGCTCCGCCTGCTTGATCCAATCCAACGCATCGAGCCCGGTCGGGTACCGTCCACCCCCGACATACACCTCCCAGCCATCGCCCTTTCGCTTGACGTCGGCTGCCAAAACGATGCACTGCGACCCGAACGCCAAGGCGCCCTCGCGTATCAGTTGAGGCGTCTTGACGGCGGCACTGTTGACCGACACCTTGTCTGCGCCTGCCCGCAACAGCGCCTGGATCTGGTCCAGGTTCGAGATGCCTCCTCCGACGGTGAACGGGATGAAGATGGAATCGGCGACCCGGCGAACCCACTCGACCACTGTCTTACGCGCCTCGACGGTTGCTGTGATGTCCAGGAAAACAAGCTCGTCCGCGCCCTCGCGGTAATAGCGTCCGCCGAGCTCGACTGGGTCCCCCGCGTCCCGAAGGTCGACGAAATGAACCCCTTTGACCACCCGCCCGTTTGCCACGTCCAGGCAGGGGATTATCCGTTTAGCCAGCACTTGCCAGTTCCTCCATGGGGATCTGGTTCTCGTAAAGCGCACGGCCGACGACCACCCCGCCGACGCCGATTTCCTTCAGCTTCGCGATATGAGCAACACTGCAAATACCGCCGGCGGCCAGCAAGGTCACGGTCTTCGGCAGAGACGCGAGGAGGGTGCGGTACGTCTCGTAGCCCGGCTGTTCAAGTGTCCCGTCCCTTTCGACGTCCGTGCAGATCACCTGGTCAATTCCCCACCCCGCTATCCGTTCCATCATCTGGTTCAGCGTAATAGCACTTTGCTCGATCCAGCCCTCGCCTTGGAGCCTTCCCTTGCGCAAATCCAAGCTGATGATGAACTTGTCGGCTCCCCACCGTCCGATCCAGTCCGAGACCCGAGCCGCGTCCTTGAGTGCCACCGTGCCCAGAATCAGGTACCGCGCACCCCAGCCGAGAAGTTCCTCCACGTCCTCCGCGGTGCGAATCCCGCCTCCGATCTGAACCGGCATGCGAACCGTCTCGATGATCCGTTTGATGGCCTGCCGATTCTGCCCGGAACCCGCACGAGCTCCCTGCAGGTCCACGATATGGAGGCGAGCGAACCGAACCGCCTGAAATTTGAGCGCCTGGCCGACCGGGTCCTCGCTGTAAGTTGTCTGGTTGCCGTAGTCGCCCTGATAGAGGCGTACGCATTTCCCGTCAATGAGGTCTATCGCAGGAACGACCAACATAGAACTACCCTTCAGTCACAAAATTACGGAGCAGCCGGAGGCCCAACTCGCCGGACCGCTCAGGGTGAAACTGGACTCCCCTGAAGTTGTCTCGGCGAACGACCGACGCGAATTCAATACCGTATTCGGTCCGGGCGACAGTCGCCGCACCGGAAGCGGGAGCGCAATAGCTGTGCACGAAGTAAAAGCTGCTCCCATCGGGTATGCCCGCCAGCAAAGGATCGCCAGTTCCCCGAACCTGGTTCCAGCCGATGTGCGGAACCTTCAGCCTGGTATTGTCGAACCGATGAATGGATCCCGGCAGCACGCCGAGGCACTCCGTGTTCTCCTCTTCCGATCTCTCGAACAACAATTGCAGACCGAGACAGATGCCGAGGAACGGGGCCTTCGTGCTGCGCAAAACTTCCAGAAGCCCTTCTTCAGCGAGGGATTCCATGGCTGCGGCGGCCGAACCGACACCAGGAAGAATGATCTTCGATGCCCGGGCAACCACCTGCGGGTCCTTTGTCTGGCCCCATTCGCAGCCGAGGTGATGCAACGCATTCCCAACGTTGTATAGGTTTCCTGCCCGATAGTCGATGACTGCAATCATTTGACCAGGCCTTCCCTTGCGTTCCTTTTACGTTTTTTTGCGTCTCTTGCCTGAGACATTCCGTCTGTCAGCTGAGAACCCCCTTGGTTGAGGGTATGGCTGTCGAAGATCCCAGCTGGACAGCGGAGGCCAGCGCGCGGGCAAACCCCTTGAACATGGCTTCAACGCGATGATGCTCATTTTCGCCGGGGTTAAGGAACCGGATATGGAGGTTGCATTTCAATTCGGCCGCCACCGAACGGAAAAAATGACCGACAAGATCGGTCGACAGGTTTCCGACCGTTGGCCGTTGCGGGCGGTAATCGGTTTCAAACCAGAAGCGGCCGCCGAGATCCAATGCCACGAGCACGAGAACTTCGTCCATCGGAAGAGCGACCCAACCATAGCGTGCGATCCCTGCCTTGCTTCCCAGAGCCTGGGCGATCGCACGGCCAAGGACTATCCCAAAATCCTCAACAAGGTGGTGCTCATCCACGGCCAGGTCGCCTTCGGCCTCGAAACTGATGTTCATGCCCGAATGCCTGGCGAGCAGTTGGAGCATGTGATCGAAGAACCCTATCCCGGTTGAACCTGTGCAATCGCCTTCGCCGTCGAGCGTCACCTTCAATTCGATCCGGGTTTCACTGGTCTCTCGCTTGATTGCTGCCGTTCGTTCGGTCATGGTCTGCTCCCGCGGAGATAACCACTAA
>Ga0105092_10002106_pt1 | contig 10643 bp, 10 predicted proteins | sample PPLLak2March2015_FD_87021 | JGI IMG/M metagenome (GOLD analysis project Ga0105092, IMG submission 87021) | Freshwater sediment microbial communities from Prairie Pothole Lake near Jamestown, North Dakota, USA - PPLs Lake P7 Core (1) Depth... | ecosystem: Environmental > Aquatic > Freshwater >...
CAAACACGACCACGCGTCCATCCGTGGTGGAATTCATTCCTGCAACGGCAAGTGCCAGGGGTCCCTGCGTTTCACCCTCCTCGAGCCCGAGTTCCCCGCCCGTGCGGAGACTTTCAAAATCCGTTTCGCCCCAGGAGCGTTCGTTCGTTTGAACCAGCGGAGTGAGCGTTGCTTCTGCCGTCGAATCTGCCGCACTCACGCTGCGCGTGAACGGGAAGTAGGCCGGGATCCTGTTCATACTGACCGTGATGGGATGATCCTCGTACCAGGCTGCCGCGGCTGTCGTAGGCTGAGGGCTATTCAGGTCGATCACGATATCGTTGTTGAGCGTAATGCCCCAATCCTGAGCCAGCATATCGGCTAAAGGATCGTCAGCATCGCCAAATTCTGTCAGCGCGACCGGGTTCTCCATAACCACAAGTGAACCGCCACTGGCAAGATAGGCACTAAGCAGATCGACCTCATCCTCAGAAACAGGCCGGATGGGACCGGCAACTACGATCACACTTGCATCTTCCGGGACCTGCTTTTCAGTCAGCAGGTTAATGGTTTTGACTGTATAGTTTTTGCTTTCCAGTGTTTCCCTGGCGCGTGTCATCGACGCTTCCCCGCCTTGTTCGATGTCAAGCTCACCATGACCGGTCAGGAAGTAAACCACGTTGTTGCCGGGATTGCGAAGACGTGCCAGGCCTTCGAGGATTTCCGTCTCACTGACGAAGGCAACGATTTCCTTCTGCTCGCCCATCCGCAGCAGGATCTTTCCATCACCCGTGATTCCGGCGTCGATGGCGGCCTGGGGGTCGCGGTCCGGATCGACAAAATTATAGGTGAACTTGCCATTGCTACTGGCTTTGATCCTGCTCAACAGTTCTTCGGCAGATTCCCTATTGCTGTTCTGAGAGAAAAACGCGGTGGCGGTCACTTGTTCGGGGAGAGCTTCCAGCGCGTCTGTCAATTCGGGCGCGAGTGTGTTTGACTTGTCTTCTGTGAGGTCCCAGGCAAAGCTGGGATTTTGGTTGGCAAGCTGGTATGCAATCACATTTCCAACAATCAGAATACCCAGAAATGCAATTGACATGACGAGCATATTGCTTCCATAACGGGCCTGTCGACCTGTGAGGAAGCGCCGGACTCGATCCGGCTCCATGATCGCATACGCCGCGAGCCCCAATACGATCAGCCCGGCGCTGACCATCAGGTAGCGATTGATATCTGCTACCGGAAGACCTGTAAATAACTCCAGGGATTGAAGTCCACGTACAATGCCGAGGAAGAATGTGATTACCGCAAACACCGCGGCAAAGATCAACGCGATGAAGGAATAATTGCGCCTCTGTGAAGAGGATCGTTTGTTGCTGTCCATTATCGCCACCTCCGAACCTCAACAGCGGTTGTCCCCGTGAATAGACCGAGGGCGATCAGGCTGAGGAAGTAGACCAGGTCCCGTAAATTGAAGTTGCCGGAATTGATCGCGTCAAAGTGCGAGGCGATGTTGAAGTACCCGAAGACTTCTGCTCCACTGCCTTGCACCAATTGTGCAAAGATGCCCATCATGAACCACAGGATAAAGAACAGGCCGAAAATGGAGAAGAAAGCCGCAATCTGGTTTGTGAAGATGGCTGAGATTCCAACACCCAGTGCCAGGAAGGCAGCTGCCGCCAGGATGACGCCGAGGTAGGAGGACATCATCAGCTGCTGGTCGATGCCCGGAGTAACAAGGCTGTTCATAATGATGGGATAAATAAGCGTAACCGCCAGGATGCTAAGGATAAAAAGGAAGGCGCCCAGCCATTTTCCGATCACCAATTCATGATCCCGAATAGGAGCTGTCAGGAGCAGTTCCAGCGTGCCGGTGCGCGCCTCATCCGAGAGGGAGCGCATGGTGATGGCCGGCGTTGTAAATACCAGCAGGAACACAAACAGCCAGTTGATCGGCGTGATATCCGGAGCCTGAGCGCCGCCCATAAGCGCCTGCTGGCGATAAATCCCGATCAGGGAAGCAAAGAAAATTCCTATCGTGATTAGAATGATAAACGCCACCACATAAGCAATCGGGCTGATAAAGTAGTGGTTATATTCGCGTTTTGCAATGGTCCAAATGTTTCTCATAGATCCCTCACGAAGCTTTCTTGCCAGCGGCGTTGTCGCGGGTGAGTTCGAGGAAGATCTCCTCGAGGCTCATTCCGATCGGTCGCATTTCAAGCAACTCATAGCCTGCCTGAATGACAGCTTTCGCCACCTGGGGCCGGGCATCCTCGCCCGCCCCAAATTCGAACTCCACAGAGCCGTCTGGTTTGGGTTCCGCGGTGCGCACACCCTTGACCTTGCTGATCTTGCCGGTCAAGCCATCCGAGTCGCCGCGCACGCGCAGGACCACGCGTTGTGCGCCCACCAGACGGGATTGCAGGTTTTCGGGCGTATCCTCCGTCACGATCTTGCCTTTATTGATGATCAGCACGCGGTCACAGATCTGTTGGGCCTCCGACAGAATGTGTGTGGAGAGCAGAACCGTCCGATCTTTGCCGATCTCGCGGATAACCTTGCGGATCTCCACAACCTGGGCGGGGTCGAGACCGATGGTGGGCTCGTCCAGGATCAGGACTTCCGGACGATGGATCAATGCCTGCGCCAGGCCAATGCGCTGGCGCATGCCTTTTGAGAAAGTGCCGATATAACTGTTGGCGCGGTCTTTGAGATTGACTCCCTCCAGGGTCTCGTAGGCGCGTTCTTCCGCATCCGGAATATGCCGCAAGTCCGCCATGAATTTGAGGTATTCAAGCGCGGTCATATCGTTATAAAGAGGAACAGTTTCGGGAAGATAGCCGACCCGCTTGCGAACCTCAAGCGATTCCTCCACAATATCATAGCCCGCCACCGTGGCTACTCCATCGGTAGGAGGCATGTAACCCGTGAGGATTCTCATTGTGGTGGTTTTCCCCGCGCCGTTGGGTCCGAGAAAGCCGACAATTTCACCCTGTTCGGCGTCGAAGGTGAGGTTGTCAATGGCGCGGCGCGCGCCGTAGTCCTTGGTGAGACCATTGACCTGGATCATTGGTTCTCCTTCTCCTTAAAAAAATGGAATATGTGCAGACAAACAAAAGGCACGCGTGCCGGTGGGCAGCCGTGCCATTTACTCTCGTATCGAGTTTACTATACAGAAATTCAAAATCAAAGTCAAGTAGGTTGTGACCTTCTAATCAAACGCTAATATTGTGCAACATGTAACGAACGATCCGGCGCCGCGGATGAAAGCGACCATGGTGTTGGACATCCCATCAGCGCAGGAAGAAATACCAAACGCCAGCTGCTCCGGCAGCACACAGCAGCAATACGAAGAGCGAGGTCAGCGCGAGCTCCCAGCCGTTCGATGATGCAACGGGCTCTATCGTCCGGCTGACAGGCAGCGGAGCAGAGTGACGCGGTGTCTCCGTCCCAAAACTGGTGGAGACATCGGCAGTCTGTTTTGTTATATTCGTTGTGTCTTCTGCAAAGTCCCGAATGCCGTTTTGATTTTCATCCAGTCTGCGCATCGCCTCATCATATCTGGCGCGAATCTCGGGTGGCAGGTTCTCGATGCCATTGAACTCTTTTCCATCAACGATGATCTTCATGCTGCTGACAGTGACCTGGCCTGCCGCAACATTTTCCAGGGCATCGGGGACACCGTTCCTGTTCTTATCGGCGAACATGTTCATGTGTTCAAGCATGTCCGGGATATGATTGTCGTTCGCATCTCCAAGAGAACGGATTGCCTGTTCATACGTTTGGCGAATGTCTGGCGGCATTTCGTCAACACTATGGTAGGTCTTTCCGTCAATAACAATAAGCTTTGGATTCATGCAAGCCTCCGTTGGTCGCGGCAAGTGTACACCTATTGGCTGATTTAAATAATGCTAGTACACTTTGTTCATGGAGTTGACATGACCAAATTGTTATATCAAACCGACAGTTATTTGCAGGAATTCGACGCAGAGGTGACGTCGGTCCACGCGACGGAACGCGTCGTCGTTTTGGATCGCACGGCTTTCTATCCAGGCGGGGGAGGGCAGCCGTGCGACTTTGGCTCCCTGACTGCGGCAGGCGTGACGTACCCCGTGGATAAGGTGAAGAAGCAGGGAGACGACGTCCTGCACTTTCTCGGCGGCGACGCACCTCTGCCGTCCAGCGGGTCAGCGGCGCGCGGGACCCTGGACTGGGCGCGGCGCTACAAGCTGATGCGCACCCATACCGCGCTCCACGTGCTGTGCGGGACGGTTTTCCGGGATTACGGCGCGCTCGTCACCGGCGGGGATATGGAACCGCTCAAGGGCCGCATGGATTTTGAGTTCGAGTCGATGCGCGGGGAGCTGGTGCGTGAGATCGAAGCCGCGGTGAATGCCGAGGCGGCGGAGGGGCGCGAGATCCGGGTCAGGATCTTGCCGCGCGCAGAGGCGTTCCAAATCCCCGATCTGATCCGGACTAAGATCAACCTCCTGCCCGAAGGGATCATGCAGGTGCGGACCGTCGAGATCGTAGGACTCGACCTGCAAGCCGATGGCGGGACGCACGTCCGCAATACGAACGAAGTGGGCAGGATCCGCGTGGCTGATTACAAAAGCAAGGGCGCGATCAACAAACGAATTTATATCGAGATTGAGTAGCCAGGTCCTGTGCTAGCACTTTCCCTTGAGCCAGGTTTGCCATTGCTGGTTGTATTCATCGTACGAAATGCCAAATGCCTCCTGGACTGCTTCCTTAAAATCCCCTGTTTTGTCCAGGGTTTTCGCCAGCTTCCAATACCCTTCCAGTCCGCCATAATTTTCTATTGTGAACTCAACCAGCGAAGCGGCAAATCTGTAACTTAAGCCAAAATTCTCCTCGAGCTGATACATATGCATCAGGTCCTGTGGGTTGGTGTCTGTGGTCTCATCCAGAATTGGAATCATGGTCCCGTTCGCCATTGCGTCACATGCCTGTAAAGAATTTTCCTGTACACCCGCGACATACTCTGCCAGACCTTCATATAACCCCTCCGCAGACACGCCGGCGTTATCGAAGGAACGGGTGTGAGTCAGATGGGTATATTCGTGCGTCAACGTCTGTCTCAATTCTCCATCCCAGCCTAACTCGCTGTCATAATACTGGAACGGGAAAGAATAGGGAATATAGATTTGAATCTCGTCATCCCTTGGTTCTACTCCTTGCCAGTAGCCGGCAGCAAAATTCGTCGGGTTTAACGGATACAGCCCATAGATTGGCATGATCACCACCTTCACCTTTTGCGCGGGGACTTTGCCCAGGATCGCCTCCACATTTTCTCGGGCGGTATCCATCAATTCCATAATAAAAGGATTGACATCATCTGCCCATGGATAGGTCGTGAAGCTAAAATGATCCGTCTCGGTCCAGACGGGTCTACCGATCTGCTCGACGCTCGGCTCACTGATCACCCAGCGTCCATCCACGTAGCGAAAGGACCATTCGCCTTCATAGCCATCATCTCTTGCAAAATGGGCAAGGACAAACCCATATTCGCGTCTTATGATTTCGATCACCTCAAAGTGAACTTCGGCATCTCCGGCCTGATAGGATGCTTGAAAATCATTGAAGCGGTTGCGAACCACCCGCCGCAAAGGTTTATTTTGCTGATCCACCACGGTTTCCAACAATTCGGGATCATTGTTTTTATGGGCTTCCGCATATTTGTCCAGTGATGTTTGAATGCCTGCCATGATTTCGTCGTCACTCATCCGGGCGATTGCTGCCAAATACGCTACCTCGGTGGCGGAAACAGTTGCAGTTGGATGTGCGGTTCGAGTTGCCGCCGGGGTGGCGGTTGCCGGGGGCGAAAGCGGCGCCTGGCACGCCCATTGTGAAACGATCAATATGACGGCTGCAATGCCTGCACGATATGCTTTAATCCGATTCATATTTCCATCCTTCAATTGGTGTTTTCATACTGGTATCTGCACAAGGCATCGATCTGCTGCCGGTGTGTCAGGGTTTCCATAGCAAGGGCGCGATCAACAAACGGATTTATATCGAGGTCGAGGCTTGAGTTTTCCTGTTCATTTCTTTCATGGCGGGGATGAATGCCATGCTGAGTGTTGTGATGAGATAAGTGATCCCCAGCCCGATCAATATTGGGAATGTCCCAAAGCTCTCTGTCAGAACTCCGCCCAGCAGCATGCCCAGCGGCATGGCGACCCAGGCGCTGGCCTGGATCGCGCCGAAGACGCGACCGCGGATATTGGTCGGGATACGCTCGAATTCGACCGCGCCGATGATCGGGTTCAGGGGACCAGCACCGATGGCGGTCACGAAGGTTGTTGCAACCAGAACGGCAAGCGGTGGATAGAGGGTGTAAACCCAAAACCGAAATCCTGTCAGGACAAAACCTGCGACGAACGTCGCGTGTCGCGGCAGGCGGTGACCGATCGCGGCGAAGACCAATCCGCCGACGACGGCGCCACCGCCGCTGGCAGCAATGATCAATCCCAGGTTCAGGGCGCTCCCGAACACTTCCTTGACATACACCGGCAGGACGACTCCGCTGAAGATCGCGTCGAGGAAATTCGTCAGCATGACCGTGACGACGATGGATAGGATCAATGAATCGCGCGCGATGAAGCGCAATCCTTCCCGTAGTTCATCGAAGTATTTTCCGGTCTGCTCCTCTTTTTCTGCAGGCTTCGGGGCAGCGATGACGAGGCCGATGATCGCGGCAGAGACAAAGAAGGAGGCGGCATCCAGCCAAAGGACGTTGGCCGTGCCCAGGATGCCGATCAGAAAACCTGCCAGCGGCGCGCCAACCAGACGTGCGCCGCGTTCGATCACATGCGTGAGGGAAGTGGCACGCTCGATTGGCATGCCTGCCTGCTTTGCCAGTTCCGGGAGCAGGGCTGCCCGGGCAGTGCCGCCCGGAGTATCCAACAAGGCGCCGAGGAAAACCAGGGTGAGCAGCTGCCAGAATTCCAGGCCCACTGTGAGATGAAGCAGGGGGATCATTGCAGTGGTCAAGCCGCTGGCAAGGTCCGAAATGATGCTGGTACGTTTGTAGCCAAGCCTGTCGATGAGAGTGCCGCCCAAAAAGCCCGCCAGCACCACGGGCAGGATGGTGAAAAAACCGGTCACACCCGTCTGGGTGGCGCTGCCGGTTGTTTGCAGGACAAACCACGGAACGGCAATCGTCGTGAAGACGTTGCCGACCAGAGAGATCGCATTTGCAATGAGAAGTGAATAGAAGGGGATGGTATCGCGTGCTTTTATAGTTGGTGCTGATTGCACAATTCAGGCTCCTGTTGACTCTAAGAAAGTGTAAGGCGGGATGATATCCCGCCCCACGCAAACTGTACTTACTTTTCCTGGCTGAGCGAGAATACTTTCGATACTTCCTCAGGGATGAGGCGCGGCGCGCCTGTTCGGGTATCGACAAAGACCCAATCTGTTTCGCCTTTGACGAGGACCCTGCCGTCTGACTTGCGGACAAATTCATATTTACGCAACGACCTCACGCGCCGGACGTTTTCCACCCAGGTCTTGATCTCGATCTCCTCACCGGCAAACGCGGGAAGCAGGTACTCGATCCTGTGTTCCCGGATCACCCAGGTGGCATCGTCACCCTGCGCTGCGATGCCGCCAATGGCCGCGTAGTGTTCGACAGCTATGTCCTGCATCCATTGGACATAAGCCACGTTGTTCACATGCCCGTTTTCGTCGATGGCACCGGCCGGGATCGTGAACGAACGGACGTAGACGCGATCTGGATTCGTCATATGTAAATCGTTTTAAAAGGAGGGTTTGCGTTTCTCAACGAATGCCTGGAGGCCTTCCTGCCCTTCCGGATGAGCCGCGCAGTCACTGATCCCCTGCCGTTCCAGCTCCAACTGCGTTTCCAATGGGTTATTGAAGGAATCGGTCATCAGTTTTTTGGACCATGCAAACGAATGGAGTGCAGTCTTTGTCAGCTCATTGAGCATGGCCAGCGCTTCTGAATGGACTTCGTCATCAGGAACAACTTTGCTGACAAGTCCCCATTCGTGGGCCTGCGCGGAGGAAATCGGCTTGTCGAAAGCCATGATCTCCATGGCGCGCGCCAGGCCGACGAGCCGCGGCAGGGCGAATGATCCGCCGCCGTCGATGCTCAATCCACTGGAGGTGTACGCCTGTCGCAAAACAGTGGATTGCCCTGCTACGCGGAAGTCGCAGGCCAGGGCGAGCGAAAAGCCTCCGCCTGCCGCGATCCCGTTGACGGCGGCAACGACCGGTTTTTCCATCCGGCGGATCTCGGTGATCGACAAATGAAATTGCGGCGCAAGCCTGTACAAAACGGAACCCGCCGCCTCTGTCTGCTGGCTGATCCATTTGAGGTCGCCGCCGGAACAAAATGCTTTTCCTTTTCCGGTCAGCAAGACTCCCTTGACGGAGCGATCCGTCGCGGCATAGGCGAGCGTTTCCCCAAGCATTTTCATCATATCCAGGTTTAGCGCGTTATATGCCTCTGGCCTGTTGAGCGAAATTTCCAGAACGTTTCCATGCTGTTGGGTAAGGACCGGATTATCCATAAACACCTTTTCCTTCGTATTTCAGGCGCGATACTATGTTCTCGATTTTAGCGGATAAATGAAAGAATAAAACCGGCAATTGCTCCGCCCGCAATCAGCCAGGTTGAGTTGACCTTGTACCGCAGGAGCAGGATCAATGAAACGGCTGTGATGATGACCGCAAAGACATCCGTCAGCGAGGAGGCTGCCAACTGGAGAGTCACTGCCGCCATCAGCCCAAGAGACGAGGCGTTGACGCCATCCAGCAGGCTGCTTGCCCAGGCGGAGTTGCGGATCTTTGGGATAAGTGGATTCGAGATCGCGACGAAAATAAAGGAGGGCAGAAAGATCCCAAGCGTGGCGAGCAGCGCTCCGGATGTGCCGCCGAGCAGGTATCCGATAAACGTCGCGGCGGTGAAAAGCGGACCGGGCGTGATCTGCCCGATGGCAACCGCGTCCAGGAGTTGTTGATCGGTCAGCCAGCCCAGGCGCAGGACAAAGTCGGCGCGCAGAAAGGCCAGCAGCACATAGCCGCTCCCGTACAAGACGGAGCCGATCTTGAGAAATGTCAGGAACAAGAGTGGAAGGGTGAAGGGGATAGGGGTTGGTGCAAGAATAATATAACTGAATGGCAGTAGCATGCCGGGATGCAGATTTCGGAGGCGCTGGGCATTTGAAATCAGCATGAAGACCAGTCCGCCCGCGAAGAGCAGGGCGATTTCATTGACGCCGAGGAAATAAAGAGCCAGGGCAATTGCGCTAACCAGTGCCAGAGTCTTATTCTTGAGGGCTTTGCTTCCAAGTGTCCATAGGGCTTGCGCGATGATCGCGATGACGACAGGTTTGACGCCGTAGAGCAGCCATCCGGCTTGGGGGGTCGTCCCAAATTGGACGTAGAGCCATGTCAGCGCAAGCACGATCAACGTGGCAGGAGCGATAAAGCAGAAACCGCCGAGAAGCAAACCGGGCCAACCTGCGCGCAGGTAGCCAATGTGGATGCACATTTCGGTCGAATTGGGGCCGGGGATGAGATTGGTCGCGCCGAGCAGGTCCAGGAATTCTTCGTCAGTCAGCCATTTGCGGCGGACGACCACCTCATCATGCATGATCGCAATGTGCGCAGCCGGTCCGCCGAACGCGGTGAAGCCAAGCTTGAGGAAAAGCGCCGCGACTTCTGTCAGTCGATTCACGAGAATTCAGGATTGGCCAACGACTTCGTAGTGCACAACAGTTGGTTCGAACTCGAGCAGGAAGTCTTTATCCTCCGGATAATATTTCGCAGTTTCCACATCCTCCCCCGCAAAGCCTTTGATCGCCTCCAGGCTTTCCCAAAACGTCAACGTAATGAAGTGGGTGATTTCGCCTTCGCGCCTTTCGAGGACGTGCACACTGATATTTCCTTTGACCGATTGATAGTCAGGGATGGCGCGGGCGTTCGTGAATTCTCGATAGGCGTCTGCTTTTGAAGTTGGGACTCGGCCGTGCCACATTCGTACGATCATTTCATCCTCCGGTTTTGTATAAGTGATAAAGCGCCCGTGGATGAATTATAAGCCTCCGGTTATCACAACTGGTTCGCGCCACCAAAAATACTTCTGTAATTAATCCATGTTGATGACGTATACGCAGGGTGCGTGGATTCTCGCTGAGCAGTGCTTCCATGGTCGGCTCGTCAGGTTTCTGAGTCTCCGACCATTTCGAAATCCAAACAGGGATGCCAACCGAACCCGGATTGAATAGTTGCCGTCTGCCTGACGATCCATGCATGTCCTGAAAAAGCGCGAAGAAATCCGCAGCGCGGATTTCTTTTTCCTTGAGGTTTCAGATATTTATAGAACTCAACTGCCAAGCAGGTCTTTTACTTTTGAGGTGAGGTCATCGATGCGGAAGGGTTTCACGAGATAGTCGTTCGCTCCCGCCCCGATGGCGACGATTTTGCTGTCCGTGTTATCCAGCGCGGTGACGATCAGGATGGGGGTGTGCTTAAAACTTGGATGTTCCCGCAGCATCCTGCATAATTTAAAGCCGTCTGGCGGCGGCATCATTAGATCGAGAAGAAATGCCTTGGGAGCGGTGGAATCGGCTATTTCCATTACCTTCCAGCTCTCATTCACGACAACA
>Ga0105092_10002107_pt1 | contig 10643 bp, 9 predicted proteins | sample PPLLak2March2015_FD_87021 | JGI IMG/M metagenome (GOLD analysis project Ga0105092, IMG submission 87021) | Freshwater sediment microbial communities from Prairie Pothole Lake near Jamestown, North Dakota, USA - PPLs Lake P7 Core (1) Depth... | ecosystem: Environmental > Aquatic > Freshwater >...
AACCCCGCTTGCTCGTTCACTCTGTATCTTCGTCTGATTCTTTCTCAAGGACCTTGGACGGAATTCGTAATCAGTAGGTCCGCTGCTTCTCGTCTCTCAAATTATGACCGTAGAAATGCAAATTCGGGGGCAACTTTGGCGGGCATGAAGCATATCATCGCAAACGAAACTAACAATAGATCAAGAGCTTACAAAGGAAATATAATTCCCCCCGCCCCAACTACCTTTCCGGTAGAAGCCGATCGATGACCATTCGACTTGCGCAAAGTGTGTTCTCGAACTTGACCGGTCAAATGTGAGAACGACGGCTACTGTAGATAGCCATAGATAACCGAATATTACCCATGGATACGGGTGAAGTGTTCATGCTGAGAAATGGATTTCAGTCATTTTGCGACCGTCTTCGGCAACTAAGCGAATCGATGGAATTTCAATGACAGAATGAAAGAAAATCAATCAGGAGCACTTAGCGGCGGCAAGTATGACGGGTTCAATAATATCGCAGTTCCACTCTATTTCCTTCAAAATCTCTCACGTAGATCGAATAGCCGTCGCCTCGGGCGCCCGAGCGCTTTTTTGCTTCGCCTTCGACCGTTACGCCCCGCTGTTGAAGGCTGACCGCTAGTTTATCTAGATCCGTGGGAGCTATCGTCAAGCAATAGTGATCCAAATTGCGCGGGCCATCGCCAACGGGTTCTTCGTCGGGGCGCGGAAACAGATCGATGATCGTGCCGTCATGAACCCGGACGCTGGGAAAGAACACTTTCCCTGCGCGAAACTCGTTCACTCGGTAGGGTTCCATTCCGAGAACGTCGACGTAAAATTTCAATTGCCGTTCAACGTCCTTGCATCGGATGACGATGTGGTCCATCTCCATGATTTTGATTCCTGCCGACGATTCTTGCGACATAAAAACAGCTCCTTTGCGCTGACAGCGCGGGCTAAGTTTGTAATGTGCTCGCCGCGAACTGCCTTTCTAAAGGTATCGCCGAGCGAACCAGACCTTGCTCGAGATTGTAGCGGTTGAACGTGTCGATGGTCTCTTTATTGGCGCGCATGCCGTATTTGAACGGATCGCCCCATGTCTTCATCTGTTCGATCATCTTCTCCCGCAAGTTGACGACCGTGAAGCCCGCCATGTCGCTCAATATGTCGTCGTAGGCGACTTTCTTCGCTTGCTCGAAGGCGGCGTAGAGTTTTCCGGCAAGGTCGGGATATTTCCGGTCGAGGTTTTCGCTCATGACGATCAGATGCATGGGCGCGTAAATGCCACTGTCGCGATACAGGTGATGATCCCGTTCCGCATAATCGGGAAAGAGCCGTTTCACTTTCGGGCTGTTCTCGAGGGTGTGAAAAAGCTTCACGTCGGAGATATCCGTGATGATGGCGTCTACCTCTCCGTCGGTGAGCCTTTCGACGGGGTTCCTATCCCCCTTGGCGATCTCGATCTGAACTCGATCGTCATAAATCGGAAAGATATCGTCGCGCAAGGAGAGCCACTTCAGTTTGGATGGATCCACGCCGTGTTGATGTTTCAACAACCCCCGAATCCAGATGTCGACGACAATGCGGTACTGACTGGTCGCGACTCTTTTCCCTTCGAGATCTCTCGGCGCGTGGATCCCCGCATCCGTTTTGCAGAACATATATTGATAAGCGGGTTTTCTTTTGGGAAATACCGGCAGGCCGATTAGCTTCCATCCCGCCTCGAGCGCCGGCAGAAAATATCCCCAATTGAGCTCCCAAAGGTCGAAGTCTCCGGTGCGCAGCTGCGGCACATCGGTAAAAACCATCGATGAGGTCTTGAATGGCTTGAGCGTTACGCCTTCCGCAGTGACCCTGCCGTCCAGCAGCGGTTGAACGATGTCGTAGCGCATGAGCGGAAATTTTAGTTCCATCACTTCTCCTTGATGATCGCGATTGACTAAATGAATTATCGAGCCGTCTTTTCCGAGTCCAATTCCTTCAATAGGCTAATGTCCCAGAAGTCGGTGGTTTTTGCTTCTTTCGCCTTGGGATTGGCATAGGCGACGATATCCAGCGACGACTGAATCGCTTCCGCTGTCGGATGAAGGCTGAGTTCGAGATAGGGGATCGTGACATCGTACATGTGCTCGGCCAGACCCCGATCCGGTATCTTGAGATATTTTTGCAAAACCAGGACGGACTTTTCTTTGTTACTCTGGGCATAGCGGGCAGCTTCACGGTACGCTCTGAGAAAGGTTTTGACGATCGGTCTCTTCGTCGATAACATCGCTTTGGTGGTGTTGACCCCGCCGTTCAAGCTAGGAATCCGTGATCGACTGAGGACTTTAAGACCCGCTCGCTCGGCCTGGACTTCCCAGGGTGGGAAAAGAACCGTGCCGGCGGTTACGCCGCCGACTGTTGCCTGGATGCGTTCTTGATCTCCGGCGCCGACAGGAATGATCTTCACGTCTTTCTCCGGCGATAATCCATACGAAATGATCGCTCGAATCAAAGACGCGTAGGCGAGGTCGCGACCGCGGCTAGAGCCCACAATGGTTCCTTTGAGAGACGCCGCATTCTTTATATCCCGCCGAACGGCAATAGCGAACGCGAGGGAGTTTAGAGTAGTTCCGATTTTGACTAGATTGGCGCCTTCGAGCAGGGCGCTGTAAATGCCCGTATCCGAACCGAGAGCGATGTCCACGGACTGGCTCATCAGCGCCGGAACAAGTTGCTGCCCGCCTCTCAAATAGATAACTTCCGCATCTAAGCCGTGTCGCTTTAGAATACCTGATTCGGCTGCGATCCAACCGACGACGAAGCCTGGTGCGAATGATGGATACCCGATTCGAATTTTTTGAACCTGAGCTGATGCACTCGAGGTCAAGGCAAGCCAGTGCGCCATGCATATCGCTAAAAGCGCCACAGAAACTCGCCTTATCGGTCGGCCAAAACCGTACTTTTTTGGACGACAACAATCAAAAGAAGCTTTCATTACACTCTCGCTGAAAATTCGAATATTGGTCGAACTTATTCTAGGTGATTTCGTATATCATTTCTGGTATTCGTTTGTCGACCAAGCTTGTTGAAGTGTGTTATGAAATAGTATTCTTGATCAAAGTGATGCTGCTCAGAGGCACATAGTTGACGATTTCCGGGCTGCCTTGTGCGAATGATCCAGGGGAGGCTACCGCTATGATGACTCAAGAAGAGAACGACTTACTGACGCAGATCAACCCGCGCACACCGATGGGGGAGTTGATGCGGCGCTACTGGCAGCCGGTGGCGTTGTCTGAAGAGCTACCCGAGGGCGGCGCGCCGATCCCGGTGAAGGTCATGGGTGAGGGGTTGGTGCTGTATCACGACGAGAAGGGGAAGCTCGGGCTACTGGGCATCCATTGTCCGCATCGGGGAGCGGACTTGAGCTATGGGCGGGTGGAGGATGGCGCACTGCGGTGTATTTATCACGGCTGGCTAATCGATGCGCGGGGGAAGTGTTTGGATCAGCCGTGGGAGCCCGGGGGAGGAGAACATCGGGATCAGATCCAGCACACGGCCTATCCGTGTCACGAGCAAGCGGGAGCGATCTTTGCGTACATGGGGCCGGGCGAGCCGCCGTTGTTTCCGAATTATGAGTTCCTCATGGCAACCGCAGAGCGGACCTATACGGACAAGCTTTTCCACGAAGCGAACTACTTGCAGATGAACGAGGGCAGTTTTGACATCCCTCACCTCAGTTTTCTCCACTACACCTACTATAACCAGGGAATAACTGGCCGTAGACCGACGGGCCTCGAAACCCTGACCGAAGATCTCCGCAGTCGTGGCGCCACGCCGGGACTTGAGACCATGGACGTTGAGCTGACCGACTATGGGGTGAGGAACTTTCGAATTCGCCGGGACTGCGGTGCCGACGAGTACCATCTTCAGATTAACGAGTTTGTTTTGCCCAACCTCATTGCGTTTCCAGGAGGCTTGGGAAGCTATGGGGTTAACTGGCACGTACCCATTGACGATACGCACCATTGGAAGTTCACCTTTATGTTCTCGAGAGTGAAGCCTCTGGAAAAGGGATCTGTCCAAACGCAGCGCACAGAAATGACACCGAATTTCCATTCCATTCGTAACAAATCGAATCGCTATGGACAGGATCGCGAATCGATGAAGAAACGGTGGTATTGCGGCATCGCCCGCAATTTCGGCGCTCAAGATCTGTGTGTGATCGAAGGGGCAGGCCATATTCAGGATCGCGCGCAAGAGCACTTGGCGTCGAGTGACATGCCGATCGTGGTGGCGCGCAAAGTGCGGATCAAGGCGATTCGGGAACTGCAGGAGGGAAAAGAGCCAAAAAACGTGGTACGGGATTCGAACATGAATCGATTCAGAATCATTTCGACCAGCCAGACGGTTTCTAGCTCCACGAATTGGAAAGATTACGCGAGGCAGTTAGAGTCAGAATTAACAAGACAGTAGCTTCTGATGATATGTTTGATATTGAAATTAGCGGCGTTTGACTTCGCGAAAGGAGAGAGTGATCGGGGAAGCCAGGGCTCAAGCATAAGTTCTTGGCTGCATGGGCTGGACGCGAGTCATTTGAATCACGGTGGTAATCCAATTGCCCATGTTGAGCCCTATCGAGCGGAAATTGCGTCAAGAATGTCTGGGTAGAATACGCCACGCACAAAGCGGATTAAACCCTCAACGCTGATAGGAGCGCATCCTTTACAAACGTTACGCTCGGACTAACGAAATGACGATTAGGGTGTTCCAGGAGCATGATGTCTGCTCGTAGATTCACGCCCTTTACGGGTAGTTCACTTATGCTCCGCTGCTTTCGGTCACGCTCGATGACGAAATCGGGCAACACAGCAATTCCGATTCCTGCGCGCACCGCTTCTTGAATACTTTCCCAGTTGCTGACTCTCATCGCCACATTGACGTCCTTCAATCCGACTCCTTCTAGAAGTCTTTCAACCATTTTGGTGTAGTTGCGTCCCTGTAACGAGTGTACAAACAACGCTGTTTTCAAATCTCTAATCGTGAGATCTTTCTTTGATCGCAGGTAATTTTTGGAAGACACCGCGAAGCATAGTCGTTCGCTTCTTATAACTTTGACATGGAGATTTTCTGGCTTCTCATCGGACAGTACTATGGCAAAATCAACTCCAGACTGGCGCACAGCATCGTAAAGCAGTGAACGAGATTGTGTCAGAATCGAAATTTTTAGTTTAGGCGAATCTTGTAAAAGTCTAAACACAATCGGTATTAAGAGATACGAGCTGATTGAACTTATAGCTCCGATTTTTACTTCGCCCGAAATTCCCGAGGAAAACTCTTGCAGATAACGCTCTAAGTCGCCCGTTGTATTTACTAATTGCTTACCAAAATCGAGAACGGTTCGCCCAATCTCGGTCAATTTGGACGGCCGCTTAGACCGATCAAAAAGCGTCAACCCGATTCGCTCTTCCAAAAGTCGGACCTGTGTGCTCACGGCTGATTGGGACAAGTGGAGCTTGATAGCGGCATTGCTAAAACCGTTTTCTTCAAATACAGCAATGAAGGCGCGAAGATGGTCGGTAGAAAGAGATATCATAAAATCAAATAATAATATCAACATATTGTGTTTGACAGATAATCTCAAACGCAGATAAAAAGAAATCGAGTCATTACGAGGATCGAGAATGTTTGCGCCAGTGTTTGTAACCGTCAATTGGTGCAAAAGCCTTATTAATTGTTCATCGAGGAAGGCTGCCGGATGATATCCCCGTTTGTGCTGCACCAACCGTGTTCTCTACTCGGGGCGCTATCAGTATTGTCCGAGCATGACAGCGATGCCAACGTTTTAGCGGGCGGCAGCGAGCTTCTACTTCTCCTAAAAATGGGCGTGTTAAAAGCGCGCCATATCGTTGATATCAAGAAGATCCACGGGTTGGATAGGTTGGAGCTCAATTCGCAGGGCAACACGCTGCATGTCGGACCGCTGGTAACGCACAGAGCTTTGGAAAAGTCGCAGCTCATCGAGCAGCACTTCCCTTTGATTGCCGAAATGGAGCGCGACCTCGCCAATGTGCGCATCCGAAACGTCGGTACTTTGGCCGGCAACCTTTGTTTCGCCGAGCCGCACGCCGATCCCGGAGCATTGCTCGCCGTCTACGACGCAGTCGTCACTTTGTGCAACTCTGAGCGTGAACGGCGCGTAGCGATCAAAGATTTTTTTACAGATTATTACGAAACCGCTCTCCAAAAAAACGAACTGCTCACCGATATTGAGATTCCTAAGCTGACGGACAACTTTCGCGGCCATTATTTAAGGTTCTGTCCGGGTGAGTGGCCTATGGTTACGGTTGCCCTGTTGACTCGTTGGACCGGCGGTACTTGCGCGGAAGCTCGTTTGGGATTGGGCTGCGTCGGCCCGAAACCCTTACGAGTCACGGAATTCGAGGAAGTGACGCGCGGAAGATCCGCTGAGGAGCTGGCCGCAAAGGCTGATGAGTTCGGCGCGATCGCGGCACGAGGCAGCGACCCTCTAGGCGATCTATGGGGCTCGGCGGAATACAAGAGGCAGATCGTGAAGAACCTGGTTAGGGAAGGATTGCGGCGTCAGTGTCAGGGAGCGAAGGATGAGTGAACGTCTCGTTCCGATAAAGTTTCGCGTCAACGACCGGCAAAATGAAATAGAGGTAAGGCCGCAAGAATTGCTGATTGATTTTGTTCGCGAACGATTGGGATTAACTGGCACAAAGAGATCCTGCGACATGGAAATCTGCGGCACATGCACCGTGTTATTGGACGGCCGGGCGGTGAGCTCTTGTTCGCTTTTTGCATTTGAGCTCGATGGCAAAGACTTAACCACGATCGAAGGTTTGGAAGGTCCGGATGGCTTGCATCCTCTTCAAAAGGCTTTCATCCAATGCGGCGGTTTCCAGTGCGGTTTTTGTACTCCCGGAATGATCTTGCTGGCAAAGAGCTTGCTCGCAGAGAACCCAAATCCCACGCGGGAACAAGTTTGCGCTTATATGGACGCGAACATCTGCCGCTGTACCGGGTATCAGATGATAGTCGAGTCGATCTTGCATGCGGCAAAAGAAATGAAGAGCAGGGGCAGTTAACTAGTGGTCCTGAGGGCAGCAACCTCAGATCAGGAGAAAGTATGTCGGCGGCCGTTGGCAAAAACATTGAACGCGTGGATGGCTACGGGAAAGTTACCGGCAAAGCCGCTTACACGGGCGATCTTAATATCCCCGGCATGATTCACGGGAAAGTCCTTCGCAGCCCGCATGCCCATGCGCGGGTCGTTAAGATCGATGGCAGGAAGGCCGAGCAAATTCCGGGAGTCCTGGCGGTTCTCAGCCGCGAGAATTGTCAGGTAGCCACGCCTTACATCGGGGCCATGATCAAGGATCAATGTTTGGTCGCGTTCGATAAAGTCCGTTATGCCGGCGATATTGTCGCCGCCGTCGCCGCAACCGACGAGAGCATCGCCGAAAAAGCGCTTGCGGTCATCGAAGTCGAGTATGAAGAGTTGCCGGCGGTGACGACGGTCGAAGAAGCGCTGGCGGAAAAAGCCCCGTTGATTCATGAAACCATACGGCGAGCGCGGCCGCCGCAGTACGGCCGCGGCGCTTCTTATATCGTTCATGACAAGAGCAATATCTGTCATCATTTCCGCTACCAACGGGGCGACATAGAAGAAGGGTTCAAGGCTTCCGATTTCATATTCGAAGATACCTTCTATTTTCCAAGCGCGCACCACTATCCGATGGAGAGCAATGTCAGTGTTGCCGATTTCAATAGAGAGGGGGTGACAATTTGGGCCTCGACGCAAGGTCCTTTCGGGCTCCGACAGGAAGTGTCGCGAGTGTTTGGCCTTCCATTGAGTGATATTCGGATCATCGTTCCTTACGTCGGCGGCGGTTATGGAGGAGCGAAAGGACTCGTGCCGTCGATCATCGGCGTTGCGTTGTCACGACTGGCGCGGCGACCGGTCCGCGTCAACTTTAGCGCTGAGGAAAATTTTAAGACAATTTGTCAGCCGCGAGCAAAAATCATAATGAAGACTGGACTTAAAAGAGATGGTACGTTCGTCACTCGCCGCTGCGAACTATTTCTTAATGCCGGAGCCTACGTGAATAGCACTCCTTCGGTGGCGGAGAAGGCGGGCTATCGAGGTCACGGCCCTTATCGTCTCCCCCATGTGTTGACCGATGCGTACGCGGTGTATACGAACACGGTTCCAACGGGATCGTTTCGCGGTTTCGGCGGACCACAGGTAGCATTTTCGTACGAGTCCCACGTCGATATGATCGCCCAGCGTATGAAGCTGGATCCGCTCGATCTCAGGAAGAAAAATCTTTTGACCAAGGGAGAAGATTTCGCTGCGGGAGATACGCCGACGGATTGTGATCTTAAGGGCGCACTGGCTTTGGTTGCCGATGCTATTGGATGGGGAAAGAAAGATACACTACCGGTAAAGAGCGGTGTTAAGCGCGGTAAGGGAATCGCCTGTGCGCTCAAGGATGGTGGGGGAACAAAAAAAGCATCTCACGCGATTGTGAAGATACTCATTGACGGCAGCATTGTTGTTTTCTCTGGATCTGTGGAAATCGGCCAGGGAATTCAGACTGTTCTCCAGCAAATCGTAGCTCAGGAGTTCTCGGTTCCCGCGGATCAGGTTCGGGTTAACGAGATCGACACTCGCTATACGCCGTTTGACACGGCAACTAATGCGAGTAGCGCCACTACGTTGATGGGAGGCGCAGTCCTGCGGGCCGCAATTGACGCGCGCGAACAACTCATGCAATCCGCAGCAGCAGCATTTAGCGTGCCTCGCACAGAAGTCGAGTTTGACGACGGCTCAATTCTTTGTCGCGAGCAACGCTTGGGGCTTAGCGATACAATGCGTCTTTGTTTCGGCGACAGCGGGGGGGAAATAGTGGGCCGGGGGTTTTTTCAACTCCCGACCGACCTGAACGTTCCTCTCGGTTCACCGACCCTGTTTTGGGAAATTGGCTTTGGCGCTGCCGAGGTAGAGGTCGATGAAAGCACCGGTGCCGTTAAAGTCTTGAAATATGTGTCGCTGACGGATGCCGGAAAGATCATGCACCCGGTTCAATGTCGCGGCCAAGATGAAGGAGCGGCAATATTTGGCTTAGGACAAGCGCTCTTCGAAGACATGGTTTATGAAAATGGACGCCTAATGAACCCGAACTTGGTTGATTATCGTCTACCTCGATTTAGAGATTTGCCTCCAGAGTTTAAAACCATCCTGCTGGAGGAGGGTGGCGGCCGTGGTCCTTATGGTGCAAAAGGGATGGGCGAAGGAGGGATACTGGCAGTAGCTCCGGCGATTTGTAACGCGGTGTATAACGCCACCGGCGTTCGGATTACACAAGTGCCGATCAAGACCGAGAAATTGCTCGAGGCCATGAACGACCGGTCGTGATGCAGTGGAGCAATTGCGGGGAACTACCATCATGCCTCTTCAATTAACCGCCGGGTTTTCGAGTAATCTGCGCGTACGACCGCTGATGGATGGAGCTGTCAAGCCGCAGAATATCGATCTTAAATTTGTCGTGAGCCCGGCATCGGAGCTGTTCTATCGAAATCTCAAGTTCGAAGAGTTCGATGTGATGGAAATGTCGATGGCTTGCGCGCTGATGGCGATGGAACGCAGCGACGGCGCGCGCTGGGCCTGGCGGGCGCTCCCGGTGTTTTTGAGCAAGAGTTTTTTGTTCATCAACCTTTACGCCAACACGGCTGCAGCGATCCAGTCGCTGGCTGACTTGAAAGGCAAACGCATCGGCGCGCCGGACTACCCCATGGACGCCATTTTATGGCTCTGCATCATGCTCAAAGAACTCCATGGCATCGATGCAAAGGATATCGCCTGGTACAACGGCCGCGCCAAGCGCGTCAGCCACGGGGCAGTTCTGGGACTGGACAAAAATCCGCCCGCCGGCGTCAAGCTCGAATGGATAGCGGAAACCGATACCTTGGATCTCATGCTCGACCGTCACGAGCTGGATGCGGCGCTGCTCATTCCTTCGTCATTCCAACGCATCAAAGATTTCGAGACCATCGACCGTTACGGCGGCGTGCCGGTGGCCGGCAATCCGAAATTCTTAAATCTGTTCAAGGATCGCGGCCGCGCTGTGGTTACGGAATATTTCCGCAGGACCGGAGTGATACCGCCCAATCACATCATCGTTGTCAAAGAAAGTCTGCTGCGGGAACACCCCTGGGTAGCGCTCGAGCTCTACAAGGCATTTCAGCGCGCAAAAGAGGCGGCCTACGAGCGCGCCCGCGAGTTAGCTTCGACGGTGCTATTATTCGGCAGCAGCGATGTCGAACAGCAGGCGGCCATTTTCGGCGCAGACCCCTATCAGCTCGGCGTACGCGCCAATCGCAAGATGCTCGACATCGCCGTGCAAGGTTGTCTAAGCCAGGGGTTGATCCGAAAAAAGTTCTCCGCTGAAGAAGTCTTTCACCAGACAACGCTCGACACGTGAGGGCTAACTAGCGGAAAGGAGACTACCTCCATGATGACCCAGGAAGAGAATGATTTACTGACGCAGACCGATCGCGGCGCGCCGATGGGGGAGTTGATGCGGCGCTACTGGCAGCCGGTGGCGCTGTCCGAAGAGCTGCCCGAAGGGGGCGCGCCGATCGCTGTCAAG
>Ga0105092_10002108_pt1 | contig 10642 bp, 8 predicted proteins | sample PPLLak2March2015_FD_87021 | JGI IMG/M metagenome (GOLD analysis project Ga0105092, IMG submission 87021) | Freshwater sediment microbial communities from Prairie Pothole Lake near Jamestown, North Dakota, USA - PPLs Lake P7 Core (1) Depth... | ecosystem: Environmental > Aquatic > Freshwater >...
GATGCTTCGGCGGTTCCGCGACTGCGCATGATCGGACGGCTCCGCGAATCTTTGGGGATCAATCTCGCGGGCGTTGCGGTGATTCTGGATTTGCGTGACCGATTTTGCGCTCTACAACGGGAGAACGAAACGCTGCGCAGCAGGTATTAAAAAAGTTTCGAGTCTAGAGTCTCGGGTTTCGAGTTTAACGCGAGACTCGGTACCCGAGAGCCTAAACCCGATTTTTCAGAAGGAGAATTGCAATGGACATCAACCGCTTTACGCAAAAGGCTCAAGAGGCGATCAGCTCGGCGCAAACCAAAGCTGCGCGCTACGGCCACCAGCAGGTCGACGTCGAGCATCTGCTGGCGTCGCTGCTCGAACAGGAGGGCGGCCTGGCCACTTCGATTTTCACTAAGGCCGAAGTCAAGATCGACAATCTCAAGCGGCGCGTCGAGCAGGAGCTTGAGCGGATGCCGAAAGTGTCGGGACCCGGAGGCACGCCGGACCAGATCTATATAACCGGCCGGTTGAATCGCCTGCTCGCTCAAGCCGAAGACGAAGCCAAAAAGCTCAAGGATGAATATGTCTCCATAGAGCACTTGTTGCTGGCGATGACGGACGACGGCGGCGCCGCCGGTCGCATTCTCAAGGAGTTTGGCGTCACACGCGAACAATTGGCACAGGCGCTAAAGGGAATCCGCGGCAACCAGCGAGTGACCTCACAAAATCCGGAAGCGACCTATGAAGCTCTCGGCCGCTATGGCCGTGACTTCACCAAGCTTGCCGCCCAAGGCAAGCTTGATCCGGTGATCGGCCGGGATGAGGAAATTCGGCGCGTCATCCAGGTGCTGTCCCGACGCAGCAAAAATAATCCCGTGCTCATCGGCGACCCGGGGGTGGGAAAGACCGCCATCGTCGAAGGACTGGCCCAGCGCATCGTCAGTGGCGATGTACCGGAGAGCCTCAAGAACAAGCGGCTCATTGCCTTGGATATGGGCGCGCTGATTGCCGGCGCCAAATACCGCGGGGAATTCGAAGAGCGGCTCAAAGCGGTGCTCAAAGAGGTCCAGGAATCCCAGGGCGAAATCATCCTGTTCATCGATGAGCTGCACACGGTGGTGGGGGCGGGCGCTGCCGAAGGCGCCATGGATGCTTCCAACCTGCTGAAACCGATGCTGGCGCGCGGCGAGCTGCGCTGCGTCGGCGCCACGACCTTGGATGAATACCGCAAGCACGTCGAGAAAGACCGGGCGCTGGAGCGCCGCTTCCAGCCCGTCCTGGTCGACGAGCCCAGCGTCGAGGACACGATCTCGATCCTGCGCGGTCTGCGCGAGCGCTACGAGGTCCATCACGGCGTGCGCATCAAAGACGCGGCGCTGGTCACCGCCGCAGTTCTGTCGCATCGCTACATCACCGACCGGTTCTTGCCCGACAAGGCCATCGACCTCGTCGATGAGGCCGCGGCCAAGCTGCGCACGGAGATCGAGTCGATGCCGACGGAGCTCGATGAAGTCTCGCGCCGGGTCATGCAACTTGAAATTGAACGGGAGGCGTTACGCAAAGAGAGCGACGCGGCCTCAAAGGACCGGCTGGCCAAATTGGAAAAAGAGCTGGCCGACTTGAAAGCACAGCAACAGCAACTTCGAGCCCGCTGGGATATGGAGAAACAAGCTGTCGCTCGCCTGCGAAGCCTCAAAGAGGAGATCGAAAAGACCAAGGTGGAAATCGAGCAAGCCCAGCGTGAATATGATCTTAACCGCGCAGCCGAGCTGAAGTACGGCAAGCTGGCGCAGCTCGAACGCCAATTGGCCGACGAGGAGAAGCGGCTTCGCGAACAGGGCAACATGCAGTTGATCAAGGAAGAAGTTGACGAGGACGATATCGCGGCCGTCGTGGCCCGATGGACGGGAATTCCGGTCTCGAGACTGCTCGAAGGCGAAAAGGAAAAATTGCTCCGTCTGGCAGAGCATCTGCATAAGCGCGTGGTCGGGCAGGACGAAGCCGTGGATGCTGTTGCCGATGCGGTGATCCGCGCCCGGTCCGGACTCAAAGATCCCAACCGGCCGATCGGCTCGTTTATTTTTCTCGGCCCCACAGGAGTCGGAAAAACCGAGCTGGGACGCGCCCTGGCCGAGTTCATGTTCGATGACGAGAAAAACATGATCCGCGTCGATATGTCTGAATACCAGGAAAGGCATACGGTGGCGCGCCTGATCGGCGCTCCGCCGGGTTATATCGGCTACGATGAAGGCGGCCAACTTACCGAGGCGGTGCGGCGGCGGCCTTATTCGGTGATTCTGTTTGACGAGATCGAGAAAGCACATACGGATGTCTTCAATGTCCTGCTGCAGGTTCTGGACGACGGGCGGCTCACCGATGGTCATGGCCGCACGGTGGATTTCAAAAACACCGTCGTGATCATGACTTCCAACGTCGGCAGCCAGCTGATTCTGGCCTATCGCGGCGGCGACGATCCCGAATCGTATGAGCAGATGAAGGGCGAAGTGCTCGAGGTATTGCGCCGGCAGTTCCGGCCGGAGTTCCTCAATCGAGTCGACGAGATCGTGGTCTTCCACAGTCTCTCGCGGGAGCACTTGAAACAGATTGTCGAGATTCAGCTCGAGCGGCTGCGGGCTCGCCTGGGGGAACGACACATCACGCTGGAGCTCACGGAGAAGGCGCGCGAGCACCTGGCCGCGGTGGGTTACGATCCCAGCTACGGCGCCCGGCCTTTGAAACGGGCGATCCAGAAGGAGCTGGAGACTCCTCTAGGCCGGCTGTTACTCAAGGGTGATATCAACGACGGGCAGACCGTGGCTGTTGACTACGACCGCGCCAGCGGCGGCCTGAAATTCAACGTCAAGACCCGAACGGATGCAAAGCGAGAAGAAGACAGCGGTTCGAGAAAGAGCGCCTCGGCGGCGTAAATCTGAAGACAGAGAGGTATCCAAACATTTTTCCTATACGCGACACGATTCCTTCCAAAAATACGCCCTTCGGCACCTGGGCCATCATACTGGTCAACAGCGTGGTCTTTGTTTTCGAGCTCATGATGCCCGAGCCGGTGCTGCAAGAGTTCTTCTATTATTTTGGCATCGTCCCGGCGCGTTATACCCACCCCGAGTGGGCCGTTTGGGTGGGCCTCCCGGTGGATGATTTTTGGCCGTTTTTCACAAGTATGTTCCTCCACGGCGGCTGGCTCCACATCATCAGCAATATGTGGACGCTCTATATTTTCGGCGACAACGTCGAGGACCGCATGGGAACGATGCGGTATCTCATATTCTATTTCATTTGCGGCCTGGCGGCTGGGCTGGTGCATGTCTTCACGAATCTTAATTCCACCATTCCGACCGTCGGAGCTTCCGGCGCCATCGCCGGGGTGCTGGGGGCGTATTTCCTGCTCTATCCCAATGCCCGCGTCATCACTCTCATTCCAATTTTTTTCTTTCCTCTTTTCGTCGAGCTTCCCGCCATTACTTACCTGGGGATTTGGATTCTCACTCAGATCTTTAGCGGCGTGCTCTCTCTTGGTCTCCCGGAAGATGTCGGTGGAGTGGCGTTTTGGGCTCATGTGGGCGGCTTCATCGCAGGGGTAATGCTCCATTGGCTTTTTGTGAAAAGCCGGCGGCGCTTCCGCGCTCTCTCGCCGGATGAGTGGGGACTGGAAGCGGCCTGGCGGCCGCTTGAATATAGCAACTTTAACTCATGGAGGAACAACCGATGGCTATAGGAGATATTTTTTGGCTGTTTTTTATTCTTTCGGCTCTACAACCTATGATGCAGAAGCGTCTGCTGGATTTTTCCCGCCAGCGGCTGATATCGAAGATCGAGAATGACCGGGGCTCCCGCGTCATCCTTCTGGTACATCGCCAGGAAACCATGAGCTTCCTGGGTTTCCCGGTTTATAAGTACATTAGCGTGGACGATTCAGAAGAAGTCATTCGCGCCATTCACATGACCGACAAGGACATTCCCATAGACCTGATCCTTCACACTCCCGGCGGGCTGGTGCTCGCCTCGCTGCAAATTGCCCAGGCCATCAAAAAGCACAAAGGTAAAGTGACGGCTTTCGTTCCGCATTATGCGATGTCCGGTGGAACTTTGATTTCACTGGCGGCCAGAGAGATTGTCATGTCCGACAGTGCCGTTCTTGGCCCGGTGGACCCCCAGCTTGGCCAATATCCGGCGGCGTCCGTGCTCAAAGTCATCGCCCGAAAGCCTATCAAAGATATCAAAGATCAAACTCTGATCATGGCCGACCAGGCCGAGAAGGCGATTTTTCAGGTTCGCGAGTCCGTCAAGGAACTGATGGATGGCAAACCTACCAACGGCAAGGTGGATGAGCTGGCACGGCTTCTGTCTGAAGGCACTTGGACGCACGATTTTCCGATTACCTACGAAAGAGCCAAGGCTCTCGGACTTCCCGTCAACTCCAACATACCCGACGATGTGCTGAAGCTCATGGCCCTTTACCCGCAACCGACCCGAACACAACCGTCGGTGGAGTATCTGCCCGGGCCGCGCACACGCAGGGAGGCGGCATCGCCTGCAGCAAACGGATAATACATAGGAATATTGGATTGCCTAATGAAGCACCGATTGAGCGCAAAGAGCACAAAGAGGTGAGGTCATGAAGCGTTTGCTGAAATCGATCTTTTCACTAAAGGGTCTGGTAGCCGTGTTGTTCGTTCTTTTCGTCGTTGTGCCGATCATGCAGAGCTGGCGCATTGAAAAATTGCGGGACGACGCGATCAGTGCCCTGGAGAAAAAGCGAGGCAGCCGAGTGATCGTGCTGATTCACCGTCAGGAAAGCGTCAATGTGCTCGGTGTTCCTTTGGTTCGCTACATTAATATCGAGGATTCCGAGGCGATTCTCAGAGCCATACGCTTCACTGACAAAAACACGCCCATTGACTTTATCCTCCACACGCCCGGAGGACTCGTCCTCGCCGCATCGCAGATCGCCAAGGCCATCAAGCGCCATCCCGCCAAAACCACGGTTTTTGTCCCGCACTATGCCATGTCGGGTGGAACTCTCATCGCCCTGGCGGCGAACGAGATCGTGATGGACACCAACGCCGTCCTCGGTCCCATCGATCCTCAGCTTGGGGACTTTCCTGCGGCCTCAGTGTTGAGGGTGGTCGAGAGAAAACCTATTGATAAGATCGATGATATGACATTGGTGTTGGCGGACCAGTCCCAGAAAGCAATTGCCCAGGTTACCGCTCTCGCCCAAGAGTTGCTCAGTGGCAAGATGCCGCCGGAGAAAGCCAAGGAGGTTGCCCATCGTCTCGCGAGCGGCATCTGGACCCATGATTTCCCAATCACCGTGGAGACCGCTAAAGAATTAATCGGCTTGCCGATCAGCACCGAAATCCCCGGGGAGGTTTTTCTAGTGACGACTTTGTATCCGCAAGCACAGCAAACACAGCCATCAGTCTTTTATCTCCCCGGACCGCGGTACAAGATAGGAGAACCTGCGGGCCAGGAGACCGCAATACGTTAAAAGCCGACCCAGATTCTTCTGCGAGACCGGCTGCCAAAGATTGTCTCGATTCGCTCCCTGTCCTTACTGTACAACTCGATAGACTTCGTATTCTAACAGACGAGCAGGTGAAGGGTTTGTCGCGCCTCGGCCGCGGCTAACCGATTGCCCTGTACCCTGATCTCGGCGAGCTTTAGAGACATGTAGGGTAAGCTGTGCTGCTTTCACGAGGGAAGATTTACCTCTGTAACTCGTCCGAGCATCACTTTCATATCGTGCGATGGTATGCTAAACACAGTTCGATATTCGTCCACGAAGGGGAGCCAGTTTAGACGAGAAGGCCCTTCGGCAATTATGTCGAAGGGCTTTCTATCTTCGGGAACTACAGTATATCGCTCGCGTAGACGAAGGATGGTTTCTCGCCGTCTAGACCAGCCGCACCACCCTCCTAAATAGCTGTTGTCAGACCGCCGTAGTATCGCGTAGAATCCCGCCGACCAGACTATTGGTCTTAAAATTTCGATTTTTAGGAGCTTTAGGAAATGGCGCGCGATACGAAGACCGATCGGAAAAAGACGAACAACGGCGCTAACGTTGGCTACGAAGCCGAGCTTTGGCAGATGGCCGACGCGCTGCGCGGCAGCATGGACGCCGCCGAGTACAAGCACGTCGTGCTGGGATTGATCTTTCTCAAGTACATTTCGGATGCGTTCGAGGAGCAGCACGCCAAGCTCGAAGCCGAGAAGGCGCAAGGCGCCGACCCTGAGGACCCGGACGAGTACCGTGCGCTCAGTATATTCTGGGTCCCTCCGGAAGCGCGCTGGTCACATCTGAAAGCTCAAGCGAAGCAGCCGACGATTGGCCAACTTGTCGACGACGCCATGTCGGGCATCGAGCGTGACAACGTCTCGCTGAAAGGAGTCTTGCCGAAAGATTATGCGCGGCCGGCGCTCGATAAACAGCGCCTCGGTCAGCTCATCGATCTCATCAGCAACATTCGCATCGGCGACGCGGAGAGCCGTTCTAAAGACGTGCTCGGTCGTGTGTACGAATACTTCCTCTCTCAGTTCGCCAGCGCAGAGGGCAAAAAAGGCGGCGAGTTCTACACCCCGCGCAGCGTCGTCAAGTTACTGGTTGAGATGATCGAACCGTACAACGGGCGAGTCTATGACCCTTGCTGCGGTTCATCCGGCATGTTCGTGCAGTCAATCGAGTTCATCCACGCGCATAAGAGCGGTAATGGCAACGGCGGAAAAGCTAAGAGCGACATCAGCATCTACGGCCAAGAAAGCAATTACACTACCTGGCGCTTGGCAAAAATGAATCTCGCGTTGCGTGGCATCGACGGCCAGATCGCCCACGGCGATACTTTTCACAACGATCGCCATCCCGATCTCAAAGCCGATTTCATATTGGCGAACCCACCGTTCAACATCTCCGACTGGGGCGGCGACCGTCTGCGCGACGACAAGCGCTGGCAGTTCGGCAAACCGCCGGTCGGCAACGCCAACTTTGCCTGGGTACAACACATCATCCACCATCTCGCGCCCGCCGGCATCGCCGGCTTCGTCCTCGCCAATGGTTCCATGTCATCAAACCAATCCGGCGAAGGTGAAATTCGAAAGAACATCATCGAAGCCGACCTCGTGGACTGTATGATTGTGCTTCCTGGTCAGCTCTTTTATTCGACGCCCATTCCCGCCTGCCTCTGGTTCCTGGCCCGCGACAAAAAGAATCATCGCTTCCGCGATCGGCGTGGCCAAGTTCTTTTCATCGACGCGCGCAAGCTCGGCGTTATGGTGGACCGTACTCACCGAGAACTGACCGACGAAGAAGTCGACCGCATCGCTCGCATTTATCACGCCTGGCGCGGCGAAAAGCATGCCGGCATGTACGAAGATATTCCTGGTTTTTCAAAGTCAGCGACGCTAAATGAACTGCGTGCTCACGGGTATGTCCTAATGCCCGGACGTTACGTGGGTGCGCCGGAAGCAGAAAACGAGGAAGAAGGTTTTCGCCAGAAGATGGAACGGCTAACAAAACAACTCAAACAGGAGTTTGAGGAATCCGACCGTCTTACGACACGCGTGGCATCGGCTCTTGCGAGCCTTGGATATGGAAAATAGAAAAGAGCCGTCAGCCTTATTTAATACAGGTGACCCGCTCGGGCAATGGGACTTGAGTCCGGTCGAATGGAACAAACTTACCCTCTGGGATTTGGCTGATTATGTTAACGGCAGAGCTTTTCGACCGACCGACTTTTCTAAAGCGGGCTTGAAAGTTATCAAGATTACGGAGCTTAAGTATGGTCTCTCTGAGGCGACTGCGCACTACGACGGATCATTCGAACAAAAACATTTGCTTAGAGATGGCGATCTCCTTTTCGCTTGGTCCGGAAATCCCGAGACATCTTTGGACTGTTATTGTTGGCGCGGCGGTTCTGCGCTGTTAAACCAGCACATCTTTCGTGTCCTACCGAGGGATGGGATAAACAAAAAATATCTTTATTACCTCCTGAAGTTTCTGCGGCCCACATTCATCAGAACGGCCCCTCCATGGGACATGTAAAGGTTAGCGACCTCAAACGTCTGGTAGTGAGAATCCCTACACCTGCCGAGCAGCATGCGATAGTGGAAGTCTTAGGGGCGCTGGACGAGAAGATCGAGGTGAACCGGCGGATTAATGAGACATTGGAGGCTATGGCAGGGGCGATCTTCAAGTCTTGGTTCGTGGAGTTCGAACCCGTCCGCGCCAAGGCCGAAGGGCGCGATCCTGGCCTGCCTGAAGAAATCGCCGAGCTCTTCCCCGACCGTTTTGAGGATTCTGAACTGGGAGAGATTCCAGGGGGATGGCACGTATCAACGATTCGTGAATTAACCAGCAGGATTCAATACGGGTTAACGCGGAGCGCTGCGGTTGAACCGGTTGGACCAAAATTCCTACGCATCACCGACATTCAAGGCGGGAGAGTTGATTGGGGCAAAGTTCCCTATTGCAATGTCTCCCCAGAAGAATATGACCGTTACCGATTGAAGCCCGGTGATATCTTGGTGGCAAGGACAGGAGCATCCACTGGAGAGAACATCTATCTTCCCGTCGTCCGGGATGCTGTTTTCGCTTCCTATCTTGTTCGCTTTCAATTCGACAACCCCGCAATCGCTCGCTTGATCGGCGCTTTCATGCGGACGCCTCCCTACTTCGATTTCGTGGAGGGCTCTATCGGTGGCTCTGCTCAACCAAACGCGAGTGCTCAGGTTCTTGCTGGTGCGCAGTTCGTAGTGCCAACACTAGATATCGAGTGCCGATTTTTAGAAATGGTGGGGCCGTTGGATAGACGTATCGTCGCCAACAACGAGGAATCGCGAACCCTCGCAGCTCTTCGGGATACCTTGTTACCGAAGCTCATCTCCGGTGAGCTGCGCGTGAAGGACGGTGAAAGCATTATGGAGGCGGCGGTATGAGCCGTGGCCAACGGGAATTCAAACTCCCAAGAAATATTGAGCGCTACTTGGCGGCGCTTGCAAAATTGTATGGTCAAGAAGGCCAGAGGCAGATGCAAGAAATAATCGTCAACTCACAGACCAGGGTTCACGAAGAATGGAGTCGGGACAACTGGAACGGCGGCACATACGGTCACGCCCTTTATTTGGTCATACCAGAACCGGTCTATCTTAGGTCGGTTAAGCAGAAAGATATTCTTCAGACGCAGATCCGGGAAGACATCAACAAAATTCAAGACGTGCAGAACGAGTTCATTGAGGAAGTCTTCCTCGAAATGGAGGTCGCGGAAGATCGGGATTGGCGAAAAGAGTCTGGATTGCTTCTGACAGGGAGACGCGTCGTCTTGCGGGATGTGGAGAAGCGCATTTGGGGAGATGAGGGTTTCCGCGTTTTCTTCAGCCACAAATCCGAGGTCAAAAAGCAAACGTCAGATCTGAAAGAACGCCTTCGATTATTCGGTGTAACGTGCTTTGTAGCTCACGAGGACATCCACCCGACAAAGGAGTGGCAGAATGAGATTGAAAACACCCTTTCCTCGATGGATGCGCTCGTCGCTTTGATGACAGATGGATTTCACGATAGTCATTGGACGGACCAGGAGGTTGGTTTTGCTTTTGAACGAGGAGTTCCAATTATTACTGTCAAACTGGGACAAGACCCCTATGGTTTTTTAGCCAAGTTCCAAGCGCTCTCTTGTGGGTGGGATACTGCTGCAGTGGAAATCGTAAAGCTACTGATTAAGCAGGATCGCATGCTGAGTGCGTACATCAAGGCGGTTCAAAATTGTCACAGTTACACCCAAGCGAATAACCTTTCAGATATACTGCCGAGTATAGATAAACTCTCTCCTGAACAGGGCAACGAGTTGATCTCCTCGTTCAATGACAACGGACAACTTCGTGACAGTTATGGATTCAACGGAAAATATCCTAGCAAATATGGCGAAGGTTTAGAATTTCATTTGAAGCGTTTGTTCGGTCGAAACAACTGGTTGTCCAAGTCGGGTAAATTTGAGATTGCGCCATGAGCAAAAGTAACGATGAGAGTTGTCCCCCGGATGATCAATAAGATCCAACTCCTCAGGAATATTGGGCAGTTCGATTCCGTAAGCAGCGCCGCGAGCATCCCCCTCGCCCGGCTAACCCTCATATACTCGGAGAACGGCAGAGGCAAGACGACCCTTGCGGCGGTGATGCGCTCGTTAGCGACAGGCGATCCACTGCCGATCGCGGAGCGCAGACGCCTCGCGGCCCAAAACCCTCCCCATGTCGTTCTCGACTGCAGCGGCGGTCCGCCACCGGCAGTCTTCGAGAACAACGCTTGGAATCGCACTTTGACGGATCTCGTGGTGTTCGACGACGTCTTCATAGATGAGAACGTGCACTCCGGGCTGGCCGTGCAGGCGTACCACCGGCAGAACCTGCACGAGCTGATTCTCGGCACGCAGGCAGTGGCTCTGAGCAGACAGCTTCAGCAGCTGGTCGAAAGAATCGAGAACCATAACCGGGAATTGAGAGCTAAGGAGCGTGCCATCTCGACGGCGGACAGGGGCCCGTACTCCGTGGATGACTTTTGTGCACTACCTGCACGGCCTGACATTGACCAGGCTATTCAGGAGGCAGAACGCGCTCTCGCCAGCGCGCGAGAACAAGACGCGATTCGCACGACGCC
>Ga0105092_10002109_pt1 | contig 10637 bp, 7 predicted proteins | sample PPLLak2March2015_FD_87021 | JGI IMG/M metagenome (GOLD analysis project Ga0105092, IMG submission 87021) | Freshwater sediment microbial communities from Prairie Pothole Lake near Jamestown, North Dakota, USA - PPLs Lake P7 Core (1) Depth... | ecosystem: Environmental > Aquatic > Freshwater >...
CGCCGCCACCCGGAGGGCCGAGGCCCTGGCGGGCGATCTCTTTGTCGTTCGTCGTCGCCGATGCTCTGGCATCGACTCCTCCTCTCTTCTCGACCTCGCCTCGGCAGGCCTCGGCAAACGTCACCGTATTTCTGAAACGAGGCACTAAGTTGATAAAAGAATCGCACAAGAACGGATCAAGCGTCGAGGGCCAGTTCCCCCAGTTTCATCTTGCGCTCTGGTCGGCCGGGAAGGTTGCTCGCCAAAAAGCAAAAAGATATTCTTGATGACACTTTAGACAATAGGGCAGGTAGTCCATCGCAAAAATGACGGGTCTCATCGCAAAGCGTTACCGAATCGAGTCCCCCCTTCAACATGGCGGCAGTGTTTTCCAGGCATTCGACCTTCAGCTCGCGCGAACCGTGGCACTGAAAATGCTACCGGGTGAGCGTCTCCAGGACGGTACAGTCGTTGAACAGTTCTTCGAGGAGGCAACTGCAGCCGCTCGACTTGGCCACGAGAACGTGGTGCGGGTGTATGACGTCACGGAGCACTACGGGCGCCCGCATCTCAGGAACACCGCCGGTCGGGATCCGGTCGTCGTCATGGAGTATGTGCCGGGTCAGGACCTCGATTACTTCATCCGAGGCCGCGAGCCGCTTCCATCCGAGGAGCTGACCGAGCAGTTCGAACGCAGGGTCGGCCTTGTCATGCAGATCTGCCGTGGCCTCCATCATGGCCACGAGCAGGGCCTCGTGCACGGGGCTCTGACCCCTTCTAATATTCGGGTGACGGTCTCGGGGGAAGCGAAGATCCTGAACTTTGGCATTACACCGGTGACCGGCGGACCGTCCTCTCTGTTTACCTCTCCGGAGCAGTGCACAGGAGAGTCTGGAATTGACCGCCGGAGCGACATCTTCAGCCTCGGAATGGTGCTGTACGAGTTGTTTGCCAGCGAGCACCAGGTAAACAAGGACCTGGAGGCATCCGGCCTCGAGGAGCTTGCGACGGACTGTCCCCCGGCCGTCCTGCGCATCGTCCAGCAGGCAGCCGCGGCTGACCCGGCCGACCGCTTTGCGGACTGCCACGCGATGGAGAGAGCGCTTCGCGAGCTGATCAGCGTCTTTCCACTGCAGATGGGTGTTGGGATTCCAGCACCCTTGCCAGTCATTCAGCATGCCTCTGACGATCCTGCCCGTCGGCAGGCGGAGACATTGCTAAAGGAAGCACGCGAGGCCCAGGCCGCCGGCCAGCCAGCGGTGGCCAGTCTGCTGGCCTTCCAGGCTCTGCAGCTCGATCCGGATCTCGGCGACGCGGCGAGACTTTTCGAGCAGACGCAGGACGTCCTCAAAGGGAGACGAGAGGCCGCACCGGAGCAGGCGGCCGAGCGTCCGACCGAGGCATCCAGCCCCTATCCTGTCGTAAATGCGCCTGAATCACCCGCGCCTTGGTTCACACCGCCCGGGCGCACCGGGCGGTCCGGCCACGGTTTGCGGTCGTTCTTCAAGTCCCGGCTCGTGCGGCTCGCGCTGCCGATTGCCGCTGTCGTTCTACTGCTGATCCTTGGCGCCTGGTTTGCCAAACTTCAAAACAGAACCGGTCCGGCGCCGGTGGCTGCGGGCGAGGGAACACCGGCCCCTGAGCAGAGCGCCCCCGCTTCGGGAACCGTATCGCTCGACGTGGTGCCCTGGTCACGAGTGGAATCAATCGTCAGGGTGAACGACGGGCGGGCGATGGAGCTCGGCCCGCTTGAGACACCTTGCGTCATCACCCTGCCGCCGGGAAGATATCTGGTCGTCGTGTCGCACCCGGACTTCGGATCCAGGCAGTTTTCGATCGATGTTCGCAGCGGCGAACTCGAGACGGTGGAACACTCTCTGCTGTCCAAGCAAGAGTTGGAGCGGGAGATGTTAAGCGCGCCGGTGAGGTAATTTGAGTCGAAAGGAGCCCTGCCTGACCGGCAGGCGCGGCGCGACGCGTCGCGGTTCGAGACAATGCGTTTCTTTGCGGCAGGCGTCGTAATCGGCCTGGTGCTTGGTGGAACCGTCGCGGTTGCCCAGTCCTGGGACAGCCTGTATGTCCAGGCAATAGAGGATCTGCAGGCTGCCCGTTGGCAGCCTGCCGTTACCAAGCTTCAGGAGGCGATCAGGCAGAACCCCCGTTCAGGGCATTCGATGCGCACGGACGTGACCAAGACCGTCGGTTACTTCCCCTATTTTCTGCTCGGAAAAGCATATTACCACCTGGGCAGACATGAGGAAGCTCTGCAGTCCTTCACCCGGGAAGATCCGAGGAGGCTGCCCGCTAAAATGACGGAGGAAATCGCTGGTTATCAACGCGCGATTCGAGCCGTTCAGGCAGACAGGCGAGTGAAGGAGTTTCAACAATCCGTCGACAAGGCAGAAGCAGCGCGGCAAAAAGGCCTCTTCGGAGAGGCCGCAGGGCACCTGCAACGCGCACGCGAGATCAGCCAGGAGCAGTTCGAGAAGCGGCGGTTCGGCGGGATGCTCGTCGATATGCAGGGCCTCGCGAAAAAGCAGCAAACGGAAAAAGAGACCCTCTCCCGCTTTCAGACCATCCTGGGCCAGGCTTCACAGAAGGAGAAGGAAGGGGCTTTACAGACGGCGCGTCTCCTGCTGGGCGAGGCCGAGCAAATCCTCCCCGGCCGCCCGGAGGTCAACGACCTGAAGACACGAATCGACCAGCGCGAAGCGCGGTACACGCAGCTCAAAGAAGGTGCCTCTCTGGATGAAAAAGAAGGCCGTTTCGGGTCCGCTGTCGATAAGCTCAAAGAGGCGGCCGAGATCGATCCGGAGCGGTTCAACACCGATAAGCTGGCTCAGTTGGTCGATTCTCTCTCCAGCCGACAGGTAATCCAGAATCACTTCCGGGCGGCCGCCAAGGCGCTCGAAGACCGCTCGTACCGGCAGGCAATTGCGCAGTATGACTTGATATTACAGAAGGACCCGCGTAACGCGACCGCCGTTGCCGAAAAAGCTCGCGCTCGATCGCTCGAGTTACTCTCGCGCGGTCAGGAGCTGGCTTCGGAAGGCTCCTTTGACCAGGCGCTGAGTGCCTTCGGGCTGGCAGGCATCACGTACAGGAGCAACGGTTACCTGATTTATGACCAGATGGACCTCTACACGGAGAGGCTGAGGGGAAACCGGCTGGAGCAGCCTTGGCTGGACGTCATGCGGGACGCCGACCCGGCCACGTTCGCAAGCCGGCATCGCACGGCACCGCAACAGACCGTGCGACGTACCGCCAGGAGTATTGCGCGGCGTTCGGCAGCACGAGGTCCGGCAAGACAAGCGGGGCGGGCGGCCAGCGACGACGCCGTTCGAGACGCGACGTATTCCGCGCTCTCCGCTCCCCCGCAGGAGGCGATACGGCAGCTCGAGCAGGTTCGCGCCAGCCAGAAGTCAACGAACGCTGAGCTCGAAAGCGCAGCGGGAATCGCCTACGCCCGCCTCAGCCTCTTGACGGCCAATCGGGAACAGCGGGAGAAGCTCCGAGAGAAGGCGAAAGAGCATTTCAGGACCGCGCTCGCGGTGAAACCCGCGCAAACGGTCAATCCCCGCCTGGTTTCGCCGCAAATCGTAAAGCTATTCACCGAGGTACAGGAAGAGGAACTACGACAGCGCGGTTCTGAGTAGGCCCGACCTCTGAGTCGGGCACCGCTGCCCTGCGTTGGTCCGACTTCCAAATCGGACATCGGCACGCGCCGGCGGGCAGCTCCTGCGTTGGTCCGACTTCCAAGTCGGACATCGGCACGCGCCGGCAGGCGGTTGCCGTCTTTTGCGAAGTGTTCCACTTGGAAGTGGGACCTACGCCGCGCCCCCCGCTTCCACGCTTGGGCTCCCTGCTGCTATCTTGGAAGTCTCGGACAATTCAGGAGGAATGACATGGTTCGCACTGCTTCGAATATGCTTGCCCTCGGAACCGTTGCTCCGGATTTCACCTTGCCCGACGTGGTTTCGGGCCAGAATCAGAGCCTCTCCTCGTTTCGGGACCGCAAAGCCCTGCTGGTCATGTTCATCTGCCGCCATTGCCCGTACGTTCAGCACATCAAGGACGAGCTGGCCCGCCTGGGACGGGATTACGAAAATTCCGACCTGGCGATCGTCGCCATAAGCTCCAACGATGCGGCTACCCACTCCGAAGACTCGCCCGCCGGGCTTCGAGAGATGGCCGAAAGTCTCGATTTTCGGTTCCCGTTCCTCTACGACGAGAGCCAGGAAGTCGCGAAGGCTTACACGGCTGCCTGTACGCCGGATTTCTTCCTGTTCGGGCCGGACCGCAGGCTGGTCTACCGCGGTCAACTGGACGACAGTCGCCCGCGCAACGATAAGCCAGTGACTGGGCAAGACCTGCGCCGTGCGATCGAAAACCTGCTGGCGGGCCGTCCGGTCGATCCCAACCAGAGGGCCAGTCTCGGCTGCAATATCAAGTGGAAGGCAGGCAACGAGCCCGATTACTTCACCGGCATCCCAGCCGCCTGAGAGCGTCGGTGTATATTCTCGACTATGAACAGAACCTTAGCGGTCGCGCTATCCGTCGTTTTCTTATCAGCCTCGATACTCTTGGGCCAGGGGCGTGTCTACGTCACCCTGTGGTTTGACACCGAAGACTACATCGAACCCGCTTCGGACGACGCCGCCTTGCGCATCGCGCGCGATCTTGACCGGCTGGGGGTCAAGGCCACTTTCAAGGTCGTGGCGGAAAAAGCCAGGGTCCTCGAAAAGCGTGGGCGGAAGGACGTCATCGAGGCGCTCGCGAAGCACGACATCGGCTACCACACGCAGTTTCACAGCATTCCGCCCGCGCCCGCGGTCTATCTGGAGGAAATGGGCTACCTGGAAGGGGCCGCTGAATTTGCGCGCCGCGAAGCGGGCGGCGTCGCCGACTTGCGCCGCATTTTCGGAGTCGAGCCGAGCTGCTACGGTCAGCCGGGAAGCTCCTGGGGCCCGCAGACCAACGCAGCCCTGCGAGAGTTGGGTATCCGCCTCTACCTGGACGAGGGCTCGCAGGTGGGCCTGAACGGCCGGCCATTCTGGTACGGCGGCGTCCTCTACGTTTTCAACATGGGTCCGAATTCCCTCCGTGCGTCTCTAGATCCCAAGGACCCGATTGACAACGCGTTTCGGGAGTTCGACAAGGCAGCCGCGGAACTGGCCCGCCAAGGCGGAGGTGTGATCAGCATCTACTACCACCCCTGCGAATTCGTGACCACCGAGTTTTGGGACGGGGTGAACTTCTCGCGTGGCGCGAATCCGCCGCGCTTATCCTGGAAGAAACCGCAGAAACGCACGCCCGAGGACTCGGAGCGCTGCTACCGTGTCCTGGACCAGTTGGTGAGGCACATCCAGGCAAACAAACAGGCCCGGTTCGTGACGGGGCGGGACTTGATCGAGCTGTTCCCTGCTGATGCGGAGCGCAAGGTCCCACTGCCCTCCCGCCCTCAGATCGCCGCCCACCTCGCAGCACGGCAGTCGTTCCTGGAAACCCCGGAGGGAAGCTTCTCAGCTGCCGAGATGCTGCTAGCCCTGCTCGGCGTCGACCGCGAGTTTGTTGAGGGGCCGCTGGCGCCGGCCAGGAGCACATACGACGGGCAAACAATACCGGCTGAGCTTTTCGGCCAGGCTAAAAATGAGGTCGTCGCCTACATCAAGCAGCACCGTCGCCTGCCCTCGATGGTATGGCTCGGTTCCCGCTATCTTTCCATCGACGATTTCGCGGCCACCCTGGCGGCTGCTGAATCGGGAGCCAGCGAGGTAACCGTGCGGCGGGGCAACCCGGAGTTCGAGAAATACTTCGCAACCGATCCGCGCGGCTCGTTTGGGTGGGTGATCCATCCGGAAGGGTTCTCGGGTGACAACCTGCTCGCCCTCGGCCGCCTCCAGGGCTGGACGCTGAAACCGGCGAAGCTGCGGGGGGAGTGAGTGGGGTCGACGACAACCTGCCGCCAACTAAGGCAGTTGCCCGCTGCCGGCCGTCAGTCGTCAGTTGCTTCCGGCACGTCGAAACGCATTACGCTCTTCTTGAATCCCCCGGTCTTGTAAGCGCCGTAAACCAGCCCGGCCGCAAGCCAGATAGCCCCGGCGAGCTTAGCCTGCCATCGCAAGTTCAACCAGATATAAAAACAGATCAGAAACCCGAGGAGCGGGGGCCAGAAGTAAACCCAGCGTCTCTTGTCCGCCCGGATCCAGTAATGCGTGAAGGCTGCGATGTTCACTCCCATGAACGCAATGAAAGCGCCGAAGTTGAGCAACTCCGCGCCGAGCTGGTAGCTCATGACGAACCCACAGAGCAAGGCGACGACACCGACGAATATGACATTGTTCCGGGGGATGTGACGGCGCGGGTCGATGTAGCCAAAGAAGGACTTCGGGATAGCGTCCTCTCGTCCCATTCCGTACAACAGCCGGGCGGCTGCCAACTGGGCGGCCATTCCTGAACCGATCGAGGCGACGAGCAGAGTTGTGTTCACGATGCGAAACAGAGCCGGCCCGCCGACCCGGCCGGCAACGTACGAGTACGCCGTGTCGACGTCCGGAAAAGTCGTGTAATCCGGCCACACCAGCTGCGCCGCGTAAATCTCAATTGCGGCAAGGACCCCGGTCACGATGCAGGTGAGAACGGTCGCCAGGAGGATGTTTCGCCGCGGGTTTTTCACTTCCTCGGACAGAGTCGAGATCCCGTCGAAGCCGATGTACGTCAGCGCGGCGATCGAAGTCCCGGTGAAGACGGCGGACAGCGAAAAGGTTGTCGGATCGTAGAACGGGTTACTCCAGTCGAGCGGCACTGCGGTCCTTCCGAGCAGGAAGTAGCGAACCGTCGACCCAAGGAAGATGACAATGACGACGCCCAGGCCGACTGCCAACAGGCGGTTCGTGCGGGCTGACGCTTGGATCCCCCTCAGATTGAGCACCGTGAAAAGCGCGGCAAATCCGACTGCCCAGACCGGGTAGGGGATCTCGGGAATCTCGTTACCCGCGGCTTTGCTGCACCAGATTATGCAAATTACCGGATTGAGCAGGTAGTCCATGGCCATGCTCCAACCGGTGGCATATCCGAGAGTTGGAGAGACTTCGCGGCCGACATACGTGAAAGCGGAACCAGCGCTCGGGTAGGCCCGAGCCATACGGCCGTAACTGATCGCTGTAAAAACCATCGCGATCATTGCTATCAGTATGGCGGTAACGACGTGCCCCCGCGCTTCCACGCTCACCACCCCAAAAAGCGGCATCGGAGCCGTCGGCTGGATGATGATGATGCCGTAAAACACCAAGTCCCAAAGGGTCAGGGCTCGCCGCAGTCCGGGACCATTCGCTGTTTGCTGTCCTGCCATAATTTCGGGGACATCATACTTAATTCCCAACCGGTCAGCACGTACGTAACCTCAGCTAAGGAATTAAGTATTGTGTCCCCCAAGTTCTTGAGTTATTCAGGTCTTATGTCTATGAGACCGAAAACTATTACCCTCTTTCTCGGGTGTCTCGGCTTCTTCTCTGTGTCCCTTGCACAGGTTCCGCGCGCCGCAAGAGAGACAACTGACATCGACAGCCCGCCGGTCCTGCTGAAACCGGAACGAGTATTCGAGGGAACCGGCAACAGTGCGCAACTCGGCTGGGGAGTGCTCGTCGTCGGGAGGAAGATCCAGGCGGCCGGCCCGCTCTCCTCTCTCAATCCGCCGGCCGGCACCCAAGCTATCGATCTGCCCGGGATGACTCTTATGCCGGGGCTGATTGAGGGACACGCGCACATTTTTCTGCACCCGTACAACGAGGTGTTGTGGGATGACCAGGTTCTGAAGGAGCCGCTCGCCTACAGGACCATCCGAGCCACGGAGCATTGTCGGAAGACACTGCTGGCTGGTTTCACCACCCTGCGTGACCTGGGCACCGAAGGGGCGATGTACGCCGACGCCTCGGTCCAGAAGGCGATCGAGGAGGGGCTCGTTGCCGGCCCGCGCCTCCTGATCGCGAGCCGGGCGATCGTCGCGACGGGAAGCTATGCTCCACGGGCCGTAAGTTATGCGCCTGAATGGGCGGTTCCGCAGGGAGCCCAGGAAGCCACGGGAACCGCCGAGGTCGTCAAGGTCACCCGCGAACAGATCGCGCACGGCGCGAACTGGATCAAGGTATACGCGGATTTCCGGCGTGGCCCAACCGGCGCGGTCGTGCCGACGTTTTCCATCGAAGAGCTGAAGGCGCTCGTGGAGGAGGCGCACTCCGCAGGGTGCCCGGTCTCGGCTCATGCCCATACCAGCGAGGGGATCCGCCGGGCGGTTCTGGCCGGCGTGGACACCATCGAGCATGGAAACGAGGCGAACGAGGAAGTGTTGAGAATGATGGCCCAGAAGGGCGTCGCGTACTTCCCCACCCTGACCGCCGTTGAGGCCTATGGGGAGTATTTCGAAGGCTATAAGAGGGGAACGCAGCCGGTTACCGAAGACATGCGGAAAGCCGAAGAGTCATTTCGCCTGGCCCTCAAAATCGGCGTTCGCATCGGAAACGGCAGCGACGTTGGCGTTTTCACTCACGGCGACAACTATCGGGAGCTTGAATGGATGGTGCGGTGCGGCATGCAGCCACACCAGGCAATTGCCGCGGCGACCAGCGTCACGGCGAAAGCGCTGCGGATGGACGATCGGATCGGACGAATCCAAGCTGGCCTGCTGGCCGACCTGGTCGCCGTCGCTGGCGATCCTCTGACGGATATCAGCGCGACTAGACAGGTGCGCTTTGTCATGAAGGACGGAAAGATTTATGTGCGGCCGTGAGGGACGTCCGGCATGGGAGCGCGGAACCAGCGCGAGATCTCATACTCGTGCTCGTGCGCGTTGCAGGTCCGTGAACGTCCGGGTTTGTCCGTGTCTGTCCGTGGTACAGAAAGGTTGATTCAATGAGAATGGTCGTTGTCATCTTGGCATGTGCGTCTCTAATGGCAGCTTCGCCAACAACCGACATCAAGGTGGACCAGGCGGGTTATCTGCCGACGGCTCCCAAGCTGGCTTTGGTGGTGTCCGATAACCCGGTTTCCGAGTTCACCGTCAAGACGGCCAAGGGCGCCGTCGCCATGAAAGGCGTCCTAAGCGGGGCTATAAAGGACACCGACTCCGGCGATAGCGTGCGGACGGCCGACTTCTCAACCCTGCGCAAACCGGGCAAGTACTACCTGGAAGTCCCGGGCGTCGGCCGCAGCTGGGAGTTCAGTGTCGACCCGAAGGCTTATTCGCGGGCGTTCTACCTGGCGATGCGTTCTTTCTATGGTCAGCGTTGCGGAACGGCGGTGGACCTCGGCTCCGAGTTCCCCGGATACCGATATGCCGCCTGCCACACCCAGGGCGGCTATCATGCGTCATCGGGAAAGACGGGTCCCGCGCCGTCCGTCAAAGGATGGCACGACGCAGGGGACTACGGCCGCTATGTCGTTAATTCAGGAATCACGACCGGTACTCTGCTGTGGACCTGGGAGTTGTTTGGGCCTCGTGTACGTAATATTTCCCTGAACATCCCGGAGTCCAAAGACAAAATGCCGGACTTCCTGGACGAAATCCGATGGAACCTCGACTGGATGTTGTCCATGCAGGACGAGGATGGCGGGGTCTGGCACAAGCAGACAACCGAGAAGTTCTCGGATTTTGTCATGCCGGAGAAGGATCCGGCCGTCAGTTATGTGATCGGGACAGGTTCGGAGCCATACAAGAACTCATGTGCAACAGCCGATTTTGCGGCAGTCATGGCGATCGCAGCCCGCGCCTACAAGCCACTCGACTCCGCTTACGCGGGCAAGTGCCTGGAAGCGGCGCGCCGGGCGTGGGCCTGGGTCGAAAAGAACCCGCGCGTGATGTTCCGAAATCCGACCGGCGTAACGACCGGCGGTTACGGAGACCGCAGTTGCGGCGATGAGCTCCTCTGGGCGGCGGCCGAGCTTTGGAGAACAACCGGGGAGGAAACGTACCACCGGTACTTCCAGGACCATGTCTCGGAGTTTCGATCCGCGCTTCGACCCGAGGGTCCGCCCGCCTGGGCAAACGTCGGAGCACTCGCACTGTGGACCTACGCTCTCGCTCCGGCCAGCGACAAGGCAACCGCCGACGGCATTCGCGCAGACATCGTGAAAGCCGCCGACCAGATCATCGAGCGTTCCGCTGCCAACGGTTACCGGATGAGCATGACGTCGCGTGATTACATCTGGGGATCGAACGGAGTCGCTGCCAACTACGGAGTTCAACTGCTCATTGCCAACGCCGTCCGACCGAACCAGCGCTACGTGGATACCGCCTTGGACAATCTCCACTACCTGCTCGGCCGAAACGCTTTTTCAATGTCCTGGGTTACCCATGTCGGGGCCAATCCGTTCCGCCATCCCCACCATCGGCCGAGCGGGGCTGACCAAAACCCTGAGCCTTGGCCCGGGCTGCTTTCCGGTGGTCCTAACCGATCGCCTCAGGACCCGGCCATGCGAAAGCTACCCCAGTTACCGCCGGCCAGGATGTATGTCGACGACCAGGAGTCGTACGCATCCAACGAGAATGCCATCAACTGGAATGCGCCCCTGGTCTTCCTGCTGGCCGGCAGCCTGCCGGAGAAATAGGCGAGAGCCAAGCTGACCAGCAGCGGGCAGTAGGCAGTGGGCAGCGGGCAGTGCGC
>Ga0105092_10002110_pt1 | contig 10637 bp, 8 predicted proteins | sample PPLLak2March2015_FD_87021 | JGI IMG/M metagenome (GOLD analysis project Ga0105092, IMG submission 87021) | Freshwater sediment microbial communities from Prairie Pothole Lake near Jamestown, North Dakota, USA - PPLs Lake P7 Core (1) Depth... | ecosystem: Environmental > Aquatic > Freshwater >...
ACTAAAAACGATGGACCGGGTCCAGTGCCCTCGCCGGAATTCGGGCCAGGATACAACGGTCTCTCCCTGACCTACGACCTTCGCAGCTGACCGGTCGTATTTCCAGCGCTTGACCTCGACGGTTCCAGCCACGTACAGATAGTCCTTCCAGAAGGCCAGGCCGTAAGGACGGTACATCCCATCCAGAAGACGTTCGCGACTCTCGGCCTTGCCGTCCTTGTCCGTGTCACGCAGCAAGTAAACGGCGCCTTCATCGGCTGAATCGGAAAGCAGGATCTCCTGGCTCGGTCCGAGCAGCATGAAACGGGGGCGCTCGAAGCCCTCAGCCCAGACATCAATCTGAAAGCCCTGTGGCAAGCTGAGCCTGGCGCCGTCCGGACGCTCGATCACCGTTGGGCTGTTTCGGACATGCGGGGTCGCGTAGGGCTCCGGCAGAGGTTTCTCGTTAACCGGTCTCTGGCTGCTCAGCCAGACCGTCGCCGACAGACAGACAATGAGAAACACTAATACTCTTGGTCTCATCTTTCAGTTCTTCTTTAGGAGAAAACGATTGTTATCAAGCCGGCTCGGAAACCGGCCACATCAGCGCGTGTATAGAGACGTACAAACAAGAATATAACGATTGCTGGTCCCTCGGCAAAAAACGCACCTCCACGAGTGCGTCTTTTGCCGGGCGTGGCGTTGCTCACGGCTACAATCCGCGCACTGCGCAAAAAGCGCTCCGTTGGTTCCGTACCGCTCGGCAGCGGCTGCATCGTGCCAATGAGCGCGATCAGGTCCGACTTGGAAGTCGGACCAACGGAAGACAGACCTACGGGACGCTGCATGTGACTCTCCGCAATACGTCTACAATGGTTCCTAATGACTAACTTCGAGCGCGACATCGTACACGGCCGGTTGGCATGTCACCCCGACGGCTATGGTTTTGTCGTACCAGACGACCCTAACGCCTCGGGGGATATTTTCATCCCGCCCGGAAAGATGCGTAACGCCGCGCACGGTGACCAGGTGGCCGTGCGAATCGGAGCAACCGACAGCAAGCAGGTTGGCGGGCGGCCCTCACGAAAACCCAGGCAGGGTCCTGAGGGCGAGGTGGTCAAGGTGCTCGCGCGGGCGAGGGAAGAGCTGGTCGGCAAGGTGTTCCGCTACCGGCAGGAAGTCTTTGTTGCGCCCCTCGATCCCCGCTACCGCTACACAATTCGCCTGGTCGATGAGCGCGCGGATTCTCTAGAGGATGGGCTGATTGTGGCGGCCTCGATATTAGTCCAGCCTGGCAAGAACCAAATGCCGCTGGGCGAAGTAGCAGAGGTCCTCGGCCCGCCGGACGACCCCGAAATTCAGTACAAGATCGTCTGCCGGCAGTACGGAATCCCACTGGAATTTTCCGAGAGCGTGCTTTCCGACGCCGAGGCGGCCCGAGAAATCTCCGAGGAGGATCTTTCGAATCGCGAAGATTTTCGGCAAGAGCTGACAGTGACCATTGACGGCGAAACCGCCCGCGACTTCGATGACGCAATTACGATCGACAAGAACGCCGACGGGTCCTTTGTCCTCAAAGTGCACATCGCCGATGTGGCCCATTACGTCCGCCCCGGGTCGGCCCTGGATTTGGAAGCGTTGACCCGCGGCACGTCGGTCTATTTTCCGGATCGCGCCATACCGATGCTTCCTCCGCGGCTCTCCAACGGACTCTGCAGCTTGAACCCGGCCGCCGACCGTCTGGCCATGACGGTCGTAATGCACGTGAGCAGGAAGGGTGAGGTTGAACATGCCTCGTTCCACAACTCGATAATCCGGAGCGACGAACGCATGACGTACACCGCGGTCAAGAAGATCCTGATCGACGGGGATGCCGAGCTGCGGGAGCGCTACTCCTACCTCCTCGAAAGGTTTGAGTGGATGCTCGAGCTGTGCGAAATCCTGAACGCCCGGCGAATGAAGGCCGGAGCCATCGACTTCGACTTGCCCGAGGCTGAGATTGAATACGACGTAAATGGCGAGGTCCGCGACATCGTCCGGGCGGAAAGGAACAAGGCCCATAGAATAATAGAGGAGTTCATGCTGCTGGCCAACCAAACGGTGGCCGAGTACCTCGAGTCAAAGGGCCTGCCTGTCGTATACCGAGTTCACGAGGAACCTGACCCGACGAAGGTGGAGAGCTTCCTGGAAGTCGCCGTGCGTTTCGGTTACTCCCTGGAAAAATCGAGGAAAGGCACCTACTCCTCCCGCTCCTTTCAGAAATTCATGGACGCGGTCACCGGGACGAAGGAAGGACAGTTCCTGTCCTACCTGATGCTCCGGTCATTTAAGCAGGCCCGTTACTCGGTTCTGAACCACGGACATTTCGGGCTCGCCATGAGTACGTACTGCCATTTCACTTCGCCCATCCGTCGGTATCCGGACTTGGCCATTCACCGACTCCTCAAGCAGGCGATCGAACTGCAGGCGGACGAGGATCCAAAGGACGGGGCAGCTTCGGCGAACCTGGAAGCGGTTGCCGACCAGTCATCCGACCGAGAGCGGCAGGCCGTGGACGCCGAACGGGAAATCATGAAGTGGCTGATGGCCGACTTCATGTCCGATCGGCTTGGCGAGGAGTTCGACGCTTTCATCGTCGGAATGAAGCACAACGGTTTCTTTGTCGAGCTGCTTCAGCACTACGTGGAGGGTTTCGTGCCAGTTCAGACGCTCTGGGACGATTTCTATGTCTTCAATGCCCGAGCGCATTGCCTGATCGGGGAGAAGAACCACAGAGTCTTGTCAATCGGCGATCAAGTGCGCGTACGCGTGGACAAGGTAAACCGCGACCGTCACCTGATCGACTTCTCACTCGTCATCGAGATGCCAAAGAAGAAAAAGCGTCGGCTAGAACGCCGTCGTCCTCGGGCATGACGGTCCGAAGGTCCACTACCAGGCTGTCGTCGTCGATGCGAGTGACGATCGGAGGTTCGAAGAGCCGCAGGTGAGCTTCTATCGTATTGGCCGAGAATCGCTCTGATCGAACGTGGAGGAGCGGGGTCGGGATTGTTTCACCGGGGGCCGCTCCCCCTCCTACCACGGAAACTCCGTCTTTTTGCTCACAGGTAAAACCGGATCCAGAAAGTCGACCGGCAAGGATTTCACCCCGTGACCGCAGTTCCTCTGTGGAGGCCGCGAGGCTACGGTATACAGGCAGGCTCTCCAGATGACGCCCCTTCGCGTACTGAACGAGGACCCAATCGAGAGCGGCGTAGGTGATTTTGTCCACCCGGCAGATTCTCATGAGCGGATCGCGCCGGACGCGCTCCACGAGCGGTTGTCTGCCAACGATCAGACCCGCCTGGGGCCCTCCCAGCAGCTTGTCGCCGCTGAAGCAAACCAGATCTACGCCTGCCCGCAGGGCGTCAGATACGACTGGCTCGCTCGCGAGGCAGGGAAGCTCTGAACGGAACAAATAGCCACTCCCCGCGTCTTTGACAAGAGGAATCGCCGATTCCCTGGAAAGGGAGACCAATTCGGCCAGTTCCGGGCGCTCGGTGAATCCGATCATTCGATAGTTGCTCGGATGGACACGGAGAATCAGGCCGACTTGGCCGTCAATCGCGTTTCGATAGTCGGCCAGCCGAGTCTTGTTGGTTGTGCCGACCTCGCGCAAAATGGCCCCGCTGCTCTCGAGAATTTCCGGAATGCGGAACGAACCGCCAATTTCGACGAGCTCACCCCTTGATACCAGGACTTTCTTGCCCGAAGCCAGCGCCTTGAGGATCAAAAACAGGGCAGCAGCGTTGTTGTTCACCACCGTAGCTGCCTCGCAACCGAGCAAGCTGCCCAGCCGCTTCTCCAGATGCGCGTCGCGGTGTCCCCGGCTCGCCGTGGCCGTGTCGTATTCCAGGTTGGAGTAGGAGGTGGCAGTTTCGCGGATTGCATCGATCATGGCGGCGGGCAACGGGGCACGGCCTACGTTGGTGTGGAGGATAACGCCAGTCGCGTTGATGACCTTTTTGAGGGACGGAGCAGTGCGGGCGGCAATCCGGTCACGCAACAATTCGGGCAGCCGGGCAAGGGAATCGTCCAGTGAAGATTCGGGCTCAGAGCCCGTTGCGGCCTGCCGCCGGATTTCCGCGAGGCATGACTGAAGCTCCGCGACCACGAGTTGACGCGAATGCTCGCGGATCAGCGCCTGAACAGACGAAGATTTGAGGATCTCATCGACCGATGGGATTTTTCGAAGAATCTCGTTCACGACGGCTCGAAGCCATTATACAGCGTCGGCGAGCGAAGAAACCTCGACACCGATCTGAGCCGGGATTCCGTCTCCCCGTCCGTTCAAGCTGATTGCGGTTGTGGCTAGCTGGCTGCTAAACGACTTTAGTGACGTTTTCGGCCTGGGGTCCGCGAGGCCCTTCTTTCAGTTCAAATTCAACTGTCTGGCCTTCTTTAAGGGTTCGATAGCCATCTTCCTGGATCGCCGAATAGTGAACAAAAACATCCCGCTCACACCCTTCGTACTGGAGAAAGCCGTAACCCTTCGCGTTGTTGAACCACTTCACTTTACCCTGCGTCCTCATGTAACCTCTCCCCCCGAACACAAACGGCCCCTACGCCAATACTCTGTCACCTATCGTCGTGAGTGGGTGAAAATGCGAAGAATAAGGCAATTGGGCTAAACCTCAGAAAACGTCCTCCGAAACGCCCGCTATTAGAACTAGAGTTGACGTCTAAGTCAAGTCCTTTTTTAAGAGGACTATACAGTTTCGTCAACCTGGAGGCGGGAGAAACGAACGAGAAACGGGCAGACTTTTCTCCCGACTGCCCCGAATCGTTGCGAAGTATTTTCGAACCTGAGTGTTGTCGTCCCTGTTCTGCTAACATTGCCACTCAACTTGAGGAGAGAACTATGGCGATTCGAACGGCGCTGGTAAGTGTATCGGACAAAACCGGACTCGTTGAGTTCTGTCGACAGTTGAGCCAACAGGGAGTGCAGATCCTCTCCACGGGTGGAACCGCCAAGGCCTTGGAACAACAGGGAATCCCGGTCGTTCCTGTCTCCCAGTACACGGGATCTCCCGAGATTCTGGATGGCCGAGTCAAGACCTTGCATCCGAAGATCCATGGCGGCATCCTCGCCATCCGGTCGAATCCGGAGCATGTCAAAACCATGGAGGAACAGGGAATTCAACCCATCGACATGGTGGTCGTTAACCTGTATCCCTTTGTCAGGACTATCCAAACGCCCGGGGTCACTATTGAGGAAGCGATCGAACAAATCGACATAGGCGGGCCGTCGATGATTCGATCGGCCGCGAAGAATCACCGCGACGTAACGGTGGTGGTCGATCCGGCGGACTATCCCGCGGTTATCGCTCAAATGAAGGCCCAAAACGGGGCAACCACCGAGACGGACAGGCGAAGGCTGGCGCAGAAGGCATTTGAGCACACCTCCTCATACGACGCAGCTATCGCCGCGTACTTCGCCAGCCAGGCACAGACGGCCGAGGAACTGCCGGCAGCCATGGCGATGAACCTGACGCGCGCGGCAACGCTGCGCTACGGCGAGAACCCGCATCAACGAGCAGCGCTCTACCGTGAGGGCAGCCCGAGCGGCTTGGTCGCCGCCCGCCAAATCCAAGGCAAGCAGTTGTCTTTCAACAACTACATCGACCTCGAAGCCGCATCCTCCCTCGCCGCAGAGTTTGAAGAGCCTTTCTGCGCCATTATCAAGCACACAAACCCCTGCGGGTCGGCGATTGGCGCGACGCTCGCGGTGGCATACACCCAGGCGCTCGAGTGCGACCCGGTTGCGGCGTACGGATCCGTGATCGGTGTGAACCAGGAGTTGGATGGCGCAACGGCCGAGAAGATGTCATCCCTGTTCATCGAGGCAATCATCGCCCCGGCTTTCAGCGACGATGCGTTGCGGATTTTCTCAGCGAAAAAGAACCTGCGTATCATGGTTCTACCGCGGCGGGAAGGCGAGCGACCGGACTACGACTTCAAGCGGATTTCGGGAGGTTTCCTCGTGCAGGACCGCGATCGCTTCTATATCGGAGAGAAAGACCTTCGCACCGTGACGACACGGAGTCCCGAACCGAATGAAATCGTCGATCTGCTTTTTGCCTGGCGCATCTGCAAACACGTCAAGTCGAATGCCATTCTGTACGCCAAAGATGGCCGCAGCCTTGGCGTAGGAGCGGGCCAAATGAGCCGCGTCGATTCAGCCCGCGTCGCGGTCACGAAGGCACGCTTCCCGCTGGCTGGGGCAGTGATGGCCAGCGACGCTTACTTCCCTTTCCGGGACGGCATTGACGAGGCAGCTGCTGCCGGGATCAGGGCCGTGATTCAACCAGGTGGCTCCGTGAGGGACGAGGAGGTCATTCAGGCCGCCAACGAACACAGGATGGCCATGGTATTCACGGGCGTACGCCATTTCAAACACTGACGATTACCCAGGGGGGAACATGCTGCTGGTGGTCGATGTCGGGAATACGAACATCGTTTTTGGCCTCTTCCAGAAGGGTAAACTTTCGCATTCCTGGAGAATAGCGACTGTGCCAGACCGGACAGCAGACGAACTGGCGATCGTGACTCAGAACCTCTTGGGCCTTCAGGAAATTTCCTTTGACGATATCAGCGCGGTTTCGGTTTGCTCGGTCGTCCCGGCGTTGGATGGCCGACTCGCTCAGCTCTCGCGTGACTACCTGGAATGCGACCCCCTGTTTGTCCGGCCGGAAGCGCAGACGGTTATGCCTGTCCACTATAGCCCGGCGTCCGATCTCGGCCCGGACCGGCTCATCAACGCCATTGCCGCCTACGATTTGACCAGGCAGCAGACAATCGTCATCGATTTTGGGACAGCCACCACCTTCGACGCCGTGTCTGCATCCGGGGAGTACCTGGGCGGTCTGATCCTGCCAGGCGTTGGCATTTCCGCCGAGGCATTGTCCGCGAGGGGGGCAAGACTGCCGCGCATCGAGATCCGGAAGCCTGCCCGAATGGTTGGCGATTCCACCGTCGCCTGTATGCAGTCCGGCGTGTTTTACGGGTACGTTAGCATGGTGGAGGGGATCATCAGCCGCCTGAAAACCGAACTTGGAGACGCGACCGTCCTGGCCACCGGGGGTCTGGCCGGTATTGTCGCGGGTGAGGCGAAGGGGATAGACAGGGTTGATGAGCACCTGACTCTTGAGGGTCTCCGGATCTTTACCGAACGATCCGGACGGGCATGAGGAATTACTTTAACTACTTTACTGAAATCGAAGAATACTTCGTCCGAAAGCGCGGCAAGAACATCACCGTGTCGCCGCTTGACTGGTGCCTCATCGAGCTTTGGAAAGACAATGGGATTCCGCTTCATGTGGTTCTGCGCGGCATAGATCGCAGTTTTGAGAATGCCGAAAAGCACCTGCGCAAAACCCCTTCCACCCTCTTTTACTGCCATCCCGCAGTGATGGAGGCATTCGAGGAGCACAGCCGGGCTATGCTGGGGACAGGACCGGAGGAGCCGGTGCCCGCTCATGTGGTGAATTGGCAACAAATCGCCGATCAGCTCCAAACTCTCGCTCAGCAGCTGGAAGCGTCGCATTCGGCCGCTCTTGCGAAGGTGACGAGCCGCCTGAGAGCCATCGAGGCCGAAGTCCGTGCGCCCGCTCCCCCAGTCAGCCCGGAAAACCTTGATGCGGAGCTCCGGGAGATGGGAAGAATCGTAGCGGCCCAATTACAGGAATCGATGGAGAAGCCGGAGCTCGAGTCGCTGGCGGCGGAGGCGAAGCGAGATACGGCTATCTACAAAAAGCACCTCTCAAAAGAGATGTACAAGAAACTGCTGTCCAGTTACTTCGAGAGAAAGGTGCTGGAAAGAAACGGATTCGGCGAATTCGGGCTCCTCAACTTTTCATGACCGCTCGAGGCCGGGCCCGAGCGGACAACCCGGAAGCGCTGTTCGTCCAGGTCCCACACCGATGCGTGCCATTCGTGTCCGTCGGTTTCGATTCGAATTGAACCCGAGTCAGGGGTCGCCAGCCAGTCGATCCCCAAGTCATCAAGCCTGGCCAGAGTGACGGGAGATGGATGTCCAAACGGGTTCCACCTGCCGGCAGAGATTATTGCCAGTCTCGGGGCCGCCTTTTGCAGGAACTCACGAGTATTGCTGTTCCGGCTTCCATGGTGGGCGGCTTTGAGGATGTCCACGTGCGGGACGCTGGGAAGCAGTGGAAGCTCGATCGCCTTGCCTATATCGCCCGTCAGCAACAGGCCAAAGTCGTGATACGTGACCAGAAGGACCAGGGATTCGTCGTTGCCGTCACTGCAAACGATCGAAGCGGGCGGGTGGAGAACCTGCATCCTCACGCGATCCATCTCGAGGCGGTCTCCGGCCGCCAGGGAGATACCAGGGTCAATGATCCGATCGCGCGGCCCGTGGTAGACCTGCCCAATTGGAAATGCAACTCGCAGAAAATCAAGCCCTCCGATATGGTCCCTATGCGCGTGAGATAGCAGGACGAAGTCGAGCGCCGAGATTCGATTCTCCCAGAGATATCGGGCGACCACTTTCTCACCGATGAAATCTCTGCGCGCCGCTTCGCTGGACCCTCCTGTGTCCACCAATGCGGAACGACCAGACGGGTAAGTGAGGTGAAAACAGTCGCCTTGCCCGACGTCCAGCATCGTCACCACCAGCGTGCCAGGGGGCGGCTGTTGCGGCGTGGCCGTCCAGAGGCCGAAGAAAAGGGAGACCGGGACGAGATATGCCAGAGACCGCCACCGCCTGAAGAGCCCAAGATACAGGGCGGGGAAGAGGAGCAGGAAAGTCCAGACCTGGAAGGAACGAGGATGAGGCAGGTACGTAACGAGACAAAACCCGTCGAGCCATGTCAGCAGTCCGAGCAACCAATCACTGTACAGGCCGACGAGACCCGCCAGGAAGGGGCCCGCCGGCGTCCAGTAAGACACAAACAGCACAAGGTACAGTGGGATCAGGGCACCAAAGAGCGGGATCAGGGCAAGGTTGGTGAACCATTGCGTCCAGATCCACATATTCGAATACCAGAGCGTCACGGGCAGGATCAGGAGTTGAACGAACCAGCTGCACATCGAGATTCCCAATGTGTAGAGCGTAGCCCTTGACGCCCCGACGCAAAGCCAGGTCGGGGGACGAGGCCAGAAGTTGATCGCCTGCTCGATCCGATATCTGGTTCGGCGGCGGAGGAGGGAAGCCGCGTCGCGGCCCACGCACACCTGGTCCGAAAACAGATCGCGGATTCCCCCAGCCACTGCGGTCAGGGAGCTGTGGAGCGGCATGACGAACAGGCCAATCGCGCAGAGGGAGAGGTAAGACAACTGGAAGCCAGAGCTCGCCAAGACTCGCGGTGACACCACAAGCAAGGCGAGCGCCGAAATCCCTAGAACGTTCATGAAACTCTTCGAAACCCCGAAAGCGACGAAGAGGTAAAAGACGGTCGCCATAAGGGCCGATCGCACGACCGGAGGGCTCAGTCCAACAAGGAGCACGTAGAACCAGACTCCGGCTAACGTGAGGATCCGTCCGGATCTGCCCAGGCGGCGCAGCGCAAAATGGAGACAGACGAGCAACAGGGATATGTGCGAGCCGGACACCACAAAGATGTGCAAAATCCCCAATCTTCGTATGGCATTAGTGTCCAGATTGTCGAGTGACTTGTCACGTCCCAGAAACAAGCTCAGCACCAATGTGAGATTAGATGTCTTAAAGGCTCTAAAACAGAAGCGTTCAAATGCCACTCCGTAACGAAAAACCGGCCTCAGTGGGCGAGTCGGAGGGTAGACGCCGACTCGCGATATCTGCAGAGCTGATTTCAGGTGAACAACGTGCAGGACCCCACGTGTCCAGAGGACCTCGCGGTAGTCCGGGACGCCCGGCACCGCGTAGAAACGCGGATCCTCCAAGTCGTTCCGGATCCGGATGACATCGCCGAAAAGGAGTTGTACTGTTGGTTCGAGGGTTGCCGCATCGTGCCGTGCGTTTGACTGCGGGGGGATGTAGACGGCCACGCGGCCGGGATACCCTCCGAGCTCCTGACCAGCGGAGGTCACTTGGAGCGGACGCAGCTCGAAGTAGTGTCCGTCACCGGATATCTGGACCGGGCTGGCGACCCAGCCGATGAGCTCTACCGGGCCGTCAGGAAGCGTGAACTGGGGTCGGGAGGTGTCCACGAACAGACCGATCCACAGGCAGGCGAAGCCAGCCAGCAAGAAACAAGGGTTAAACAGGCCGAATTGAGTGAGTGAGCTAAGGAGTCGACGCACGGTTGTCTCATAGCTACTAACGCGCGAGGTTCAGAAAATACGAAGAAATTTTTCGAGAAAATGCCTGACGACTGACCACTGACAACTAGCAGCCAGCAGTTCTAAGAACTCTGCGGCTGCTTTTTCGGGCAGAGCCGCACACGACAGCGAGGGTGTTGAAAATGTTCACTCTTCTATTAATAGGCGGATAGACCGGCGAGTTCCCGGCGGAGGGGCATGATCGAATGGAGCCGCGCACGAAAGCGAACGGCAGTGAGCGAGAGTAAGCGGACCACCTGACTCGCTCCACTGCTTCGTGTTTAAATGTATCGACTTAGCGAATGATTGGTGGTCCGCTTACTCTCGCTCACTGCCGTTCGCTTTCGTGCGCGGCTCCA
>Ga0105092_10002111_pt1 | contig 10632 bp, 6 predicted proteins | sample PPLLak2March2015_FD_87021 | JGI IMG/M metagenome (GOLD analysis project Ga0105092, IMG submission 87021) | Freshwater sediment microbial communities from Prairie Pothole Lake near Jamestown, North Dakota, USA - PPLs Lake P7 Core (1) Depth... | ecosystem: Environmental > Aquatic > Freshwater >...
ACCCGCTCGCCGTTGAGAACGTCTATGTAATCACCATCTGGAAGCGGGACGTTTACCAACCCTGACGCATGATTGACGTTGAAGATACCCAACAAGCATGGTCCATAGCCAATCCCACCTCTGGGTTCCCAGGTGGCAACGATAGCCGGATCTGCTCCTGTGATCGTAAAAACACCATTTTGAATGGCCGGCTCTTTCTTTAGATGGGCTACCTTGGACAGGAACGGCTGAAGTTCATAGCCACCCCATTCAATCCTATCTGTAAAGAACAGGGATGGAGTGTGACGAGCGGCAGACTCCTGACCCGCATAAAATAACAGGGACCCTTTATTGAAGGCCTGGAAGGCTGTCCAGGCCATGGCCTGCTCGGGCGAGGGCGCAAGGTTCATGATACGGGCCTGATCGTGGTTTTCGGAACAGCGCATTTTGATATAGTTGGCAGGATACATACAGTTCTGCATGCGCAGCATCTCAAGGTAGCGGGTCACAGGCACCTGAGAGGTGACAGCTGCCTGCCAGATCGGCCAGATTTCATAATCATATTCCATATCGAAAGCCTGGAAGACTTCGCAATCTGAATAGGCATTCAGATTCGCGTCACGACGAGAAGCAATAAAACCGGCATGGGTAGATTCGGCCAACCAAATCGTTGCCGGGTTCACTGCTGCAACTCTTTGGCGAGCGCGCATCCAGAAATCAACCGGGACAATCGAGGCTACATCACAGCGAAAACCATCTACGCCAAATTGCGACCAGGCTACCAGAGATTCGATAAGGTATTCCTCAAGCTCTGGATTTGGATACTTCAAATCAATGATATCGCTCCAGGCCGGTACAGTTGTGATGGGCATACCTTCGATGTTCTGGTTATACCAATCTGGATGTTCCAGTACGAGGACGGAATCAGGTGATGTATGGTTGTAAACAACATCGATCATCACCCGCAGGCCAAGAGCATGGGCTTTCTCGATCAGTCGCGCAAAATCATCTTTCGTGCCGTATTCTGGATTGATCTCACGGTAGTTCGAGATGGCATACGGCGATCCAAGCAGACCCTTTCGCGATTTGACACCTATGGGGTGAATTGGCATGAACCAGATAATATCAACACCCATTGAACGAATTCGTTCAAGATCCTCTTCGACATCTGCAAAGGTGCCATTCGGTCCATGGCTGCGAACATATATTTCGTACAGCACCAGACCGCGGTATGAGAGAGGGGTGTCAACTGCCATGATAGCCTTCCTTTATGAATGGCTTGAATGGAATAATAAACCATGTGGGGCAGTCCAAAACGAGCATCTGGGCCACCCTCACATGGGATGCGATTCTTATGGATCAGATGGCGAAATGCTTAAACTGCGGCAGGTATTCTTTGTTCTGCTCGAACATGCAGTTCACCATTTCTTTTATCTCGGCCATCGAAAGCACAGCAGCCGAGAGCGGATCATGCAAAATTGCCTGGTAAACCAGGCGCGGGTCACCGGTGAGGGCGCCTTCCACTGCCATCTCTTCGATTTGCGCTGAAATACCGGTGAGCATCGCACATTGAGGAGGCAGCGCACCTACACGGACCGACTGCAAACCCTTCTTGCTTGCCCATACCGGAACTTCGACACAGCAGTCCTGAGGAAGGTTATCAATCAGGCCCTTATTGGATACGTTTCCATTGAACTCAAACGGCTCTCCACCCATCAATGCGTTAATGATGTAGGCGGCGTATTCATGACCGCGCTCGAGTGAGATAGGCGTCTCCTGTGCGAACCATACGCGCGCATCTTCCTTCCAGCTGCCTTCACGCTGGCGATAGTGGTCCAGGATATAGCGGTGAACACCAGGGTTCCAGCCGGTGCCATCAGTACAGTACTTTTCTACCAGTTCAGGGCGTTTGCGGAACCACCAGTTGTATTCCGAGTTATGTCCAGAAGACTCGGTCACATAATAATCGAGGTTGAGGAACATCTCGTTGCGAACGATTTCTTCTTTATAAATTTCGGGGTTCTCTGCAACGGCCTTACGGAGCAATGGATAGGCATCTTCGCCTTTCCAATCATATTTCAAATACCAGGCCATGTGATTGATCCCGGCACAGGTATAGGTGATCTCCTCATATGGTGCACCAATCCACTTAGCAAGCATCTCGGCCGTACCCTGCACGCTGTGGCAGAGTCCAGTCACCTGGATCGTGCTTTCACTTTGCATCGCCCGGCACAGCATAGCCATCGGGTTAGTGTAATTCAACATGGTTGCTTTCGGGCAAAGCCTTTCCATGTCGCGGCAAATATCCAGCATTACCGGGATGGTGCGCAGGGCGCGGAAGATACCGGATGGGCCGCGCGTATCGCCAATGTTAATATCAATGCCAAACTGTTCGGGGATTAAGATGTCATGCTGCCAGACATCTATGGCGCCGGCAAGAATGGTGACAATGACAATATCAGCGCCTGACAATGCTTCTTCGCGGCTGGTAGTCGCCTGCACTGTGGCAGGGTAATGACCAAGGTCAACAATTTTTTGGACAGATCTCTCGGCAAATTCCAACCTTTCTGGATTGATATCCATCAAGGAGAGGGTGGCATCTCGCAAGAGCGGAAAAGTAAGTACATCTCGCACGAGCCCTCGAGTAAAGCCATAGCTACCGGCGCCAATAAAGGCAATTTTAGTCATTCCATCCTCCTGGTATGGGGTAAAGTGGATTTTTCGATGCGATCGTAAAGAAGATCGCCTAACTGCTCAACCGGAACAAATAACTGTCGCTCGGGATCAAAAACAAAACCGTCACGGCTGCAATAAAACAAACCCATCCATCTGGCCGTGGCAAGATCTAACCGGCCAGATGCCTCTTTCTCTTTATCTAGACGGGCATGATAGCGGCTTAAGACCGCGCGTCGTGATATCCAATAGACTAACACTCCAACAATTATTAAGGAAATGATAACGGGAAGCGCGTTCGAGCGCAGCATAGCCAGCTGATAGGAAAAAAATAATCCTATGGCACAGCCAAATAGAACATACCAATCAGGATGGACGGTGCGCGTAAACTGTCTTTGACTGGCCGGTGGGGAAAACTTTTTAACAAGGCGCTGGAGCAGGCCATGGCGATCACGATCGCTGCCCTCTGGCAATAAGGCCGATAATACTGCGTCGAGATCACCCTTCGCTTCCATCTCCTGATGGTTCAGGCGAGCTGATGCTGCGACATAGAGCAGGCTGACTTTGTAAGTGCGGTCGCTCTGACCACATGACGGGCAGACAGGTGATAAATGGCGGGCCAAGAACACTTCCTGGTTGAAATAGGTATTTGAATTATGAATGACAAACCAGAAGGTGTCAATGAAAAGGGATGCAATTTTTCATATCGGGTTCGTAGCGGTTTTCGGAGATATTCAGATTTCCATTCTTAATCGAAAGTGTGAATATCCCAATTTTCACTATAGACAACAAAACACATCTATGCTAAGATAGCGCGATTATTATCCTGTCTCTTACAATTGGGTTGCGAGTCAATGGGTTACCTCCTTTTTTCCCTTCCTCATTTGCTGCATGAAACTGTTTGCCGGGTTTTGTTCCGGGTAACATCGAAAACCTTTTGTAGGTGTTAGACCTTTCAGATCTCTGGAAGGTCTTTTTTATTCATATACGACTGTCACAGGAGAAGCATTATGGCAATGAATACTGACCAGAAAGAAGTGTTTGGCTACCTGCCGCAAGATATTCCCCCTGTTGGGGCCATGCTCAGCCTTGGGTTTCAACAAGTGCTGACGATGTTTCCAGCAACCGTGCTGGTCGCAATTCTAACCAAATTTGATATTGGCGTAACCCTTTTTGCCTCTGGCCTGGGCACGATCATTGCTTTGCTTGTCTCGAAACGCAAGATCCCCATGTATTACGGATCGAGCTTTAGCTATATTGCCGTAGTGCAATCTGCAATGGCGCTCTATGCCAGCGAGTGCTACAGTACGCAGGCCTATTGTCGGGAAGGCGTTCAAATTGTACAGGTAGGGATCATCGGCACCGCGATCCTGGAAATCCTGATTGGGCTGCTGATCATGCGCATGGGAAAGAGCGCTCTCGACAGGGTTCTTCCCCCGATCGTAACCGGTTCGATTGCCATTATCATCGGTATCGGGCTCGCATATGAGGCTCTAAAAATGGCCGGCGCGACTGCCTCTCCAGAAACAGCCGGGGCAAATTGGATCGTAGCTTTCGTGACCCTGATTGTGACAATTGCATTTTCGGTATATTTGCAGGGGAAAGGGCTCCTGGGTATGCTGCCGATCCTTTTTGGGGCGATCGTCGGATATATTTTCGCTAACGTTATGGGACTGGTGAATTTCCAGGGCGTTCTGACAGCAAACTGGATCAGCGTGCCACAGTTCAGCATACCAGCATTTGGCAACCCGCAGGCCTGGGGTTCGGTGCTGGGTATTGCGCTGATCGCCATTGCAACGGTGCCCGAAAGCACAGCTCACCTCTATCAGATGAGCCTTTATATCGACGCGCTTGCGAAAGAACTCGGACGCCCTATCCTGGAGATTAAAAAGCTGATTGGCTTGAATCTCGTAGCAGACGGCGTGGACGATCTGGTGGTGGGTTTCCTGGGCGGAAGCGCAGGCACCAATTATGGCGAGAATAACAGCCTGATGGCGATCACACGCAATTACTCCATCCCGGTATTAATGACCGCCGGTGCAATTGCGATGGCGCTGGGCTTTGTCGGAAAGCTCGCGGCCCTGGTGCAGTCCATTCCTACCGCGGTAACCGGCGGATTGGCGATCTATTTGTTTGGCGTCATTGGCATGCAGGGTCTTGCACTGATCCAATCGGAGAAAGTGAACCTGTTCGAACCGCGCAACCTGGCCGTTGGTGCGACCATTATGGTGCTCGGTATTGGCGGGAATATCGGGCTGCCGTTCCAACTTTTCCCCTTCAAAATTCCGTTTGTCTTCCCCAATGGCATCCCCGCGATCGTCTTCGCAGCCCTGGTTGGAATCCTGTTGAACCTGCTGTTCGTGCTGGTTCCGCCATCAACATTTGGGGTGAAAGACCGCGAAAATATAAACCTATAAACAGAAGACAGCCAGCGCGAGAATCATTGTATACTTATAAAAAATGATCAAAGGATGCTGCTTATGAAACAAGACAACATCATTGTATTCCGGGTGGTGCTCGCAATGGTTGGGTTAATCTTACTAGGCGGCGTCATCACGCTGGTGCTCGGTCTGACCGGGGTGATTGTACTGTCGCCAGCAATCTAGTACACGGCGGCATAAATAACGCTAGGATTATCAAGGCTGTGCCGTGTACTTTATCAGTCGGGCGGTATCGATGATTACCTGCCGTGGTATTTTCGCCCGACTGTACCAGGCAATTAAACGGCAGGTAGAAAAAAGCAGTAATTGGCCCATTTGCCGGGCCAATTACTGCTCTCGTTTTAACACAAAAATTCAAGACTCTAAGATATGTTCAATTGGATGGGGGCGGTGACCATAAGTCATCCCTGCCCCTTCGGTCGCTGCCCAAAGGCAGGCATTATAAATTACTTGCTGCACGGATGGCTGGTAGTAAGTAGGGTAGGTTTCGTGACCAGGGCGGAAATAAAAGACCTTTCCACAGCCGCGATAGTAACAGCAGCCGCTGCGGAATACCTCGCCTCCCGCAAACCAGCTAATAAATACGAGCTGATCAGGCGTCGGGATGTCAAAATGCTCCCCGTACATTTCTTCATGCTCAAGCTCAATATATTCCCCAATACCCGTGGCTATGGGATGGGATGGGTTTACCACCCACAACCGTTCTTTTTCGCCAATTTCTCGCCATTTCAAATCACACGAGGTGCCCATCAGTTTGCGGAAAATTTTTGAGAAATGGCCAGAATGCAGCACAATCAAACCCATGCCATTCAATACACGCGCATAAACTCGGCTAACAATTTCATCACTCACATCATGATGCGCCATGTGTCCCCACCAGATCAGCACATCGGTATTATCCAGTACCTCAACGGTCAATCCATGTTCCAGCTCATCCAGTGTAGCTGTGCGAACATCCAATCCCTTTTCGCGCAGCGCCTGGGCAATGACAGTATGCATACCGTGCGGGTACACGCTCTGCACAGCCGTGCTTATCTTTTCATGGCGTGCTTCATTCCATACCGTAACTCGTAGCGTCATAGGTTTCCTCCATGTGAATTTGTTGTCTACGGTGCCTACCGCGAGCGAAAGGTCCGGTCGCCTTTCTGTAATTCGGTAAACGTTTATGAATTTTGGGTCGCTTTTTTGAAACGCCCACTGGTTACCTTCGAAAGCGTCTGGGCATTGTAAACTGCCCGAATTTCACGATGACAGGGTAAATTTTCCAGGTACGTTCGACGATATGGGGAGCCAGTCGGGATCATATCATGCTTGCGCATCATCTCCGAATAAGCCATTTCAAGATATTCGGCTGCCTCTGTATTCAGTCCATTCGCAGACAACGCCTGACTGCGCCGGAAATATACTTCTTCACAAGAGCACTCGATGATGTTGATATAACCAAACCAATTAAAGGTATCTACGGCCTTTTGTGAGACAACCAATGCCTGCTCGAGATGAGTCTGGCGCTCCTCAGCATCTTCAGCGAGACGGGCCAATCCGAGGTGGGCTGCGGTTGCCTCACAGGCCGCGGAAATGAGGTACTGACGAGAAATCAATTGGCTGACTTCCATCTGGAATATTTCTTCTGCGGTATTCAAAACATGGTTGAGATGGGGAGCATCACCCAGCGCATTATAGAGCAGCATCGAGACGGTCTTCAAACCAACACGCCCCAAGTCGTATACATTCCGCTCTGCGACCGGAACAGCCTGTTCAAGTGCCTTTTGGGCGTCATCATAATGGCCAAGCGTAATATGCACCTGTGCAATCCGCAGCAGGCTGAAAATTTTTCCAGAGACTGCACCCAGAATGTCATTCGATTCACGCAGCAGAACCAGGCCACCGTTTAAATCACCGAGATTTAGCGCCTGTATCTGCCCGCAGAAAGTCAATGAATCGCCCTCTTCAAAACGGTCACCGATCTGCCGGGCTATCTCAAGGCGTTTTTTCTCAAACTCAACCAGCCGGCGGTGGTGGTCACCACTGCGCTCGTACTGCGAACCAAGCACCCGCAGAAGTGTCATTTCGGCCACTTTATCATCTAGCGACTGACAGATTGGCAGCGCTGCATTCAGATACTCCATGCCTTTCTGAAGCTCATCACGACCAACATAGGCATGACCCAGGCCAAGCAAAATCATGGCCTCGTACTGTCGATCACCAATTTCGCGAGCAAGTGCCAGCGCGTGGTCTCCAACCTCTACCCAGGTGCTGTCGTTCAGCAAATTGCGCTGGCTGGCAATGGTCAATAAACAGTTCATCTCACGCCGTTTGTCGCCAATGCGTTGAGCCAATTCCAGCGCTTCCTGCGCCATTGGGACCCCTGCGTAGAGTTCTTCACGGCTGTCGGCAGAGGATACCCCAGGTTGTTGGAGAAGCGCGTCAATCAGCCAAGATGGATCCTGTTCCATTTGCCTGGCCAGGGGAAGGAGCGCTTTGGCATCTTCCCAGCCAGCTTCAACATTACCCATGAGAAAGTGCACTGCTCTGCGCCCATTCAGCGCCTCGAACTTTTGGGTAAGGATGGCATAATGTTGATGACCGTTCGAAGCATGCTGGGCATCTATCTGGTCGAGAAGTTCAAGTGCTCGCGTATAATAATGCAGGGCTTCGGCATTCGCATAGATGCTTTGAGCGCGTTCTGCCGCCTGGAGAGTATAGAAAAGTTCTTTCTTTATATCGCCAGCAAGCTGATAGTGATGTGCAAGCGTGTTGAAGTAACGACGTTTCCCTTCACGGAACACGATCTCTTCCAGGTATTCGGCCACGCGCATGTGATATGTGACTCGCTGGGTGTTCAGGAGGCTCTCATAAGCAACCTCACGTATCAGCGATGAATCAAAGGCATATTCCATACCAAGATCATCCAGGTAAGCTCGTTCATGAATGATGCCCGCGCGCTGAAGAGACACAAGATCCGATTGAAGCTGTTTCAATGAAATCGTTGGTCCAGCAAGGGCTTGAAGCGCATTTATCCAGAAAACGGAGCCAATGACCGCAGACATTTGCAGTACACGCCGCTCACCGGGCGCGAGGCGATCGATACGCGCCATCAAGAGGCTCTGTAAGCTATCAGGCAGATCGAGGGATGTTACCGGCCTGGTCTGCCGCCAACCACTTTCACCATCATTGACTAATGCTCCTTGAGCAATGAGAGAATTGATCAGCTCTCGAATAAAATACGGATTCCCCTCAGCTTTCATGTTTATCAGCTCGCGTGTGCCTGGTAGAAGAGCCTCAAGTCCCAGGAACTGGTTAATAAATTCTTCGGTCTCGGCATTTGAAAGAGCCGGGATATCCAGATGGGTCAGGCGGTGAGGGTAGTCCGTTTCGACCCTGTGCTGAAGTTCCCAAATTGGCGAGTTGCGTTCCTGGCGGAACACAAGAATCCAAAGCACCGGGGCCGAGTCACATAATGGCAAGCAATATTCAAGCAGCTCGATGGATGTAGTATCTGCCCACTGCATATCAGCGAGTGATATAACCAGCGGCCCCTGGCTGGCAAGCTGGCGGACCCAATCGCGTACATTCTGGAAAAACTGACGCTTGAGCCCTTCTGCATCCTGATAGCGGACTCTTTCGGAAGAAGTCTCTTCTGCAGGAGCTGAGAGAAATGGAGCAAGATTGGGATAATCTCGTTCCACGTCGCTGCCCCACTGCGCCTCCATTTGCATGCGTAATGCCGCCAGAACCGAATCTGATTTGTCGGCGGGATATGTACTGAGCCACTCATGCATCAAATCCAGCCATAACGAGTATGGACGCAGGTGTCCATACGAACGGCAGCGGCCTCTTAACCAGCGGATCGGCTTGTTGGTTCCGGCATCTTCCCGATTTGCTCGATCATGAGCCGCCTCTTTGCTCTGCGCAGCAGCCAGAAGAACATTTTGTCGAGCAAAATGCAGGCGTACCTGGTTGACCAGGAAGGATTTTCCCATTCCTTTCATGCCAGTTACCGTAACAATCCCGCCCCGGCCCGTGTAAAGCTCTTCGATACATTTCTTCAGGCTGTTAAATTCGTTCTTGCGACCAATCATCCCGTAGACCAGACTGAATGTATCTACCGTCCCTTCGGGGATTTCATTTCCATTGAGTGATGCCGTTACATGTTCAGCCTCACCAGGTGGTTTTGGTTTGATCGGCCGATAAACAATAAACGCATGGCTTATCCCCTTGACATGAATTTCGCCTAGAGAAAGCCACTCAAACTGTTCGCGGGCTAACCGGTACGTACTTTCACTAACCAGCACAGTGCCCGGTTCGGCGGCGGTTTCCATTCGGGATGCCACCGCCAGCGCTTCACCCATTGCGGTATCTTCACTGTATTTTGCGTCACCAACGCTGGCTACGATGATTTCGCCGGTGTTGATGCCAACCCGCACAACCAGCTCGATCCCTTCTTTATTTGCGAGATCTGCGGCAAAGGGCTTGATCGCTTCCTGTATCGCCAATCCTGCCAGGACTGCATGCTCCGGATCATCTTCGTTCGCCGCTTTGGCGCCAAAAAATGCTACCAGGCCGTCACCTCGGAACTGACCAACTTCACCACCAAAGCGGTATATTTCCGTTTCCATCACCTGGAACATGCTGTTCATCACTTCAACCCATGCTTCTGTGCCCATACGCTCGAGGAGCTCGGTTGAACCTTTTACATCGGTGAAAAGAATTGTTGCGACGCGTCGCTCGCCTTCCAGTGGAGAACCAGAACCTTCCGCAGCACCCTGTGCCATACCCGCTGGAGCAAGGCGAGGTGATGCTTGCGAGGATCCGGCAAGCAATGAGGTTCCGGCCGTGGTGGTTGAAAAACGCACAGGAAATCCCTGGCGAATGTTCTGATCATCCAGCATAGCGGCACCGCACATCCCGCAGTACCGATAATTAACAGGATTGACAGATTGGCATTCTGAACAGGTGCGTGTCAGGCTGGCGCCGCACATCCCACAGAAACGCATCTCGGCAGGTGATTCAAAGTCGCAGTTTGGACACTTCATACGTTCGGATTTACAGACCCTCTCAAAAATTGAATAAGACGTTGACCTATGATGATACTACAAAAACGAAGCGCTCATCAACGGAGCGCCTCGTTTTTTCATTTTCTCTAGGGCGATTGCACTATGAGGAGAGGACTTTGAAGAGATAGGCATCATCCCAACCGGCTTTCAAGCGTTTGGCTTTGATGCCGACCTTAGCCGTCTTTTCGTTGCGGAGCAGGTTGAGGGCAATGTGACGGATCACGGCCAGATTTTCGGCCCCATTGTCTTTATGCAAACGCGACTGATCTTCGTTGAAGGCCATGTCCAAGACCCAATGGACGGAATTTTCAATGCCCCAATGCTCCCGAATGACCTTCAGAAACCGATTGGCTTTCGCTTCCAGGCTGGCAATATAGTAGCGGATATGGATTTCGGTTTTGTCGGGCAGCCGTCGTTCGCGACGGATCATCACGATCGTTTTGACCCTGGCCCAGTCACCGAGGTTGCGAATGCTCGATCCGTAA
>Ga0105092_10002112_pt1 | contig 10631 bp, 6 predicted proteins | sample PPLLak2March2015_FD_87021 | JGI IMG/M metagenome (GOLD analysis project Ga0105092, IMG submission 87021) | Freshwater sediment microbial communities from Prairie Pothole Lake near Jamestown, North Dakota, USA - PPLs Lake P7 Core (1) Depth... | ecosystem: Environmental > Aquatic > Freshwater >...
ATGAGAGCACAAAATGAATCGCCGCTCGCGGCTCAAGTTTCATGGCAACAGAGAATATACTACGACGATCAAAAGTCAATTAAAGGTTTCCCGTGAAAGAGTGTGAGCGACAATCGGGAGACCCTTAGTGCTCCGGCGGAATTGTAGACAATTAATTCAAGGGGCCTACGACGATCATTCCACTCGGGACCAAACGCCATTCATCGATTATCGGTTGCCCTATTTTCTGTATGCCAAACGTCCTGCAGGCTAATTGGGACAAGATCAACCTTGCATCTCTTCACAGTGTCGCCTAGCAGATTCTGCTGCAGGAGAAGCTGATACGGATACCGGGCAGAGGGCATATGGCGGGATGTTCCAGGCCAAGGGGGGGAAGCGGCAATACCGGAAGCACAGGAAGGATCAGCGATCTGGTCAGTCTGATTTGGCTCATTGGATCGCCTCAGACCATCGCCAGCTATGCCATATCCAGTGAACAGCGGGCAAAGAAAAACAGTCTGTACAATCTAGCAAGGAACCCCAGTAAACAGAGGAACCGGGCTTCGGACTTCGCAAATGTTAGAAAAAAGGAGGTGCTTTATTTTCGAGCTTGAGAAAAGTTTTTTGGAGCAGGGCGCTGAAAGTAGAAAAAATATATTGACTTACTTTGCGGCATGTTATTTGCGATTTATATGATGCTCAGTTGTTGCTTCTCCGGGCATTTAATTGTGCGGTAACGAACACAAGAACCGAGAGACGACTACGGAGGTATCCCCATGAAACTGCTACAAATCATTACTCTCTGCACTTTGTTCCTGGCACTGGAGTTAGCCGGGGCCCAAGTTCCCTCGCGGCAGTTCTCATATCAGATCGATCCCGACTTGACCAGTCTGGGCGGCGAAATCCACGGGCTGCGGGGCGGTACCCCCCGCCGCATCGCAGTCATGAGAGCTCCCGACGGAAGCCTGGATCGCTTCGTCGAGGACGAAGTGATCCTACGCGCCACAAGTCCAGAGGTGTTGAACAAGTTTGTGGCAACCTACCGGGCGAAAGTGCTGGCCGGTGGTGATCTACCGGCTCCGCCGCCCGAGCTACAGCGTCGAGCTCGGCGACAGTTCTTGTTCGGGGACGAATACCTTCTACGCGTTGACTTGAGCACGGCCGACACTGCGGAGCTGCCGCGATGGCTGAAAACCCTCGACATGGAAGGGCAATACCGATTCTCGTCTAAGGAGGCGGTTCAGCTCTTCGCCATCGTGGTACAGGCTAGGGCCGAACAAGGTTTGGACACCGCCCCGAACATAATCACCAAGTCAGACGGTGCCAACTGCGTTCTCTCCGGGACCAGAGAAAATCCAGTCGGGTCCGGATTCCTCGACGCCTTTGCAATCAGATCGCTGAACGATGCACAATTGCGTGTTACGCGTGCCTGGCAGTACGTGGACCTACTTGAGTTGTCCTTTCACCCCTACATCGCTTTCATCGACGCAGGGTTTGCCGCTAACGACGACATTCCGGCAGATACCCCAGGCTACGACTTTGTCGACGACGATTATGATCCCTTTGATCTAGTGGCTGGCGGGGCACAAAACTGCTCCGGGTGGCACGGACTTCAGTCCTCGAGCACTGCGGTCGCGATGCTTGATAACACCTACGGAGCTGCGGGCACTGGGGGCCCTTTACCACGGCCGATCCTCTTTCGCGTCGCAGAATGCAGCAGCGGCTCTTTTTTTACAGAAGCTCGTGCTATCCGAACCGCAGTGGCGTGGGGGGCCGATGTCGTATCGATCAGCAGGGGCGGTGAGTGTGGCTGGTGGTGTCGCAATTTTGGGCTTTTTTCTGGGATGGATTCACTGACCCATGCCGTCAGCACGGCCAGCGATGCCAAAGTCGTTGTCTTCGCCTCGGCAGGCAACGATGAGAAGAACCTAGATGATATTACGCAGCTTCCGTGTGAAATAGACGGGGTGATCTGCGTGGGCGCCATTGACCTCACGAGCAAGTTGGCCAAAAGATCCCAAAGTGCCGGCGACTGGGGTTCCAACTACGGATCTAAGGTCGATATCTGGGCCCCCGGTACCAACGTTGTAACGACGCCACTGCCTGGCCAATCGGATTTGAGCATTTTCTGCTGTACGAGTGCTGCCGCTCCCTACGCCGCAGGAATTGCCTCAATGCTCAAGTCGGTAGACCCAACCTTCACGCCCGGCGAGATTCAGTCGATTCTACAGTCGACGGCGCAACCATCGTCGGATCTGCGCGTCCAGCCCGGCTTCGTAAACGCGGAGGCAGCCGTACGAGCAGCGGCGGCTCAGGTTGCCCTAAAACCGAAAGGAGATAACTTTGAGCCGAATGGCAGCAAGGCTACGGCCGCAGCTGTTAATCTCTCGACCTATACAGCGACAATCGCGCCCGGCGATACAGACTTCTTTAGGCTTGTCCAGCCTGACGACTACATCGAAGCATTCCAAGCCTCCGTCCGTTTTCCGACTGCCGGGGGAGGGAATCAGCTCTTCGTTGACGCCCTGGGTGCTTACTCTGAATTCCTCCCCGGTGAGTTGGCTACGGCGGGCCCAAAGTCTGCGACGGTCTCCTCTCATGGAATCCTCAGCCCTGACAACCCGACCTGGATTCAAGTCGCGGGCCAGAAATCGAACACGATCAACTGCTATACGCTGACGATAGACGCCCAGATTGCGAAGATCGCCCCCGACGTGTTCGACGACGGCCTCTTTCCTAACAGCCAATTGGGTGAGCCGCGCAACGATGATTTTGCACACGCCACCGATCTGCAACTAGTGCAGTCATCAAATCCGGCGGATTGGATCTTGACGATCGTTCCCGGGACAGAGCAAATTGGCGGGCAGATGGCGAAGGTGGTCGAGACGAACCTCAACTTCGAGACAAGCTTCGACGTCGACTGGTTCCGGATTAAACTCGATCCCAACTTCAAATTCAGCCCTGAGATCGGATCGGAGTGCCCCTCCAACCTGCCAACGCCGCCGTCGGGTTGGGACATCGACAGGGTTGTAAAAAGGGCCCGGCTCGAAATCAGACTCGATCCTGTTTATGTCCCCCAGCCTGAAGGCTTCATTCTTGGTCGCAGAGTCCCACTCCAGGTAACCCTCTATAATTCGTCCGGACAGATCGTAGCGGGTCCTCAGATTCTCTCCCATGATTGGTATGTGGCCGTCGATTGCCCCAACGCGGTCTTCCCCGACGGAAGCGTGGTAATCTCCGTGAACCCGGGAGGCAAGCGAACGTTTTACAGAATCGAGGCGACGTACCGTGAACCCTACCTGATCTACCGGAATCGGGACGCCTTGCCCCATCCGGAGAATCTCCTGCGGCTTGTCGATTGGGACGAGATCGAGTGGATCGGCCCACCTAATCCGGGGCCCTACCATCTCGTCTTTCCCAGAGACGCGCGTCTTGTGGACGCATGCATAGCGGGCAAGTGTCAGGAGATGCTTTCGGGGGACTATTTTGTGCTGGCTTGGCCGGAGGCTATGACTCTGGATCTCTGGGTGAGCCAAGCTTATCCTGACACGCCAATCAGGCTCACGCTGATGAATCTGAACGGAACTCAGCTAGCGAGAAGTCAATTGGCTCCAAGCGAAGCTGCAAGAGTATCTGCGCCGTTGGCACAGCGCCTTACCTTGCACTACCTCAAATCAGGACTCTACCTGCTCCATGCAAGCGGCACTGGGCTGCAGACGTATACGCTTGAATTCCGATTAGGGCAACAAAGAGAATAGATTCTTGCATCGTTTATTCTCTGCGTTTTCCAACGAAGTCTCTCGGCCGCCTCACGCGGCCTGGGCGTACAGCGTGGGGAAGTGATGCTCGCGGAGTGTGACCGAGGCCCCGTGAGTCGATGACCAAACGCTGTTTACTCGCCAACTCCGGCATAAAAGCCTGGGCTGTCTGATTGCATGCAGTCTCTCGTATCAGCCGTCGTGTACGAATCGCAAGCACGCAAAAGTGCGACCTGTAAACAAGAAAACCCTCTGCTAGAAAATTTCTTTCCTCCGCGCTTTTTTAACTCGGCACGGCGGGCACATATTACAATCCCCCGTGTCCTGCTTCGATCCAAATCCTTCTCATATTTGAGAATTTAAATGCGGCAAGAAACACTTCCCGTTTTTTTCAATCCTGCGAAAGCTATTCGAGGGTGATTTCACAAAAGCTTGCTTTATTAAAGAACGTGGGAAATATAGAGTGTTTTGGTGTAGAAATTGCTCAGCTTAGATTTAAGTGGGTCTTAACTGCCACCGTTTTTAATTTGTAAGCGGAGGGTAGTGACTTGGAACCGTTTCTCCCCCGGGGTTGCGGCAGCTCTCAATTTCTGGTGAACCAAAGGCTGAAGCTAAGCTGGCCATCAGCCGCATTGATGCCCCGTATCTCAGGTCGGTGTTCGAGCATGCTATGCTGGGTCCAAATTGCTGCCTGGCTTAGTCTAGCTATATGGACACTCGGCTTTGCTCTTACACCGTCCACTCCGCAACCATTATTAATACCAGGAGCTGTTCTTGGATTGCGACATAACTTGAATCAGGAAGTGGAGAACGGAAATTACATGGTCCTTTTTTCTGTGCCAGCCAGTGCGTCTGTTCAACGAATGGACGGAGGAGACATTAAAGCTCCTCTCCATAGAGGATATGAATGGTGGATGGTTCAAGATAGCCCTGAGTCAAATCCAGCTTCTTACAAGTTACCTCCGGGAATCGTTCTCGGTCTGAAACACTCTGTCAATCAAGCAACTACAAAAATCACGGTGTTTGGGTATGATCCGGTTTCAGGACCCAACTCTTTTCCAGGCTATAGCTTCAAAAAAGAGCATGGTGGTGATTTAGGCGGTTCGGGTGGTCAGGGGTACTACTGGTACGAATCTACAGGCGAGGGATTCTCTGATTGGAGTCTCGTAGATAGATTGCCTAGGTGGACGGTTGTGGGACTGAAACACTCAAGAAACCAGAAAGATAAGAAAGTCGCCTGGAAGGGTAAGGATTATGATCCTGCCGATCCAACAGTTGCTCCACCGCCGGAATTCGAGAGAAGATTCGGTGGTGATAGAAACGGTAGCTCCAGCGATGGTTATTATTGGTACGAAAAGGTAACAAGTCCAGAGCTTGTAGTTAAGCCGACTTTGCAAGTGAAATTGGGGCGAAGCTTGTTTGTCGAGCAGGCCGACGGTCCAAATACAGACGCGGATAAGGATGGTCTGCTCGACAACTTGGAAAACAAACTCGCTGACACATTTCGTCCTTATCTAATATTTGATAACGCTGAGAAGGCTCGTGTGAAGCCCTATGAACCCATAGTACTCTTTCAAGTACGGAAGATGGGTATCGGTGGCGTCACCAGCGGTGGAACAAGAATTACACGAATAGGCGTCATGTGGGTTTTTCTTTTCAGCGAAGACCACTACGGTCCCGAGGCTGGCTTATTCTGTAATTGGGGAACCGGATCTCACAAAGGCGATAATGACACTGCATTCTACGAACTCGAATCAGAAGACGGTGGTGTGACGTGGACGCTCATTGGCATAGGGCTTTCGTCGAGAGGGGTAAACACCATCGGCTATCCCTACTTTGCCGGACCAGAATGGCCGAAGAACTCGCGGCTTGAAGTATATGATCTTACTCATCCGATAATTTATATGTCAGCATCCAAACATCATGAATACTTTACTAGAGACAATGATCACGTTGTCTCTCGATATGGCCGTTGCGATGACGACGTGAACGGTCTTGGCGACAAATTTCTTGTGCATCTTCAGTCGATAGCCAAAAAAGATCCACAGTTCAGCGGTTACAATAATGTCGGTGAACTTCAGTATCACCCTACTCCGCCATTCGTAAGTGACCTTGGTGTCTATTACCCTGGGCATTCAGCCTGGGAAAACAAAAGTTTTTACGACGTTGGGCCAATAATGGATAAGTGGTTGAAATGATCAAAAAGTGGCAACGAGCGGAGCAGACTATGCTCTGATTGAAAGAGCATCGTCCAGCCCTCGGCGAGCGCGACATTATCCCTAATCGAATCCAACGACACGAGGACTTCTAATCCTCGTAGCGCGTCTAATCACTAGAGAACACAACAGATTTTTTCGACTTTGCCACTACTTTGCCATAGTCAAAGAGCTATGGGAAAATGAATCCTGCCTACGTGGGAAGAAACGAAATGGCAGGATTGAAAGGCAAGAGCGGACCTCCAGGCAATATGAACGCCTTCAAGCACGGGCTTGCCTCGATTCAGAAGCGGCGCGAGGACGGGATTCCCACCGAGCATGAGGAGAATGTCAGGCAGCAAATTCTGGAGGGACTGGAAGCTGTTGTCTTTAGACGTGGCAAACTACGGATCATGAGCTACGATTACGGTGGTTTTTTCAAATTCGAGAGCCGCATGCCTCTTTGCCTTCTTTTCTTTCTTTCGTTTTGATCATTTCATCATATTGGCACAGCAACTTGAGAGTTGTTGCAGGGCTTGGTCGGAAAATTGTTTTGGGCAAGTGTGATCGAGCCCAAGAGAATAACTCAGGCCCGATCCTAGCTTCTGACGATTTGAGATACCAAGGCGTGAAATCAGATACCCGAACGGGCTATTAGTGAGGCTGCTGAGCGGATGACAAAACTCTCAACGCTAGTAGTCCCCAAAAAGACAGCAAACATTCTTTCAGTCTAAACTTACTTTCCAACCCTTTTGATTCTGTGCCCATCAACTGGTGCTAGCGCATTTTGCAAATTTTTGAAGTAAGCGCAACAGAATCGAGCACGGTTGCACATTATTCACCAACGATCGAAGCAATAGGAAAAGCAAATTCGCTTGACAACTTTCCCTTTCAGCAATAAAAGCAAAATTTACAACTGCCGTTACGGGTGTTGTACTATATGCAACAGGGTACGAAATCTCTTGGCGCAGCGCTGAAACTCTTGGGATTCTTCGCGGCTGACCGACCGGAATGGCGGGTTACTCAGCTAGCCGAAACGGCAGGCCTTCACAAGAGTCAAGTCTCCCGTATTCTCCGCACGTTCGAAGCTCACGGTTTTGTTCAGAAAAAGGCAGGTCATTACCAACTGGGCCGTGCGTTTGCGATGTATGCATCTCTAGCCAAGACGGATGGTAGCTTAGTGGAGCTTGCGCGGCCCATCATGGAAAGATTGCGGCATGAAACCCAGGGCACCGTGATGCTCAAAACTCGAGAAGGAGGGGAAACGGTGACCATCGACCGTCTGGAAAGCCAACATTTTCTGCGCCTCGCTTATCCTATCGGTCTCAGACTGCCGCTCAACGCAAGCTCATCGGGAAAGGTATTTCTCACCTACATGTCCCAGGAAGAGCGAAAGCGGCTTTACCGGGAGGGATATTTTCAGAAATTTACCGTTAGAACAAAGACCAAACTCGCCGTTCTGGAGAAAGATCTCCCTGGCGTGTTGCGCCGAGGTTTCGCAGTAAGCGATGAAGAGCATCTGCTAGGCGCCAGAGGCGTGGCGTCACCGATCTTCGGAGCTGAGGGTAATTTGGAAGCCACCTTAGGCCTGGGGCTGCCGAAAATACTTCTTCCGGACAAAAGGATCGAGGAAATGGGGGCGAACGTACGAAAAGCTGCGTTGGATATATCTCTTCTGCTTGGCTATCGCCCCAGCAGCAACTCCAATCATGGAAACAAAGGGAACGAATTTACCGCAAGGACATATCGCAATGGTCAATACAAAAGAAGTTAGAAGCGCACTGAATGGTATGGTGAACGAGCATTACGGTACTCCGGAAATGCTTCGGTTCTTTTCTTTTCCCATGACTCTTGTCCGTGCAAGGGTCTCTTTCATTCACACTCTGCACTTCAGCATGAATCGGCGCAATTGTTGGGGTTATGTACAAGGGTCGTGCCCGCCTGATGTGAAAAAGCTCGTCTGGGAGCACGAAAAAGATGAGCTGTACTGTGATCCACGTTTTGGAGGAGATCATCATTCCGCAGCCTTACAGAAGGCCATAAAAATGAGCGGCCTTTCCAAAGACGAGCTCTATGCGGCCGAGCTTATACCGGGGTGCAAAGCAGCATTTGCTGCGTGGCTTAATCTCGCCAAGAATTCTCCGTGGTTAAGCGCCTTTTCTGGCTCGGCCATTCTGGAGCGGGCGAACAACAACGTCATTGTCAAAGGTGGCGGAGTATCGATTCGAGACTACGCAAGATTCAATGATGATGTGCTCAAGCTTCTGGAAAAGGTCCCCGGGCATGATGTCCACAATGTGGCCGACGAAGATCACTCGGATATGATGGAAGCGGTCTTGGATCGTTATATGGAAACGGAAGAGGACCGCCGGGACGTTTTACGCGGTGCTCGTGATTCCCTGGATTTCGATAGAGCCTATCGAGGTTCCCTCGCTGTATATCTGGAGACCATTCATGAGTAAAGCGGCTGTGTTTGACGGTGAGGAAATCGACCAAAGAAGTGCTAGATAAAACGCCTCGAGAGCGTTTTCGGGATATTACGCGACGAAGGAGGCCAAATGGTTAGTAAGTTAGAAGACCTCAACCGTGAATTGGAAGAAAAGAATCTGCTGGGCTTCTGGACCTTTGTGCGCGAGTCTTCTTATGAGCCTTCATCGTTCTTCGAGACATGTCTATGGAAGTGGGATGATATTTCTAGCGCTCTCGAGAAGGCCGGTGATGTGTTGGACCTGACGCAGTCCTTTAGAAGGTTCATCGGCTTCCGCACACCGGCAATAAGACTGGGCACGACTCATACTATGCTTCTTGGTGCCCAGCTCGTGAAGCCAGGGGAAATAGCCGAAGCCCATCACCACACGATGGGCGCTATCCGCTTCGTCATTCGTGGTGGTGGCGCCCAAACCACGGTGAATGGCGAACCGTTCCCGATGAAACCCGGGGATCTAATAACCACTCCCAGCCTTTCCTGGCATGATCATTACAACGGCTCGGACCGGCCAATAATCTGGCTCGACGGAGCAGACGGTCCCTTCATCAAATATCTAGGAGTCGGGTTCAGTGAGCTTTTCAAAGAAAAGCAGCAGACTCACCAGCGCCCAGTTGGATCTTCTCTCTACGAGCTTGGCCCCATACGTCCAAGCTGTGCCTACGATTTCCGTGCAGCCACCTCCCTACCGCTATCGCTGGGAAGATACTGAAAGGACCTTGAGAGCTCTGGGTGAAAAGCCTGGTGATCCTTACGACGGCATCGTATTGAGGTTTGTGAGCCCGCTTACCGGAGGACCCACGCTTCGTACGCTATCGTGCGAGATTCAGATGCTGCGGGCGGGAGAACAGACGAAGTCCCATCGTCACACGAGCAGCACAATTTACCACGTATTTAAGGGAAATGGATTCACAGTCGTCGGCGACACGCGTCATGAGTGGCAGGAAGGAGACACGTTCACTGTACCGTTCTGGCAGTGGCATCATCACGGCAACGATTCACGTAATGAAGGCATTCTCTTTGCGATGAACGACAGGCCGGTTATGGAGGCCTTTGGTTTTTATCGTGAGGAAGGTTCTTAGTTGACACTAGAGGTATTTAGTTTTGCACTTTTCATTTCTAACGGCCATCGGAAAGGATGAGAAACATGCAGTATCAAGATTTGCGCGACTGGATTCAAGCGGTAGACGAATTTGGCGAACTCAAAACTGTGCAAGGTGCCGACTGGAATCGAGAGATAGGAGCTGTTACCGAGGTTGCAGCCCGCGGGGAAACTTCCAACGCCATCCTTTTCGATAACATAAAAGGGTATCCGGCGGGACATCGTGTCTTAGTAGGGATGAATTCGTCTCTCAAAAGGCAGTGCCTGACCACCAATCTCCCCCTGGATTACGACCGAATGCAATTTATTCATGCATGGAAAAAACGGCTCAATCGTCCCAGCCTTATCCCCCCGCGAGTGGTTGATGACGGCCCTCTATTCGAAAATGTATTTGAAGGAAAAGATATCGATCTTCTATCATTGCCCGTACCACACTGGCATGAGGAAGACGGAGGTAGGTATATCGGTACGGCCGATGTCACGATCACGCGTGACCCTGAAGAGGGATGGGTGAACCTGGGCTGCTACCGTGTAATGGTTCATGACCGTGACACCCTCGCACTTTACATTTCGCCGGGAAAACATGCGCGTATTCACCGTCAGAAACGTTTTGACAAGCGAGAGCCATTGCCGGTTGCGATTTGCTTCGGGCAAGATCCGCTCCTTTTTCTGACCGCTGCGAAGCAGGTTCCCTGGGGTTCTTCCGAATACGATTATGTCGGAGGAATACGCGGCGAAGCAGTCCCGGTTGTCCGTGGGGAATACACGGGACTTCCGATACCGGCATTCGCGGAAGTGGCGATTGAGGGAGAAGTTCTACCCACTGAGCAAAAAAATGAGGGGCCCTTTGGGGAGTGGACGGGGTATTACGCCAGCGGGGAGCGAGAAGAGCCTGTCCTGAAAGTTAAACGTCTAATGCACCGAAACCATCCAATTATAACGGGCGATCCCCCTTTCCGTCCCCTGCCGGGACCAGACTATGGCCTTATCCGTTCCGCTTTCATCTGGGACTATATGGAGAAAGCCGGGGTGCCAGATATCCGCGGTGTGGCATGTTACCAGGGTAGATTTTTCACTGCAGTTTCAATCAAGCAGCGTTATCCGGGCCACGC
>Ga0105092_10002113_pt1 | contig 10630 bp, 9 predicted proteins | sample PPLLak2March2015_FD_87021 | JGI IMG/M metagenome (GOLD analysis project Ga0105092, IMG submission 87021) | Freshwater sediment microbial communities from Prairie Pothole Lake near Jamestown, North Dakota, USA - PPLs Lake P7 Core (1) Depth... | ecosystem: Environmental > Aquatic > Freshwater >...
CTGGCGGGCATGGGCGCGTGCAGTTCCATAGGCTGCGATCTCATAGTGCTCCACACGCTGGGCTGCTCCGATCAATGCCGCCTGCCTGGGCTCCGAGCCCATGTCACTCTGCATCACTTCCTCCCCCTCCTTGATCGCTCCCTGCATTCCAATGCAGGTTTTGCCGCCAGGTTCGATCTTTAGATCGTCGCAGATCTCTTCAACGCGTTGTAGCTGGACACGCGTCTGCTCCAGGTGCTTTTCGAGGGCTTCGCGCAGGTCATTGGACTCAGCGCCCTGCGCCATTTTTGGCAGAGCCTTGATCAGTTGAGTTTCAGCATCGTAAAGATCCTTCAGCTCATCTTCAAGCAGTTCATCCAGATTTGTAATTTTCATGGAATACTCCCATTAAAAAGATTATCATTTACAAAACAACCAAAAGAAAGGTCTCTGTAATGCCTAACGAATCCCACCTGAGATTGTTATTTTTCCGCGGGTGGACAGGGCTCCGGAACACAACAGAAATCAAGACTGGCATGGGAACAAAAGTATCATCTACACGTCTCAAAATTGATGTTTTCTTTGGAGGCGCCCAACCATGAAACCCCGTCTTTTCCCCAAACTGTCCATCGTCTTTGCTATCTTCTCTCTTTTGCTTTCCGCTTGCGGACCTTCGGCAAATGTGGCTGCATCCGATCTGCAGCGAGTCACGTCGCCGGATGTCTCTGCGGATGAGATCCATGCAGTGACAACTGCCAATAATGCCTTCGCTTTGGACCTGTACCAGTCGCTTGGTTCGCAGGATGGGAACCTGATCTACTCACCCTTTAGCATTTCCCTCGCCCTGGCAATGACCTACGCCGGCGCCCGCGGCGAAACGGAAGCGCAGATGGCTCAGACGCTGCACTTCCTTCCACAGAATGAGCTCCATCCCGCCCTCAACGCGCTCGATCTTGAGCTGGCGAAACGAGGGGAAGCGCAATCCGAAGATGACACACCGCTCCAACTCAATATCGCCAATGCCATCTGGGCCGAGCAGACCCTCACGCTCCTGCAGGAATACCTGGATGTGATCGCCCAAAACTATGGAGCCGGTATCCAACTGGCTGATTTTGCCGGTCAACCCGAAGCCATCCGCCAGGATATCAATAACTGGGTAAGTACGAAAACCAATGACAAGATCAAGGATTTACTACCCAGGGGAATTCTTACACCCGACACGGCAATGGTGTTGGTCAATGCGATTTACTTCAAAGCGGACTGGATCTATCAGTTCGATCCGAGTGAGACCCATGAGGCTCCATTCCATTTGTTGGACGGCTCGGACGTTCAAGTCGAGATGATGTCCCAGAGTCTGTTTGGCATACCTTATGCCCAGGGCAATGGCTATCAGGCGATCGAATTGCCTTATCAGGGTGAGGCCGCTGTCATGGATATCATCGTACCAGATGAAGGAAAATTCAATGAATTTGAATCCGCGCTCGATACGCAAAAGTTAAATGAAATCCTTGGGGGTATGCAGCCAGGTGGTGCAATTGAGATCGGACTGCCAAAATTTGATTTCACTTCAGACTTTGCTCTTCGGGATCATTTGATTGCCATGGGCATGCCAGACGCATTCGACGGCCGTGCAGACTTCTCCGGTATGACAGGTGAAAAACACCTCTTTATTGATGCGGTCCTGCACAAAGCATTCGTCGCGGTGGATGAAAAAGGAACTGAAGCTGCCGCAGCGACGGCCGTGATCATGAAAGAGACTGCAGCGCTGCAGCCCGACGTGAGTCTGATCATCGACCAGCCGTTCATCTTCGTCATTCGCGACCTCCCCAGCGGACAAATCTTATTCATTGGACGCGTGCTTAACCCGGCGGAATAATGCGCCGCGTATATCTGGTTTGAGGAACAACAAAAAGCCCAGAAATCTCAAGCCTGCACTCAACCATAACGCACCGCCGAGACCGATATAATTCGCCAGCCATGTTCCCAGCAGTGGCGCCAGAAACATGGACAAGTATTGCATGGATTGCGCCAGGGCGACGAACGTCGCACTATACTCCGCCGGGACGGTTTTCATCAATTCATCGAAGAAGACAAGATCGAGTCCCGCCTGGAACAAGCCCGCCATGCCCGCATAGAAAATGATCAGATTGATTTGCGGGGTCGCCGCGCTCAAGGCGGGATAGAAAGTCAGCCCCAGTGTGGTTGCCAGCAGCACCACCCTGCCGCCGCGCCGGCGAGAGACCCAGGGCCAGAGGAAGTAACCTACAAGCATGATCAGGGTCAGCGTCATGTTGACCACGCCGATCTGACTGTCCGTCGCGCCGACCTCACGGACGAGGAAGAGCGGCATGATCGGCAGGCCCAACATGATCGCAGAAAAATAAACAAACCGCTTCGATGAAAATGAAAGAAAAGCAGGATTCGCACGCACAAGTTGCATGTAATTCCTGAAGCTTTGGCCTGGAGAACGGCTGGTAGGAAGCGGCAGGGCGACCTGGTCTGGCACCTGAATTTTTCTCGAGAAATAAAAACTGAAAAAGCCGCCCAATGACAAGACCATGAACATGACCGCATAGTTCACCGGGAAATCGATCAGGTTAATTAAACGAGTCACAATGAAGGTCCCAACGACTCCGGTCACTCCAATGATCGCCCAACGGCGGCTGAGCAACGCATAACGACCTTCCGGTCCGGCCACGGCATTCATCACCACTGAAAAGGCCACATTCAGCGTGGTCTGAGGCAGGGTGGCAAAAGCCCAGATCACCAGCGTGGCAAGGATGGCAAACTTCTCATCGACCAATAAGGTTAATATCCCGGTCAGGCCATAGCAGGAAAGGAACAGTAGACGAGATAATCCATACACGGGAACAATATTGCGCCGCGTTTGAAGAAAACGCCCGACCAGCAGCGCCAGGATCAGCCCCGTGATCCCCGGCATGGACGAGAGCAAACCGACCTGGAAATTGGTCGCGCCGAGGCGCGTGAGAAAAACCGGCAGGAACGGCGAAGCGACACTCGCAATACTTACGCCGATCGCATCGATCTGCACGTAGCGAAAATTTCGCTTTTGAATGTCCAGTTCACTTTCACTGAGAGTACTCATAGTGGGGATGCCAGATGATTATAATGCCCACAAAGGCAAATCCTCACATGATCCAAATACGCCATATCAAGCCGGACGAAATCGCGGCTGCCAAGCAACTGATCTACCAGATCGCCCACCAGGTTTTCCATGATACGCGTTCGCTCGAAGAATCAATCGTATTCTACGAGGCGCGCGGACAATTGCACGACATGGATGAGTTTCAACAAACCTATGTCGATAACGACGGAATATTTCTCGTAATGACCGATCAGGGTCAGATCATCGGTACAGGCGCCGTCCGCAAAATTGACGATGAGATTTGCGAACTGAAGCGGGTCTGGCTGTTATTCGAATATCACGGCAAAGGATTGGGGTATCGTATGCTGCAGGAGTTACTGACGTTCGCACGCGCGCAAGGCTACTCCCGGATGCGGCTCGAAACCGACCGGAACCATCAAAACCGTGCGTTCAACCTTTACAAACGTCTGGGCTTTTACGAGATCCCGCGTTACAGCGATAACGAGGAGGATGTCGCAATGGAGATGATTTTGTAAGTCGGACTGCCAGTCCGACCTACAGCTTCACCGCGTTCAGCCAGTCAGGCAGTTGCTCGATGAGCTGTGCCATGATCCCTCTGGCGCGTTCGTTGAATAGCTCGATATTGTTGTACGCCTCGCTGCCTTCTTCGCTCACCACGTCACTCACCCCACGCAGGATCAGCAGGCGCGCGTTGTTTCGTCCCGCCACCCAGGCCAGTGCGCCTGACTCCCAGTCCGCGGCGATAGCCCCAAGCGACTGCAGGAGCGGGATCTTCGCCGGAAGCAGATCGCTGTCGGCAGAGGCGATCATCCCGCGCCGGACCGGAAAAGGATAGGGCTCGGTGAGCCAGCTCAGGTCCAGGGAGGAGGCGTAGTAGGGCACCACGTCCAGGTCGTCCATTAACTCCACGATGTCGTACACGTACGTCTTATCCACCAGGACAATGTCGCCTTGTTTGACGCCTCCTTCAAACCCTCCGCATGTCCCCAGGTTGACAACCAGATCGGGCGAATACTTGTCGATCACATATTGCATGGATCCGGCGGAGGCGATCTTCCCCCAGCCGCTATGGAAGAACGAGATATGCTCGTCCTGGATAACCATGTCGAAGCATTCGCCAAATGGAAAACTTCGGAGTTTTGCATTCGGGAATAAAGGCCTGACGGCATTCCATTCGGCGATGGCAGAAATCAGCACAGTTGTTTTCATATCAGAATCCTTTGCAGACTCCTGTTTTAGGAGTGGAAGTGGCTAAAAGAATGGACTAAGCATTCTCTCACCACAAAGACCGCTGAGATCACAGAGATTTTTGAAGGGTTTTCTCCGTGGTAAACATGTTGGGCAAGTTCACACAATTATCCACTCTCGGAAGAGTTTCAAATTATAACGTCCGGAAGTCATATTGTATAATTCCTGCACGCCCAATGGGCATGGCTTTCTCAAAGCTCGGGCGAGCATCTTTTTGTCCGCTAATCTTCGCGAAGTTGCGCTAATCAGTAACCAATTCGCGGAGATTAGCGTAAATTTGCGGATTCACTTTTGACTTTGAGAAGACCATATCCCAATGGGCCGGCTGATTTGTCCGGAGCCGGGAATGGAGGTTCGTCCCTTGGAAAAGAAACCCTTTGACATTCGCCTGGCAGTTCGCCGCATCAGAACGGCTGTCAAACCCTGGCCGAAGGCGGCGCTCTTCGAGCTGGCCGAGGACGGCTTTACCTCCACATTCGAACAGCTTGTGGCATGTATCATTTCCATTCGTACCTACGATGAGGTGACACTGCCCGTCTCACGCAAGCTCTTCGCGCGCGCCCGTACCCCCGATGCGATCAGCCAGATGACATATGAGGAACTGGATGCATTGATCAGCCCAAGCACATTCCATGAGCGCAAGGCAAGCCAGATCCTTGCCATCGCGCGCCGCGTGATCGATGAGCACAATAGAGAGGTTCCCTGCGATCCCGAGGTATTGATGTCGTTTGCCGGGGTCGGCCCGAAGTGCGCTCACCTTGTATTGGGAATTGCCTGCGGAGAACCGTTTATCAGCGTGGATGTCCACGTCCAGCGCGTGACCAATCGCTGGGGCTACGTGCAGACCCCCACACCCGAAAAGACCATGCTAGCGCTTGGAGAGAAACTTCCGAAGCGTTACTGGGTCGAGATCAATCGGCTGCTCGTGCCCTTCGGAAAACATATTTGCACCGGCAATCTTCCGCACTGCTCCACCTGTCCGGTGCTGGAAATGTGCCAGCAGGTTGGTGTGAAAGCTCATCGTTAACCGAATTATCGCGCTGAGTGCTACGCAATCGAAGCGCTGTAAACAAAATTTTTTTAGCCGCGAATTAACGCAAAATCGAAAGGACCAGCCTCTTTCCATGCAAACCCAAAATAGCGCGGGGCAACGTCAGCCCAATTCAAGATATTGTTTTATCTGCGGGATGGAAAATCCCGTAGGCTTGCACCTGCACATTTACGAAACGGCGCCCGGTGAAGTGACGTCAACGTATATTGCCCCTGAACACTTTCAAGGGTATCCGGGCGTCTTGCATGGCGGCATCGTTGCCGCGCTCGTTGACGAAATTTCAGGGCGCGCCCACATGGGCAGCGACCCGCTGAATCCGCGTTTCATGTTCACGGCCAAGCTGGAAGTAAAATATCGCAAGAACGTCCCGATCGGCAGACAGCTGAAAATCATCGGCAAGGCGGGGAAATCAAGAGCCAGGTCCGCGGAAGCCTGGGCGGGGATCTACGATGCGGAGACAAACGAACTGCTGGCAGAGGGAAATACGCTTTTGATCAATGTCCCCCCGGAGCAATTCGACCACTCGAGATTGGAAGAACTTGGGTGGAAGGTATACCCGGAATAAAGCAAATGTCGTTGCGAGCACTTCGGCAGGCTCAGTGTAAACTCCGCGAAGCAACCCCCTAATTGACAGGGAGATTGCTTCGTCGGGAAAAACACCCTCCCCGCAACGACATGACGTTTCCCTGTTACTTTTTTCCCCCTCCTGCAACATATTAACGTGTACACACCACAGGAGGTCTATGGATGCTCTCATGGCAACAGAAATCAAATCGCAAGACCAAGACGAAATCGATCTGGCCCGGCATGCGATTACAGATGTAAACGCCTTTGCCGAGCTTTACCGGCGGCATCTTACGCGGGTCTACCGCTATCACATCGCACACGCCGGAAATATCAAAGACGCGGAAGACCTCACGTCGCAAACGTTCCTGGCAGTCCTGGAAGGCATCCGCTCGTTTCGGGGCAGCGGTTCCTTTGCTGCCTGGATCATGGGGATCGCCTCCAAAAAGCGGCTGATGTTTTTCCGACGAAACGGGAGCAGGCCCGAGGTCCCGCTGGACGCGGCGCTTGACTATCCAAGCCCGAGCCTGCCCACCGATAAAGCGGCGAGTCAGCGCCTGGAGCTTGAATCCGTTTCCCGCGCGCTGGGACAGATCTCCCCGGACCGCGCAGAAGCGATCATCCTGACGTTCTTCGGCGGGCTTTCGCATACCGAAGCAGCACACGTGTTGGGCAAAAGTGAAGCGGCAGTGAAAATGCTCGTCTCACGCGGGCTGCAAGACTTGCGTGAGCGTACCTCCCTTGCATTGGAGGTGGAACTATGAACGAAAGATTTACAGACGATGCTCACAATGAAAAGATCGTGGAAAAACTGAACCAGGTGGCAGAGCAAACCAAGGTTGATCCACAGTTTGCGGCAGAGCTGGAGGAACAGCTCAGGAACAAGCACCGGCCAAAAACAAGCTGGCTCGGGACCTCGTTCAGGCAGATCTCGCCTGTCGTGCGCTGGGTGGCACTGATGGTTTTATTGGGATTGGTTTTGAGTCTGAGCATTAAGACGCTCATCCCTGCGCCGCAACCGGCAGAGGAAGGTACACCATCGACTCAGGACGCCGTCGAAACATCCACACCGGCGCCCGGAGATATAAACACCACACCAGGCCCTCAGGGGGAAAGCTTCGACTATGGCGGTGCGAAACTATTCATGAATGCCCAGTACCCGGATTCGCCTGCTCAAGTAAGCATCTACACCCTGTTGGATACACAACCGGCGACTGCAGAGTTTGCCCAAACGCTGGCAGGTCGGTTTGGCATTGAAAGCGAAGTGTATCTCACAGAGGGCCAAATGCCGGACGAGACTGCATTCATGGTTACCGATGGAAAGCAGCAACTGGTGATCTATACCGAGAATCACTACACCTACACATCAGATATAGTCGAATATTCGCGCAATCGCGGCGGCTTCCCCAATGACAACGCGGAGACTATCATTCAAGAGTACGTGAGTACCCACGGGTTCGACTTTGATTTTCGTGTCGAGCCGAGAGGCTGGTCTGGCAGCTACCTTGTGCAGCAGCTATCCCAGGATGGACTGCCCATCATCGGGTCCAGCGCTTATGTGGCTCTCCGCGAAAACGGAGAAATCCTGCACATGGACGTGTCATTGATCGACTATGAGACCGTCCCGGTGGGCAGTTATGGAATCCTCACGGCTGAGGAGGCGCTGAGACAATTGATCGATGATAGCGCTGTCGGAGTGATCAGCGGCGGCGGCAGCGTGCCAGATCCGAACCTGGAACCCCCACGCTTCTGGTACCACGATTACCCCGACGATCAGACTGTGACGGTCTATGGAGAGATAGCCTCTCACAAGGCGGTCGATACCGGTGTCCCTGCGATCCTCTTCATCGACAATGTGCCCCTCACCGGCAACACCAGTGGCCTGGAGGCACTCGAGGGCTCACGCTTCATTCAGGCAACGGGTCAGTTCAGCATTGAAAATGGCGTGAGAAAATTCAATGCAGATACCTGGGATCAGAACGTCGAGCTGACATGTGCCTCCGGTGCTGCGCACCGTGCAGGAGAACAGATTATTGTCACAAGCGAGGGCGAAGGCACCACGGAATACACGCTGGTGGACCCGCCTGCCGATCTGCCACTGGACACCGAGCTTCCAAATTCACAGCTTATCAGCTGTGGAGTGGTCGTCGACGGGCAATTCTACTGGCGGGACATCAGCTACTTCCCAGACTCCAGCCAGATGGGTGGTGGCGGGGGCGGCGGCGGATATTTCTATGGGTTGAATCTGAGCGGTACACCCATTCTCTTCCCCACAGTTGAACCGACACCGTCCGGCTACAGCCCAGAGGAGCTCGCCGGTTTCCTCCAATACACCGTCCAACCAGGAGATACACTGGAGAAGATCGCAGACTCGTACAATGTTGCGGCGGAAGACATCGTGCGAGCAAATGACATGCAGGATACCCTGATAGTTGCCGGTTCGACACTCCTCCTCCCGGTCACTCACCTGGAGGCAGAACGCGGCATTGTCCAGGTGCAGATCTTCGAGAATTCAGAAGGCAGGCAGCGCACCCAATACCTGTTCTTCAGTGAAAATGAATCCTACTACCAGTTGAGAGGCGACGACCTGGAGCCTTTGAAGAAAGTGGTAAATCGTCCCATCAGGATATGGGGCAACACCAGCCCCAACGAGGCCGGTATGCCCATTCTCAACCTGGAAAAATTTGAAATCATCTATCCAGACCTGCAATTCCAGATCCTGACCGGCACGCAGGAATCAAAGGAGCTAAATGGAGAAGAGGTCGTCCTGTTCACCACGGGCGGGATCACATACATTCAAATGGATCCAAACGGAGGCTATCCGGGGTACAACTACTTTGAGGGCGCCGAAGAGGTAAATATCGAGACCCTGCGAGTCCCCGATGAGACCTATGCAGGTTATCCGGCCATTCGCGTGTTCAATGTGGGAGCCGCCATCGACCCGGCGACCGGCGACCCGCTCGAGCTGCAGCCCATTGCCGGTGAGATCGAAGTCATGCCAGATCCCTGGGGTGACCGCGAGCCTTACTCTTCGCCCGATATGATCATCGAAAAACTGGAACTGGTGTATTACTTCGTCGACCCATCCTACGAGGAAGAAGGTTCGGAACCCGCCGAGACCCAGACGTATCTTCAACCCGTCTGGCGCTTCGAGGGACATTCCGAAGGTGGTGATGAGGTGACGCTTGACGTACAGGCTCTCAGGCAGGAGTACCTCCTCCCGGATGTGACTGAACCGTAAAACTCAGCGCAGATAATACCGCAGACTATCGCCATCATAATGATGGCGATAGTTTTTTAACTGTATAATAAGGTACTTCCCTTGGAGACACCTTATGATCACTGCTTATCACCGGCCCCGGACTCTGGATGAAGCCCTGACTCTGCTGACTCGGCCCAATGTAGTTCCGCTGGGAGGCGGTACGCTTCTCACTCATTCGAAAGCCGATCCCGTTGAAGTTGTGGACCTGCAAGCCCTCAGCCTGGATACCGTTAAAAAGCAAGGCAACAACCTCGAAATCGGTGCAACGGTCACATTACAGCAGTTGCTCGAGTCTGAGCATTGCCCAGGGGCGCTGAGATCCGCGCTGAAGCTCGAAGCGCCGTTGAACCTGCGCAATGTTGCCACCGTTGCAGGGACACTTGTCACCTGTGATGGGCGTTCGACATTCGCGACAATTTTGCTGGCGTTAGATGCTAAACTTGATATTCGATATTCGAAAGACGATTCTCGAGCATCGAATATCGGTGAATTTCTGCCTCTTCGCCCCCGTGGCCTGATCACATCAATTACCCTTCCCCTCAACCTCAAACTCGCCTTCGACTACGTCTCCCGCACACCCGCGGACAAACCCATCGTCTGCGCCGCGCTCGCCCAATGGAATTCCGGCAGAACCCGACTCGCGCTCGGCGGCTACAGCAAGAGTCCTGTGCTGGGGATGGATGGCACCGAAGCCGAAGGCGTCGAGGCAGCCGCGCGCAATGCCTTCCACGAGGCGAATGATGAATGGGCCTCTGCCGAATATCGCATGGACGTTGCCGCGACGCTGGCGAAGCGCTGCAGTAAACGTTTATAACGCTCTACGATTCCAATTCCGTCCAGCGCTGGTACAAAGCGGATAATTCCTGCTGTAACTCTTCCAAACGCTCGACAGCCTGTGTAATTACCGCGCCTTCCTGGAGATAAAACTCGGGGGTTTCCATCTTCACGTTCAACGCGTGTTGTTCAGCTTCCAGCAACTCGATCCTTTTGGGCAATTCTTCCAACTCACGCTTTTCCTTATAACTTAACTTGCGCACCGCCGGTTTCGCGTCCGCTTTGGATTCGGCCCGGGGTGTGGGATCAGGCTTCGGCCTGGTCTGCGCAGCGGGCGGTGGTTCGATCTGCCTGTGCCAGTCATCATATCCGCCTACGTATTCATTCACCTCCCCGCTGCCATCCAGGATCAAAGTGCTGGTGACAATGTTATTGAGGAAAGCCCGGTCATGGCTCACCAGCAATAAAGTTCCCTCATAATCGAGCAGCAGGTCTTCGAGCACTTCGAGGGTTTCGATATCCAGGTCATTGGTCGGCTCATCGAGGATCAACAAATTGGCAGGCTGCGTGAACAGGCGCGCCAGCAGGAGGCGGTTGCGCTCCCCGCCCGAAAGCGCGCTGATCA
>Ga0105092_10002114_pt1 | contig 10628 bp, 8 predicted proteins | sample PPLLak2March2015_FD_87021 | JGI IMG/M metagenome (GOLD analysis project Ga0105092, IMG submission 87021) | Freshwater sediment microbial communities from Prairie Pothole Lake near Jamestown, North Dakota, USA - PPLs Lake P7 Core (1) Depth... | ecosystem: Environmental > Aquatic > Freshwater >...
CAAGGTTCAAGGTGTGCGAGGGTGCTTTTCTTTGAACTTTGAACCTGGAACATTGAACGTCCACGTCGGCTCACTCCTCGGGCTCCGTCTGCCGTCGTCTGGGACGATCGGTTTGCTTGAGGATTTTTTTTCGCAGGCGAATCGACTGCGGCGTCACTTCCACCAGTTCGTCGTCGGCGATCCACTCGATGCCGTCTTCCAGCCCCATCTCCCGGTGCGGTGATATAATGATATTCTCGTCACGGCCCGCGGCGCGAATATTGGTCAGCTTTTTTTCACGGCAAATGTTGACGTTGAGGTCGACGTTGCGCGAATACTCGCCCACGACCATTCCTTCGTAGACGCGGGCGCCGGGTTGAATGAAAATAGTGCCGCGCTCTTGCAGATGAAAAACCGCGTAGGGGGTCGCGACGCCTTCGCGGTCAGAGACCATGGCGCCGTTAGTTCGCGCTTGCACTGCGCCGTGCCACGGCGCCCAACCGTCAAATAGCGCGTTCATGATCCCCGTTCCTCGCGTGTCCGTCAGGAAGCGCGAGCGAAAACCGATAAGCCCGCGGGAAGGGACCGAGAACTCCAGGCGCACCCGGCTCGAACCGGCGTGGACCATCTTGGTCATCTTGCCTTTGCGCATCGCCAACAGCTGGGAGACGACGCCGATAAAGTCTTCGGGAATGTCGATCACCAATAACTCCACAGGCTCTTGGAGCTTGCCGTTGATCTCGCGCGTGACCACGGTGGGCTTTGAGACCTGCAGCTCGTACCCTTCGCGCCGCATGGTCTCGATGATGATCGCGAGCTGGAATTCGCCGCGCCCGGTGACCTGGAAGGAATCCGGCTGCTCTTTATCACTGACCTTTAGGCTGACGTTTCTTTTCTGTTCGTAAAGCAGTCGCTCTCTGAGCTTGCGCGACGTAACGAATTCTCCCTCGCGTCCGGCCCACGGAGAATTATTCGCGCTAAAAATCATCGCAATAGTCGGCTCGTCGATCCGCAGAGCGGGCAGCGGCTTGGGACTCTCGGCATCGGCGATCGTGTCGCCGATGCCAATATCTTCGATCCCGGCGACGGCAACGATATCGCCGGCCTCCGCCGAGTCCAGTTCGATGCGTTTTAGTCCTCGCCAACCGTAAATTTGAGTTACTTTTATCGGTTGCTGCGTGCCATCCACGCGGCAGAGCGTGTAGGTGCCGGTGGCCAATCTGCCGTTTTTGATGCGGCCGATGGCCAGGCGGCCGACATAGTCGTTGTAATCGAGGTTGTTGGCTTGAAACTGTGTCGGTGCGTTGGTGTCCGCCCTGGGTCCGGCCAATGTGTCGACGATCTGATCGAACAGCGGCTTCAAGTTCTCTCCCGGTTGCTTCAAATCGCGGGTTGCGATACCGGCCCGCGCGTTCGAATAGACGACGGGAAAATCCAGCTGGTCTTCGGTAGCGCCGAGGTCGATGAATAAATCATAGATCTCGTCCAAGACTTCGCCGACGCGGGCATCGGGGCGGTCGATCTTGTTGATGCAAACGATCGGCGGCAGTTGCGCTTCCAGCGCCTTCTTCAGGACGAATCGGGTTTGCGGCAGCGGCCCCTCCGATGCATCGACGAGCAGCATGACGCCATCGACCATGGCGAGAGTGCGCTCCACCTCGCCGCCGAAATCGGCGTGGCCCGGCGTGTCGACGATATTGATCTTGACATTGCCGTAATGGATGGTGGTGTTTTTCGCCATGATCGTGATGCCGCGTTCACGCTCCAGTTCCATGGAGTCCATCACGCGCTCGCCGACGTGCTCGTGGGCGCGGAAGATGCCGCTCTGGTGCAGCATACCGTCGACTAAAGTCGTCTTGCCGTGATCGACGTGCGCGATGATCGCAATGTTGCGAATGTCGTTACGTCGGTTAATCGATCGCTCAGTCATCAATCTGTTATTAGGGAGGCGTGGAACATTGTCAAGGCGGGATTCTCTCGTTTTATCTGGTTCTGAAAAGAAAACGGTTGTCATTCCGGGCAAGCTGGCGATAGCTTCAGCCTAAGGCTGATCCGCCTGAGGAGGAAGCGCGAGCCGGAATCTACCCCCTCTTCGTCTCCCCCTTTGCAAAGGGGGGGATACAGTGGGGGTTCTGGATCGCTTTCGCGGAAAGGACGAATGAGGGCCGTTGACCCAGAAGCGATCTCAACAACCTTGCCAACTACGGGCCCGGGCCGGAACCTTTCCTTGATAAGGTTTGGCCCCTGGAGTATTTTTATGGGTTAATGGGCCGGCTAAAAACCTACGTTTGGCGCTATTGGCGGCGCTATCTCGTGGGTGCACTCTGCCTCTTCGCCACCGCCACCCTGGTCATGTGGATCCCGTGGTGGATACGAGAGGCGGTCCGAATCATCGAGAGCGGCGGGTCGCTTCGCGACGTTACGTTTTACGCCGTGGTGATCGGCGTGGCGGCGGTCGTACAGGGCGTGGTGCGCGCCTGTTCCCGCGCCCTGATCTTCAACGCCGGCCGCGACGTTGAGTACGATTTGCGCAACGACTTGTTTGCCCATCTGGAGAAGCTGCCGCCCTCGTTCTATCACTCCCAGCGGACCGGAGACTTGATGTCCCGGGTGATCAACGATATCTCCGCGGTCCGCGTTATGCTCGGTCCCGGCATACTGAATTTCGTCAACGCCCCGCTCTACTTGGTGTACGCTCTGGCTTTGATGCTTGCGATCGACGTCCGCATGACTTTGGCGGCTTTGGTGCCCTTTCCGCTGCTGATATTCGCGGTTGCCAAGTTTCGCGGCAGGATTTTGAAAAGTTCGCTGGAGGTACAGCAGCAGATGTCGGTTCTCAGCAGCCACGTGCAGGAGAACTTGAGCGGCATGCACGTGGTGAAAGCCTATACGCGGGAAGAGTTTCAGACCCGGCAGTTTATCGCGCTCAACGACGACTTTCAGGTTAAAAGCCTGGAGCTGGCCAGAATGCGTGGCATCATTAGCCCGGTCATGCAAGGCTTCAACGCGCTGACCGTTTTGATCGTCATCTGGTACGGTGGCATTCGGGTCATTCACGGCGACTTGCTCGTCGCCGACATCGTCGCGTTTGTCGCCTACCTCAACGTGCTGGCGTGGCCGACGGCCGCGTTCGGCTGGATGCTTTCCCTGGTCGAGCGCGGCCGCGCTGCCATGAAGCGCCTCGAAGAGATTTTCAAAACCGTCCCCGAGATCGCCAGCCCGCAAGCGCCGCTCACGCTGCGCCCTTTGAAAGCGGGAATCGAGTTCCGCGACGTCTCATTTGCCTACGGCCGGCAGAGTAATGGCCATGCGGCCCTCGAAAATATCAATTTCACACTGCCGGTGGGGCGATCGGTAGGGCTCGTCGGCCGGATCGGATCGGGAAAAAGCACGTTGGCGCAGTTTGTGCCGCGGTTGCTTGATGTTTCTTCGGGTGCGATCCTCATCGACGGACAGGATATTCGAAAATTCTCCCTGCGCGATCTACGCAAGACGCTGGGTTACGTTCCCCAGGACCCGTTTCTCTTTTCGACGTCGCTCCGTCGCAATTTGGCTTTTGGCCGGGACGAGGTCTCCGATGAAGCATTGGCGCGCGCCGTGAGCATCGCCAAGCTGGATCGCGACCTGGAGATTTTCCCTCAGGGGATAGAGACCATTGTCGGGGAGCGCGGTGTTACACTCTCGGGCGGGCAGAAACAGAGGGCCACGCTGGCCCGGGCCCTTGTCATCGATCCGCCGGTTCTGATTCTTGATGATTGTCTTTCGAGCGTCGACGCGCAAACCGAAGCCGAGATCCTGCAAAGGCTCAGGTCGATTCTCAAGGAGAAAACCTGTCTCATCATCTCGCACCGGATCTCGGCGGTGAAAGAGGCGGATGAAATTTTGGTTCTGGACGAGGGAAAGATCATCGAGCGGGGCACTCATGAAGAACTGATCAGTCGCGGCGGCGTGTATGCCGATCTCTACCAGCAGCAACAGCTGAGCGAGGAGTTGGAGAAAATTTAGATGGCCGAACCGTCCCAGCAAGAAGAGATCCTCGGCAAAGCCTACGATATCCGGTTGATCAAACGGCTGTGGCGATTCATCCGTCCCTACAAGCGTCTGTTCTGGATGGCCATGCTGCTTCTGCCGCTGCAACAGGCCTTCGGTTTGGCCCAACCTTACCTGATGAAAATCGGCATTGATCAATATATCGCCGGCCGAGATCTTACCGGGCTTCAGTGGGTGGGGCTGCTTTTCCTTGGCGCCGTGGTGGGTGAGACCGTCACCTTGTTCTTCCATTATTATATTTCGATGCAGGTTGCACAGCGCTGCCTGGCCGACTTGCGCGTCGCCGTCTTTTCCCACGTGCAGAAGTTGCCGATGAGTTACTTCGACCGCAATCCCGTGGGTCGTCTGGTGACGCGCATGACGACCGATGTCGACGTGCTGCAGGAAATGTTTTCTTCCGGGGTCATGACGTTGATCTCGGATTTCCTCATGGTCTTCTGGATCGTCGGGATCATGTTCTATCTCCACCCAGGTTTGGCCCTGGTTTCGTTGGCGCTGATTCCGCCGATGGCGGTCGCCATTAATTTCTTCCGGGTCAAAGCACGCCAGACCTACCGCCAGATTCGCGAGCGGATCGCCCGCATCAATGCCTACCTGGGGGAGGCGCTCTCGGGCATGGCGGTGATTCAGTTCTTCGCCCGCGAAGAGAAGAGTTATCGCGAGTTCGACAAACTCAACTCGGACCATCGCGAAGCGTACCATCTCTCCAATCTTTATGAAGCATCGCTTTACTCGATGGTCGAAGCCGCGGGTTCGGTAAGTGTAGCGCTGCTGCTGTGGTACGGCGGCGGGGAGGTTCTGCACGGGGTGATCGGCATCGGCACGTTGGTGGCGTTCAAAGAGTATATCCACCGCTTCTTTGTGCCGCTGCGTGATTTTAGCCAGAAGTATGCCGTCATGCAGTCCGCGATGTCCTCGGCTGAAAGAATTTTCCAGTTGCTGGATACCCCGGTGACGATTGAGAGTCCGAAGAACGCGATTATTCCCAAACCGTTCCGCGGCGAAGTCGTGTTTGACAACGTCTGGTTTCATTACCGGCCGGACTCTCCGGTACTGAAAGGCGTGTCGTTCCGAATCGAGCCGGGAGAAAAGGTAGCGGTCGTCGGGGCCACGGGCTCCGGTAAGACCACGACGATTAAAGTGCTCAACCGCTTCTACGATATTCAAAAGGGCTCGATCAAGGTCAGCGGCGTCGACGTGCGCGACTGGGACCTTCAAGCGCTGCGCCAGCACATCGGCGTTGTCTTGCAGGATGTCTTTCTCTTTTCAGGAGATGTCCGCAGTAACCTAGCCCTGGGAGATCGCTCGATTCCGATGGAAAAAATTGAGCAAGCGGCTCAGTTCGCCAATGCGGATCGTTTTATCCAGTGGCTTCCGGGAACCTTTGACGCGCAGGTGCGCGAGCGCGGCAGCAACTTTTCCGCCGGCCAACGGCAGTTGTTGTCTTTGGCGCGGGTACTGGTGTTTCAGCCGGAGATCCTGGTTCTTGACGAGGCCACGTCCAGTGTCGATACGGAAACCGAACTGCTGATTCAAGATGCCCTGGAGAAAGTGATGCGCCATCGGACCTGCCTGGTCATCGCGCACCGTCTTTCCACCATTCGCAACGCGGACCGCATCATTGTCTTGCACCACGGCGAAGTCCGCGAAATCGGCTCGCATACGGAGCTCCTGGAGAACCGCGGCATTTACTACCGTCTCTATCAGCTCCAGTACGAGCGCGAGGAGTTAAAGCTTGCGCCATCCAACGTTTCGGCCAAGATCCATGAGTGATGGACGCAGGGTTCGTTTGCTCCTTTCTTTCGTTTGGATCAAAATCGGTCTTCGCCAGATCGGGTGGTTTGTCGTCTTGCTCGCTGTGCTCGGTTCAATCATCTCCGGCTGTTCGCCGTTCTACGTTCTCCGCGCCGCCTACGAAGAGGGAAAGATTCTGTGGCGACGTGAGCCTATCCCGCAATACCTCGAAAACCCGGATCTCGGTCCGGAGGTTCAGGACAAACTGAAGCTCGTTTTGGCTGTGCGTGAATACGCGCGCGACGTTCTCAAGCTCAATGTCGGCGGCAGTTACTCGAGCTACTCTTATGTCGACCGGCCGGATCTCACCCATATTCTTACCGCCGCACCGCGGACCGAACTCCGGCCCTACACTTGGTGGTTTCTTATCGTGGGCCGGGTGCCGTACAAAGGCTACTTCTCCAAAGAAGAAGCCAACGCTGCGGCCAAGGAGCTTGAGGCCGAGGGTTACGACACGAACATCCGGACCTCTGCCGCCTTCAGCACGCTCGGATGGTTCGATGACCCGCTGCTGTCCCATCTCCTGCGCTACGATAAAGTCACGTTGGCAGACGTGGTCTTTCACGAGCTGTTTCACAACACTTTGTACGTCAAGGGCGCCGGCCACTTCAATGAAAGCGTGGCCAATTTCGTCGGCGGGCGCGCGGCGATCGATTTTTTTCGCGACCGCTTCGGCGCGGGAAGCGCGGAGCACGAACGAGCGATCCGCGCCTGGGAAGAGGAGCTGGAGTTTTCAGAGTTTATTGAAAAATTCGCGGCGGCGCTCGACGAGCTCTATGCGAGAAAGATTCCCGAAGAAGACAAGCTGCTGCTTCGACAGCAAGTCTTCGCTCGGGGGAAAGAGGAGTGGTCCGAATGGGTCACCAAGCATCCGACTCATCGGTTCCGTAATTTTTCCAAGCAGCCGCTCAACAATGCCGTCATCATTCATTACATGCTCTATCTAAAGAATCTCAAATCGTTCGAAGCACTGTACCAGGCCGAGGGCCAAAATCTCGTTCGGGTTATCGATTTGATCCGGGAGGCCGTGGCGAAGGGCGGCGAACCGTTTGAAGCGGTTCAGGGTTTGCTGACTAAGCGGAATAACCGAGTCACATCCTAGCCGCCAGGCTCCTGAAAAATTTCTGTCGGGAATGGGGTGTTGAATCGCTGCGGGTTAATTACCCGCAGTTGCTGCGATAGACTAATTTCCTTTCCGAAGACCGTCATTCCCGCATGCTTTAAGCGGGAATCCAGGCTAAAACCGGAACTGGCCCCCCGATAGAAACATTCGGGGGTGACGCCTTGGGATGATTCCCATCGAGTTCTTTCACCCCGCAGCTTGCCGCGGGGTAGTTCATTGAAATATTGAAGGGTTGGGTCTTGACAGGCTCAATCAATGTCACCAGCTCGACCCGGTCGCCTCTTTGAAGCGACGAATGGCGTCGATGTGAGCGGCGGGGGTTCCGAGACCCGCTTTCATGGTGTTGACGGCCAGGTGAGTCGCGCCGAGACTTTTCCAGGCGGCAAGCTCCTGCATCCATGTCTCGGCTGAGCCTTGGCCGACCGTAATTCGTCCTTCGATGCCGATCTCTTTTGGATCACGGCCGGCTTCCCGCGCATAGTCGCTGATTTTTTCTATCGCCGCCCGGCATTTGTCATCCGGTGCCAGCAAAGGAAACCAGCCGTCACCAAGCCGCGCCAGACGGCGGAGCGCGCGGTCATCGGTGCCGCCGAACCAAATCGGTATCGGGCGCTGGACCGGCAGTGGGTTTAACCCGGCGTCGGTGATCTTGTGCCACCTGCCTTCGAACATAACCAATTCTTGAGTCCAAAGCTTGCGCATGACTTCGATTTGCTCTTCGCAGCGCCGGCCTCGATTCTTGAAGTTTTCGCCCAGAGCTTCATATTCGACCGGGTTCCAGCCGATCCCCACCCCCAGTCGCAGCCGCCCACTGCTCAAGACATCCAAAGCCGCCGCTTGTTTAGCGACAAGGACCGTCTGTCTTTGTGGCAAGATGATAATGCCGGTGACCAGCTCGATCTTCTTTGTCAGGCCGGCCAGATAGCCAAAAAGAACGAATGGCTCATGGAACATGCTTTGGTGGGTATACGGCGGTCGCCAGCCGGGGCGGCTCTCGGAGTTGGCGCCGATCACATGGTCGTAAGCGAGAATGTGCTGATACCCCAATTCTTCGGCGGCTTGGGCATAATCCTTGATCTCTAGAGGGTCGGCGCCGATCTCGGTTTGGGGAAAAACCACGCCAAGACGCATGAGAGCTCTCCTTTGTTAATTTCCTTGAAAAAACGTCGATTTTTGCTGTCTAACCCGCCCCTTGATTTTTGTAAAGAGCGTACGCAAATTAGCTGTTGTATGCCTGCGGTGCCAACTTGACTTCGCATTTTTTAACCGTAGGATACCCCTAAAGGAGGAGAGTGTATGAATACCTTTCGTACCACGATCCTGTTGGCTGTGCTAACGGCTCTGCTGATATGGATTGGTGATATGCTTGGCGGCCGCCAGGGAGCGGTTATTGCGTTGCTCATAGCCGGCGGCATGAATTTCTTCAGTTATTGGTTTAGCGATAAGATTGTTATCAAGATGTACGGCGGTCAAGAGGTGACCGCTCAGGATGATCCGGAGCTGTACGGGATGGTACAGGATTTGGCGCAGCGGGGCGGACTACCGATGCCCAAAGTCTACCTGTTGCCCCAGGATACCCCGAACGCGTTCGCGACCGGTCGTAATCCCGAGCACGCTGCAGTTGCGGTCACCGACGGAATCCGCCGGATCCTCAACAAACGGGAGCTTGCCGGGGTTTTGGGTCATGAGTTATCGCACGTGAAGAACCGCGATATTCTGGTAAGCACTATCGCAGCGACTCTGGCCGGAGCAATCGGCTATCTCGCGCAAATGGCCCAGTGGGCGATGATTTTCGGCGGCAATCGCGACCGCGACGACGACGGCGGCAGCAATATTTTTGGACTGATCGTCATGATGATCGTTGCGCCGATTGCGGCGATGCTGATCCAGATGGCGGTTTCCCGCTCGCGAGAGTATGGAGCCGACGCCGGCGGCGCTCAAATCACCGGTGATCCTCTGGCCCTCGCCAGCGCGCTCAAAAAATTGCACATGGGCGCGCAGCATATTCCCCTTCACGTGAACAATGCGACGGCGAATGCCACGGCTCATATGTTTATCGTAAACCCGCTCACCGGCCACGGCCTGGCGTCGTTGTTCAGCACGCACCCGCCCATGGAAGAGCGCATCGCGCGCTTGGAAGCGATGGCCGGGAAGATGGGCTATGCCCGCGCTTCTTAAACCTGCACCCTGATCATAATTGCCACTCTGAGAGGTCGATGAGACCTCACAGAGTGGCCTGTGACGCTTTATAAATAAACCGGTTAATCGCCATTAGGTCGGTTGCTGCCCTGAGTTCATGGATAATTTAGGCGTAAGCACCAGGCGCTGACCCGTGGGTCGGAGGAAAGTTGCGCCATGAATTAGCGCTATGATACAGAACTAATTATAATTGTAAGCCGCTTATGGAAGTACAAGCCTTTCTTCTGTGCGATTCGGTGGTACAGGACGCTCAAACGGGGAAGTCATTCGTGCACGGCATTTTTGATCGAATATGGGCCAGGTCCTTCCCGGCTGTTCATCGGTCCTGCGCTGCTTTTTTTCGCATTAGATTCGACGACCAAGGCGATCATAACGTCAGTCTCAACCTGATTGCGCCGTCAGGTCTGCGGCAACCGATGCCATCGATTCCTGTCACCGTGGGACCGACGAACATAGCGCAGGGGACTATTAACATACAGGGACTTCCCTTTCCGGAGGAAGGACGTTACGAGTTTGAGCTGCGCGTTGATGAGGAAAGAGTCGCACGTTACATATTAGACGTGATCGCCGTAGGAGAGCAGAGCCATGGAAACGTTCACTAACGGAATGATTTTGCCGAGAGAGGCACCGGCGTCTACGACGATTGTGAGGCGACCTGTTTCGAACCAGCAAGAAGAAACCGACGAGAGGAGTTCTGAACTGGTCACAGCGTCTAAGCTGGAATGGAGATGGAAACTAGGACCGGCAATTTCCATTCCCGCCCAAAAGCCGCCGCCGTCGCAGAAGATCGAGGCCCTGACAGCACCGGCCTGCGTTCACTCTTTTGTAAGAGCCGTGGCAAGAATCCCTGGGGTCAAATGCGTGGTGGTCGAAGACGGCGAGGGACGCACGGTCCATATCACGACTTTCGTCGAAGGCTTAACTGAAGACAAACGCACTGAGATATATGGGATCGAAGCGGAGACGATTTACGCGAATCCGAATCTCGTCTTTGATTTTCATGTGAGAGTGGCGGAAGAGGTTTCTGGGAGCCTAGCCTCCATTTCCGGTAAGCATTACTATGCCATCTGGGGCGAACTAGATGCCCAGCGAAGCTGACCATCTCGCTACTGCCCGAAACAATGAAGACTTCGCGGACTTCCTATTGGCACAATCTGAAGATCGCTTTCTTGGCTGGGCGGTTTCGTCTGTTTTTTACGCGGCAGTCCACTACGGGCGCGCATTCTTGCGAGCAAACCATGGGCCGGCCATTACGAGCCATCCAGGTTTTGAGACCCACTTTCTGAGGGTTTCTCGCGACCGAAGTCTATAATCTCTACCGGCGGTTGAAAGATGAGAGTGAGCGCGCCCGATACGACTGCGCGACCTATAGCAAGACTGAAGTAAGCGACCTGCGGCAGAAATTTCTTATTCCGTTTAGAGACGCACTCTCGAAGCCGCCAGTCTGATCGAATTACTCCGCTAAGTCCTTACAAGTATCTGC
>Ga0105092_10002115_pt1 | contig 10627 bp, 10 predicted proteins | sample PPLLak2March2015_FD_87021 | JGI IMG/M metagenome (GOLD analysis project Ga0105092, IMG submission 87021) | Freshwater sediment microbial communities from Prairie Pothole Lake near Jamestown, North Dakota, USA - PPLs Lake P7 Core (1) Depth... | ecosystem: Environmental > Aquatic > Freshwater >...
CCGACCCGGCCATGTTCAACCTCGACCAAAGCCCGGTCACCGGTGTGATCCAGATCCTTCTGTTTCTGATCGGCCTTGCCGTGATGTGCATTGGGGGTTACATTTGCCTTGCCGCACTCTGGAATGGATATGAAAAGACCATCACAGCCGATATCGGCCTGCGTCTGGTCAGTACCGGATATGTGATTGCCGTCGCCTGCGGCATGGCCGATATATTTGGCTTTGGAAGCCAGCGCATGCCCGACCTGCCTTATTTTGGGATATGGCAAGAGGTTGGGGTAATGATAGGCGATGGCGTCATCGCCCTTGGATTTTTAATGATGATCCCTTTTCGCCCCCCGCACACCCGCCAGCACGTCGAATAATGAGTATTAAATAGGCAATTTTAGAGGTTCATGCGTGCGAAGCACGCATGAACCTCTAAAATTGCCTTTCGCTCAATATCCAAGCGCTGCCAGCATCTCCCGGTTCGATCCGAACTTGAATTCCTCCAGGCCGCGCCGCCGGGCTTCACACTGCTCGATTTCTTCGAGCCTGGCCAGGTCACTTTTGGTGATCACCGGCTTATCGAGCATTTTTAACCATTTGTGCAGGTCGCTTAGCATTTCTTCCTCGTCGACGAGGGGAGGCGTCCCTGCCAGGCATTGAAGGACGGCCTGCGCTCCGCTTTCCCCATCTTTGCGCGCTACCCCCACCAATCCGCTGCTCGCCTCGCGCGACCACCCCGCCACGAACACCCGCTCGATGGGCCTGTCCAGGTTGGGGTCGAAGGCCTCGAAGCAAAGGCCATCTACCGGGTAGCGCGGGTTGGGGTTCTTCACGAACTCGTTCCAGCGCACCGGCAGCCCGAAGCTCTCGTCCACCCGGTCGCCGATGCAAAAGATCACCGTATCCACTTCGAGGACGCGCTTTGTACCCAACCGCTTGGCCTTAGGTTCTCCATCGCCCGGGACGAGCGTGGTATCTTCAATCTCCAGGCCTCTCACCTCGCCGCGTTCCCCACCCAGGATGCGCGCCGGCGAGGCCAGGAACTCGAACCGGAAGCAGGTATCCGACACCTTCTCATCGGCTTTCGGCAGCGCCGCCAGAAAAAATTCTTTGGCAGCCTTCACGTCTTGCCCCACATCCTCCATCACCGGGCCCACCCTTTCGAACTCGGCATCCAGGTCGTTCAGATCGAGGTTGCGGGCCACGGTTTCCATCTCTTTTTTGGTAAATTTCACCTCGGCCGGCCCGCGCCGGGCCACCGCGATGACTTCATCCACTTTCAAATGGCGTACGAGCCAGTGGGCGATATCCATCATCACGTTCCCCACCCCGATCAAGGCCACTCGTTTGCCGATGGTATAGCTGTGCTCGCTGAATGGGGGCAGCTGGTTATAGTGATAAACGATATCTTTGGCGTGGTACACGCCCAGCAGATCCTCGCCTGGCAGGCCCAACCACTTGGTGCCTTGCGCGCCCACGGTCACCAACAACGCCTGGAAACCGATAGCTTTCAGGTCTGCGAGGGTTAAATCCCCGCTCTGGCCAATCTGCACGTTGCCGTAATAATCGATCAGCGCCGATTCCAATATCTGCCGGAACTGCTTGCGCAGCCCCTCTTTCATTTTATGCTTTGTAGGGAAGATACCGTATTCTGCCAGGCCACCGGGCTTGATATCCCGGTTCATGATCACCACCCGAACACCCTGGCCGGCCAGGTGCTTGGCTGCGAACAATCCCGCAGGTCCGGCGCCTATGACGGCTGCCAAATGATTCTTTGGGCTTTCGTTGCTCAAATTCCCCATCCTCCTGATAATTGATTGTAAAATAGCGGATCAAATCTCGCCTACCCTGTTTTCCCCTGGCAGGCAAGAAACTCACACTTTGGATAGGTCACATAGTATAGCCTGATGAACAGGATTTCACAAGCATGAATCCAGAGGAATGTCATCTTCTTTTTATACTTTCCACTTTCACATTTTGAGCCTCTATGCTATATTCAGAGTATCACTCTTGCACAGAGGTCATGCAGTGAGATGCACCTGTGCGATCAACCTGAGCATCGAGGAGAGATGTTTATGGCCCAACAGACTGCCATCAAAAAGGGGACTACGAGCCAGCCGGCGAGGCGTAATTTGGAAGCGACCGGACCATCCCGCATGAGCCGCATCTTGTGGCAGGGAAAAATCTTCCCCGCCTTTTGGACGGTGACGAGCATCCTGTCATTGGTAGTGAACGTGATATTGCTCGCCCTCCTGCTCGCCCTCGGAAGGCAGTTGTTCTTTCTCAAGAGCCTGGTCACTGACCAGCTGATCGGTGGGCTGTACAGCAACTTTGTGAAGATGGATCAGGCGACTATCGAAACCACGGTCACGGTCAACGATACCATCCAGGTGATCGATACCATTCCGGTTGTTTTCGATCTCCCTCTCGTCCAGGAAACCGACGTGATCCTGACCCGCGATACTGAAATTCCCAATACCTGGGTTTCGTTAAACACCGCAGGTACCGGAATCAACCTGAGCATCAACTCTCCGGCCGATATTACCCTCCCTGAGGGAACCCCGTTGCGCATCAAGCTGGATATGATGGTGCCGGTCAGCCAGACGGTTCCTGTGGTTCTGAATGTGCCGGTTTCTTTAACGGTTCCGGTAAGTATCCCCTTGAGCCAGACCCAGCTACACGAGCCATTTGTGGGGCTGAGAAATGTGGTAGGGCCCTATCAAGAATTACTCGGCGATCTGCCTGGCGATTGGTACGAAACCCCGTTGTGCGGCCCGTTAACCGAGTGGGCCTGTGACATGTGGTTGAATGAATGAGGTTTTATGCAATTACCCATAACCCGGATAACCCTATCGAACGGTTTACTTGTACTTTTAAAAGAGATCCATACTTCTCCCATCATCAGTCATTGGCTGTGGTACCGTGTCGGCTCACGAGACGAGACCGCAGGCTCAACCGGCATCTCGCATTGGGTGGAGCACATGCAGTTCAAAGGCACGCCGCAATTTATGGCTGGTGTGCTCGATAAAGCCATCTCTCGCGAAGGGGGCGCCTGGAACGCGTTCACATTTCTGGATTGGACGACCTACTACGAAACCATGCCAGCCGAGAAGATCGACCTGGGCTTACGCCTGGAGTCAGACCGCATGATCAACAGCAAGTTTGACCCAGACGATGTCGAATCGGAGCGGACGGTCATCATCTCTGAGCGGCAGGGCAACGAGAACGAGCCCCTGTTCCTTCTAGGCGAAGAGGTGCAAGCTGCTGCCTTCCGCGTCCATTCCTATCACCACGAGATCATCGGCGATATGGCCGATCTCCAGACCATGCAGCGCGATGACCTTTACACCCATTACCGCAGCTATTACATCCCCAACAATGCCGTCCTCGCCATCGCCGGTGACTTCGACTCCGCCAGGATGATCGAGCGCGTCCGCGAGCTGTACGAGTCCATCCCTGCGGGCTCTGCCCCTATACGTAAAAACTGGCCCGAGCCCGATCTTCCCGGCGAGAGAGCCGTAACCGTCGAGGGTCCCGGTGAGACCACTTACGTGCAGCTTGCCTACCACGCTCCGGCTGCCCAGGGCCCCGATTTTTTCTCCTTCACGGTACTAGACAGCCTGCTGACCGGGCCCAGCAACTTGAATATGTTTGGCGGTGGGATCTCTAACAAGACCTCACGCCTGTATCGCGCCCTGGTCGAGCGCGAGCTGGCGGTGAGTGTGTATGGGGGCATGCAGGCGACCATCGATCCCTTCCTGTATACGATCACGGTCACGGTCCACCCCAGGCGTACGACATCTGAAGTGATTGCTGCGGTGGAAGAGGAGATCCGGAAAGTGCAGGAAATGCCTCCGAATCTCGATGAGCTCGTCCGTGCGGTCAAGCAGGCCCGGGCCCTGTTTGCTTATGGCAGCGAGAGCATCTCCAACCAGGCTTTCTGGATGGGTTTCACCGAAATGTTCGCTTCATACGAATGGTTCGAGAACTACCTCTCCAGCCTGGCCGCGGTAACCCCCGCCGATGTCCAAAAAATTGCCTCGACGTATCTGCGCCCTCAGAACCGTGTCGTGGGCATTTACCAGCCAACCGGCGAAGGTGAGGAAAGCCCATGAGTAAATATTCTTTCCGTTCACCTGCCGGCATGCAGCCCAATGCTCCAGGCTCTCTCCCCGGTCCCGATGACATCTCGCGTGTAGAGCTGCCCAATGGCATTGTCGTGCTTTCGAGGTCCAACTTTAACAGCCCTTCAGTGGTTATCAGCGGGTATCTCAATGCCGGCAGCCTGTTCGAGCCCGATAACCTGCTGGGGTTGGCGAATTTTACGTCTTTGGGGTTGATGCGCGGCACCGCCCGGCGCTCTTTCCACGAGATTTATGATGCTCTTGAATCGGTAGGCGCCAGCCTGGGTTTCAGCGGAGGCACTCACAGCACGGGTTTCAGCGGCCGCTCGCTGACCGAAGACCTGGATATGCTCTTGGGCCTGCTGGCAGAAGCCCTGCGGCAGCCGGCCTTCCCCCCTGAGCCCATCGAACGACTGCGCTCGCAGCTGCTCACCGGGCTGGCGATCCGTGCTCAAGATACCGGAGAGATGGCCTCCCTGGCCTTTGATAAGATCGTCTATAATGCTCACCCGTACAGCCGCCCGGAGGATGGCTACCCGGAAACCGTCCAGGCCATCCGCATCGAGGACATCGAAACCTTCCACCGCCGTTTCTATGGTCCGCGTGAAATGGTCATTGCCGTGGTGGGCGCAGTAGATACCCGCGAGGCGGTGGACAAAATATCTCACTTCCTGGGCGATTGGAGCAATCCCGACCAGCCCACAGCCCCAGGGCTGCCTCCCGTGCGCCCGCTGGAGAACCTGGTCCGCCAATCCATAACCATTCCGGGCAAGAGCCAGGCCGATATCCTCATAGGCAGCGCCGGCCCGCAGCGCCTCTCGCCCGATTTTCTGGCAGCCTCCTTAGGCAACAGCGTGCTGGGGCAGTTCGGTATGTTTGGGCGCATCGGCGATGTGGTGCGTGAGCAGGCTGGCCTGGCTTACTATGCTTACAGCAGCCTGAGCGGCGGCATCGGCCCCGGACCCTGGTACGTTACCTCGGGGGTCGATCCGGCTAATGTCGACAGGGCCGTAGAGTTGATTCGCCTCGAGATCGCCCGGTTTGTAGACGAGCCGGTATCGAAAGACGAGTTGGACGACTCTAAAGCCAATTACATCGGGCGGCTGCCGCTCTCGCTAGAATCGAACGGCGGGGTTGCCGGCGCGCTGCTCAACCTCGAGCGCTACCAGCTGGGGCTGGATTACTACCGCCGTTATCCCGGCCTGATCTCTGGCATTACCCGGGAAGATGTGCTGGCTGCCGCCCGGCATTATTTGCACCCAAACCGGCTGGCGATTGCCGTGGGCGGGCCCTGACCCGTTCTATTTTCGAATATTTCTGACAGATGGCGCCTGTACAGTTACGCACCGGAATAGACCTGATCGAAGTAGACCGCATCCGCGAAACGCTGGAGCGCTACGGCGACCATTTTTGCGAGAGGGTTTTCACGCCCCAAGAGCTGGCTGAGGCCGGGGGGAGAATCTCTTCTCTGGCAGCGCGTTTTGCCGCCAAAGAAGCGGCCTCGAAGGCCCTGGGGACAGGCATCGGCATCGTATGCTGGAAGGATATCGAGATCCTTTACGGGCCCGACAATAAGCCCATCGTTCACCTGCACGGTGAAGCCGCCCGCCTGTCTTCCGAGCAGCGCTTGCACACCTGGTCGGTCAGCCTGAGCCACACCCGCCTCTACGCCGTCGCCGTGGTCGTCGCCATAGGTGAGTAGAAATTATTATTACCGATTTTTTCCAAATGCTTCTGGACGAATCCCATACCTTTATGATATACTTGCGTCCGCTTCCGCCCTGGGCGGATGCGCCTCTCCTGCCCTGGCAGGAGAAAATTGTGCCCTCAACGGGTGGCTCCACCAGGAGCCGAATCTTATCTCACACGTCTCTCGACCTGTCGGGGCGTGCCATATCACAGACATGGCGCCGCACAGGGATGAAGGAGACGGAGGCTAAACGCAAAAGGAGTATTGATAAATGGCTATCATATCGATGAAAGCCCTGTTAGAAAGCGGCGTGCACTTCGGTCACCGGACCCACAAGTGGCACCCTGCCATGAAGCCCTACATCTTCACCGAACGAAACGGCATCCACATTATCGACCTTCAAAAAACAGTCAAAGCCATCGAACAGGGTTACGCCCTGGTTCGAGATACCGTGTCGTCAGGTGGAACCGTTCTTTTCGTCGGCACCAAACGCCAGGCTCAGGAAATGATTCAAAGCGAGGCCATTCGCTGTGGAATGCCCTACGTAACGGATCGCTGGCTGGGCGGGATGCTGACCAATTGGCGGACCATTCGCCAGCGCATCAATGAGCTGGAGCGCCTGGAGCGCATGCGCGACAGCGGCGACTTCGGCCGTATTACCAAGAAAGAAGCTCTGATCCACATGCGTGAGATCGAGCGCCTCGAGGTGCTCCTGGGCGGCATCCGCAAAATGGCCCACCTGCCAGAGCTGCTTTTCGTGGTCGACGTGCAGCGAGAGGCCACCGCCATCCACGAGGCAAACCTGCTTGAAATCCCCGTCATCGGCATGGTCGACACTAATTGCGACCCCCGCAATGTAGATTATGTGATCCCTTCCAATGATGACGCCATCCGCGCCATCAAGCTCATGGTTGGCAAGATCGCCGACGCTGTCCTCGAAGGCAAAGCGCTGCGTAAGGAAGAAGAAATTGAAGAAGAGCCCGAGCGCGTTATGGCCAGGACCGTGGCTGAAGAGCCAGAGCTGGCTGATGAAGAGCTGCTGGGCGAATCGACGCTGGCAAAGCTTACCCCCAAAGGTGGCCGGTTTGTCTTTGACGAAGAAGAAGTTGTTGTCGTTGTCGATGAAGAAGAAGTAGTCGCAGTCGAAGAAGAAGTCGTTGCTGGCGAAGAAGAAGTCGTTGCTGGCGAAGAAGAAGCTGTCCTTGAGTCTGAGGATGAATTTGTCGTCGACGCCACCAATTGGAATGAAGAAGACGAAACAGAAGCTGTGGCCGAAGAAAAGACCGAGGAAGAATAGGATAGAGGTAGGGATAACGTAATGGCGATTACAACTGAGCAAATCAAAGAATTGCGCGAAGCGACCGGCGCGGGTATCCTGGATTGCCGGAAAGCCCTTGAAACCTCTGGCGGTGATTTTGACAAGGCCGTAGACTATCTGCGCGAAAAAGGGTTGGCCAAGGCCACCAAGCGGGCCGACCGCGAAGCCTCTGAAGGCGTCTTAGAGCTCTATTCTCACGGCAACGGGCGCGTGGGCGTGATGGTCGAAATCAACTGCGAGACCGATTTCGTCGCTCGCTCGCAGCAGTTCCGCACCTTCGCTCACGAGGTGGGCCTGCAGATTGCCGCCGCCGCTCCGCTCTACATCCGCTCTGAAGATGTGCCCGAAACAGTGCTCGAGCACGAGCGGCAGATCGCCCGGGCCCGCGCCCTCGAAGAAGGAAAACCCGAGGCCGTCGTCGATCGCATCGTCGAGGGACGCCTCGAGAAATTCAAAGACGAATTCTGCTTGCTGCGCCAGCCTTATATCCGCGACGAGAGCATCACCATCGAGCAGCTTCTGCACCAAAACATCGCTGCCATCGGCGAGAATGTCGTGATCCGGCGTTTCGTCCGTTGGGAAGTGGGCGAAAGTACCGGCTCTTGAGAATGACAGGCCAACCGCAGGGTTGGCCTTTTTTCTATAAGCGCCAATCCGTAAACTCGGAAGTGGGTTCCTCATTTATCTAATATCTGTCTGTAGACCCGGTTTGGTATAAAAAAGGAGACCTATGGAACCAATGTTGAAGTACAAACGTATCCTGCTGAAGTTAGGCGGAGAAGCTCTGTCGGGTACGGGTGGATTTGGCATCGATCCTACGCGGGCCGAAGACATCGCCAGCCGCGTGGCTGAAGTGCGCGACCTTGGTGTAGATGTGGCCCTTGTGATTGGGGCAGGCAACCTTTGGCGCGGCCGCACCGGCATCGAGCGAGGCATGGACCGGGCTACTGCCGACTACATGGGCATGCTTGGGACAGTTATGAATGCATTGGCGCTGATGGATGCCATGGAGCGGGGTGGATTGGTGACACGGGTCCAATCGGCTGTGGAAATGCACGCCGTGGCAGAGCCCTATATCCGCCGGCGCGCCATCCGCCACCTGGAGAAAGGGCGGGTGGTCATCCTGGGCGGCGGCACGGGCAACCCCTACTTCTCCACCGACACCGCCGCAGCGCTGCGCGCCATGGAGATCGGCGCCGATGTGCTCATCAAAGCCACCAAAGTCGACGGCGTCTACGACTGTGACCCCATGACCAATCCCAACGCGGTCCGCTTTGATAAATTGAATTATATGGAAACCATTAACCGCCGGTTGGAAGTGATGGACAGCACCGCCATCTCGCTCTGCATGGACAACCACCTCCCCATCCTGGTTCTCAACCTGTGGGCCCGCGACGACCTCCGCAAAGCCTTGTTTGGCGAGCATGTGGGCACATTGATTTCAGATTAATTTCCCTCTCTAAAAGTGCCCCCTTTTCTCTAGATGCTTTTTCGGGTATCCTATAAGGGATACATGAGAACCCTGCGCGTTTGTCCGAAAATGTTTACAAGAGATATTTCCAGTAATCGGAAGTGGAATCCTGGCTTCCGCGAGCTCGATCAATAATGCTTCATAAACGGCGCCGCAGTTTTGATCAGGCCAGCACGAAAGCCTGGCTCACTTTCTAAGGAGGCATCTATGTTAAAAGATATTTACAAAGAGGCCGAATCTCGGATGAGGGGTGCGATCCAGGCCTTGGAGGAGGATCTGTCAGGTATTCGTACCGGGCGAGCCAGCCCGGCGCTGGTTGAGAGGCTTCAGGTAGAATACTACGGTTCTCCCACGCCTCTGTTGCAGTTGGCCAGCATCAATGTTCCTGAACCGCGCACCATCATGATCCGGCCTTTTGATCCATCCACCATGAGAGCCATCGAGCGCGCCATCCAGGCGTCGGATCTTGGCCTGAATCCGAGTAACGACGGTAAGGCCATTCGCCTCATCCTGCCGCCTCTGACCGAGGAGCGCCGGCGAGACCTTGTCAAAATCGTCCACAGCCGTGTAGAAGAAGCCCGCGTTTCGGTGCGGAACGTACGCCGCGACAGCATCAAAGACCTGCGCGAGTTCGAGCAAGAAAAGCTGGTCTCGAAAGATGACCGCGAGCGAGGCGAAGAAGAGCTTCAGAAAATTACCGACCGCTTTATCGAAGAAGTTGGACAGGTCGGCGAGCGTAAGGAAAAAGAAATCCTCGAGATCTGATGGGATGGTAAGGCCCGGCGCAAGGAAAAGCAAGCTTGAAAGGTATACTCGGCATATGAAACATTCTAGCGAACCTGATCTGCCAGCGAAAATCCCCACCCACATCGCCATCATTATGGATGGCAATGGACGCTGGGCGAATGCTCGCGGGTTGCCGCGCCTCGCCGGTCACCGCGCCGGCACCGAGAACTTGCGCCGCATCATCGAAGCTTGCATCGAATTTGGTATCCGCTACCTGACCATTTACGCATTCTCCACCGAGAACTGGGGACGGCCTCCCGAAGAAGTGCAGGGATTGATGCGGATTTTTGAAGATGTGATCGATCGTGAGCTGCAAGAGCTCTACGACCAGGGAGTGCATCTCAGGCATATCGGCAGGCTTGAAAAACTCAGCCCATCCTTCCGAGAGAAGGTTTTGAAAGCTCTCGAATACACCAAGAACAACGACCGCCTGGTGCTCAACATCGCCTTTAACTACGGTGGCCGCGATGAGATTATTTGCGCCATCCAGCAAATTGTGCGCGATGGCAAAAAACCCGAAGAGATCACCGTAGAATTGGTCAACCAATACCTGTTCACGGCTGGAGTTCCTGATCCGGACCTGATCATACGCACGTCGGGTGAGCTGCGCGCCAGCAATTTCTTGATCTGGCAGGGAGCCTATTCTGAGTGGTACTTCCCTCAAACCTATTGGCCCGACTTCGACAAGGAAGAGCTGCGGCGCGCTCTGATGGAATACAGCCGCCGCGACAGGCGTTATGGAATGGTCTCGATCTCGCGGAGCAAATAGAAAACCATTGCCTGTATTCATACAGCGGTTGTTGGTAAGCCTGATCCTGTTGCCATTCGGTCTGGCGGCAATTGCACTGGGTGGGGTCATCTATGCTGCCGTAATTACCCTGATCCTGGCTCTGGCTGCCTGGGAATATATACATCTCTTGCGCGCCGGCGGGTATAAACCCGCCGGCGTTTTGGTTCTGGCTGGGGTTGTGCTCCTGGTGGTAGGACGGGGTGTGTCTGGCTTCGAGAGCGGCCCGGTCATGCTCAGCCTGCTGGTGCTCGCCAGCATGACCTATCATCTGGTGGCATACGAGTGCGGCCGCAATGAATCGGCAACCGATTTTGCCCTCACGCTCGCCGGTCCCCTGTACCTGGGTTGGATCGGCGCCTACCTGATCTCGCTGCGCCAGCTGCCCGAGGGAGAGTGGTGGCTTTTGGTGGCGCTGCCGTCGGTCTGGTTGGCCGATTCAGGCGCCTACCTGATCGGCAAA
>Ga0105092_10002117_pt1 | contig 10625 bp, 9 predicted proteins | sample PPLLak2March2015_FD_87021 | JGI IMG/M metagenome (GOLD analysis project Ga0105092, IMG submission 87021) | Freshwater sediment microbial communities from Prairie Pothole Lake near Jamestown, North Dakota, USA - PPLs Lake P7 Core (1) Depth... | ecosystem: Environmental > Aquatic > Freshwater >...
GGCCCAGGCGCTTGTGCCCCATCGTCCCCAACTCGTAGCGCGCAAACAGCTCGATGTCGACGTCGTCTTCGCCCTCGCGCAAGTCGCGCAGCATGGCGAACAACTCGTCGACGGTCAGGTTTTCCGGGAAGCGCGCGATCTGCGGCATATAGCCGATCTTCGACCGGTATTGCGATCTGCCGAGGATCGGTTCGTCGTCTACCAAGATGCGCCCCGAATCCGGGCGCACCAGGCCGAGGATGCACTTGATGAGCGTCGACTTTCCCGACGCGTTGGGCCCGAGGATGGCGGTGACGGCGCCGCGCCGTATCTCGAGCGACACGTCTTTCAAGACCTCGAGACTGTCGAATGCCTTGTTGAGACGTTGGATGCGGATCATCTGGTTCCTTCTTGTCAGTCTAGTGCGCCGTGGGTTGCACGACAACCACGCTCATGAGCGGGTTGCCGTCGACCAGCGTTTCCGGCGTGAACACCGGCATCACGCGCTCCGCCGTGTCGACCAGGGTGACGAACAGGCTCGACAACAGCACGATGCTCGGCGGCGACTTCTCGACCAGGAGCGAAAACAAGCGCACCGGGTGGTGCGGGACGTCGCCCAAACCGTTGCGGTCGAGGTCGTAGCCGTCGTACTCGCTCCAATAGTTCGAATCGAACGTATTGAAGCTTTGCCGGCTGTTGGTTACCACGTCGAAGCTGTTTCCGATGAAATTGTTCCGACGGAACGAATTGCCCATCGAATTGGCCATGATGCGGACCGCATAGCCGTTGCCCGTGAACTCGTTTTCCTCCACCACGATGCGATTGGATCCCTCCGCATACAGGCCCACCGTGTTACGCAGGAAGCGGTTGTGCCGAATTTCGCTATCGCTAATGTCTTTGAGCAGGAGCCCATACGAGCTGGGACCCCAATTGTGCTCGAACACGTTGCCGATCATGGTGACGTGATGGGTGTACATCACGGCGACCCCCGCGCCGTTGTCGGCGAAGCGATTGTCGATGTAGGTGTCCTCGTGCGAGAACATGAAGTGGAGCCCATAGCGAATATTGTGCGTACTCACGTTGCGGGCGATGCGGCTCTCTTCGACGAACTCGAAGTAAATGCCGTCGCGGTGACCGTGGATCTCGTTGTCCTCGATGACGGCTTCGCGGCAGTACCAAAGGTGGATCCCATTGCCGGTGTCGACTTCGCGCAAGGCGGGTCCCAGGAGAACGTTCCGTCGAATCTCCATGTCGCGCGAATGCTCGGCGTAGATACCGAAGAACGCTTTTTCGACCCGATTGCCTTCGACCCGAACGTCTTCGATGTTCTTCAAGCGAATCGCCGCGCGGTCTTCCACGAACGACGTTCCGACGTTGCGCAGGGTGAACCCGACGATCGCGCTTTGGCCGTGCGTGACGGTGATGATTTCGCCCCGGTCTTGAGCATCGATTACGGGGTGGTCGCGGCCGAGTAGTGTCACGGGCTTGTCGATCACGAGACCGTGCTCATGGTAGACGCCGGCGAGGACGAGGACGGTGTCCCCCGGCAGTGCGGTGTTCAGCCCCGCTTCGATAGTCTGGCAGCGCTCGCCGCGTCCTACCCGCACCATGGCCGCATTTGCGGTGCAGGCGGTGCCCACGAGCGCTGCCGAGATTGCTATCGTCATGAGGGTTCGATGGGTCACGCCAGCGGCCATGGCACGACCTCCTTTCAGGATTTCGACCAACTCCGGATGAAGTTCTCGACGCCGGCCCAGTCCATGACCTCGCCGCCTTTTTCCATCTGCATTCGCTCCGCGTCTGTGCGCGCGGCGAACGCCGTCACACCCGCGCCCATGGGGCTAGGGAGATTCGGGCTCACGAGAAACGCGATGGCGGTCGCGTCCACGAGCACACCGCGCTCCGGGTAGCTGGTCGCGTACCAGGCGTGCACCGTCGTGCCGGCGAGTTTCTCGCCCTCCATGACGGACTGGAGCATGCATTCGACCGAATCGAATTTGTGTGTGCGTCCCTTGGACGTGACGATGGCGGCGCCGTAGCGGTCGTCGCTGATCGTCATCGAGCAAAATTCGCAGGCGTCGGTGCCATAGGAGATGGTTTGCGGTTCGCGCGCGCATCCGACCATGAAGGCCATCAGCGCGATTGACGCGACGATGGCCGCGGCGCGCGCTCCCGCCTTTTCGACCACGCGGGTGGAGCACTCGCAGCGGAACATGCGCGCCCAGACAAACTCGTACATGAGAGCCAATGCGCCCAGGCCTACGCCCAGCATGGCCAGCAATCCCCCGACGCCGGGGTACGCGGTGGTCGTGAAGTTCAGGAGCTGCTTGGTCCCCAACAGCGGCGGCTGATACGACATGCCTGGGATCTTGATGGCAGCGTCCGGGTTCAGGTTGTGACCGTACGCGTATTCCCACTTATAGAAGTCGTACATGCCGGCCCCCGCGAGTACCAGCGCGAGTAGCGTCCAGGCGAGCAGCGCCCAACGGCGACGAACGAGCGCCACGGCGGCAGCCAACGCGGCCAGCCCGGCGGCGAAGAACTTCATGTAACGCAATTCGGGAATCGAATCCGGCACGATCGCCTGCATGCCGATGTAATGATTGAGTCCGTTGATGTTCTGCAGGTCATGCGGCGTCGCTCCTTCGATGCGATGGATCCAGATGTCGATGCCGAGTCCCTGCGGATACTGGGGCGCGTGCAGGCTGATTTTCCACAATGGAAAGACGAAGACTCCGAGAATCGCAATGGCCGCCGCCCACATGGCGATGGTGGATGGTTTCGAGAGTCTCGCGCGGGTCTTCATGATCGGCCTCCTGCCGTTCGATGATTTACTCAATTAGGGTCGGCGGTCGGGGGGAGTCTCGACTCCCCCCGGCCTTGGGCGTCCTTAGCGACGCGAGTTTTGCGACAGCTGCACGTTCGATCCTTTGCCGGATACACGTACATAGCCCGACATCTCCTGGTGGAGCGCCGAGCAGAAATCGGTGCAGTAGAACGGGAACACGCCTTCGCGAGAGGGCTTCCACGTGATGGTCCGTGTCTGCCCCGGCATGATCAGCAGCTCCGAATTCTGCAGGCCCAGAATGCCGAATCCGTGCGGAACGTCCCAATCCTGCTCGAGGTTGGTGACGTGGAAGTACACGATGTCCCCCATTTTCACGCCTTCGATGTTGTCGGGTGCAAAGTGGGTACGGATGGTGGACATGCGCACGTGGACTTCGTTGCCCTTACGTTCGACTCCAGTCTCGGCCTCGCTTTTCACCGCGAAGGGATGCTGGTTCGCCGACAGTTCGTAGAACTGCTTGGAGTTCTTCATCACGATGTCGGCCGGGATCGCCTGAGCGTAGTGCGGCTCGCCGATAGTCGGGAAGTCGAGCAGCATCTCCATCTTGTTGCCCGTGATGTCGATGAGCTGCGCCGACTGCGTCAACTCCGGCCCCGTCGGGAGGTAACGATCCTTGGTCACCTTGTTCAAGGCGATTACGTACTTGCCCCATGGCTTCATCGTGTCGCCGCCCGGAATCATCAGGTGCCCGATCGAGTAGAAGACCGGGATGCGGTCCACCACTTCCCACGTCCCGAGTTTCCACTTGACGATCTCCGAGGAAATGAACGCCGACGTGTAGGCGAATCCATTCCCGTCGAATTCGGTGTGGAGCGGTCCCAGGCCCGGGTTCTGGACTTCGCCCGCGACCACCGCGTCGTACTTGAGGACTGGAATGCCGTTGCTCTCTCCGTCGAACGCCTGGTCCTCGATGGCCTTGACCATCTTCGAGAACGAATGGACCGGAATGACGGCGGCCAGTTTGCCGCCGGCGACGATGTATTCGCCGGTCGGGTCGATGTCGACACCATGCGGAGACTTCGGAGTCGGGATGTAGTAGATCATCCCCGGGCAATCCGCCGGGTCAAGCACCTTGACCGTCGAAATGACTTCCGACTTCGCGGTCTGCGTCGCGGGGTCCATATAATTGTGGAAATACTTCGTGGGCCAGTCTTTCGCCTTACCCTGTGCGACGTACTCCTCCGCCTTCTTCCAATTGACCGCGGCGATGAAGTCCTTATCGTTCTTCGACGCGTTCACCTCGAGCAGTGTATTGGCCTGCTCCGAGTTGTAGGTGGTGAAGAACGCCCACCCGTGCGACGGGCCCTTGCCCGAGTGCGCCAGGTCGTAGTTGTAACCGGGGACGAGAATCTGGAACGCGATACTCATCTTGCCGTCATCGGCGATCTTGACGAACGAAATCGTTCCCTTGAACTTCTGCGCGTAATCCGCGATGGCGACGTCCGCCTGCGGGATCGGCACGCTGAAGCGCGTGGAAGCGACCGCGTACTCGGTGTTCATGGTGATGAACGGAGAGGCGTGATTGCCGCCGGCATTGGGAATCTCGATGATCTCGTCGGTTTCGAACGTGGCCAGGTCGAGGCGCGCGATGCGCGGCGTGTTGTTGCCGTTGATAAACAGCCAGCGCCCGTCGGCGATACCGTTGGTCTGCGAGAGCTTGGTGTGGTGCGAGTCGTCCCAGGGAATGAACCCGTAGGACGTCATCAACATCGGTTTGGTTTCTTCGCTATAGCCGTATGCGTTCTCCGGGTTTTGTGAGAACACGGGAACGACCTTGAGCAGGCGACCCGACGGTAGGCCGTACACCGCGACCTGGCCGCTAAACCCTCCGGACATGAACGCGTAAAAATCGTCGTACGTCCCCGGAGCGACGTAGACCTTCCCTGCCCCCGACGACATGACTGTCGACGTCGGTTTCTGTGCGCAATACACACTCGTGAGCACGACGACCGCGATTGCAGCCGTCGCCACACTCCATGTTCTTGCGCGTCGAGTAAGTTTCATGGCTCTGCCTCCTTCTATCGATTAGTAACTGTCGGCGGCGCTGACGTTGGACGGGGACTCGTCGTTCCCTGCTTCTTCGTCACCGTCGTCTTCGCCCATTTCTTCGTCGTGCTCGCGAAAATAGACCAGGATGCTTTCGGCTTCGTCGCGCGTGAGGTGTTGATTCGCCATCGGCGCGATATACGTCGCCAAGAGCCCCATCGCAGTCGGGTCTTCTTTGATCATGACTTCCGGGTTGAGGATCATGTTGAGGATCCATTCCGGCTGGCGGCGTTGGGTCACACCGGTGAGCGCGGGGCCTATGTATTTCTCCTCGATCTTGTGACACGCGGAACACTTCTCCTGGAAGAGCTTCGCGCCGGTCGGCTCTCGCGATTCGTCGAGGGATGCGAAGTCGACATGGTCGACCGGGCCCACACCCTTTCCGGAGGTGATGGTCGGTACCGTGGCCGGTGCGGTTTGTGCGCCTGCGGCGACCTGCGGTTCGCCGATGGGTTTCGTGGACCAGGCGGAATTGTTCTTACCGGTCTCGCAGGCGCTCGAGCCCGCGCACGCGAGCACCAAAGCGAAAAGCGAGATGCGTTTCATTGCGTTCTCCTTTGCAGATTCGGTGTGTCCATCTCCACCACATCGCCCAGGGGCGCGCCGTCTGTGAGGCGGCTCGCGAGCAACTCGGCGACCGACGTGTTCTTGAGAAGTGAGAAGTAAGCGTCGCGTACACGACTCCAGCGGCCATGGAGCGCGCACGGGTGCTCTTCCGAGCAGGTCTTTTCACCGAACGCGCACTCGTTCCAGCGGGCGATGTCTTCGACCGAGTCGATGACGTCGTGCAGAGAGATGTCCTCCGCGCGCCGCGCCAGGCGATACCCGCCCCCCAGCCCTCGTTGCGACTCCACCAGCCCGCGACGCCCCATTAGAAAGAGGAGCTTCCCGAGATAGTTTCGCGGCACGCCAGCCAGTTCGGCGATTTGTGCGGTGCGACCGTATTCGCCCGGTGTCAGGGCGGCGAGTGCGACCATCGCGCGAATGGCGTGGGTGGCGGATCGGGTGAGCATTACGGGCCTCCTTGGACCAGTGCCTTAACTGTATATCAGGATATCTATATCCGATTATACCGTCAAGCGCCTTTTTTCACAATGTCTGTAATATCAACTATCGACTTATTTAACTATCGGTTACGTTGATATCTAAGCGTCCGTTTTGCCCTTATTTCGGACAACGCCACCTGGCCCTGGTGCCCTTCGGATCGGTCGAGTTTTTTTGGGATTCGCCCCGTCATTGCCCCCAACGATACTGCCAGACGATGCCGGCGGTATCGAAGTCCCCGCCGACGCGGGCGGTCGCGCCGGTGCTGGCGTAGAGCTTGAAACTCTGCTGCGAGCCCATGGGCACGGACACGGTCAATCCGGTTCGTGAACTCGATTGCCGGTCGTCATTCACCGTTCCATTGATCGTCGATTGCCCGCCCTCGTAGAACGTTCCGTCGAATCCCGCCCAGATGCCTCCACGAAAACTGTAGATCGCGTGCAGTTGCGCGGCGAACAACGGATCCTGTTCGCGCGTCAAGCCGCCCGGGTAGTCGTTGTTGTCGGTGTAGAACGTCACACCCGTCGCGAGCTCGAAGGTCCATCGGCGCCACGGCACGGAGACTCCCAATTCGGGCTTGAACGACCAGCGGTTGGTGCCGAGGTTCAATATCTTCGTGTTGTCGTATTGTCCGAGAGGTACTTGCACCCGAAGACTGGCGCCGACGATCCAATCCGGGCGACGGGTGCGAAACTCCGACAAGGTCAGCGCAGGCGCGCCGATGAAGTTCCACGAGAGTCTGACGGTCGGATCCCCGAACCCATCCACCTCACGATGACGCGGTTGGCCGACGTACGTCGCATCTCCCGAGGCCCAGCCATACGGTACCACCGCGTCGAGCTTCCCGGTATCACCCCAGAGATTCAACGACCTCGCATACGCGAGCACGATTCCTTGCGACGTCACGTGGGCCCCCTGTATCGGCGCCGAGGCGTCCAACAAGACGTCGCCCTCCGTGTACGCGTAGCCGGCCAGCGCGAAGTTCAGCCCCACGGGCGTGTGTGCGTAGGCGCGCGGCTCGAGTTCCTGCGCACGCAACGCCGGAGCCGAGAACGCCACGGCGGCACACACAACCGTGGCCCGTATTACTCCTGTTCGAGGCAGTACGGTCTCCAGTTAGAAACCAAACCCCAACCCGATCCCCAGTCCACTCTGCGTGATATCGTTGAGGAAGTAGTTGTCCGCGTCCGCATGGGACTCCTCCTCTTCACATCGGCACGCTGTCACGCCTCAGCAATCCTCGACGCGACCGCTCACCATGCGTGGCCCGTCGAGCGCGTGCGTATGCTCCGGGTGTCGTGACAAGAGGGCTATGCGGCAGGTCGCGCGGATTTCGTGTAGCGAGTAGATTACCATAGGACCCGGTGCTCCAATAAGAAATTCGTCGTGATTATCGCCGCGCTTAGCAGGATCCGCAGATCCGGCTCAGCTCGCCCAACGTGGCCATGCGGTAGTCACGTTCCCGAATCCGTGGAAGTAATGTCGCGATTACCCGGATGTTGTTGGCCCGCTTCGAGCCGCCGTCATGCAGAACCAGAATAGCACCCGGCCGAAGGTTGCGAAGGAAGTGCGTCACGGTGATCCCAATGCCCGTGTAGAGGTCGACTGGGTACGCGGTGCCGGCGACCGGCGTGTAGCCGTTTTCCTGGATCAGTCGAGTGAGACGAGGGGTGAAGATGCCGCTCCCGGGCCGGCAGAACTTGGGCGAACCGAGGGGCTGAATCAGCTCGTCCGTGCGACGCAGCTCATCCACGAACTCGTAGTCGGAGAGGCGCGCGCTGATGCGGTCGGTGAAGAGGTGATTGGCGATCTCGTGCCCATCGGCGCGAATCGCTTGGATCAGCTCGGGGTGCGCTTTCGCGTTTTCACCGATGATGAAGAACGTCGCCCGAACATCGTTGGCGCGGAGCTCACGCAAGATTCCGGGAGTCACGTCCGGGTGCGGTGCATCGTCGATGGTCAACGCAACCACGCGCTCTCGCGTGTCGCCACAAAACATCGTGCCCGGATAAAACCCGGCGACTCGCCTTAGCACGCGATCGCTGGGCCGGAGGAGCGTCGACAGCGCTAGGAGACCGATCAGGAGCAGAATCCCTACCACGATCACGATGAACAGGGTCATGCGTCTCAGAAAATCATGTGGTCCGTGATATCCCCGTATGGCGTTTTTTGTCGGTTGTCGTAGTCGAGTTTCCTGATACGCCCCATCTTGTGCTGGAGCAAGCCGGCCCCGTCCAAGATCTCGTGTGCCTTACCGGCGAAGATCGCTTGGTTGTTCATGAGCCAGTACACCGCGGCCGGAATTCGCAGCAGTATCGTGCTCCGCTCGCCCGCCGCCAGATCTGCAACGAACGACGGCATCGACTCGGGCACCAACTGGATGCGTTTCGCCTCCATTCCAGCGCGTCGATGGATGCGATGATTGGCCCAATCCAGCGACGAGAGTGCCATCGTGACGCAGGAGCGCTCCAGAAGCTGGTACTCGACTTTGCCTTGCAGTACGTCCAGAAGCGGGTTCTCGGGAACATTCGCGGTCCTGTGGTGATTGGCCACGTTCTCCCACTCGTTCAGCTCCGGCGCGGGGTAGTCATCCGGCAACCGGTCCTTCTCGATGCGACGATCGAGGATATTTGCGACCGTCTGACGCGCGACCGCGTCGGCGAGGGCCAAGGCCACGAACAACAACTCGTCGTACGCGTGCTCGACATCGGGAAACTGGAGCGGGTAGCACGTCCATGGTCGGTCGAGAATCGAGTCCAACAGGCACCGCACGTGTCCCAGCATGCAGCGCGGTGTCAACGCGTAGGCCGTCGGATTCAGGCCATCGAGCGGATTGAACGTCACCTTGGGGGGCCGCCACGCCTCCCAGCTCAACAAGATGTCCTCGACCATGGCATCGTTGGCGAACGGGTTTCCCTCGCGATCCAGGATGATCGGCCGTCTGTCCTCGCGAAAAATGAAGCGCAGCATCCCGTGCCCGATTGGGGTTTTTTTGCCCGCGACCTTCCACGTCACCGTCACGAATTCCGCCGACTCGACCGAATCGGCGAAAACTTTCAAGCCGGCCAGATGCAAGATGCCGCCCACGGGATTGTTGGCCACGTTGACGTTGCGAAGAATGTAATAATCGTCGGGCCCGAAACTGGCCGAGGCGGACTGCCAGTTCACGAACACGGGCGCCATGGCCAGCGAAAGTCCGCCCGGGACAACGTCGCGCTCGATGCGGACGCGGATGATCTCGCTCGTGTCCCGCTTCCATTCAAGCGCTTCCGCGGCCTTGGTGAGTACACTCTTTGGTTCGGAGCTCATTACTCACCTCGACGTCAGAAAGCGAAACCCACGCCAATGCCCAGTCCGGACTGAGTGACGTCGTAGAGGAAGTAGTTGTCGCCGTCCGGCTCGCGGTCCAGACTCAAGACGCGCCACGCACCGCCGACGGAAAGCTTCTCATTGAAGCGATAGCCCACAAGCGCATTGCCGAACCACGCGAACTCCGATCCGCCGACGCCGATGTCGCCGCGGAGCGAAAACATCCACTTCTCCTTGAGGGTCCTGCTGTAACGCCCGCCGAGGTAGATGTCCCCCCAATTCTGGACCGCATCTCCCGTCGATTCCCCGGCGATAGATGTGGTCGTCTTCCCCATGTCGAAGAAATACCAACGACCTACCACAAGGACGTCGAACTCCGGCTTGACCCGATAACCGCCGCCGGTCTCGACGATCCATTGGTCGAGATCCATGTCGATGGTAGCGGGTTGGTTCGCCACCGTCGCGTCGCGCTCAGCGCGGAGCCCAACGTAGGAAACGTCGGCCACGAAAATGTTCTTCATGTTCTTCGCCTCGAAGTGGACGGCCATGGCGAAGTCGAGGAAACCGGCCAGATCGTCGAAGCTCGCATCCACCGGAGCCTGTGCGACGTCGCCGATTCCGATGGTTCCCTCGAGCCCGGCGAGCCAGCCGTACAGCACGAGTTCCTGCTCCCAATCCTCGGCCGCAACGGGAGCCGCGGCAAGAACTAGCAGACAGATCGTCGTCAAGCCAATCTTCTTCAAGCGATCACACTCCTCGTATGGGTTCGACGTTCATCGACGATCGTCAAGACAAGCGACGGTGTCGGAATTTGTCGACGCGTTGACGGAGCTTCTTCTCGAGTGTCACCGGAAGCTGCGTCGCATCGACGAGCTTACGCAGCTCCGCTTCGTCGCGCGCGACCTCGGCGCTCCCCGCGCTCGCGCGCAACGACGGCTGGAAGGGCTCGCGGCCGAGCAAGTGGTGCAGGATCGACTTCGCCGCTTCCTTGTCGGGTATGAGACCGCGTGCGTTGACGTCGGGATCGAGGTGCGAATACGGCGGCAGCGGCGAACCCACGCACGACGGACATCCGTTCTTGCACTCGCAATGATCCACCAGCGCCAAGCACGCGGCAAGAATCTCATCGATCAGTTCGGAGGCCTTGAGCGCGAAGCCGCGCCCACCGGGAAAGCGGTCGTGCACGAAGATACCGGGCGCGTTCGCGGCCGACGAATCCACTGACGCGCCGATGTCCATGGTGTCGCACATGGCATAGAGCGGAATCACCTCGCGGATCACGTTCGAAATCCCCAACAGTCCTTCGCGCGGCACACGGCCTGACGCTTTCGCAAGCGCGTACGCCGCCGGATGCGGCAAGAGCCACATTCCGGTGGTGTCGAGCGTTTGCGCGGGTAGA
>Ga0105092_10002118_pt1 | contig 10624 bp, 9 predicted proteins | sample PPLLak2March2015_FD_87021 | JGI IMG/M metagenome (GOLD analysis project Ga0105092, IMG submission 87021) | Freshwater sediment microbial communities from Prairie Pothole Lake near Jamestown, North Dakota, USA - PPLs Lake P7 Core (1) Depth... | ecosystem: Environmental > Aquatic > Freshwater >...
AAGAACACACTTGGCCCGGCAACGTCCGCGAGCTGGAGAACACGCTCATCAGGGCCGCGGTGCTGTCCTCGGGCCCTATCCTGTTTCCCAAAGACTTCACCCTCCAGAATAAACCCGCGTCCGCTAATCTCGAGGTCGACCAACTATCTCTTGAAGAGATCATTCGCCATAAGCTTGAGGACTACTTTCGCAGAACCGGCGACGTGGACTTGGATAATCTTTACTCTTTAGTGATCGAAAGAATCGAACGGCCTTTGATCGAACTGACCTTGAAGAAAACCCGCGGCAATCAAATTCGCGCGGCGCAAATCCTGGGCATCAACCGCAACACCCTGCGCAAGAAAATCGTCGACTTGCGTATTGAGGTCAAGAAGGAAAGCAGTTAACCGCTTCATGCCACCGCGTCCACGAGGGCCGCAGCTGCCACCGCTCTACGCGATTCTCGATCCAGAGCAAACTAAGGGCCGCGCCGCCGAAACCGTTCTTCTCGGGCTGCTCGACGCCGGCATCCAGTGGCTTCAGTTGCGCGCCAAGGCGATGTCTTCCCGGGACTTTCTCCAGCTCGCCTCTACCGCGCGCAGACTCGCTCATTCCAGCGCCTGCGAGCTGATCGTCAACGACCGCGTGGACATTGCGCTGGCTTGCGATGCCGACGGTGTCCATCTCGGACAGGAGGACTTGCCTCTGCATGCGGCGCGAAAGTTGATGGGCGAGAGAATCATCGGCGTCTCAACCCACGATGTCGAGCAAGCCAAAGCAGCCGAGGAGGGCGGCGCCGATTACATCGGTTTCGGCCCAATGTTCGGGACAAGGACTAAAGAAACCGGCTACAGCGCCCGCGGCCTGGAAATGCTCCGCCGCGTTCGTGAAGTCGTGAGCATTCCGATCGTTGCGATCGGTGGAATCACCGAAGCCAAGGTCAACGAAGTCTGGCAAGCCGGCGCCGATTCCGCAGCCATCATCAGCGATATTTTAGGCGCGGAAGATATTGCGCATAAGGTCAAAAGGCTTCTAGCTCTCCGTCAAGCCCGATGAATGAATATAGTTGTGTACGCCTCTTTGTCTTTCCGTCCCTACCGTTGACACACCCGATTGGCATCCGATAATTTCGCCGGAGAGGCTTATAAGAGAGCTAGAGGGAGGCATGACTATGGCGGAATTTCGCGTGATTGACGCTGATTCTCACGTCGAGGAACCCGAGGAGTCCTGGGGTTACCTGGACCCGAAATATGAGGCGCGCCGGCCCTTTCCCATCAGCGGCGAAAATCGCCCCTTCCTGCACAACATGAACTCCTTCTGGTATATCGATGGGTCTGTCTATCCGAAGGTCGCCGGACAGGGGGTAACGATCTACGCCACCCCGGTCACCATGGCGCGCGCGAAACTCAAACCCTTCTCCCTGGATAGCCAGACGCTGCTCGAGCCGGCGGCGCGTCTCAAAGATATGGACGTTGGAGGCGTGGACGTACAGGTCATTTTCCCGACGATTTTTCTCGAACCGCTTTCCGAAGACCCGCGCTTCGAAGCCGCACTAATGAAGAGCTACAATAGCTGGATGGCTTCGGTCTGCCGTAAGCATCCGGATCGGCTCAAATGGGCGGCTGTTTTGCCCCTGCGCTCGGTGCCCGATGCGGTGGAAGAAACGCGTCGCGCGAAGGATCTCGGCGCCGTGGGTCTAGCGGTCTACGGAACCGTCGGAGAGACGCTCTTGAGCCACGATGATTTCGACCCGGTCTGGTCTGAGGCCGAACGGCTCAGGCTACCCGTTTGCGTCCACACGGGTTGGTGCCATCCGGGCCTCAAGCGTCCCTTCACCGACAGTTACGGCGCCCATGTTCTGGGCTTTACGCTTCCCGTGATGATGGGTTTCTACGCGTTTGTGGGCGGCGGGATCTTAGATCGTTTCCCGCGGCTCAAAGTCGCCTTTTTGGAAGCGGGTGTCGATTGGGTACCCTACCTGATCGAGCGGATGGATCACTACTTTCACTCCGAGACCGCCAACCGCCGACCGCTCCCCAAGCGCCGAGCGAGCGAGTACGTGCGCGACTGCGAGGTCTACTTCACCTGCGAGGCAGAAGAGAAGCTCGTGCCACAGGTCATCGACTTTGTCGGAGAGGATCGGATCATGATCTCGGCCGACATGCCTCATGGGGAGGCGCGCGAGGGTTCGGTCCAAGAGATCCGGGAGCGGGCCGACCTGGGCGACACCGTCAAGCAGCGGCTCCTCGGTGACAACGCCGCCCAATTCTACGCGATTTAAGGTGAAAGGTCCGCCGCAAACTACAGCTAAATTCCTTCGACAGTCTCATCAACCGGCTTAAGCAAACCGCCAAGCGGACACCATGAAACGCTCGACCTTCACCCCCTCCCCTGACAATCGATATTTTGAAGACTACATCACCGGGGCGGTTCACGAGTTCGGCTCCATCGCTGTCGAGGAGCGGGAAGTTATCGACTTCGGCAAGCGTTTTGTTCCGTTGTCGTACCATACAGACCCGGAACTGGCGAAAAAGAGTATCTACGGTCGCTTGATCGCCAGTGGCTGGCATACGGCCGCTCTCATGATGCGGCTTTACACGGATCACTATCTATCCAAGGTAGCGAACCTTGGCTCCCCGGGCGGCGATGAGCTCAAATGGGATAAGCCCGTCTTTCCGGGCGATGACCTGTCCATTCGCGTAACCGTGCTGGAAACGCGCCGTTCCGAATCCAAGCCCGACCGCGGCATCGTTCGCTCTTTTGTCGAAGTGCTAAATCAGAAGCGCGAAGTCGTGATGAGCGTTAAAATGGTGAATTTTGTAAAGAGTCGAACTGTTCTGGCTGCGGGATGAACTACCCGAACACAGCGGCTTCTAAGAGGTGCGGAATTCGGGTGAACTTTTGAAAACTAAACGTCGGCGATGCCAAGCATCATCAAACTTCGAATCGAGACAAGGAATTCGTGAAGGCAATTATTAGCGTTCTCCTTGGTATCGCCATCCTAGGCGTCGGTCTGCGCGCTACCGTTCGTGACGCAATACCGGTGATTGCGGTCGCTTACTACGCTCTTACGCCAACGGTCATTGCCGTACTCTTTGCGGTCGGGTCAGGGTTGCTGGCGGCAAGTCGTCGATATTCTTCTGCTTGCGCAACTTTCTTTGCCGCGGTGCTGATGGCTGTCGTAGGAGCCTCAAACCAGCTTGGATTTGCGCCCTGCGCCGGTTTTGATCGTTCACAATTGCGCGTTGTCACCTGGAACGTCGGTGGCTTGCGAGGCCGAGCATCAGCGATTCGTGCGAATGTAGCCGAAGTATTGGCCGGATTCGACGCAGACGTTGCCGTACTCAGCGAAGCTCCACGACTTTCAACCACGAATCCGGACTTTTGGCGCTCGCGCTTCCCCGGATATTCAGTTGCGGTACCGGGTAACGGTTTAGGATTGGTCATTCTCTCCAAAGCTTCGCTATTTAACGTTAGCTTGCACGAGCTGGACAGAGGCGCTTACCTCGTCACCGCACAGGGAATTTTCCAGGGGCGTCCGTTGGAGATCTTTCTCGTTGATTTTCCCAGCAGCCCGAGGGCTATGAAGCAACCCTTCATTCAAAGTCCACAATTGCTTAAACCTCCCCCTTCGGGCACAGGACGGGTTCTAATGGGCGATTTCAACACGCCGCGGGACTCAACGTGGTTTTCGGCCTATGACGGCCTTTACACCAATGCGTTCGACCACGCAGGTCAGGGATGGCGCGGAACGTGGCCTTCCTTCGCTCCTGTTCTTGATATCGATCACATCTGGACAGCAGGAAGTTTGCTAGCCGTATGCGCGCGGGTGCCGGCGATTGGATCATCTGACCATCGGCCGGTTGTCGCGGATCTCGCCTGGATCTCCTAATGGAAGAGATACCGGCTGCGGAGCATGCATCGGCTCCGTTCGCCGATTGCGGGAATCGCCGCCTCGACGACTCGCCATTCGTTGCGCGTCGGACTATGCCTCGTCCGCCTCCTCATAGTCGAATTCGTCGCGCGGCGTATAATTCTCAAAGCGCATGAACTCGTTGAGAAAGGTCAGCTCGACCGTATCGATCGGTCCGTTTCGTTGCTTGGCGACGATAATTTCCGCTTTACCCTTCTGTTCGGAATTCTGATTGTAAACCTCGTCCCGATAAATAAACATGATGACGTCGGCATCCTGTTCAATGGCGCCCGATTCCCGCAAGTCGGACATCATGGGCCGCCGGTCACCGCGGTCCTCAACTCGCCGGTTAAGCTGCGAGATAGCGATGACCGGCACAGCCAACTCCTTGGCCAAAGCTTTTAACGAGCGCGAAATTTCGGAGATCTCCTGTTCACGGTTTGAAGCCCCTCCCATGCCACGCATCAACTGCAGATAATCAATGACGATGAGCCCGACTTTCTTGGTCCGGTCGCGTACCAAGCGCCGCGCTTTGGCGCGAAGCTCGAGAACTGAAATAGCCGGAGTATCGTCTATATAGATCAGCGCCTCGTGGAGCCTGCCGGCGGCATTCGCCAATTTCGGGAAATCCCGCTCAGCCAAATAACCGGATCGAACTTTGGAATTGTTGACGCGGGCTTCGGAGCAAAGCATTCGGAGAACCAGCTGCTCCTTGGCCATTTCCAGGGAAAAAACCGCCACCCCCACTCCCACAAAGGCAGCGTTGGCAGCGATATTGAGGCTGAAGGCGGTCTTGCCCATGCTCGGGCGCCCGGCGACTATAATCAAGTCGGAGGGTTGCAGCCCGGCCGTGAGTTTGTCCAAATCTTCGTAACCGGTGGGCACTCCGGTAACCATTTCTTTGCGCTCATAAAGCTTTTCCACGGTCTTGAGCGTGTCCTTGATCATATCCCCGACGGCGACGAAGGACGCTTTGATTTTCTGTTCCGATATGTCGAAGATGACCTTCTCCGCGGTGTCCAAAAACTCTTCGACGTTGCCCTGTTCTTCGTAACCCCGTGTGGCAATCTCGGTCGCGGTCCGGATCAGACTGCGCAAGATCGACTTTTCCCGTACGATACGCGCATAGTAGGCGATGTTGGCCGCCGTCGGCACAAAGTCAGCCAGAGAAGCCAGATAAGCGCTTCCGCCGACGGCATCCAGTTCGCCCCGACTCTTGAGATATTCGCTGAGAGTAATGAGGTCCACGGGCTCGCTACGATCGGTGAGCTCGATCATGGCGCGGAAGACTTTGCGGTGCGATTCACGGTAAAAATCTTCCGGACGAAGCAACTCCAAAACGATATTAACAGCGTCGTTCTCGAGCAGAATTCCTCCCAAAACCGAGGACTCGGCCTCGAGATTTTGGGGTGGGACTTTACGCAGATTGTCTTCTAAACCAGCCATGCTGCTGCAAGGTTGTAGGGGCCAAAAGAAAAACCACGAGCGTCATCGTTTGCTCTTCTGAGAATCGTTTTAGCGTTTCATCAAAAACACTAACGAAAGAAAAAAGCAAGAAAAAGATTGCACTGAGAAAAAATTTTTGCTCGTCGGGCTACTCGACAATGAGAACGAACCAATTGTGGACAAAACGTAACATTTGATGCCATCTAGACAATTAAGAGTTATTGACAATTTATCCACACCCTAGCCCACAGATTCGCCAAGTTCTCACGTGGGGTTGAGAATCTGCGCGGCGTCATCCAGCGCTTTGTGCCCGCCCAAAAGAACCAGCATGTCACCGGACGCGAGCTCGAAGTCGTCCCCGACGTTGTAGTAGGACTTACCGTCACGAATGACCGCGATGACAGACAAACCGCTTTGCGAGCTCAACTTGATTTCTCCCAGGCTCTTACCAACCGCCGGTGACTGTTCGACGACGGAAAAGATATCGCTGGTGGTGCCAATCAGGAATTGGCTCAAGGCATCCAGCTGTTTGCCCTGAAGCCGGATGCCTCGTAATGTCCCGTAGTGTTCTTTGCGGATCAGATCCACCTGCAGCGAGATGACATTGCGCGGGATATGATATTCCTGCAAAACATGGGCGAAAATTTCCACGGACGTTTCGAATTCTTCGGGGATGACCTGGTTGGCCCCGAGCCTGTACAGATGGTCGATTTCTGCCACGTAACGGGTTCGCACGATCACGTACAGGTCGGCCCTTAACCGGCGCGCCTGCGATACCAGGCGCGCGGTGGCGCCCGGATCAGAGATTGCGACAACCAGAACTCGGGCCCCTTCGATCCCCGCCTGCTGCAATATTTCCGGGCGGGTCCCATCGCCGAAAGCGATCGGCTCTCCTCCCGCCTTGGCAGACCGTACAAGATCGGGATCCATTTCCAGAACCCGATACGGGATACTGACTTCTTTGAGAACGCGGGCCAAATTTTGCCCGTTCAATCCATAGCCGACGACAATGACGTGGCCGGTCGCTGCGCTGGCGTCGTTTGCTTTACTGGCCGTTGAACGATTGAATCCGGCGTCCTTAAAGAGGCCTTCGAACCCAAACGCCCAAGCGTGCGCCCATTGAATAAGAAAAGGCGTCGCCACCATGCTTAAGATCGAAGCCGCCAAGAAAATCTGACCGTCGGCCGGGCTAAGAAGTTTATAGTCGATGCCGGCCTTGGCGAGAACGAACGAAAACTCGCCGATCTGAGCCAGACCCAGGGCCAGCACAACCCCTAATCTGATGGAACGATATAACCACCAGAAGACGCTAAAGAGCACCAAGCTTTTGATGCCAATCATCAGGAGCAGTTCCACCAAAGCGATGCGAAAGTCTTGAGACAAAAGACCGAGGTTTAACAACATTCCGACGGAAATAAAGAAAATTCCGCTAAAACAGTCTCTCAGGGGCAAGATGTCAGCGACGATCTGATGACTGAGTTCGGATTCAGAGATGACCAGACCCGCGATCAATGCTCCCAGGGCCAGGGAAAGCCCGGATTCCGATGTCAACCAGGCAGTTCCAAAACAGACCAGAACCACGAAAAGGACAAAGATCTCCCGATTACGCAGCAAGGCCACCTGATGGAGGAGTCGCGGCAATAACTTGCGCGCCGTCCAGACGATCACGACCAAGGTGATTAGGGACTTCGCCAGAACCCAGCCAATTGCAAAGATCGAATCCTGTCCCGAGCCAGCCAAAACCGGAAGCAACAACATCATCGGCACGACGCAGAGATCTTGAAACAAAAGCAGGCCGCTGGCCAAACGACCCTGCAACGAATTGATCTCGCCCCGGTCATGGTAAACCCTGAGGACGATCGCCGTGCTACTCAGTGCAACCAAAAACCCGTAGAAGATACCCACTTCCACCGACACGCCGAGGAAACGGGCCACGGCCAACACAACCAAAGTCGTCAGCACGACCTGAAGAAGTCCGGCCCATACCACTCGGCGCTGCACCGATAAGATGGTCTCCAGGGAGAACTCCAGGCCGATGGTAAAGAGCAGCAGGACCACGCCGATTTCAGCCAAAGTCTCCACTTGGCTGACGCTTTGGATGAGTTGAAAACCATGGGGTCCCATGATGACGCCGGCCAAAAGAAAGCCCACGATGGTCGGCAGGCGTAGTTTCTGAAAGACGAAAACGATCGCAATCGTCGCCGTCAATACAATGATGAGCTCACGCAGAAAAGTTGGGTCAGACATCCCGCAGCAGGAGTGGGCAAGGTTGGTCGATTTTTAGAATAAATTAGTTTTGGTCCAATTGGATTCTAACTTGACAAATGTTGAACAAAGCCACTTCAATAAAATTTATCGCGCCAAGACGCAAAGGCGCAAAGAAAAGTATCTTTTATTCTCCGAACTTGGCGTGCTTTGCGTCTTGGCGCGAGTCATCTCTTTTCCGGTTCTGTAATCCAATATTCAACCGAGAAATTTCAAATATGTTTGGCTAGGCTTTATACTCGGCAGTTACGGTGGTGTGAATACCCCCGCGAACATTGAAATCGCCGACCACCGACATTGCCTTCGGGCGGCAGGCCTGCACAAGGTCGTCCAAGATTCTGTTGATGACCGCTTCGTGAAACGCTCCTTGGTCGCGGTAGGACCACAGGTAAAGCTTGAGCGACTTAAGCTCCACACAGAGTTCCGCCGGCACATAGCGAATCCGGACCGTGGCAAAGTCAGGTTGCCCGGTGCGGGGGCAGAGACAGGTAAATTCGGGGCATTCCATCGCAATCTCAAAGTCCCGCTCGGGACGCGGATTGGGAAACGTCTCCAGCTGTTGGCTCGGCTTGGTGACCATATCGCAATGCATCTTAACGCAGCAATAATATTATTCCAATTCTCCCTGGCTTACCTGGCTTACCTTGACAAGCTGATAGGGCGATGGTAAACGCGCGTTATCGACGCAAAGACTGCTGTTTTAGGAGGGTCGAGCTTTGAGCAAACCGAGAGAACCGAAAGCGGGAGAAAGATTGAGCGCAGAGGAAGCCAAAGCGTACGTGGATTATCTCTACTCGACGCTCTACAAAGCCTGGCATGAGAAGATTCACAACGGTCCTTTCATGACCCGACTTCGCGAAGGTCATTTGCCGCTGCCGGTGATCCGGCAGTTTTTTAAAAACTGGGGGCATTTTTCAATGGAGGTGAACGCGCTCAACGCGGTCTCGTACTACACGCACCTGCCATTCTTCGTTCGTAACTTTGATCTTTTAGGTCCCTTCTGCGCCAAGATTGCCGATGAATTGATCTCACCCCGAGCTCCGGGACACGTGCTCGTGCTGCTGGAAACCGCCGAGGCGATGGGACTCAGCCGCAAAGAGGTTTTGGAAGATCCGTACCTGCCGGCAGCGCGCGCGATCAATGACTTTTGCCATAAAATTTTCATTGACGGCTCCCTCATCGAGCTTTGGGGACTTCACGTGTTCGAAGAGTCGCTGTCCCACTGGTCGGGTGAATGGTATACCGCGCTCACGACCAAGTACGGTTTCACCAAGCCGCAGGCGGTTTATTTCTCCACTCATGAAGAAGCCGATATGGATACGCACTCGTTGGGCGAAGGCGGCGAAGAGGCCATGGGCCATGGCGCTTTCAACCGCACGGTGCTCACCCGCGCCCTCCAAGACGGGGTGGAATTTCGCACCGGGTATTCGATGGAGTACTGCGCGCTGACGATGATCGATCTCCATGCCCAGATGAAACAGGCGGCGCTGGATAATCCTTACCCTTGAGGCATTCTCCCAAGCTTCTGAGTTCCTAGAAACCCACAGATAGCGTCGATCGAGGCGTGCGCTTGGTCACGAGGGTGTTCAAGGTTCAATGCCTGCCCTGAGCTTGTCGAACGGGTTCCAGGCCTGTCCCGACCCCGGCGAGGGATCTAGATCCTTCGCATTCGCTCAGGACAAGCTCTGAACCTTGAACTCTAGTCCCTTCCCACTCGACCCGGTCATCCCAAAATCCGCGGCTCTCCCGCGTAGATATTGCATCGTCCGTCCCGCAAGAAGCCGATCAGAGTCATTTTGAACTTGCGCGCCAGCGCGATCGCCAAGCTCGAAGGCGCCGAGACCGCGGCGACCACAGGAATCCGCGCCACCAACGCTTTCTGCATGATCTCAAAGCTGGCTCGCCCGCTGACGAGTAGAACGTAGCGATCCAGCGGCAGCTGGTTTCGCATGAGAGCGGCGCCGATCACCTTATCGACGGCATTGTGCCGGCCCACATCCTCCCGCAAGTGCAGCAGTGTGCCTGCGGCGTCGAACAACGCCGCGGCGTGCAACCCGCCGGTCTCCTCGAATGTGTCCTGGGCTTCGCGCAAGCGCTCCGGCAACGAGTAAAGGAGTTTCAAAGATACTTTAAGGTCACCCGACACGGGCTGGGTTCTCACGCGAATGGATTCGAGGGTTGTTTTCCCGCAAAGTCCGCAGCTCGAGGTGGCATAGAAGTGGCGTACTAAGCGATCGCGTCTAAAACGCAGGCCGCGACGCAGCTTGATAGAAACAACGTTGGGCAAACTGCGCACCGGCCCGGTGATCTTTTCGATATCGGAGAGCCGCCGTATGATTCCCTCGGTCAGCAAAAAACCCGCCGCCAACTCGCGGTCTTCGCCGGGCGTTCGCATCGTGACAGCCACCGGAGTTCGTCCCAAACGCAACTCCAGCGGCTCTTCCACAGCGATGCGATCCTCCTCCTTGCTCAGGCGCGTCCCGACAGCCTTTGCAAAAACCCCAAGGGTGATCGGTGAATCGGTCATCCAAATTCGCAGGAGCGGAAGAAAATCCTGCGCCGCAATCAGCGCAACTGCCCGCCGGGTAAATGAACGAAGGCGCTCATCTCGTGCGGCAAAGCTGCCGCGGGCGCTTTGCAGACATAATTTGGTTTGATCTGATCGACTCGAGTCACGCCGAGCAGCGCCATATCGATGGTGATCTCTTCCTCAAGCAGTTCCAGGACACGCACCAACCCCGCCTGCCCTCCCGCGCCCAAGCCCCATCCTTGGAGTTTACCGATGGTAACCGCCTTGCACCCGAGGGCCAGAGCCTTCAAGACATCGGTGCCGCGGGTAACGCCGCCATCTAGGATGATGTCGACCTTGCCACCCGCCGCTTCGGCAATTTCCGGCAGGGTGTCGATGGTGCCTCTGCCGTGATCCAACTGCCTGCCGCCGTGATTCGAGACGTAGATCACATCGACTCCGTGCTCTACGGCCAATTTGGCATCTTCAGCCGTCGCTACCCCCTTCAAAAT
>Ga0105092_10002120_pt1 | contig 10623 bp, 10 predicted proteins | sample PPLLak2March2015_FD_87021 | JGI IMG/M metagenome (GOLD analysis project Ga0105092, IMG submission 87021) | Freshwater sediment microbial communities from Prairie Pothole Lake near Jamestown, North Dakota, USA - PPLs Lake P7 Core (1) Depth... | ecosystem: Environmental > Aquatic > Freshwater >...
ACCACCTTCCACAATTGGGAGCAATAATTCATCTTTAAAGATGTCCAAAACCGGCACCCTTGGCGGGCGCGGCGCCGCGACCACGAGAATGCGATCCCGCGCCAGTCGCTTGAATGTGTAGAGCCAGGTAGCACCATTCGCGTCCCTGGCTCTTTGTGGATTTTTCCCCAGCAAGTTCCGCTGCGGAAAAGGCAGTTCAGGAGCATCGGGATCGGTGTCGAACACCAGATCACGATCGGAGTCAAAGATCAGGACCCGCACAGCATGCATTTGTGCGGCCTCCTCAAGCAATTGCGGGTTATCAACAAATCTCCGGGGCGCTGCCGTGACGAGACTTTGTACAGTTTTCAACCGCCCCTGCACCTGGCGGGAAAGAACAGGATTGCGGATAAGGAACACCAAAACCACGGTCAGCACGATGCTCAAGGCAATCGTGATGACAAAAGCATAGCTTAACCAAAGGCGGGAGCGGAGGGATGTGAACATGTAATGAAGTATGGGTGGCGCGGGTTGGTAACCCGCCACTAAATAAAATTGTCCGGCTAAAAGCCGAACCTACAGGGATTTTCGATAAACATTCAACTCGTAGCGCAGCGTGGTCAGCTGATCATATAGTTCATCGATCTCACCCTGCACCAGCATGGACCAGGGAGCGTAAAAATACACGTTCGTTAAGTGCTCAGTTACTTCGCGAAGTTCTTTTCCTTTTTGTGTCAGCCGAAACGTGTCAGGGTGATCGGCCGGTTGAGCCCAGCCCAGTTCAATGGCAGCCTGGAGGGCAACTTCATACTCCTCAACTTCATAACCGCGGAAGGGCATGTTCTCTGCCATTTGCTCGGCTGTGACCGCGCTCCCCTTCCAGAGCGAGCCCAGGACCAGCCAGACGATCCCCGCATCGTTGAAATGCGGACGCGCCGCCGAAAGATGCGAATCATCGCGGTAGGCGTACATGTCCATCAAATATTCCCGGATCCGCACGATCCAGGGGCTGTGTTTCTCAGCCACGCGAAAGCGTTTGAAGATCGCCCATTTCTCAGGCGGCGTACGTGTTATTTTGCATTCAGCAATGATCTGCATTAATAGGGTCGCCAGCCGTTCCAGATCGCTTTCGGGCATGGAGCCAAAACCTGCCAGTTGCTCATCCCCCGCCTGGATGATCCGACGAACACCCTCACGGGCCGCTTCCGTGACTTGGAATTGACCGTCTTCCAACGGCTCGATCCAGCCTTTTAGAGTGAGACGCGCAAAATTTCTTTCGAATTGTTCCGGGTTGGAGAATGGGTCTCGCTTCTGAAAGTATTCCGTTGAAAAGGTATCGAGGCCGAACTCGCTATAAAGATAGAGTTCGAGCGGGACCTCGTCCCGGGCCGCTGCCTCTTCGATGTGTTCCTCGGTGATACCCCAGAATTCCTGAATAATGGAGTATATCAGAGGCCAGAATTTGAGCAGAGGTTCGATGTCCATGTTCACCAGTGATGAGCCATAACTCAGGATGGAACAAGCAATTTGTATCCAACGCCTGTCACAGTTTCGATCTTCACAGAACTCTCTTCGAGCTTCCTGCGCAGATGCGCCACATGGACGTCTACGGTGCGGGTCTGGCCGTAGAAGTCAAAGCCCCAGGCTTTTTGGAGGATCTGCTCGCGACTGAGGACGAGTCCGCGGTGTTCGATCAAGGCGAGGAGAAGATCAAATTCCTGGGCGCGCAGGCTGAGGGCGTGGGAAGAAAGGCGGACCTCGCGCCTGGCAGGGTCAATCGTCAAATCACCGAGATGGATGGGAGCCATATCAGCCATTTTCGCAGAACGTTCGCCACGCCGCAAAATCGCTTTGACACGCGCCACCAGCTCACGCGGGTTGAACGGCTTGGTCAGGTAATCATCCGCACCCAGCTCCAGACCGAGGATCTTATCGATGTCCTCGTCACGAGCGGTGAGCATAAGAATAGCAGTCGGATCCTGGGAAGCGCGCAAACGACGGCAGACTTCGAATCCATCCAATTTCGGCAGCATGACATCCAACACAACCAGGGCGGGATGCTGCCGCGCGACCTTATCCAGCGCAGCTTCCCCGTTGCTCGCAGACTCGATTCGGAAACCTTCGCGCTCGAGGTACATCCGCGCCAGCTGCACGATGGAGGGTTCGTCGTCTACGAGGAGGATGAGTTCGTTGGACATCCTAGCGATTAGCTTTTAGCGATTAGCGGTTAGCGGTTAGCTTTAGTCGCCGCGGGTGGGGTTGAGCAGTGCGACGCATTCGATTTCGACCAACGCGCCTTTGGGCAAGGCCGCCACCTCGACCGTACTGCGCGCCGGAGGGTTCTCCGGGAAGAACTCGGCATAGATCGCATTCATTTTGGCGAAATCGCCCATATGCTGCAAAAACACGGTGGTCTTGATGACGAAGTTCAAACCCGAGTCGGCTGTTTCCAGCACGTGCCTGAGATTGGTCAGCACCTGGCGCGTCTGCGCTTCGATCCCGCCCTCGACGAGCTCCATGGTAGCCGGGTCAAGCCCGACCTGCCCGGCGGTGAACACCAGATCTTCCGCGAGAATTGCCTGGGAGTACGGTCCAATGGCTTTAGGCGCTTTTTCGGTGGAAACGATTTTCTTGCCTTCAGTCGTGTACATTCGGTCCTCACATGTTTTCAAAGATGAACGGTGAGGCGATTGTACTTCTGATTGCAGGATTACGGGGAGTCTTCAGTCGGGTTGACAATTCTCGCCACAGAGCACACAGAGTTTCTTGAGAAGAATCTCAAAACTCTCTGTGGTCTCTGTGGCAAAATGAGGGGTGATTCGATTGGAGTTATTCGCTTGTGGGTGCAGGAGTAGTTTTTGGCCGCGGATTGGCTTCGCGGAACGCGCGGATCGCTTCGCGCAATGCCTTGCCTGTACCGCCCATGGCATCCCTGATCTCCTTGAATTTCCCGCGCATGGCTTTGACGGTTTCCTGGGCTTTCGCGGCGTCGGTCACCCTGCCGCTTGCATCAAATCCCTGGTGTGAGCTGACAATGCCCTGGGCGCTCTCATAGATCGGGCGCGCCTTTTGCACTGCCGCCTCGAACGCATCCAGTGCAGCCTGCACCGCCGAAACATCCTTGCCGTTTTCCTTGGCGCGGTCGATCAACTTCCGGGCCCTCTCCATGAACTCATCTTCACGTTCGAGGCGCTGTCCCATGCGCTCATAGCGCTCGAGCTGGCGCGCCCAGACCCGCTCCAGTCTCTCGTTCGGGGTCTGCGTCTGCCCCTCTCCCGCCGCGGATACGCTGACGAACGGCAGGCTCGCCAGTCCCAGCGCCGCGACCAGCGCAAGCAAAATGGTCTTCCTGAATAGCATTTTCATCGTAAACCTCCTTTATAGGTTACGATGATTGTAGATTGTGGGGGTTATGCGGGTATGACAGGGTTGTAAAATCTCTGTAAAATCCCGGCAAGGTGAGGAGGGTTGTCCGGTGCCGTCATGTCATCCCATTTACTCGCTTGATGGCTGATAATGGAAAACAACGTTCCCATACGACCACATAGTCTCGACATTGCCCGCCAGGATCGTCACGGGTTCTTTGCCAATTTCTCCCATGACATAGGCCGGAGCCTCATGAGGCGCAGACTTAAAGTAGATATACCGGTCGGCATCCAGCCAGCAGCGAAATCCACTGTCCTCAATTAAAATCGGAAGATCATTCACAGAAGCTATGTATAGGTCTGGACCACCGGGCTTTGACACCTCGTAGACAAAATGTACGCTGTTCGGGCTCCATGGACCGGTCAGACCATCGATCTTTTGTGTATGGCCATCCCGCAGGCTTCCCAGGAAAGAGCCCTCCTCGCTATTGCTATAAGTGATCCAGTTTCCATCCGGAGAGACCCAGGTTGACTCGTGTCCCATGATGGGTGGATCCAGGCGGATCGGCACCCCTGCGCCGGTCGCGAGCGAATAACGCCAGACCTCATACAGAGGCGGTGGGGATGAATCGTAAACAACATTAACCGGAAGTGCCAAAATCAGCCCATTCGAATCGGAGAGCCAGTAAACCAGTGGATCAAGAGGATACGGCTCACTGAGAGTATATGTCGCCAGCTTATGGCGGATCATTTTGCCGTCTATACCGACAATATCGATGTAGCCCGGTCGATCCATTGCCAGCATATTCCCATCGGGAGAGACATAATCAGCGCCACCCGAGACCATTCCATATGTGATACCACCCTTTCCGCGCGGAAAGAGTAGCCTGACCTGATAGGTATCGGTATCGATAATGAACAGATCGTCCTCCTGAACTGTTGTCAATTCATCCAGGTGGGAGCACGTGTAGAAGAGCAAAAACTGCGTATGAGGCACAAGGATTGGGTCACAGGGCGTCGCTGTCTCATCGTAATCCGCGCCGAACGTGCGGAGCACATCATTCGTGACCAGTGCCTGTTCCTGGCTGCCATCTATGTTGATTGAATAAAGGCTATGATCACGGAATCCGCGGAAGAAGAAGATCTTTTCTCCATTTTCCGAGAAAAAGAGGATACGATTATCTTCTCCAGAGAATGTCAACTGCACGGGCAGTTTACTCCCCTCCCGAAAATACACATTCCTGTCGGTAATGTATGCCATGCTTAACCCATCCGGTGCGGAGGAGGCAGGTATGGACGCAGTTGGCGTTGGGGCGATTGTAGCTGGAGGAATTGCAGGCGTTGAGATCAGTGCTGTTGGACTAAGAGCTGCCAGGCTTGGCATTGCAGTTAATGTCACCGCGACTGCTGGCACAGGAGTAGCTGTTCCACAGGCAGCCAACAGAGCCGCCAGGATGATTGTGTACAATGCTTTTAGTGTTGGTTTCATCCCGACCCTCCGCGAAAAACTGAACTGCAGGTGATGGTTCTTATCCCGGGAACTCTAATTCACCAGTATTAATCTCATCTGGATTTGGAACAACGTAATTCCTATTCTGAACATGCCTCAGGAATTCCTCGAGCAATACGACATGATAGTTTTCCAGATAATAACTCAAACTCTCTGGCCACGCCCAGACACCGTCCGTTAATATCGCGAGTGTCCCAACGATGTTCTCTGGAGCCAAAATGTCGTTTTCAATTCCCGGAGATACTATGAAGACTGTGGCCGATTTCAAGTACTGCAATACTTTGGTTTCATCAGGAAGGGCAGTCGGCAGCGTCTCATAAATACTTGGACTATCCGGAGATCCATAAGGCAATTCCCGAAAGAAACCCACCGGTTTAAGGATCATTCTTCTTTTACACCTTCCTCAGCACCAGCATCGTCAGGTCGTCGGCGGGAGGCATATCCTGCACGAAGTTCAGCAGGGATTTCTCCACCGCGTCCAGCAGGTCAGGGGCTGTCGAACAAGGCGTGGACAGGATCGCTTGGAGGAGACGTTCTTCTCCGTAGAATTCATTTTCGGCATTAAACGATTCAGTCAGGCCATCGGTGTAGAGCAGCAGGTTGTCGCAACTCTCGAGTTTTATGGTGCGCTGTTCGACAGGTTCACCGGTCACTACGCCCAAAGCAATCGCAGTGCGGGTGAGTCTTTCGATGCTGCCATCCAGTTTCACCCACAGCGGCGGATTATGCCCCGCGTTGACGTAAGTCAGCTCGTTGGCCTGCATGTCGAGCACGGCGTAGACGGCTGTGACGAACATTCCCTGGCGCGTATCGGGGACCAGGAGATCGTTGACGCGCTTCATCGCCTCGGCGGGCGATTCCGCGTCGAGTACGGCCGCCCGGACGAGGGTCCGCGTGAGCGCCATGAAGAGCGCGGCGGGAACACCTTTATCGGCGACATCCGCGATGAAGAGTCCGAGGCGCCCGTCTGGCAGGTCGAAGACATCGTAAAAATCGCCGCCCACCTGCCGGGCCGTCTTCCAGCGCGCCGCAAGCTCCCAGTCCGGAAATTGCGGCAGGGATTCGGGGATGAACGTCTGCTGGATCTGGCGAGCCAGCTGCACTTCCGTTTCGAGGCGTTCGCGCACGACCATCTCCTTTTGCAGGAGGTCGTTTTGAATGGCGAGCGCGGCCTGCTGCGCAATGCCGGTGATGATCTCGAGCCGGCGCGCCCGGAACCGTAACCCGCCCGGAGCCTCTTCGATCAGCATCACGCCGTATAGGTCGTCTTTCACCGCGATGGGAACCGCGAACAGGAACACGCCCGGGTTGCCAAGATTGACATCCTGATTTGGATTCAATGAGATCCAGGCCTGCAGGCCTCTTTGCTGATCGAGCTGGCAGGCACACAACCCGGTTTCGTCGCGACAGGAATCCAGAAATGCAAATTCACCGGGTGCATAGGAACGGTTCCAGAAAAGCTTTTCCTCCTCGTCACTCATGCCATATTGCTGTGAAGGATGAAAGACATGTTTTTCCGAATCCCATTGGTATAAGGCAACACGCTCCACACCGACCAGGATGGGCAGGATACGAATGATCGTGCTCAGGATTTCGTCGAGATCGTTCAGGCTCAAGACCGCCTGTGCCACCTGCAATAACGCGGCAGAGGCGTACGCCTGTTCCTGTGCGGAATCGTAGAGGCGCGTGTTCTCGATCGCGACCGCAGCGTAATTTGCAAAGGTGGTGGTCATTGCCCGGGCTTCATGACCGTACCGGCCGGGTGTGCTGTGAGAAAGGGTGATCACTCCGTAGGGCTGGTTGCCCACTCGTAAAGGCGCGGCCAAACCCGAATAATCCTGCTCATAACCGGCCACCAGACCTGTGACCCAGATCGGGTCGGATGGCTTTCTGATAACAGGCTGATCGGAGTAGAGGACATTCATCAACCTTTCGTACGCCTCCGGTGAATCATAAAGCACCTGCTCGAGGACATCTTCGTCGCAGTTGTGGCAGGCGGCAAGATATAACTCGTCATCCTCCAGTAACCAGATCGCCGAAATATCTACCGGGAGGTTGCGATCCAATTCCGAGAGGATGGCTTCCAGCACATCGTCCACACTTGCATCCGCGGAAACCAGACCCGCCACTTCACGCAGACCGTCTGCGATCTGCCGGCGCCATTGTTCGGTGCGATACAAATCCGCGTTGTGGATGGCGGTCGCGATATTGTCGGCCACCGCTTCGAAGATCAGGCGGTCGTCTTCCGTGAACGCATTGCGTTTGTCAGACTGAATATCGAGCACGCCAATCACTTCCTCGCGATAAAGCAGTGGAATGCAGAGCTCCGCGTTCGTATCCTCAGGCGGAAGGGGTGCAGGTCGATAGCGTTCATCTTTTTTTACATCGTTGGCGAGGATACCCTGCCCGGCGCGCGCCACCCAGGGAATGATGCCATCGGGATCATCCAGAGGCAACGTGTACCCAAGCAAATCCCGGCTACGTGTCCCACTCCCCGCTTCATATTGGATCAGGCGCCGATTGCGATGCACGCTGAACAGGTGGACGTAGAGGTAACCAAAACGTTCATGGATCAGCGCAGCAACATTGTTCATCAACGTTTTGAGCTCCAACGAGGAACTGACGCTCCGGCTCACTTCAGCGACCAGCGCCAGCTGGTCGGCGCGGCGGCGCAAATCATTGTACAGACGCGCGCCTTCCACTGCGCGCGCGATCGTATCTGCCAGGGCGCCGAGGATCAGCAAATCATTGTGATGGAAGGCATTTGGCTGGTCACTTTGTACATCCAGCACGCCCAGCACATGTTCTCCCATTTTCAGCGGGAGGACAACCTCCGAACAGGTCTCCGGCAGGCTGTCGATGAATCGGAAACGAGGGTCCTGTTTGGCATCGTCGACGATGATCCGTTCTCCCTCCGCCGCGGCCTGGCCGATCAACCCCTGGCCGATCTCCACCTGCAGGGCAACCACCGCCTTGCGCCTGCTCTTACGTGACTTCCGCATGGCGCTGGAACGGAAACGCAGCGAGGTGGATCCCTGCGGAAGCGTGAACATGGCGACATAGTAGTAATGAAACGTTTGCTGGATAAGTTCAGTGACGCGATCGGCAAGCTCATCGAGGTCCAACACGTTGGCGATCTGCGCGCTGACCTCCCGTACCAGGTGCAATTGATTGTGGCGGAAACGTTCCACCGCGACACGATGCCAGGCAACCAAACTCACGGCCACTGCGCCGGCGAGTCGTTCAAGTAAATCCAGCTCGCGTTGTTTGAATTCAGGACCTTCTTTGCGGGTGACCTGAATCGCTCCCAGCGCCACCCCCTGCTCGATCAGCGGAACCGCAGCCCAGGCGGCGCGTTGAGCGTGCCGGCGGGCGACGCGCGAAGTGCTTCTTTCGGCACTCTTCGCAGGCTGTTGCTTTGTCTGCAGCTGTCCGGCTTTCAGGGCGCGCTGCATGCCCGGTAACTCGGGCTCTGCCGGAAATATATTCTGTTCTTCAAGGTTGGGGAGGCGGAAAGCTTTTTCATCGAGCCAGACCTCTACATCTCCTGTGACCATTCGTGAGGTCATGGCAACGATATAGTCGCGCTGTTCAGCAAGCGAGGTGGCATTGACGATCTGTTCCCCCAGGCTGGCAATGTCACGCCAATCCGATGAAATAGGAGAACGTGAAGCTGCAGCCATGCCGATTACCTCTTACGTTTGATCATTGTCAGTACGTTACTCTTATTGCGTCCCGGCTCATAATGGATTTCATCCATCAATTTACGCATCAGAAAAAGGCCCAGTCCTCCGATTTTGCGGTCAGAGAGGTCAGCCTTCAGATTGGGGGCGGGAACTTCGGAGGGGTCGAATGATTCGCCGTAATCGGTCATAATAATCGTAATGACATCGCCCTGCATGTCACAGGATAGGTCCAAAACCTTACCGGGCTTGTTTTGATAGGCGTGCTCGATGACATTCGAGGCGGCTTCATCCGTGGCAAGCTGGATGTTATAGACATCCTTATCACTAAAGCCGCCGTTGCGCGCGATGTCTCCTACGAATTCCCGGATCTCATCCAGGTTTTCAAACTTGGCGGCGAATTGAACTGTCTTCATGCGAAAAAATTAAAAGCCGCCTCCATGTACGATCACTGAAGGCAGCTCCCTTCCATAAAAATATGTAGATGACTCCACCCGACCGACAAAAGCCTAAAAATGTCCGACAGCCTGGAGAGGGTCATCAAAGGTCTTGAAAAGTTCTGTGAAACCGGCCAGGTCCAGTGCCTCACGGATGCGTTCAGGGACGGGGGCGAGGACCACCTCGCCGCGATTATAACGCCTGCAGTTGCGCTGCGCAGCCAGGAGCGCCCGAAAACCGGCGCTGGACATGTATTCCAATCCACTCATGTTGATAACGATCTTATACTTGCCGCCATCATTCGCGGCTTCGAGCGCCTGCGCCAACTGTGGAGCCGTGGCACTATCCACACGCCCCTTGACCGCGATCATGTCACAATGCTTGAACTCTTGAACTGTAATGTCCATAGAACTCCTCCAAGTTGAAATACCATCTGGTTAAAGAAATTATATCATGAGAAATTTACCGGCTGATTTTGGCGGATGGTGCCGGAGTGGCTAAGAGAATAGGTCAGGTATCTTCGCACCAGGGAGAACACAGAGAAAGACCCTATTAATCGCTGTGTTCTCTGTGGCGAAGCTGTCTGGCAAGCCCACACAATTCTACACTCGCGCTAATGGATGGCGCATCAGCCAGTCTTGTGCAAAGCTTTCCCAAGCTTTCAATCTGCTGTCAAAGCGCTCCAAAACCAAAAACCCTGCTAAAATCAAATCATATCGCAGCCTTGCAAGGAGAAAACATGATTGGCGAACCGGTCCTCGTTATGCTGATCGAAGATAATATAGACCATGCCGAGCTGGTCATGCGCACCCTGGAAGAACATCGTATTGCCAATACAGTACGTCATTTCCTGGATGGGCAATCGGCTCTGGACTATCTTTTTCGTCGCGGGGAATTCTCCACGATCACAGACCATCAACTCCCCCACATTATTCTGCTGGATCTGCGTCTCCCTCGTGTGGATGGCATCGATGTCCTGAGAACCATCAAGGAAGACTCCGATCTCAAGAGTATCCCGGTTGTGGTGCTGACGACTTCAGAAGCAGAAAAGGATGTCGCCAAAGCCTACTACAATCATGCCAACAGTTACCTGGTGAAGCCCGTAGGGTTCGAAGATTTCAAGAAGCTCATGGACGACCTGGGATTCTACTGGCTGGGCTGGAACGTCAACCCGCGCATCAGAGAGTAGAACAAGTTTTTCTCAAATCCATTGGAAAGCGGACAGCGTGGCGACAGGTCTTCGACCTGTCGCCACGCTGTCTTTTCAGCTATTCCCCGGCTGCACTGACCAGCACCGCGCGTATCGCCACGCGCTTTCGATATGTGTCTGTCTTTTCATCATATTCCTTGCAGGTGATCAGCGTCAGCCAGGACTTCGTTTCATGCTTCAGGACGGAAGTATCGTCAGGCTCGACCACTACATTCTCGCGGACTTCAAATATATACTTCTGCTGTATGCATAACTTATTCATAGCACTGCGAGAGAGATATCAACTGCACTGATTGACATCGCTTCTCAGTTCGATTATCCTTATCCGCGTCCGGGCAGGCCCGGCGCGGCAGAGCCTTTCAAATCCCGCCAGGGTCGAGAGACAGCAACGGTACGGAAGTGTCTCTGGGTGCCGCCGGTCACCTGCTCGGGCATTCT
>Ga0105092_10002121_pt1 | contig 10622 bp, 9 predicted proteins | sample PPLLak2March2015_FD_87021 | JGI IMG/M metagenome (GOLD analysis project Ga0105092, IMG submission 87021) | Freshwater sediment microbial communities from Prairie Pothole Lake near Jamestown, North Dakota, USA - PPLs Lake P7 Core (1) Depth... | ecosystem: Environmental > Aquatic > Freshwater >...
CAACCCGCAACCCGCAACCCGCAACCCGCAACCCGCAACCCGCAACCCGCAACCCGCAACCCGCAACCCGCAACCCGCTACATAAACACAAACTTCACTGCCGTCTCGATTTCTGCGCAGAGGCTTTCCTTTACGGGGCATGTTCGCGCCGCCCGCTCAAATGCTGCTTTCATCCCGCTGGTTAACTGGATCGGCATCTGCACCAGGGCGGACAAGCGGCCGATCCGGCGACGCGGCCCATCTGTCATTTCTTTTGTAACCTCGATCCTGATCCCCTTCACCTCGAGTAACTCTGACTCGGCCGCTTCCGCGAGTCGAATGGCCAGGCTGATGCCGAAGGCTGCCGCCAGGAGATCGGTTGGCGAAAAGGTTTCCACGCCAGGCGTCCCGACCGGTCGGACCTCCGTCTTCAGCCGCTGTCCGCTTGCCGCGTGAAACGCTTCGCAACAGGACCGGTCCTGGTAGGTAATCTCAATTGTCCCCATGCCTGAGTTCCCCTTCTTCGTAGATGATACCGGGTTGTTCGGATTCATTGGCACCCGGTTTGGCAAGCCCATTCGATAAGAAAGCGAGACGAGCCAGCACTTTTCCCCGCAGGATCTTTTCTTGGACTGGGCGCGGCTGAAAGTGGGCGCGGATGGGAACGAACTGGCTGCTCAAGACGCCCTTCCGCCCGATCGAGATCGATGCCGCCATGCCGTAATCGGTCCAGTAAGGCTGCCCTCCCTGGTAGAAAGTGAAGTTCCCAAGTGAATAGATGATCAGCGCACCCTTGTACGTTTCGACCCCCTGGATGACGTGGGGATGATGCCCCAGAACCAGGTCGACGCCGTTGTCGACTGCCCAATGCAGAAATCGCCTGGTTCTCGCCGTGGGCCAGTCGACGTACTCGTTCCCGCCGTGGTAAGAAAGGATGGTCAAGTCGGCCGTTTGTTCGGCGATCTGCAAGGCGGGCAGGAGGCACTCGCGGTCTGCGACGTTGAGGTGCCGTTCCAACGCGGTTCCGGCGACCGGCGCGTTGCTGACGTCGGTGACGGCCAGGAAAGCGATTGTCCGGCCTTTCACCTTGAGGTAGGTCGGCTGATAGAGATCCGAGGCGAACAGGGCCGTCCCATTGAAGGGAACACCCGCTGCCTGGAGATGCATCACCGTCTCATTCAGCGCCCTAATGCCGTAGTCGGAGCTGTGATTGTTCGCGGTCGAAACGATGTCCCAGCCGCTCCTCCTCAGTGCGATCGCGGCCACGGGAGGGGAGGTGAAAATCAGCCGGTTGTCCGGCTTGACGGTTTCTCCGCCTTGTTCGGAAATATTTGATTCGAGGTTACAGAAGGCGAGGTCGAACGACTCGATCCAGCTGCGAAGATGCCCGAACGGATAGTGCGCTCCTTCGGTGAGAAGCGATTGACCGCACTGCCTGCCGAGGTTGATATCCCCGACAGCGAGAAGAGTAATGGCTGGTGGTTCGTCTATTGGTACCGGCGGCTTACTCTTCGGGCCGGTGCCCCCGGGCTCAGGCCGGGAGCACGAAACCACACCAAGGATCGCGCACAGCGCAATGCGTTCTGCGAGGAACGTCCTTCGCAATTTACCACCCGCTGACTGCTTCCGACTCCAGGGCGTGAAGCAGGACCAGGTAGACCCCCGCGCCTTCCCACTCCGATTCCATGACGCGCATCTCGACCTCCGTTGCTCCGGTGGGGTTCTTGACCATCACTCGCCCAACGCGGCCAACCGTCAAAGGAAGTGAGAACGGCTCTCCTGTTATTTCGTCGACCTTACGGCCGCACATGTTCTCGAAAGCCAGATTTGCGAACCGAATCTTGTGGGTATTATCGACAACGACAATCCCCTCGTGGGTTGCGTTCACGATGTCCTGGAAGCATTTGCGGCTTATCCACAGCGCCGTTTCAAGCCGTCTTCGCCCGTCCATCTCTTCACGCAACAGCTCGTTCGCTTTTCTCAATTCAGTCGTGCGCTCCTCGACCTGTTTCTCCAACTCCTCATGCCGCTGGCGCATCGACTCTTCGAAAGCCCGGCGTTCATTTATGAGGTTCTGGACGTAAATACTGAAAAGGATAAGGACGCAAACAGCCAGAAGTCGGACCGACAGGTCCGGTACGTCGGGGTAGAGGAGCTGTGTGAGGAGTCTTCCTTTCTTGAAGATGAACACGTCTCGCGCAGCTTCCAGTATCCAGTATGCCGCGGCGAACAGGAAGCCGCTCAGGATCACGGGGAAACGGGGAGTCTGCTTGCCAGTCTTGTCTCCGATGTTGGCTCGCACTGACTGCGCATAAAAGCCGTAGAAGATGATCATGCAGATGATCAGGAGCCGCATCCAGACAGACGTGAGGTCGGGATAAAATAAGCGTTCAGTCAGGGTCCCTTTGCCAAAAGCCAGGACATCTCTCACTGATTCAAGGACCCAGTAAAAAGCACCGAAGCCGACGCCAACCCAGATAAGGTTGACCTTATCCATCGTCTTGTTTCTTGTCGTTTCTTCCATGCGTTTGCCTCGCCATTAGTTAGTTCCGAGCATCCGGTAAAACGTGTTGAAAATCAACAACTTTTTAGGCATAGCCGGGGTCCGTGTCTTAAAAAAGCCTCTTTTAACGCGCCGACTAATCTTGTAAGTTAGCTTCGGACTGTGAGGAACACTATGAAGAAGATTGATAGGCGTAGTTTTTTGGGGCAGTCTGCGGCTGCAACCTCGTCTTTCATGATCGTTTCACGGCATGTTCTGGGCGGCAAAGGGTATACGGCTCCCAGCGACAAATTGAATATCGCCGGTATCGGGATCGGCGGCATGGGGAGTGCCGATCTGCGGGATCTGGAGACGGAGAACATCGTCGCGTTGTGCGATGTGGACTGGAACTACGCGGGAAAGGTCTTTGAGCGCTATCCCAAGGCCCAGAAGTACCGCAATTTCCGAGAGATGCTGGAGAAGCAGAAAGACATAGAAGCAGTCCTGGTTGCTACGCCGGATCACCTTCACGCCACGGTAGCCATGGCGGCCATCAAAGCCGGAAAGCACGTCTATGTTGAAAAGCCTCTGACGCACACCATCAAGGAGGCAAGAATGCTCCGAGATGCGGCGCGGGAGGCCAAAGTCGCGACCCAGATGGGTTGCCAGGGCCACGCGACCGAATCGATCCGCGTCCTATGCGAGTGGATTTGGGATGGAGCGATAGGCCCGGTCCGGGAAGTTCACGCCTGGACCCCGCATCCGGTCTGGCCCCAGGGATTGGACCGGCCGAAGGAAACGCCGCCCGTCCCCGAAGGCCTCGACTGGGACCTGTGGATCGGACCGGCACCGCACCGGCCGTACCACCCGGTTTACCATCCCGGCCAGTGGCGGGGTTGGTGGGACTTTGGCACCGGCGGCCTCGGTGACATGGGCTGCCATATCCTCGACCACACCTTCTGGTCGATGAAGCTTAATCATCCCACGAGCATCGAAGCCAGTTGTTCCATCTTCGTGCCCAAAGGCCTCAACTGGGACAAGAAGATGAACACGGAGAGCTATCCGCAGGCGGAAATCGTCCGGTACAACTTCGCAGCTCGCGGCGATATGCCGCCCATGAAGTTGGTTTGGTACGACGGGGGCCTGATGCCGGAGCGTCCCGAAGAGCTAGAGCCCGGCTTTAAGATGGGCGACACGTACGGCGGAGCCCTCTACATTGGCGACAAAGGCAAGATACTCACCGGTTCTCATGGCGCCAACGGGCTGCGGATCATCCCTCAAGCCAAGATGGAGGCCTACAAGCGCCCGCCGAAGTCGCTGCCGCGTTCAATCGGCCACCGCCAGGAATGGATCGCTGCCTCCAAGGGAGGCCCAGCCGCCAACGCGAACTTTGACTACTCAGCCGCCCTGACCGAACTGGTCCTGCTCGGCAACATTGCGCTTCGACTCTGGGATCAGAAACTCGAGTGGAATGGCGATCAGTTCACGAACGTCCCGGAGGCCAACCAACACCTCCATCGCGAATATCGGAAGGGATGGACGTTGTAGGCTGACCGAACAGATAAGCCCGCGGATAACGCGGATATCGCGCGGATAGCGCGGATTGATCCGCGTTATCCGCGCGATATCCGCGTTATCCGCGGGTTCCCGACTGCTCATCCACCTTCCGCGTGACGATATATTCCACGAGCCGCGGACTGATCAGGCTCAACCACGGAAGGGCCTTCAACTTAGGCGGAATCACCAACTCGCGCTGCCGTTTGCCCATCGCCTTGATAATCGCCTGGGCGCAAGCTTCAACCGTCACCGACTCACTGCTGTGACGGCTGCGCGTGTTTCCGAGCGGCGCCCCGTCCTTTCCGTAAGCATGCTCGCGCAGCCTGGTCCCGGTGAGCCAATGAGGCAGGACGAGCAGGATATCCACGCCGGTCCCCTTCAGTTCGGTTCTCAGCGCGTTAAAGAAGCCCTGGACGGCGTGTTTGCTGGCCACATAGCCGGTATGGTACGGGACGCCGATTTTCCCCTGGATCGAGGAGATAGCTACGATCATTCCACGGCTCTTTTTGATAAATGGAAGTGCGTAGAAAGTGCTGTAGACCACCCCGAGGTAGTTGACCTGCATGAGCTTGGGGAAGACCGACAAATCGTTGATGTCTTCGAACTTCGCCCACATGCTGATGCCGGCGTTCGCGATCAATGCATCTATCGCCCCGAACCGGTCGGCAGCCGTCTCAATGAAGCGTTTGCAGTCCTCCGGTTTCGTTACGTCCCCGACGACCGGCAGAGCCGTTCTTCCCAGTTCCTGGCAACCCCGGCACGTCTCCGTCAACTGCTCGGCGTTCAGGTCAAAAAGAGCCAAGTCGTTTCCCTTCTTGGCCAGATCCATCGCCAGGGCTCGTCCCAGCCCCGAAGCTCCGCCTGTTATCAGTACCTTCATATTATTCAAGCCCGCAAAGTTTACCATTTCCCGGTGGTATGATAACGACTCAACCTTTTTTGGAGCGGAGTGAATATGCCGAACAAGTTAAATCAAAACAGACTGTCCCGCCGTGACTTTGTAAAGGCCGGGGCGGCAGCGGTGCCGGCTTTCACCATTGTCCCGAGCTACGTGCTGGGTGGCCGGGGCCAGGTGACGCCAAGCGAGAAGGTCAATCTGGCCGCCATAGGAACCGGCGGGCAGGGTTGTGTTGATCTGCGCGGTTTCCTGCAAATCCCGAAGGTCCAGGTCGTATCCGTTTGCGATGTTCGCAAGGATGCCGATTATTCGCAGTTTTACTTCCGTGGCCGGGCCGGCTCGGAAGTTGCCAAGGCCCTGGTCGAGAAGGCTTACGCCCAACAGACTGCGTCCGGAACCTACAAGGGCTGCAACAGCTACGTCGACTTCAACGAGATGCTCGAGAAGGAGAAGGGGATTGACGCGGTCGTGGTGGCAACCACCGACAACCTTCACGCCTTTGCCTCTCTAGCTGCGATGAGCCGCGGGAAGCACGTCTACTGCGAAAAGCCGCTGACACACGACGTGTACGAAGCGCGGATGATGCGCGAAGCGGCCCAGAAGCACGGCGTCAAGACCCAGATGGGCAACCATGCTCATTCGTCCGAGTACATCCGGTTGCTGGTCGAGTGGATCCGGGACGGCGCGATCGGAGACGTGACGGAAGTCCACAGCTGGACCAATCGCCCCATCTGGCCGCAGGGCATTCCGCGCCCGAAAGAGGAAATGCCGGTTCCGGAAGGCTTGGACTGGGATCGCTGGATCGGCCCCGCACCCTTCCGTCCCTACAATTCGGTATATGCGCCCTTTAACTGGCGCGGCTGGTGGCACTTCGGAACTGGAGCGCTCGGCGACATGGGTTGTCACATCATGGACATGCCCGTGTGGGCACTCGAGTTGGGCCACCCCACCGCTGTCGAGGCCAGCTCCACTCCGTTTCAACCGAATGAATCCGCCCCGGTTGGTTCCATAGTGACTTACGAGTTCCCCGCTCGCGGCTCCAAGCCGCCCGTTCGCCTGACATGGTATGACGGCGGCCTCATGCCGCCCAAGCCCAAGGAGCTCGAGTGGCGAATGCCGGGAACGGGATCCCTTCTGATCGGAAGTAAGGGAAAGATCGTGGCTGAAGAGGGAGGCACCGGAAGGTTGATCCCGGAATCGGCCATGAAGGCCTATCAGCGGCCGCCGAAGACGATCAAGCGTGTCTCCGGCCACTATTCCGATTTCATCGACGCCTGTCTGGGCGGCGACGAAGCGAGCTCGAACTTCGGAGTAGCGGGCCCTCTTACCGAGATCGTGCTTCTCGGCAATGTCGCCCTTCAGGCAGGAAAGAACGTCCGGCTTGAGTGGGACGGCCCGAACATGACAGTCACGAACGTCGCTGACGCGAACAAGTTCGTCCGCCGGCAGTACCGCGAAGGCTGGAGTTTGGCGATCAGCTAACGAAAAGCAGGAGTCAGAAGTCAGAAGTCAGGAGTCAGAATAAGTACTCAGCGTCGGTTGAGTGGCTCGCGCTGTATGCGAGCCATATCGAAACCCACGCCTCTGGAGGTACAGCTCCACGTTGAGTTCTTATTCTGACTCCTGACTTCTGACTTCTGACTCCTGCTTTCTACTTCTCCAACTCAACAATCTCTTTCCCCTGGAGGTTGAAACGAGACAGGTCGACGTGTTTGTGCCCTAAGACCAACACCTTGGCGAAGTCGACCAGCTCGTGCAGCGAAGCCACCATTAACTTCTCGATGTGCGGGATCTCCTTTTCGATGTACTGCTTGTTGGCACCGAAAATCCTGGAAAGCTGGACATTCGCATCGTAAACCTTGACCGGGAACCCCCGGCCGATAAGGTGCTCGACCAGGATGACCAGCGGGCTCTCGCGGAGATCGTCGGTCCCGGGCTTAAACGAGAGGCCCACCACTCCAATGTTCCTTCGCCCGCCCTTGGTGATCACGCGCAAAGCCTGATCGAGGTGCGCCTGGTTGCTCAAGAGAAGCGAGTTAAGCAGCGGAACCTCGACGTCGGAGACTTTCGCAAAATGATTGAGGGCGCGGACATCCTTCGGCAGGCAGGACCCGCCGAACGCAAAGCCTGGCCGCAGGTAAGCTTTGGAAATGTTCAGCTTGTTATCCTTCGTGAAGATCTCCATCAACTGGTTCCCGTCGACACCGAGACTCTTGCATAACCGGCCGATCTCGTTTGCAAAGCAGATCTTGACGGCGTGGAATGAGTTGGAGGCGTACTTGATCATTTCGGCCGTCTCGATCGGCACCTTGGTCGTCTCGGCCTCGACACTCGAGTACATCTTCTCCAGCAAATCGGCCGGCTTGCTGTCGTCACAGCCGATGAGCGTGTATGGAGGCTGAAAGAAGTCACGAACGGAGGAGCCCTCCCTGAGGAATTCCGGGTTGACGCAGACACCGAAGTCTCTGCCCGCCTTCTTCCCGGACGATGCTTCCAGGGCAGGAATCGCCGTCGAGCGCGTGGATCCGGGGAGCATGGTCGATCGGATCACCACCACGTGGTAATCCTCCTTCAACGCCAGGCCTGCGCCGATCGAACGGCACGCCGAGTCGATATACGAGAGATCCAGGCTGCCGTTATCCCGGGACGGCGTACCAACGCAAACCAGGCTGATCTCGGTCCCGGCGATCGCTTCTACCGCGGATCCGGTGGCCGTGAGAACCCCGCTGCAGACGGCGCTCTTGACGATCTGTCCGATTTCCTCCTCGACGATCGTCGATTGTCCCGAGCGAATCAAGTCGACCTTGTGCGGATTGACATCCACACCCACGACTTCGTTCCCCAAACGGGCTAGACAGGCTGCAGAGACACAGCCGACATATCCGAGTCCAAAAACTGAAATTCTCATGGTGTTAAGACGCTTCTGCGAGGAAGCGGTTTATTCTGCCGATCTCGGCTTCCCATTGGGCGGCGCGTTCTTGCTGAAGATGACGGATCTCAGTGCGGAAGAATTCGCGCCGTTCGACCATTTCGCGGACGGCCCCAACTATCTGATCCGGCGAATTGTCAACAAACAACGTCCCACGCGAGAACGTTTCCCGCAGCAGACGCCAGTCCGAGGTAATGATCGGTACGGCCCAGGACATCGCCTCGTAGGCGCCTCTCTGCATGACGTTGTCGTTCTTGACCAGGACTATCGCCCCGTCCATTGCCTGCACGAGGCCTACGTAGTCTGGCCGCAGCATGAAATCGGTGAAGCTAACATTGGCCGGGGCTTGCGAGATAAGCTCCTGGGGAGCCTTCTTTAGCGACCCGGTCACGAAGAAGTGCCAATCAGGCATCCGCCGGCACGCCTCCAGGACCTCGGCGGTCGGTTCGTCCGAGGCAAAGGTTCCGATGACCACAAAGCAGGAACCTGCCGGCCGGGCAAAAGCGTTGACCGGCTCTTCACCTACTGTCAGCGCGCCGAGGACTTCGACTCGCCCGCCCCACGATTCCACCAACTCCTTGTGCTCCCGGTTCGTCACGATAGAAAAGAGAGAACGCCGGTAGGCGTACTTCATCAGCGGAAGGGACCATCGCCACTCGCGCTTGTTGAACAGCCCCGAGTGGGAATCGATAACGTACTTGTAGTCAAACAAGAACGACAGGAGAAACACGACCAGCGGAAGGAAGACCGGCTGGTTCATTACAAAAACCAGCCTCGGCCGGTTCCAGACAAGGAATCCGATGGTGTGAAACGTCATCAGAAAATAGCGGAGGACTGCTTTAAAAGTGCTGCGGCTGCCCGAAAGATAACCGAAGTAAACGGGCCGGGCGCCGAAGCTCTCCGCAAGTGTCTGGCTACGCTGAGAATAGGGCAGCCACGTCAGGAAGACACGCTTCCCGGCAAGCGCGCTTTTCTCCCGGACTCGATAGCCTGTCTTCCTGGCTGTCGGGACACGGCCGAGTACCTTGGCCGTTTCGTTAAGCTCTGGACTCATCATTTAAACGGTTGGGCTGAGGACAGTTAGCAGAAATGCTAATAAAGACTTATGCTGTCAATTCTACCGGGATTTGCAGGGGAAGGGAACTGCGGGGGAAAGGATGAAGGATGAAGGATGAAGGATGAAGAAAGACACCACGGATCTCAGAATGAAATTGGTCTTTTCATCCTTCATCCTTCATCCTTCATCCTTTGCCTTTAATGCGACGCGCTCAGCGGCAGTCCCGGGCCGATTTCAGTCAGCATACGGCGCACGAGACTGACGTTTTCGTTCGCCGGGTATTTCTCCAGGAACTCGTTGAGGCTTGCCCGAGCCTTTTCGATCTCGCCTTCGTGGTAGAAGATCTGACCGCGCAAGATCGTCGCCTGGGGTGCGAGCCTCCCGTTCGGGAATTTCCTCGCCAAAAGATCGAGCTGCTCCTTTGCCTTGCTGTATTCCTGCAAGGAAGCGAGGCTCAGCGCCAGGTGGTAGTAGGCGAGCTCGTTCTTGGCGTGCTGATTATCCGGGTCCGCCTTGATGACTTGCGCGAAAGCATTCGCGGCCTCCCGGTAGTCCTTCAGCTCGAGGTACTTCTCCGCCAGTGTGTAACGTGCCTGGACGGAAGCCGGCTGTTGACGGACCTGGGCTTTCAGCGCTTCCACGGCGCTGACGCGTGTCGAAACGCCTGTCAGCGCCTGGAGAAAAGTGTCCGGCGGCATGAAGCCTTCGACCTGGTCCAGGCGGGCTCCGCTGCCGTCAATGAAGAGGATCGTGGGGTATCCGCTCACCCCGTACTGCTGTCTCAGGCGGGCGCCGTCCTGGTCTTTCTCAGGATTCAGCTTCAGCCAGACGTAATTTCCCGCTTCCTTCTGGACCTGTTCGCTCGGGAATGTCTCCGCCTCCATCTTCTTGCAGTACGTGCACCAGTCGGTGTGAAGATACGTCACCAGCATCTGGTTGCGCGCTTTCGCATGCGCAAGAGCGGTCGTGTAGTCAGTCTCCCACGGCAGTCCTGTGGAGCGGGTTAGCAGGACCAGAGGAATAATCAGCGCGGCCACGCCGGCTACTGCAATAGCGATTATCAGCCCCCGACTCATTTCTCTATCCTCTCCGTGAGATCATCCTGGGTGCCGTAAAGGCGATCCGGTCCGCTCGAGCGCACTTCGACGACTTGCGCTGATACGCGTCTGTAGGCATAGGCGTTCGACCAGGCGTCAAGGTCCATCGCCTCGGGCAGGTATTGCGGAGTGAGCACGGCCACGAGGGCGCGAAAATCCGAAACTTGCGGCAGATTCCCCTCGCGCTCGGAATAACGCCGAATCCCGCTGCCGATCGCCTGGAGCTCTTTTCGGGTTGTCTCTGTCCGCTGGCTGCGCAGGACCGCACGAATGTGGTCGGCTTTCTCCCAACGGCGATCACCAATGCGTACTTCGTCCACCACCCATCTGTCGTTTTTCTTGGCCAGCTTCACGGCCGTCTTGATCTGTACCTGGGCGATGGCCTGGCCGCCCAACTCCTGGGTGGAGAGGATCTCGATTTCGTTTTCAGAAAGATCAAGGTTGTCGAAATGGGCGACAGCCTCCTTGATCTGCCGGTTGACATTTTTGGCGCATCCGGCGAGGCCAAGGACGGTAAGCAGGGCGAGCGACAGCGCGTATCTTCTCACACTCGAAATATAGCATAGGAGGTGCGGGGCGATTGACCGACTGACCGATTGACCGACTGACCGACTGACCGACTG
>Ga0105092_10002124_pt1 | contig 10614 bp, 13 predicted proteins | sample PPLLak2March2015_FD_87021 | JGI IMG/M metagenome (GOLD analysis project Ga0105092, IMG submission 87021) | Freshwater sediment microbial communities from Prairie Pothole Lake near Jamestown, North Dakota, USA - PPLs Lake P7 Core (1) Depth... | ecosystem: Environmental > Aquatic > Freshwater >...
CGACCCGTTAATTCGGGATGGAAGCCTGTCCCCACTTCGAGCAGCGAACCCGCGCGTCCGCGCAACGTGACCGTGCCTTCGGTCGGTTCGGTCACCCGTGACAGGATCTTGAGCAGCGTGCTCTTGCCCGCGCCGTTGCGCCCAACGATCCCCAGCACTCTGCCTTCCTCGAGATCGAAGCAGATATCCTTCAACGCCCAGACAAAATTCTGATTGGTCCTGCGGTCAGATTTCCCAACCAGGGCTTTCGCCAGCCGCACAGGCGCGTAGAGGGTATCTACCAGCACGTCGCGCAGCATGTTATAGCGGAACTTCGTCTCTGCCGCGCCGATCTGATATCTTTTACCAAGGTTTTTTACGCTGATTGCAGTAGTCATTAGATCGTATCCGCAAAGGTCTTTTCCATACTGCGAAAATAGAAAAGCCCGGAAATGAAGATCAGGACGGAAATAATGACAGAAATCCATAAAGCAAGGTCGGGACCGTTCCCTGTGCCCAGCAGCGCCCAGCGAAATCCGTTCACCACGCCTGCCATCGGGTTGAGGGAATACAGGATTTGCCATTTTTCAGAAATGACTGAGGAGGAATAGGCAACCGGGGTGATGAAGAGCCAGAATTGTGTCAGGAAAGGCAGGGCATGGTTCACATCCCGATATTTCACATTGATGGCGGACAGCCAGAGAGCCACACCGAGTGCTGTGATGACGCCGAGCAGAAGGAACAATGGCAGAGTCCATAATAATTGCCATGCCGGCGTGACCTGATAATAAAACATCAGCACAATCAGAATGACAAATGCGATCGCGAAATCCACCAGGCCCGCGAAGACCGAGGACATCGGCAGGATCAGGCGCGGGAAGTAGATCTTGGTGACCATGTTGTTATGCGCCACCAGGGAACGGCTCCCCTGATTGAGTGCAACGGTAAACAGTCCCCATGGCAGTAACGCAGTAAATGAAAAGACAGGGTACGGAATGCCATCTGTGGGCAGTTTTGCCACCCGGTCGAACAGGAACGTGAAAACAAGCATGGTCATGATTGGTTGAATGACAGCCCAAGCCATGCCAAGCAAAGTCTGTTTGTACTTCACCTTCACGTCACGCCAGACCATGAAAGAGACCAGTTCGCGGTAAATCCACAAGTCGCGCAGATTCAGCGCGGCCAGGCCCTTCGAGGGCTTGATGTAAATTGTCGTCGGTTCGTGTTTGGCGAGTTCGGTCATAACCATTCAGCTCTAGGCGGCGGCTCGTGCACGCTATTTTATCTTCTCGCGATTCTCTTTAAACCATTCAATCGTCCGGCGCATGCCTTCTTCGAACGGGACCTGTGCGCTCCAGCCGAAGTATTCTCTGGCGCGCGAGACGTCGAGTCCGCGGCGGGGCTGACCGTTGGGTTTATCCGTCTGCCAGACGAGTTTGCCTTCGAAGCCTGTCATCCGGGCAATCATTTCAGCCAGATCCTTGATGGAAATCTCATACCCGGACCCAAGATTGACGGGTTGGTCGCCGTTATATGTCTCCGACGCAGCGACAATCCCATCCGCAGCATCTTCGACATATAAAAACTCGCGCGTTGGAGAGCCATCGCCCCAAATGGGAAGTTCCTTCTCACCACGCATCCGTGCTTCGATAGCCTTGCGAATCAACGCAGGGATAACGTGTGATGAGCGCGGGTTAAAGTTGTCGCGCGGTCCATACAGATTTACAGGCAATAAGAAGATGGTATTGAAGCCATACTGCTGGCGATACGCCTGCGCCTGCACCAGCATCATTTTCTTGGCAAGCCCATAAGGAGCATTTGTCTCTTCCGGATAACCATTCCACAAATCCTCTTCCTTAAAAGGGACAGGCGTGAACTTGGGATAGGCGCATACTGTTCCAATCGCAACAAATTTGCCAATATTGTTTTTATATGCCTGGTGTATTAATTCCACGCCCATCATCAAATTGTCATAGAAGAAGTCTGCAGGATGTTCGAGGTTCGCACCAATTCCTCCCACGTTGGCGGCAAGGTGGATGATGATCACATTCTTCGGATCGACATCCTTTAATGTGTCTGCATACAAACGACGGATGTCGTTCGGGTCCACCAGGTTATAGCTCTCGATGCGTGGAATAAAAATGTCCGTGGCACCGCGCTGCTTCAGTTTTTCGATGACGAACGACCCCAGGAAACCTGCTCCGCCTGTAACAATAATTTTTTTATCCTGCCAAAAATTTTCTGACATGGTTTTTCCTCTGCTATTGAACAATGAATTGAGCATTCCTGTATTTTTCATCCGTTGGATTGCGAATGAGCCCCGTCTTCAGAGCAAACAACATCTCACGAATACCATCATCGACATCGAGGGTTGTGTCAAAGCCAAGCACCTTCCTGATCTTGGCAAATGACACGGCAATATCGCGCATATCGCCGCCAAAGGTCAGATCTTTATATTCGACAACTGTCTCCGGTATACGCTTGAGTATCAGCCGGACAATATCATCCTTTGAATAATTTCCATGATCTATGCCAAGATTGAAGATCTCGCCACAGATCTTCGATCGTTTGGCTTCCAGCCCCATCATCACGCCGCGGACAACATCACGAATGTGAACGAATGAACGTGAATATCCACGCTGATAAATGATCAGCTCGCGTTTCGTAAATGCTTCCAGCACAAACTGATTGACGATCAGATCGAAACGCGTGCGGGGTGAAATGCCATACAATGTCGCAAAGCGAAAGATCAAGGGTGCGCAGGTAGCCTCTTTCTGCGAAAGTAAAAATTCCTCCGCGGCGATCTTTGTCTCTGCATATAACGACTGGGGATTGAGTGGGGATTCCTCCGTGACCGGCTTGCCATCCGGCGAGAGGCCATAGTTGCTGTAGGTGGATGAAAACACGAATCGTTCCACACCCAAATCGATCGCCTGCCCGAAGACCAATTTCGTCGCCTCGACGTTATACCGCCACGCCACCTGCTTGCCGACCGCCTGACAGGCTGGAAATCCCACGATCGCAGCGAGATGGACAATGGCGTCGGGTTTCTGCCAGCCATCCTTGAGAGCATCTTTTACCGCGCGCGGCTCGGTTACATCCGCCTTGACGAAGTGAAAGTTGGGATGGGGCAGGAATGGAACCAGCGATTCACCGCCGAAGAGCAGCGAGTCCAGGACAGTCACACGAATATTGGCTCGAAGCAGTTCCGAGGTCAGCAGAGAGCCGATATATCCCGCGCCACCTGTGATCAACACATGGCGATCACTCATTTTTTTCCTCCATACGCAATAGAACTTTGAATCCATCCACCTGCAAAACAGGTGCATCTTTGTCGTTCACAACATTCACGCCGTGTTCCAGGCAGGTCAGGCGGCAGATATCCGCCACATCGCCTTTGCCAACAATGCGTACGCGCTCATAGCCGGCCTCTTTCACCTGCGAGAGATATTCGCTGACACGCTGGCGTGTTTTACGATAAAGGGAAAACGACCGCTCGACATAATCCACCGCGAGGCGGGCACGCAGGGCAATGCCTTCCGGTGTGATGATATAGCGCAGCTTCTTGCGTTCGGCACGCTTGACCTTGACATAGCCCTTGGCGATCAGGCGCTTAAGGTGCCAGTTCACCGTCCCAACTGCCACACCCAACTGGGTGGCAAGCGTGGACTGATTCACATCCGGATCGATTTCAATGTTTTCGAGCAGGGTCAGCTCACGGAGTTCTTCGTTTGACGATTCCATAATTCAAAATTCAGTGACTGAATTATAACCGAGAACTTTCCCCTGTCAATTGAACGAAATAAAACATCCGAAGCGAAATGGCTTCGGATGTGCTGCGGTCATTTTCCCACTCTAGGCAAACTGCTCCAGGTTCACTGCCACAAGCGGCAAAGCTTCATCCACAAACGTTTCGAGTGCGGGTCGCTTCTTGTTGTGGCTATATAAAGATGCGAGTCCATAGATCGCCCAGGTGGCAACCGTAGCAGGGATCTCTGTGGAGATGCTGGTATTTGTCTGCTTTAACCAATGCGATAACAATTCAAAAAGTATTTTCTTGATGTTGCCCTCCACCAGCGATTCAAACTGCTGGTGCGGCTGCGCGCAATCGCTGTGCACATGGGAGAGGAAGTCACAGACGGCCAGGATCAGATTGCGTAGATTCTCAGGCGTGTAATGGCAGGCATTCAGCGTCCGTTTTTCGATCTCCTGCTTGAACATCTGGCTGATCGCATGGTCGAGCAGGGCATATTTATCGGAAAAGTGCGCGTAGAACGTGGCGCGGTTGATCTGCGCCTTGTCGGTCACATCCTGCACAGAGATGGATTCGAAACCCTTTTCAGCCAGTAACTGCTCGAAGGATCGCAGGATCAGGCTCCGAGTGCGTCTGACGCGTGGGTCTAGTTTTTCTTCATTTGGCAACATTCTCGCTCCTTTGTTGTTTACCCAACAGATTCCAGGTTTTGGTGGTTGACCCAGGGAAGTAAGAAGAGTAAATTACACAACATCTGTTGCTTAGGCAACAAACGTATAATAGCATAACACAGAAGGAGAGTCAAGATGAATATCGTATTATGGATCGCTCAAGGTTTGTTGGCTGCCATGTACGCCCTGGCAGGAAGCATGAAGGCTTTCCAGCCTGCCAGCGTGCGTGGAAACCCGCAGATGACCTGGGCGCATGGACGGCAGGATAATTTCATTCGCTTTGTCGGGATATCGGAACTGCTCGGCGCAATCGAGCTCATTTTGCCCCCGGTCACAGGTATTCTCCCCTGGCTGACGGTTCTTGCCGCCATCGGTCTCACATTGATCTAATTGCTGGCGATCTTTACCGAACATCTGCCAAAGAAGGAGTACAACATTATTCCCATGAACATTGTATTGCTGGCACTTTCTGTCTTTATCATAGTTGGACGCTGGGCATTTTTCTCATAAAAATATATTCAAAAGGAGTAGCAAATGAACATAACGATTATTGGTCCGGGAAATATGGGACGCGCCATCGGCACTCGCGCCGCGGCTGGCGGTCATTCGGTCACTTTCGTGGGCAAAACGCCCGGGAGTGCCAAAGAGGCTGCCGAGCAGGTAAAGTCTTCGGCAAAGAAAGGCGCGCAGGTCACAACCGCGGATCTCGCGGACGTTGAACTGGGCGATGTGGTTGTGCTGGCGGTCTGGTATGGCACGAACATTGAGATCGCGAAAAAACTTGGGGCAAAACTCGCAGACAAAGTGGTTGTGGACATTGCCAATCCGCTGAATTCAACGTACGACGGGCTCGCCACCGCGCCCGATTCATCTTCGGCGGAAGAGGTCGCTAAAGCCGCTGCCCAGGGAACGAAAGTGGTAAAAGCCTTCAACACGACCTATGCCGGCACGCTGCTCGCAAGCCAGGTCGCGGGTCAGCCGCTCGACGTGTTTATCGCCGGCGACGATGCGCAGGCGAAAGCCACGGTCGCACAGCTGGTGAAGGATGCCGGCCTGCGCCCCATCGACACCGGCCCCCTCAGCCGCGCCCGCCAGATCGAAGGGATGCAGCTGCTGCACATCACCCTGCAGGGCACGCTCGGTACCAATTGGGGCAGCGCCATCAAGATCCTGGGCTGATGCGACTCACTTGTGTGGGGTGGATCGTTAACACAATTAGGAAAGGAAGGTTTGGTCCATGCTAAAGACGCAGGCTTCTCTTTCGCAATTAACTCCCAACCAGGAGTTTGCGAAACTGGCAGGCGACGAACAGATCGAGCGCACTGCCAGGGCGCTGGAAACAAATGGCATTCACGCTGTGATTGCCGAAACCGGTGAAGAAGCCAAACGCATTTTCTTTGAACTGGTTCCGGAAGGGGCAGAGGTCTTCCTGGGTGCTTCGGTCACGCTGGAAACACTTGGCATCAGGGATGAGATCGACAAATCGGGCCGATTCGATGCCCTGCGCCCAAAGATGTTTGCCATGGACCGCGCCACCCAGGGCCGGGAAATCCGCAAGCTGGGGGGCGCGCCAGATTACGCAGCGGGCAGTGTCCATGCCGTGACCGCGGATGGCGAGATCCTGATCGCCTCGAAGACAGGCAGCCAGCTGGGTCCGTACGCCTCGGGCGCGGGAAAGGTGATCTGGGTCGTTGGCGCCCAAAAGCTCGTCAAAGATTTCAATGAGGGCTTCAGGCGCATTCGGGAATACTGCTACCCTCTCGAAGAGGTCCACATGCAGCAACTTTATAAAACAGGGACCAGCATCAACAAAGTATTGATCGTCAACAATGAGATCCGCCCGGACCGCATTACCATGATCATTGTGAAGGAACAAGTGGGATTCTAAAGGAAGGTAACGCAGGTCCATGTTGTCTATGGCTTACAAAGAATGAAGCCTTTAGAAAAGAGAAGAGCAATGAATCAAACACAAACGGCAGATAAAACCAGGTTCTCCATCCATCCTGCCACGAAGATCGGAACGGTGGCTCTCAAGGTTGGGGTTCTTGAGAATCAGCTGACGTTTTATCAGCAGATGCTTGGTTTTCGGCTTCACTGGCGTGAAGATAACCAGGCCGGCCTGGGCACCGGTGGAGCAGATTTACTACACCTGAAAGAAGAACCTAATCTGCGAAAATACAGCAGGGTGACAGGCTTGTATCATTTCGCCGTGCTGTTCCCTGACCGCCGTGAATTGGCGCGGGCAATGGCGCGTCTGTTCGCCTTGAAATATCCGAACCATCCCACCGACCATATCATGACGAAGACAACCTATCTGGATGATCCGGAAGGCAATGGGATCGAGTTGTATGCCGAGTCTCCCGAAGACGGCACCTGGACACTGGCAAACGGAGAATATGTCACGCGGCGCGCCGACGGTTCCCTGAGCGACGGGCGCGAGCCGCTGGATGTGGAGGCGCTACTGACCCACCTAAAAGAAGAGGACCGCCTGGACGTTCCCGTCCCGCCGGAAACGCGCCTTGGGCACATCCATCTGCATGTCCGCGATATCGACGAGGCGCTGGACTTTTACCACGGCGTGCTTGGCTTCGATGTGATGGGCGTGGCGAAATCCTTCCGCATGGCATTCGTCTCTGCGGGCGGATATCATCACCACATTGGATTGAATACCTGGCAGGGAGAGGGCGCGCCTCCGCCGCCTGTGGATGCAGCCGGGATGCGTTACTTTACCGTGGAACTCCCGGATCAAAAAGCAATGGAGGAAGTCGTTGCGCGGGTGGACCAGGCAGGCATCCCTGCCAATCAAACGGCAGAGGGACTGCTCTTGTATGACCCATCCCAAAATGGCGTGATCCTGACTGTGAGGAAAAGATAATACTGTGCTCCACAGAATAAAAACATCCGAGTCCGCTTGGATGTTTTTATTTAAAGGGGAGCAAATGCCTGCAAACGGAAGCCGCTACCGGCTGCGGAGGCCTGCCGTCCCTTATAACAGTTTTTTTGGAAGGACGTTATAACTACTATAAAGGGGCGTGTAAATTCACGTATATCAATTTCACAGAGAGGAGAATACTTATGCTACCCATCGGCGATGATAATAGTGGACGCAGACTTACTCCCGTAATTACCTATGTCCTGATTGCTATCAATGTGTTGTTTTTCCTTTTGGAACTCAATAACGGAGAGGCTTTTATTGAGCGGTGGGCTTTCGTGCCCGTTCGCTTCCTGGCTGACCCTGTCGGGGAATTTGTGACACTTTTTACGTCCATGTTTATGCACGCAGGCTGGGCCCATTTGTTGGGGAATATGCTCTATTTATGGATCTTTGGTGATAACGTCGAAGACCGTCTCGGGCATGGATTGTTCCTCGCTTTTTATATCCTGTGTGGCTTGGGCGCCACCTTCGCACAAATGGCTTTTAACATGGCATCGAATATTCCAAACCTGGGAGCTTCCGGTGCGATCGCCGGGGTGCTGGGCGCCTACCTTGTGATGTTCCCGCGTGGACGGGTCAATGTTTTGCTCGGGCGCGTCGTCACGCCCATGTCAGCGTTGATCGTGATCGGCTTCTGGATCGTCATTCAGATCTTTAGTCAGATCAGTGTGTTCACGGCTTCCTCCCAAACCGAAGGCGGCGGCGTGGCGTACATGGCCCACATCGGCGGTTTTGTTGCAGGCGTCATACTTGCTTTTCTGCTCGGTGGAACCAGGAGGGCTTTAGCTCCTCCCAGAGCGAATCGATACTGATCGATCCTCTGAAAGATTTTCAATTGATCAAAAAGAGAAGGAGATTCTTATGACAAAGTGTAGCGATATCATGACGGAAGACCTGGTGTATTGCACACCGGGAGATACAGTGACGGAAGTGGCACGCTTGATGAAAAAGGAAGATATTGGTCCGGTATTGGTGGTTGACAGCAACGATTCCAGGACCCTGGTCGGGATCGTGACCGATCGCGACCTGGTCCTCAAGGCGATTGCCGAAGGGCTCGACCCGCAAACGACCAAAGTGAATGATGTGATGTCAAAGAAACTGGTGACCTGCCGTATGGACGACGATATCGAGCAGGCCATGAGCGCCATGGCTCAGTTCCAGCTGCGGCGCATCCCGGTGGTAGAGGGGAATATGAAGCTTGTGGGGATCATCTCGCAGGCGGATGTGGCGCGCATGAATGCACCTGCCAAAACCGGTGAGGTAGTGAAGGAAATTTCACAGGAAAGCACCTAACCCCATAAACAATGATCGGGGTCAACATCCGAAGTCTTGAGCAAGGCTTCGGATGTTTTTCTATTTTGGAAGCAAGATATACTATGGCAAAGGATACCCATGTACAAAAAACTTCCTCTTCTTCTTTGCTCCGGTTTTCTCCTGAGTGCCTGTACCGCGGGGGCACCCGAGCCAACCTCGAGGCCGGTTCCATCCCCACGGCCTTCGCCTACCGCGGAATGGGAGCGCCCGGGCTGGACACTTGCCTGGCACGATGAATTTGATGGCACAGAACTGGATTTGAAAAACTGGACGTTTGATATCGGCGGCGGTGGCTGGGGCAACCAGGAATGGGAAGCGTATACGGACCGGCCCGAAAACGTCCGTGTGGAGGCTGGCATGCTGGTGATCGAAGCCCGCAGGGAAGAGGAGCTGATCGGCGGGCGCGAATATTCCTCTGCCCGCATCAAGACCCAGGGTCTGCATGCCTGGCAGTACGGCCGGATCGAAGCTCGATTGAAGCTTCCCTACGGGCAGGGGATCTGGCCGGCCTTCTGGATGCTCGGCGAAGACATCAACACGAAAGGCTGGCCCGCCTGCGGTGAAATCGATATTATGGAATTCATCGGCAAGGAACCGGATCACCTCTATGCCACCGTCCATGCTCCCGGTTATTCGGGCGGCGGGGGCGTCGGGTCAAGCCTGACCACTTCGGCGGAGTCGCTCAAGGATGACTTCCATGTGTACGCCATTGAATGGGAGCAGAATGAGATCCGCTGGTACTTCGACAACCAGCAATATTTCAAGGTCACAGCCGAGGAGGTCCCCGCGCAGTGGACCTTTGATCATCCGTTCTTCATTATTCTGAACCTGGCAGTGGGCGGCGGGTGGCCCGGTTATCCGGACGAAACGACGGTATTCCCGCAATTCCTGAATGTGGATTACGTCCGCGTCTATCAAAAACCGTAAACTACTTTTGCTTCGGAGGGTTTGATGACCTCTTGACTCTGCCCCTTGGGCAGACTGTATACTGTTTCCATGAACCAGCCAAAGGATCTGCTTTCCATTGGGATGTTTGCCAGCATGACCCGCCTGTCGCTCAAGGCGCTGCGGCTCTATGATGAGTTGGGGATTTTGAGGCCGCTTCACATCGACCCTCAAACTGGCTACCGTTACTATGGCGTCGACCAACTCTCGAGCGCGCGCATGATCCGGAACTTGCGCGATATGGACATGCCGCTTGTCACCATTCGGCAGGTGCTCGCGGCATTGGAAACCTCGCCAGCCCAGGCCGAAACGCTGGTGCAGGAGTACGTGTCCATGCGAGAGAGACAGGTCGAGCAGATTCGGGCCCAGGTTCACCTCTTTATCCGAAACATACAAATGGAGACAAATCCCATGACTCTCGAAGTGAACGTAAAGAAGATCCCGACGCAGCAGGTGGTCAGCCTCACCCGCCGCGTCAAAGTGCCCAAACTGGACACGACCATTACCCAATCCATTTCTGCTCTGCAGGCGTTGCTGCAAAAGCAGAATGCCAATGCGAATGATGCACCGTTTGGTATCTTTCACGGCGCGATCAACGAACAGGAGGATGGTCCGATCGAGATCTGCATCCCCGCAGACGGGAGCCTGAAGGCGGAAGGCGATGTAGAGGTCAAACAACTGGCAGGCGGAGAGGCTGCCTGTGTGACCATGCTCGGGGCACAGTGTGATTTCCCCGACATCCTCGGCGCCTACGATGCCGCCGCAGACTGGATCCAGAAGAATGGCTACCAAATGGCAGAATCGCCGCGCGAGGTTTGGCATAGCGCACCCGGACCAGATGCGAAGATGGAGATCGTCTGGCTGTTCAAATGAGCAGCTCAGCTTGTGCGCTCCTCAGGCACAAGCCACCCCTCTTGGGAATATCGGCCTATCTCAGTGATGCCCCAAGAAACTGTCTGCCTGCACCTTGCCCCGGCTGTTCCATGCCGGGGTTGCCGCAGGCACAGGTGAAAACG
>Ga0105092_10002125_pt1 | contig 10613 bp, 8 predicted proteins | sample PPLLak2March2015_FD_87021 | JGI IMG/M metagenome (GOLD analysis project Ga0105092, IMG submission 87021) | Freshwater sediment microbial communities from Prairie Pothole Lake near Jamestown, North Dakota, USA - PPLs Lake P7 Core (1) Depth... | ecosystem: Environmental > Aquatic > Freshwater >...
AGACCGGGACGGCGGTGCGGGCGGAGGTCCGACAGAGCCGCAAGCGCAGCGCTTTTGCGGACCGTCAGCGGACGGGGAGCGCGTCGGATATGTGCCGGAAGCAACACCGACTCGTGCTCAAGGCACGCATCCGACGCGCTCCCCGTCCGCTGACGGTCCGCAAAAAACGCTGCGCTTGCGGCTCTGTTCGATCCTGCTGGTCCCGAGATGTGTATAAAGTGCAGGTTCTGCCGCCGCACTCCAAAAGGTCCGACGCCCGGCACCCGATCAAAGCAACACCCATTACTCGGCGGTATAGTATGCGAGGCGACTTCGGACTCCGGGGAACAGAAGCGAGAACACTCATGAGAGAAATCAGAACGGGGAAGACGATTCTGCTGATTGCGATCTTGTTGTCGTCCGCGAATGCCCAGGCGCAGGGGAAGACGCCTCGCGAGCCGAAGGCCGTCGAAGAAATTCAAACGGTCCTGAAAAGACAAGTGGATGCCTGGAACCGAGGTGATCTGGAGGGTTTCATGGCGGGGTACTGGAATTCACCCAACCTCTCGTTCTATTCGGGTGGCTCGAGAACCTACGGCTGGCAACCAACACTTGATCGCTACCGCCGTCGCTATCAAAGCGAAGGGCGGGAGATGGGGCACCTGGATTTTTCGGAAGTTCAGGTCGAGCTGCTTGGCAAGGACGTCGCTTTCGTGCGTGGTAACTGGCGACTCAAGACGAAGACTTCCGAGCCGGGCGGCCTCTTCACGGGCGGCCTCTTCACGTTGATCCTCCGCAAACGCCCGGAAGGGTGGCGCATCATTCACGATCACACGTCTTCAGGTCCTGCCTGAAATCGGCCAGCAGGCGCGGGCGAGGAAGCTGCCCGAAGTCTCCTCGATCGCGTTGAAGTCAGCGGCGGTTCCCCCGCTAACCGCGGGCTTGCAGGTCCCGAACGGCACGCCCAGCTGCGGACAGATTGGAGAGCTGCATCTCCGAGTACTTTCGAGACAAGATGAGCCCGTCCGCTCCGGCTTTGAGCGCCGCCGTGACGGCGTCGTAGGTGTCTTCGGGCGAGGCTTTCCGGCTGGCCTTTCCCGTCGGTATCCCGATATCGATTCCCGGCAGCACCAGGCACTTCCCCTCCACACCCGCCAGAGCACGTTTGGTTTCCCGGAAAACATAGTCGGGAGAGAGACCGGTCGTCGCCAGTTGATCCAGAGCGGCCTCCTCACCGTAGTTCAACAGGTGGTTATTGAACCGCAGGATCTCCTCCTTCGGCACATCGCGGAAGACGGTGGAACCGACGTTGCGGATGAAATTCACGTAGCGTTCGCCTCCACAGTTGTTGTAGACGACCACCTTCAGGAAGTCGGCCTTCGTTGCCAGGTCGGCGTAGCTGCGGGTAGCGCGGAATAGGGGATTGAACGAGTTGACGTGCTCGATGTGAAAACCGACCTGCAGCCCTGGCCGGGCGCGTTTCACTGCGGCATTCACCTCGGCCAGGACCTGGTGCTTGGCGAGGTCAAACAGACGATCCCACGCGATGATCTCCGGCCACTCGACGAGCAAGCGCCAGAACTCGACGAAGTATCCGTCGCTTGGCCGCTGGTCTTTGAGCGCTCTCTGGATGAACTGGTCCAGTTTCTGGTAGGCCTGCCGGGCACGCTCATAGTCGATTCCTTGCTCCCGGGCCGCGCGCTGATGGTGCTCGCAAAAGCACGTCACCCGGGACGAAGCGATACTCTGGGCATGGCTCGCTCCAAGGGCATTCAACAAGGGGCCGTTGCGCTCGTTGAAGAAGAGAATGCCATCGATCTCGTAAGACTTACACAGATCGGTTGCCAAGCCGGTCCAGAAGGCACGCACGTCGGGATGGTACAGGCATAGCGTGCTCGTCTTGCGTCCCTGCAGATCCACCTCCGCGACTTCCTTTACACCGGGGATGTCCGATCGAAATACGTCCTCGATTGAAGAGAAAACCCGCATGCCTCGCTTTTTTGCCGCAGGCAGAACTGTGGCGACAATATCGAGCGCCCCGTGCTCTGGAGCACGGGTCTGTTTCAAGACAGTATCGTCGTAGAACTCCGGGTGAGGGATGGCGTAATTGCCGCCGTGGAAAGTCTTCTCATCCGACTCCTGTCGACCGTGATCGGGGAACGGCTGGCCCGGAACTTGTCGTCCCGCCAGTCCGCGCCCGTAAGTAAACGTGGTCAGGTAAATCGTATCGACCGCGCCGCGTTCCTGCAGCAGGTCGAGCACTGTTTCGGTGCCCTCGTCAACGAACGAGACCGCGCCCACCTGGATCCCGATGGTTTTGCGGGCGGCCGCGGGCTGTTCGGCTGCCTTGACGAGGGCTGGAATCGGGCCGGCCGCCGCGAAAGCGGCCAACCCGGTGCTGTCTCTTAGAAACTCCCGGCGAGGCATGCCGCCAGGCGAGTGTGATTTTTTCATCGGTTTGACTCCTTTCCAGTCATCAAAGCCAAGGTATGAAGCCGAGAGGATGCCGGCATCAGCCCGGCGATCGTTAAGGCGGGCGGACGAGCCCCTCGCGATTTACCATACTCCATGATGCTGCTCAGGGTGTCAAAAAAGAGGCGGAAAGGACCGCAAACCGATAAGATGTGTCGGGTGCCACGGCGTACGAAGAGACGGCGGAAACGCAATGCGTCGAAGAAAAGCCGGTCTCTCGGCCGGCTGATCTTGCGCCTGTCGGCTCTTCCCCGGGTCCGCCAGGTCGCGATCCTCCTGCTCGCAGTCGTCCTCGGAATCAACCTCGCGGTGCGCTTCCTTGGCCGCAGCTCTCCCTTTCCCCTTTCTCCTTTTCACCTGGCGGACAAGTCGAGAGCCCTTTTTGCACTCGCCCTGCACCGGGCGTTCGGACGGGCACGGCAGCCGTCCGAGGAGGAGATGAGGAGCCTCCTGCGCCGAGCTGCAGACCAGCACCGGGTTCCGACCAGCCTCGCGATGGCGATCGCGGAAGTGGAATCGGGCTTCATTCCAGTCCGTATCAGTTCAGCGGGAGCAATGGGAGTGATGCAGCTGATGCCCGGCACCGCCGCTGATCTCCGCGTAGACGACCCGTACGATGCCAGCCAGAGCATTCAGGCAGGCGTTCGATACCTGGCGCTGCTCGCGTCCCGCTACCCGGGCGACTGGCGTCGCGTGGCCGCCGCATACAATGCCGGACCGGCCAATGTTCCACGCGCGGGCCCGATGAGGCTGACCAGGGAGACTTCCGACTATGTCGACAGGGTGCAGAGGAGGTTCGTTTTCTACCGTGCCCTGGAACATCCTCGCCCGCCTGCTGGCGTGCTCAACACCACATCGACGGTAACAACGCCCCAGCTGGACAGCCGAGAGGACCCGCCTGCGCGGTGAGATGCGCGCGGCCTGCCGAGACGCTGTAACACTTTCCGGCTTGCGCCGCTCGGTCCCGGGTGGCAAACTCTCGCTCAAAGCATCGTGCGGTGTGAATCGGTGTCCCGAGCTCACAGCACGAGGCAGGAGGCTCATTCTTATGGCCAGGTTATACGTTTTAGCTGGTGCCGTCCTGTTGTTCAACACTGTGAGTACGGCTGTAGCTCAGTCCCCCGCATTGCCGATACCACCACGATTCGGCTCGCAGCCGTTTCCGGCGTTCGTGGGCACAGCGGCGATCGCCCAGCCGATTTCTGCGGCGTGGATTCCAGACCACCCGTTCATGGCGAAGAATGGCCAAAGCAATGTACACAATGACGCGTACATGAGTGACACATATACGTTCGGAGGGCCCGAGGGGCTTGACCCGCACACGCAGTCGAGCTACCTCGGGGGAGTCTGCGTCTCCGTCGCCTTCGACCGCGCCGGACGAATCCTGACCGTCTGTTTGGGCAAGCCCAGCACCCGCCTTTTTCTGATCGACGCACATTCACTCGCACCACTGGCATTCATGGAGCTTCCAGTCGCGGTCAAGGCAGGTCAGGAGGTGCCGTCCGGCGGATACTTCTATCTGGACCAGTTCGATCGCGCTGTAATCCCAACCGCTAACCGGCAGATCTGGGTGGTCCGCGTGCTGGATGGTCCGTGCGGTCCCGGCCTGGACCGACAGCGAGTCTATGACCTCTCGGCAGAAATACCCGAGGACGATTCGATCGTGTCCGCACTGCCGGATTTCCTGGGCCGGCTCTGGTTCGTAACCGCGCAAGGCCTCGTGGGAGTAATAAGTCGGCTGCAACGCGTCGCAAGGCCGTTCTGGCTGCACGGCGAGCGTATCGCCAACTCGTTTGCGGTGGACGAAACGGGCGGTGTCTTCATCGCCTCGGACCATGCTCTCTACCGTTTCGACTCTAGCGAAACCGGCAAGCCTCAAGTCACATGGCGGGAACCATACGAACGCGGGGTCCGGGTCAAACCCGGGCAATTCAGCCAGGGTACCGGAACGACACCAACACTGATCGGACCCAACTATGTCGCGATTACGGACAACGACGATCCCTACATGCATGTCATGGTCTACCGTCGCGCCCGCCAAAGTAGCAGTCCCCGGTTGGTCTGCCGCCACCCGGTCTTTGATGCGAACCGGGGCGCCACGGAAAACTCGCTCATCGCCACTGACCATTCGATTATCGTGGAAAACAACTACGGCTACACCCTGCCGGATGCTCTTGAGACCGGTAAGGATCCCGCCGGGGGAGTGACCCGGATCGATATTGACGAAACCGGCGGTCGGGTCGTCTGGACGAGTGCAGAGCGCGTGCCCAGCTTGGTCTCCAAGCTCTCGCTCGCTACAGGGCTGATCTACACCTACACGGTGGAACGCGGAGCTGACGGGACCGACGGATGGTATTTCACGGCGATCGATTTCGAGACCGGCAAGACTGTCTTCAAACAATTGACCGGGACCGGACGTCTCTACAACAGCCACTACGCCGGACTGTATCTCGGGCCCGACGCGGCGGCATACGTCGGAGTGGTTGGCGGCCTGATCTCGGTGCGAGACAAGGACGATGCCCAGAACTAGCGTAGCAGTCGGCTGGGCCGTGTCGGCGCCCCTTAAGTTCGGCCCTGATTCCACTCTAAGCTTCACAACGCCAAGCCAGGCGGGGGAAACCGCCCACCCATTTGGTGAACTAAAGCGTTTTATTTCGGCTGGGACTCAGCGGCGGTTGAGTCCCAGCCATCCTGACGGGGCTTAGAGCGTTCTTAGGGTTCGGCATAAGCGAGCGGGCAGGCGGCAAGCATTGCGAGTGTCGTCAGGACCCAGCCTAAGCTCAATCCGAGGGGATGGATTTCTGTCCCGGGACCCATTTTTCGGCGTTTAGACGATAGAGCTTCGCCAGAATCGGCTCCGGGAGGGCCAGACCCTTAACCTTGTAGTCCCGGTAAACTACCGTCTGGTCCGTGGCAAAGTATTTCCAGTCCCGAAGATATTCCTCTTCCCAGCGGGTGACCGCCCGGTCGGGATTGTCGGTCGCCATCAAAACGAGATCGGTCGCATATAGCACCCGGTCCTGGTACTTGGTCATAAACGCCCGCACCTTTTCACGGGGCTGAATCATGAGGTCGGGTACCCGGGCGGCCGTGTCGACAACGAAATTGGGATACCGGTCTAACCGCCGGGCAATCTGGTCAACATCGTCCTCCATGCTCCCTAGATGGGCGCCGACGACGCGCAGCTTGGGATGGCGCTCGAGCAGGCGATCTCGGGCCGCCAGGATGGTCTCCTTGGCGGGCCGCTCGGGGTGCAGATACATGTGCCAGTCGGGGTTCGCCTTGTAGTAGGAGTAATGAGGGCTCTTCGGATCGAGCGGCTTCCAGGCGGCGGTCGGCTCGGCAATGTGAGCGTAAAGCGTCTTTCCCCGGGACTCGACGAATTCCAAGATCGGGGCAAAGACCGGGTCGTCCGGCATCAGATAACGACCGGACCGGGACCTGAGCTCCATGCCGATGTCTTTGTAGATCTTGACGGCGACAGCGCCGTTCTTGAAGGTCGAATCGAGGTCGCGCTTCACGCGCTCGGCAGAGCCTGCCTTTTCCCAGTCCCGAGGATCGAACGTCGAACACCAGGCCCACCGGCCCCTGCTTTGGCGAAACAACTCAAGCGCCTTGGCGTGCTGAGGTTCGGCTTTTTCGAAGCCCGGATCGTGCAGGTCAACCACGCAGATGTTGACCAGACGCATGTTGAGGCGGTCGAGAAGCTGCGAAAACCGGGGCGACGAGTTGTAGACGTGGGCGTGAGCATCGATGGGTGACAGCCGCGCGAGCGCAGTCTCGATCTCACCCGATTTGACGCTTACCCCGCTTTGTCTCGAAGCGGCGATCAGACAGACGCAAAGAACAACCAGGACAAAAGCACGGCTTCTCACGGGTAAGCCCTCCTGTCCCATTGTAGACGAACCGGCGAATGACCGGCACACCGCGCCGCCTGCCTTTTAGTGACTCGCTCTTTTGTGGCAAATTTGTTTGGAAAGTAAACGCGCTGAAGGAGCGATTATGAGCATCACCGCCAGGCCTCAGGTCGAGTGCGACCGACACCATACGACCTTGTATGTCAGCGACGTGCCCGCGGCCGTCGATTTTTACACGAAAAAGCTCGGATTCGACGTCGGATTCACGTGGGGCGACCCGCCTACCATGGCGGGGGTTAATCTGGGAGGCGTGCAGATATTTCTCGAGCAGGGTACGCCGGATCCGGCTGGCTGTGCCCTGTATTTCGTTGTCGGTGATGCTGATGAGCTTTACGAGTTCCAGCGAGCCAACGGTGTTGAGGTGGTGACGGCGCCCGGGGACAGGCCGTACGGGCTGCGCGACTATGTCATCCACGATCTGTACGGGTATGTCCTCGACTTTGGCCATTACATCTACAACGTTGGGGACCCTGTCGAGATAGAGAGGGTGGATGTTCCAGTTCGCTTGGAGAAACGACTGGCCGCCCTGCTCTATGATCTGGCCGAGCACAAGGGAATGAGCCTCAGTAGCTGTCTAGAGGAAATCCTGCTGCACACTTGCGAGCAACTCGGCGACGGCGTCGCCAGTCCGCACACCAAGGGGACCCTGAGGTACATCCAGAAATTGAAAACCAAGCACGGTATCGACTACGACTGTCACGCGAGCTACCGCTTTGTCGAGCGAAAATGAGACACCGGCGAGGAGCCTCGTTCTTCATTGCCCAGTTCGGCGCCCGGCCAAAGCCGTTACTGACTGTTCAGCGCTTCGTTCTTTTGCCTTTCTACCTCAGCCCTTAACAGGCTGAGCTTTGATCGGACCTCGTCCGCGGTGGGGCTTGCCGGGGCGACCCTCAGGAACTCTTCGAGCTCGGGGATCGCATACTCATACTTTTGCTGCAGGGCAAAGGTATTAGCGAGCAGGAGGTAGAGGTTTCCGTAACGGGGGCGTGCCTGACGGGCCTGCTGAAAGCTCTTCTCAGCCTCTGGAAGCCGATTCAACCCATAGTATGTACGCCCCATCTCATAGTGGAGCTGCCAGGGATGGTTGGACCTCAGGGCAGCCGCGGCCTGGAGGTGGGGATACGCTTCGCCGTACCTCTTTTGATCATTCCGGATCAGGCCGATCGAGAGTTGCGCATCATAGGAGCCGTTATTCAGTTTGACAGCGCGCTCAAACGCCTGGAGCGCCTCTTCACGCCTGCGCAATTGCAGGAGCGATGTTCCAAGTCCGGCGTACGCCGCAGAGTAGGCCGGATAAGCGGCAACGGCCGCCAGAAAGGCTTGTCTTCCCTTTTCATATCGCCCTTTTTCCAGATGTGCCATGCCTTTCTTGTACTCCGCTTGGGCTTTCCGAGGGGCGGCCAGATCTGCCAGGCTGACACTTGACGCGCCTGATCGTTTTCCGCTCTCAGATTCACGCCGCAACACAATGTCGATATTGTCGGACGTAATCAGATGATCCTCATACACGGCGGAGCCGTAGTGAGGAGCTGACACCCTTATCCGGTAATCCCCTTTCGCCAAACCGGTGAAGACAGCCCATCCCTCGGCACCGGTGTGGGCCGGCCGTCCCTCCCAGGACGGGAAGCCCTCCAATGTGATCTCTGCTCTCCACACCGGCGCTCCGGCTTCATCCTTGACGGTCACTTCAAGATACAGGTCTCTCTCGGCCGACGCCGGCGACGCTGCCTGAGCACACAGGGCGCAGAGAAGTAACGGACCGATCATCGAAACGGCAATTCGCTTCATAACTGGCCTCCGTTTTCTGCAAAGCGTACGGCAGGGCGCTTTCCAAATCATGTCGAACAACCGATGTTTTCCCGACGAACGGCTGATTTTCAGGTGATTTCGGTTATTGCCGCCGCGCTTTGGCGTCCGGCTCACGACATGAACCGCCGCGTCTTTGGTAAGATTTTCTAAACTGCTTATCTATGGACCAGAGAGACACAAGCCTTCTCGCATGCCAGGATAATTTCCGCCTTGGGGACTGGCTGGTCGAGCCTTCGACCGGGCGCCTGGCTAACGGATCACGCGAAGCCAGGCTAGAGCCGAAGGTAATGCAGGTTCTCGTCTGTCTGAGCAAGAGGGCCGGGCGAACCGTCAGCCGCGACGAACTGGTCGAGAATGTGTGGAACGGAACGGCCGTCAGCGATGATGCTGTCAATCGCTGCATCGCGAGATTGCGCCGCCAGTTCCAAGCGGATCCGAGCGTCAGGATCGAGACTCTTCCCAAAATCGGATATCGCTTAATCGGCAGCGTGACAGAAAACCAACCGGTGGTGGTTGAAGCTGTGCACGGACCGGCCGGAAGTCAGAGTCCCGGGCGGCGCTTTCGCTTCCTCGGCACGCGTGCCGGGCGAGTCGGGTTGACGGCCGCCGGCCTGCTTTCCGCGATCCTGTTGTTTGGCTTGTTTGGTGTCCGTTCGACGACCGAGGACGAAACGGCGCCTGAGTTCCGGGTAATGCCGTTCACCAGCCTCCCGGGCCACGAGGGGATGGCGTCCTTTTCTCCTGACGGAAGCCATATTGCCTTCACCTGGCGCCAGCCGGGGAAAGAGCCAGACATTTACGTCAAACCGGTCGGCAGCGAGGAGATGTTGCGCCTGACCGACAATCCGGCCAGTGACTTGAGTCCGCAGTGGTCTCCTGACGGAAGTCGAATTGCCTTCGTCCGGCTGCAGCAAGGTCGCGCTCAGCTGATCTTGTCGTCATCGATCGGTGGCGTCGAAAGGCAGATCGCCAGTTATCCTGCGTCACAAGGAAGTGAATTGTCGTGGAACCCTGAAGGCGACAGTATCGCTTTCAGCGGGCAGACGGAAGCAGGCGGGGTGTGCAGGATTATGCTGGCCTCGGTCGCTGGGGCCTCGGTCCGGCGTTTGACCGATCCACCAGTTTCCTGGATCGGTGACGAGTATCCCTCCTTTTCGCCCGACGGGTCGAAGCTCGCCTTTGTGCGCAGCCGGGCCCTCGGCGTCTCGGATATCCATCTGCTCGACTTAAACACAGACACGATCAGGCCACTCACCTTCGACAACCTGAAAATCCACGGGCTCGCCTGGGAGCCAGGAGGAAACGGACTGGTCTTCTCCTCGAACAGAGGAGGGAGTTTCAGCCTGTGGAGAGTCGGTGTGGACGGCCGACAGCCCCGTCCGCTGCCTTTCGGAGGCCGGCATACCGACTGGGTCGCTGTTTCGCCGGCCGGCGATCGACTTGTGTACCAGGAATGGATGGCCAGCTGCGGGCTTCTTCGTTTGGATCTGGCCTCACAAAGCGCGGTACAGGACTGGAGCCTGGCCGACTCCCTTCGTTTTGACTGGGATCCCGAATTGTCCCCGGACGGCCGGAGGATGGCGTTTCTGTCCGACCGTTCCGGTTCAGCGGAGGTCTGGGTCAGCGACTTCAAAGGGGGTCACCGGCTGCAGATCACGTCCTTTGGCGGCCCCTACACGAAGACCGTGAAGTGGTCGCCGGACGGCCGGCTTCTCGCGCTGACCGCGCCTCCAGAAGGTCATTTCGATGTCTTCACGGCTGACCCCAACGGCGGTGGAGTCAAACGCCTGACGTCAGGTGACGCCGACGATTACGCGCCAGCGTGGTCGCCAGATGGGCGAGGTCTCTATTTCGCCTCCAATCGGTCAGGCCGATGGGAGGTGTGGTCCATGTCGCGGGACGGGGGCGATCCGCGTCAGATTACCCGAAACGGCGCGAAGGTCGGCCTTCCCTCGCTCGACGGCAACTGGCTCTATTTCGTGAAACCCGACCAGCCGGGGATTTGGAAACTGTCGCTGCGAGGCGCGACGAAAGAAGAGCTGGTTGTCCGCGATCTTCAGCCAGTGGATTGGAACAACTGGCAGGTCGCGGCCAGAGGGATCTACTTCGTAGTGAGACCGGGACCAACTGAAGACTCCCTGCGTTTCTACGACTTCGCGAGCGGTCGTGCGAAGGAAGTCATGAAGCTCCCTCGCCTCCACTATGACTCCGGGATCGACGTTTCCCCTGACGGCCGGTCTCTGCTCATCTCTTCTGTGGCGAAAAGTGAAAGCGACCTGGTCCTGGTGCAATTCCAGCGTGGATCGAGTCTCCTATCCGCCTCGCAATAGCGCGTGTTTTTGCTGATGGTATAAGCCTGCCTTGCGCACTTCGAAGGCTCGCCCAAAGCCCTGGACTCGGTCCATTTGGAGGTGCGGACAGCAGAAGGTGGCCCTG
>Ga0105092_10002126_pt1 | contig 10613 bp, 14 predicted proteins | sample PPLLak2March2015_FD_87021 | JGI IMG/M metagenome (GOLD analysis project Ga0105092, IMG submission 87021) | Freshwater sediment microbial communities from Prairie Pothole Lake near Jamestown, North Dakota, USA - PPLs Lake P7 Core (1) Depth... | ecosystem: Environmental > Aquatic > Freshwater >...
AGCTGGCACTCCCCAGATCTCACATGTCTTCCGAAGAGATTGCTTATTATCAGTGATGACCTCAGAAACAAAGGACTGATGAACGGTAGCCACAGCTCGGGCAAATCCTAAAAGAATATTTTGACCTTCTTTAGAACACTCCATTTCAATGGGAACGACTTGACCACATCTCCTAATGCCATCGGTCATCGAATCAGTTAAATCTAAATTCTTCTCTGCATGAGCTGATGTGACGGATTTCTCAATAAAAGCCTGCAGCATTGTTTTTGGGCCGCTGAAAAAGTAGTATTCATCGCTCAGTCCATAGTAACCGAGTCTCGGTGTTCTAAGATTATTGCCAAGACGCGCCGGATCTGATAGAGCTGATGACGATTGCCGGATATTTTTTTCTAAGACATTGTACACATTTTCAATAGACTCACTAGAGACCACTGCCTTTTGCAGCCCTTTCGATAAGTACACGCATCCGTCTTGATAGGCCATGAGCATGACCAAGCCCTGCTCCGTTAGCACATCGGCCACAGACTTGTTGATGATGCCGGATAAGATGCCCTTCACATCATCCAGCCTATGATATTGTAGATTCAATTGAGACTCTGGCGACTCCTGCGGAAATCCATCCCGAAGCGCCGTCAATGACCGGGCTGAGACCGCCTCTTCCGGAGATGAACAGCTTGCCATTGTGTCCATGAGATACAGGAACGGCTCCAGATCCATGAAGCGGGAAGTTCGCGCCCCGGAACGTGAAAACCTGCTCTTGTGGAGCGCAACCGCAACCGAGAAATAATCCTCGTCCTTCAAGCTCGGAGCGAGGTCTCTGAGATGCATTTCTTTAATAAATTCCAGGAGCACATCTTTAGGAATCTCAAACTGATTCTCCATCGTTTCCGGCAGCTCTAGAGTATCTTCATCCTGCTTCCACTCACCAAATTTCAGTTTGTGAAGATCATGCACTACAAAGAGAGCTATGCATTCTCGCAGGCCGTTTTTCTCAAGTGGTCTTGCGTTGAGCTTTTCGAGTGCTTCATTGAAACGGAGGAGAAAGAGAATGCCATTTCGAATATGATTGAGCATGCTTTGATCGGTTTTTCCAAACTCGACACTCTTGGCAGGCTTGAAGGCCATGCCTCTTTCAACAAGATGTATGTCTACTGCCAGGAGGTATTCTTCAAATAGTCCAGGTTTAGGTTGCTCGGAGGATTTCTCATCCATCCTGGCGTCCATTTCCCTCAATCTCTTTCGATCTCGAAAATTGTCCTGCAAAGCATCAGATACCATTTACATCGCCTCCCCCACTATCACCTTCACCGCCCCGCACCCGCGCGCAACCGCGCTCCCCACCCCGCTATACTCAGCAAATTTCGAGAGCGCCAATATTGCATTCCTGATATCATTTGGCGCATCCTTCGTGAACATATACCTACAGCAACCTTGAAAGCCCTGCATTAGCTTCGGCTTTGCATGCCCCTTTTTTATGTCTATAAAGGTATTCACCATTGTGCTATGCGTCTCGTAGGATAACGGCCGCTCCATCATGAAGCGTGCCATCTCATCTCTCTCTAGTGAGAGCTTCATTCCTTCCGGGCAAACTGAATTCCACTTCCCAACTAGAGACGTAAAAACTGCTTCTCTATGAGGGAACATCTCTATGACATCGCTATTTCTGTACTTAATGCAAGTTGGAGACCGAAAGCAAAACTCAATAAAAGGCTTCTCGTAATTTCTGGATGATTCCACAAGCTTCTTGAAGCTCGTTGATGTACTAGTAGACTTCTCAACAGTGAGCGCTCCATTTTCGAGCATTAGGTCTTGCTCACGCAAAACAAGGGGCTGGATGATGGCACTGAAGATATCAGTCTCTTTAGGATCTGTGATCCCAATAGTAAATTCATAGGTGTTAGCAGGATCTGCCATTTTATGTTTGGGCCTTTGACTTCTTCTGAATATTCCCTCAAGGTTACTTATCGATATCGAGCTTATCGGCGAATCATGAGTATGCCTAGCGGTAGTTTCATTCCAGTGGTTCATAACGTTCAGAAGAGCTGAATAAAGCTGATATCCTTCACTACTGGGAAGCTCAAGTATATCCTTCGGGCGTAGGACCAGCGAAATTGATTCCGGCATACTCGTCATCCTTAGATTCCTTGGCATATATAGTTATCGATAGTCTAATTGTTGCATAAAGAACGAATCCATTGTTGTCGGATGCACAATCATGCATTAAGAAATTGGCCCGTGAGATTCAAACAGATCTCTACTTTGCCGGCTAAATAGTGAAATATCTTGTCGTAAAAAGCTTGATAATAGAGGATTGAATTTATATATTCCCTCCTATCTAGTAGTTGTAGAGAACTCGAAAACCCGTTAGGGATTGAAACTAATTCTTGCATAAAGATGTCAACAGGCATCCAAAAGCTGCAGCAAGCTTGAAAACCCATTAGGGATCAAAACTAGTCTAATATTTACTCCAATTAATTGCAGGTCGACGAGCAGAAATCGAATTCAATTCCATCGCTCTCCTGACGTCCAGCTCATGCTAGGATCTCCTCAAAGCTCCCAGTGCTGCTGCTCGCTACCTCCTCCATCCTGAGCGATCCCTTATCGAGCATTATATTGCTCCCTCAGGGCGAGAGGCTGGACGATTGCCCGGAAGATCTCCACCTACTTTTGGTCGGTGATCCCGATTCTCATCCTGTATTTTTGCATGGGATCGACTGCCTTGAGCCTGGCCCGCTAGCATCGCCTGAACCCTTCCGTCCAGCCGGCCTATGGACATCGAGCTGATGGGCGAATCGTGGGCATGTTTGCTGATAGTCTCATCAGCTTCTCGCATAACGCCCAAGACGGCAGAATAGAGCTGGTAGCCCTCGCTGACGGGCACCTCAAATGCCGTCGTTGGCCGTGTAATCAGTGTGATCTTTTGCGGCATCGTGAGGAGAATACATCCACTCACATTTAAATCTGTCGATTCCTGCAATAGTTTCATTATTTTGCAATTAAATGTCTTTGAATTCTATAACTTGCAACGGAAAAACATTTATGCATCATATCTGCAATACTGTGTGATGAAGACCTACATCTCCCTCTCCGGCTTCGATTCCTCTCAAATCGTATCCTTGATAGTAAAATACGGAATCGAAGGCGGAGATCTCATTATCCTCATCCGTCCCGAAGATGAGACGGACACACGCGGCGAGCAGACAATTCAGGCCATCCGTGACCTCTCCAGACAGATCGATAGCTCCATAGGTCTTCAAATTCACCGTGTCAATCACCGGGATTTTGAAGAGATGGTAGTGTCTCTGAAGGATTTGATTGAGAATGCAAAAGGCCAGGTCATTTCCAACCTCTCCGGTGGGCCGCGGGAGATCTTTCTTGCCTTCACCATTGCCAGCCTTTCCCGGTCCGACAAAATCTTCAAGACAACTGGCTACAGCGATATAGACCGAAGCCTGAGCGAAATTCTCCTTCCAAATATTACAGCCGCTCTTGAAGAAAAGCAAAAACAGATCTTAAAGGATGTTTTCGAGAATCAGCCTACTACCATCGGCGATATTGCACAGCGGCTTTCCGTCTCCGAGAGCACCATATCCCGCCAGGTGGCCCGGCTTGCCGACCAAAAAGCCCTCGATCTCGTCCAGAAGGGAAAGACAAAAGAGATTCGCATAACCCTGACCGGAAAGCTGCTTTTTTAGGGAACTATACGAAATCATTGCTAAAAATCATTGATTTCTTTTTTTAAAACGGGTTTTAAAAGCCGCGCATAATCAGAATTTAAAATCAGTACTACAAGTATTTATCTTTGGCCGGAAATTATGATATGCAACAATGACAAAAAAGAGAGATAAAATTGAGATTGTGGCGAAGATATTAGACGTCTGTAGTACACCTCAAAACAAAACGAATATCGTATACGCGTGCAACCTGAATTTTCAAACAGTAGGGCCGTATTTGGCTCTATTGCAGAGAGAAAAGCTGCTTGCATTGAAGAAAAGCCAATTTAAGACGACAAATGCGGGGCAAGAAGTCTACAAGCGCATCCTGGAATTGTATAAGCTTTTGGGCCTGGATCTCTAAGAAACATCGTGTTCCTTAAGATTCTCTCTTCCGACCCCCTTACTCTCCCGACCTTGATTCCCGAGACAAATAGAGCCCAAGCTAAAAGGAACAACCTGTTTCTTAGATACAGCAGCCTTGATTAATCTCTTTAGGATAATTCTCTTCTAAAAATTCCTCCTTGGGAAAAATGGTCCTCTCTCAGCTCCACCTGGGCTTCATGGAGGCCAAGGAACAAACTGTTCCTTTTGTCGTAAAGGGAACACGATGTTCCTAAATAGCAGGCGGCGTGATTCATGACTTATTGACCTCCTTGCTACCGATTTTACATAATAGCCATGTCTTGCCTTTGCCCTGGCCTCGCTTTCGGAGCAGGACTTTGTCAGGCTGCAGCCTGGCAGCCCACTCCATAGCTCTCCTGGCCTGCATCCTGGCAATGGGCTTCTCTTCGGCAGTGCTGATGATCTGGATGGCATTGGCGCTGTTGAGGCTCTTGGCCTTTGCATCTCGATAGAGCGTTTCCACCAGGAGCGCCGCCCGGTAGTGTTCCGCCTTCTTGAAGGTCAGAGCTGGCCGATCAGTGATAAAAGAGACGATGCCATATTCCACGTCTGCGAGCTGGCGCAGGCAGTTTGCAGGTGAGATCTGACCCGCCTTCTTGGCCCGCATTATACCCTGGATCTCTTTTTTCGCCCTTGCATGCATATTGGCGGTCTCATCCGTGGCCGGCATCTGATCCAGAGCAGCTAATGCAGCCTCTACGTTCGCAATTACCGCATTTATGATATGCTGGAAGGAGTCTTCCAGCTCTTCCAAGAAATTAACCAGTTTCTCGTTAGCCTTCGTAAGTTGCTGGATTCTTGCATACTGTTTATAGCCGTCCTGCAGCTCCCTGGCCAGTACCTGGCCTGTATGACGCGGGTCGTAAATCACTCCGCAAAGAACGTCCAGCTCGTAGGCGAGGTCATGGGTTTCGGCCTCTTTTTCAACGATTGCTTGCTTTTGCTCTTCAATGAGGAGGTCTTGGGCGTGGATACGTTCTTCCAGCTCTGCAATGGTCTTGCGAAGTTGCGTCGTATTTGCAGAAGCAAGCTCTTGGCCGCTCCGAAAATCGTTTATAGTATCGGCTGCCAATTTTGATTTAGGCATTGCCGCCTCTTGCGGTGGTGTATCCTGGCATACCTTGGTGGTTCGGGGTTAGCTAGGTTTCGTGCGAAAACCTCCCTGTTTTCGCAAGGCGGGGGGCCTTCCAGGGCCCTCTTTGCATTTCTCAAAAAAGATATAAAATTTGCAATAGAATTCGCAATTGTTGATATCGAGCAATAATAGCAAGATACGAAAACCCTTAAATAACGTTGACTGACCTTATTCTCGTTTGAGTTCTTCATTTGGATCGCTTCCATGAGGAACTTTGGGTTTTGTCCACCTCACCAGTAGACAAACCCGCCACGGCAGATCGCACCTTCCAATGCCCTGCCGTGGCCCTTCCAGTTCCTCGCGTTTCTTTGCTCCAATGCTGTGATATATATCTCTTTTGGGTTTTTCGCAGTGCGTCCCTTTTGTACCATTATTATTTATCAGTACTTGTACTTAGTTTCTTCACATTGAAATTAATAATAAATTCCATATTTTAGGTATCTGCGCGGATTTTGCGAAGACTATTTATGCCCGAGTCTAACATCCTCTGAAATGGTGAGGTGGAAAGCAACGGGTTGGAAGCCGTTGCGTTAAGCATAGCGATGCTTTCCCACTGGCAAGCAGCCATAGCAGAGGCATAATTTGGGTCAGAGGATATCCTCGACTTTTGCCCCACATGGATGACAGCGGGTAAAGCATTAGAGTACGCTTTCCGTCGCAACTGGCGGCTTTCACTTCACCAAGGAGTTCGTAATCGGTGAGGTGGATAATGCTCATAGTAGCGAAAGACGCGAAATTCAGACCACTGACAGACCATGATGCTATCGAGTCCCTGAGAAGGCGAGGCGCAAAATGGCTTGCGGAGCATATCGACGGCTTGCAGCTCGGCGTGTTTTCCGGGGTCATGACCTCTGGAGTCCCGGTATGATCGAGAAGGCTTGGGAGGGACATCTCGAAACGAGCTTTCAGTCTCTGGGCAGGCTCTGCATGGGGGTTCTGCTGAACGGCTATCCAGATGTAGGCGAGACGAACGGGCTTTTGGAAAAGCTGAAGGGAAAAAGGATCAAGCTGCTCTTGCAGGAGGTGGAGGAGTGATCGCCGCTTTGCCGGACAGCACGAAGACTGAGATCTCCGGCCCGGCCAGGATCACGGCGAATCGGCCCCTCCCCCACCCTTCCCCGGACCCCATCTCTTCCTCTCCCCTCGTGTCCGGCGGCGCAGCGGCGCCGCCCAAGATGGCTCAATCTTTCCAATGTGCCACAGTCAGTCAACCGGCTCAACAGAGCGGAGACCTGATGAGATCCAAAACTTTTTATATTGAGAAATCTCAAGTAAGTTCTAATGCTCAGGGCGAAAACCCAGTGGGCAGCCCCTCTGCGAGGGATTCCTCTTCTATAGATTATCGACCGCTAGGCGCAGCCCTCAAGGACCCAGGCACCAAATTAGCCTCGGAGCACCACGGCGGAAAGGCGGGCCGGTTGATGCCTTCCCGATGCAAGTGCGGCGGCCAGATTCAGTACGATGCAAGGTCGGAGCCCTTTTGCACTGCCTGTGGAATGGGGCTTAAGAACGCAACACGCGCGCAATCGCACTCTCCACATGAGAGGAAGAGAAAATATAAGAACTTTAGAATGTATGCCGGCAATGATGCCTGAGTCTTGAGATGCCATTCCGAGCATCTGATGCGAGGGGCGGAGCGGAGCAGACCGATAATCCCAGGGGTCCAATCTCGGGCTCGCAGGACCCCACATCAACATAGCAGCCCACATCAACATAACAAATCGAGATAGCAAGGGTCCGGCCTGAAGGCCGGATCGACCCTTGCAAAGAGGTCTGAATGGACACCATAAAAGAGATGATCGAGCTGGATGCAGAGATCTACGCTATGGTGGACCGTAACCCAAAGCTGGCCGAGGTCTACCGATATCTCATGGGCGAAGAGCTGGGGGCGGTGGTCGTCCTCTCCCGGATGCCGACGGCTGAGGACTGGGCGGCTGCTGAACGCCTGGCGAGGTCGAGGCAGAGATGAGGCCCAGGTATATCATCGAGGATCTTTTGGAGTCCGGAGTCGATCCGGGCATACTGGCCGCCTTGCCGGAAAACATCGGCCAGCACTATGAATCCCTGGGCTTCCCGTCTCAGGGAGTGGCCACCAGGCTCTTTCGGGCGGGCATTCTTCGGCCCAAAGGAAAAAGCATGGTGCAAAATTCCGCGGGCAAAAAGGTTCTGAGGACTCTATGGGGCCGGGGGGTCCATTTCGAGGTCTTCCTCGACTACTGGCACCAGAATAAGCAACATTACCGCAATCGCCTTGCAGTCTTCCAGGATTGCAGGCAATCGGTAGCGGTTTGATTCGTGTCTTGTCGAGTCTCGCATTCGTCCCGGATTTTGTCACTGGCGGTTGAGCATTTTATCGAAGCCTGCATCTTCATAAGCCCGGCGGCGATGGTTTGGTCTGGCTTTCAGGTAAATGGCCGTGGTGTTCAAAGAGGAATGGCCGAGCTGCTGCTGAAGATAGGCGATATCAATTCCGGCATCCAAACTCCAGCGGCTGAAGCTGTGCCTGAGGAGGTGAGGTGTAATCCGCTTCCTCTGCCGCACTTTGCCCGGCCTCGTCTCCTGGAGCCCGGCATTCTCTGCGGCCTCGTCCATGAGTCTCTGGATCTGCCGGGTGGAGATATGCCCCTCATCTCTGCCCTCGAAGATGTAGCCGCTCTCCCGGCCCTGAAGATGGACCTCAAGGGCCTTCAAAACAGGCTTGGGAATGATCGAGGTGCGCTGCTTGCTGCCCTTGCCGTTCACCACATGCAAGTATCCTCCGGTGCCGTCCACATGATCTGCTTTCAAGGCGGCCACCTCCGAGACGCGAAGACCGCAACCGGCCATCAGCCACATGAGGGCGGCTTCTCGTGGGGTGGGGGCGGCGGCAAGTAGGCGGTGCCATTCGTCCAGGGAGAGGAAATCTTCGGGATGCATGTTATTGGGGTGGATGTCATAATAGAAAGATTTTATGACATCAAGGCCGTATGAACGTGTGGCTTTGCACAACCACAACATCTTTAGTTTGGCAAGATCATCAATGATGCCGAATGGACCCGTATCGTGCAATTATACTTACAGCGTTATCTAAAGAGTACCTTGCAGTACGCGCTCATTTAGATAATCTAACTGAAGATTCTCACAAAGGCACGGTTTACGAATTAGGCAAATTCGTTGATAACGGTCGGTCTTGGATGGTAGCCATTGCCCAGGTTGGACGGCATAATGAGAATGCGGCTGTTGAGGCTGAGCGTGCCATCAACCATTTCAGTCCCAAGGTAGCCATTTTTATGGGAGTGGCTGGCGGGGTTCATGGTGTAGCCCTTGGCGATGTGGTAGCGGCAACCAAAGTCTACGGTTATGAAGCCGGTAAAGCAGAGGCCGAGTTCCTCCCAACACCTGAGGTTTACCGATCCTCTCATGCAATGGAGCAGCGAGCTATGGCCGTGGCTCGTAGTATAGACTGGTTGAAGCGAATAAAGGGCTCTACTCGTAATCCGGCTCCTAATGCATTTGTTGAACCAATCGCTGCCGGACCAAAAGTAGTAAAATCCATCAGATCTGCGACCTACGAATTCCTGAGATCGAACTACAGTGATGCAATAGCTGTGGAGATGGAGGGACTGGGTTTCCTGGCTGCGGCTCATGCAAATGAGAAGGTGCACGCTCTTGTTGTCAGGGGTATCTCTGACCTCATAGAAGGCAAAGATGAGGCTGATGCCAGCGGGTCTCAGGGGATTGCTTCGCAGAATGCCGCCGCTTTTGCCTTTGAGATCTTGGCAAGACTGGATTTTGGCGGGGAAGCTGACTCGCCCAAGTCCGTGATAGAGAACATTCCCTACCATCGAAACCGCAATTTCACAGGACGAAGCTCCTTGCTTGATGGGCTGCGTAAGGATTTGACTGCTGGGCAACATTCAGCTTTGACCGGCCTGGGTGGTGTAGGAAAAACTCAGCTCGCCTTGGAATACACATACAGCCACATCGATGATTATGATGTGATCTGGTGGGTGAGGTCCGAGGAGCCCGCTATACTGGCGGATGACTACATCGAATTGGCCGTTAGGCTGGGGCTGGGGAAACGTACCGGAAAACCGGTGGATCTCATTGCCACAGTTAGACGGTGGCTTGAAAACAACACTAACTGGTTGCTTGTATTCGATAACGCTCAGAGCCCACGTGATCTGACGAGATATCTGCCTAAAATGGGGTCCGGCCATGTTATCATCACATCCCGGAATCAAAATTGGGAGAGTCTGGCCAAACCTTTGGAAGTCTTGAAGTTCGAGAGACTTGAATCAGTGGAGTTCTTGCTCAAGAGAACTGAGCGGAGAGACGGAGAGGGAGCGGATGCTCTGGCAGAAGTGCTAGGTGATTTGCCACTTGCATTGGAGCAGGCCGGAGCCTACATCAAAGAAACCGGAATATCATTCGAGGACTATTTGGAGCGGTTTCAAGAAAGAAGAAAAGAAATCTTGAGATATGGCAGGCCTGATACTTACCCAGAAACCATTGCCACAACCTGGGACATCTCCGTAGAGGCCGCCAGCAAGGAGACGCCAGAAAGCCGAGACCTGCTCAAATTATGCGCCTATCTATCCCCGCATCTTATACACAGATCGATGCTGGTTACGGGATCTGAACGCTTGCCAGATCCTTTGGCTTCTACGGTCAAGAATAATGTGGAGTTGGATAAAGCGCTGGCTTCTTTGAGAAGGTATTCTCTGATAGACTTCTCCGAAGACGGTTTTTTCATTCATAGAATGGTGCAAGCCGTGACTCAGGATAGAATGGTAGAAGAGGAACAAAAAAAATGGGCGGAAGCTGCGGTCAGGCTGATAGATGATGCTTATCCGCAAGACCATTTGGACAACCCGCAGTCCTGGACCAGTTGTTTGCTTCTGCTTCCACATGCTCTAGCAGCTACAGGACATGCTGAAAGGCTTGGTGTGGCCCTGGGTTCAACGAGTCGCCTGTTAAACGATGTCGGCCTGCATTTAAAAACGCGCGGCGAGTTCGGTGAGGCCAATGGAGTGAACCCCTCCGAGTGGGCAATGAGTTAAGCAACATCAACTCATGGAGGGAAGTATATGAAAAAGACGAGGCGGCGCTACGACCGAGCATTCAAGATATCAGTAGTAGCTGAACTTGAGAGTGGCAAATCTCTTGCTCAGATCGCCCGTGAGCATAGCATCCATCCGGCCCTGCCCTCTCGTTGGAGAGAAGAGCTGGCCGAGAATCCCGAAAAAGCGTTTAGCGGTAATGGAAATCAGTATAAGGACCAGGCAAGGATTGCAGAACTTGAGAGACTGCTCGGCCAGGCTCATGCCGAGATTGAGCTTTTAAAAAAAGCCTTCGCCATGACCCAAAAGAAGGTTCGG
>Ga0105092_10002128_pt1 | contig 10603 bp, 8 predicted proteins | sample PPLLak2March2015_FD_87021 | JGI IMG/M metagenome (GOLD analysis project Ga0105092, IMG submission 87021) | Freshwater sediment microbial communities from Prairie Pothole Lake near Jamestown, North Dakota, USA - PPLs Lake P7 Core (1) Depth... | ecosystem: Environmental > Aquatic > Freshwater >...
AAGCCAGCCTGTGCCAACCGTTCTTCCCAAGCTCGGGATTTCGACATGATCTTTCAAGACATTCATAGAATCACGCTCCAGGCAATCAAACAAGTAAGGGTTCTGAATTGCAGGGCCTCATCCGGACAAGACAGAATTCGAGGTTGTAATATTCCCCAACCCGAGAAACGCAGGGATCTTTGGTATGCACCTCCTTATCCGCAAAGCAAAACCCGGGCGCCCGCAGTTCTTCGAGGAGTCACCCGCTTTGCAAAGGTTCTGTTCAATCATTTCCAATTTGTACTCTGATCCTGAAGCGGTCTTTTACTTCACCACCCCAGGGACGCTTGAGCTCTATTTCAATATCCACTTGCCCGGGTTCCAGGGCTTTTAAGTAAAATATTCGCTCGCCGCCGCCGCCAAACCCGGTTTGTTGATTTGCAGAATAACCCGTGGAAACGAGGCGCAGAGCGGGCTCAAGACCAGGATCGAGCTCCCATTGGTAACCGGTGGACGGGTTCTCCGGAAGGCGGATCTCGATGGAATCACCCGGCTGAACTTCAAGACTCTGGCCATTGTGGGTTTGATCAAGATGGGTATCGGTCACGTTGAACTCCTCAGTATGGTTTAGATGTCAATCAGAAGACTGCTGGCTCCGAACAGACCTGACGAGAAGCCGATCCAAAAAATATGTTCAGTCCCAAGCAATAATATAGCGCGCGACGTTTTTGAATTTTGATGCTGACTGGGATGTTTGGCGAAGATGTTTTTCTTTGTACGGCAGTGGCAAAGCAGGCAAAGCTCAAATGGATAAATGGGATAGCAGGGAATCTATAGGAGTCCCCATAACAGCACTATAACAAAAGTGGGGAGTAGAGTCAATATGAGGTTGGAATTGCCCATTTGGCCAGGAATTCAAGGAGCAGCTTGAGGAAGAACTCAGGATCGTCCAGCATGACTAAATGACGAGCATCGGGAATGACTGCAATACTGGCAGCTTGAATCGTAGACAGGCGTAGTGATGGCTTCCTTACCCTTACAGGGCCTTCGGCAGGAAGCCCTCCCAGCCCCGGCCCCGGGGCAAGCTATGAAATCCCGGTGGTCTTGCCCCGGGGCTGGGCAGTCGTCGCAATGCCACAATCAAGTACCTTCCGGAAAGAACTGCGCCGGGCCAGCCGGACTCCAGCATGCTTTTTTAGCCGGCGCAGGCCGGCTTTGTATCCGCACCGGTTGACAGCCCAACCAACCGGTTTCGTTTACACAGATGTTATTGACAGGTTGCCCTTGCGAATCCTTCCTCCTTTATAGTGCCAGGCGGGTGCGCCAGATGGCTAACGGTTGATGACGGGAAAGAAAAGTATCGTTCCCGACGAGCCGGATCCCTCGAGGAGTTGGGTGGATGCTGTGGCAGTCATCACGTCTGCATTGATGTTATTGTAAAGCGTAGCCACATTATCGATCCGGTTTGGAGTGCTTGGGGCGCCGATAATATTGGCCTGGAAGCTCATCTCCGCCGAATCGACCCCGGCGGTCAGAGCCAGGTCCGTTTCGGTGTCTGGAGCGGTCCCCTCTGTAACCCCATTCTTTACATAGAAATGGGTCACCCCAAGGGAGCCGGTCGCGTCCTCTGCCCCAACACTGACGTTGAAATTACCGATCGTATCCGGCAGCGAGCCGTATGTGAAGAAAATATGATCGGTGCCATCCTCGATCCAGATCTGGAAGTTGTAGGTTGTATGCTTATCGCCAAACTGCTGTACGTCTCGATAGTCGATAATGGTATGAGTGTTGGTTACCAGGATCGAAAAGCTGCCCGCACCGGGGTCATCAATGTCGCCGCTGAGTAGATCGAGATCTGTCCAGAGCGGCGCAATGACGTTGTTGGGTACGGCGCTGTTCGGCAGCCGCTGGTTGGTGGCGGTCACATCCGCCGAAGTGATGGTTGTATTGGTTGGAATGACATAACCGTTGGTAGTGATCGCCATTTTGGAATAGCGAACGCCGTTGAAGAAGAAATTAAATCCCGTCACGATGATGGCTTCATCGTCACATCCGGTTCCACAAAACTGGTTCAATCCCAGAGCAAGCTCAGGCAGCTGGCTGTAGATCGGCTCTTCAGCAGTGGGGGTCAATGAGAAATCTGCGCCTGCCAGGTCTGTGGTTCCGAATACCGTTCGAGAAGCGGCATCAAAGGATAATCCTTCCGTCTGTGATCCTTCGACGAACTCCAGGCCCTGGGGCAGAACATCTGTGACAGTGAACTCTCCATCAGCAGGGTACAGGTTGGTTACATTGAATGTGTAGGTGAGTGTATCTCCAATATTTGCCTGCTCTTTGTCGACGGTTTTGGTAAAGGCCATACTATTCGTGGCCGTGCCCGGCTGGACGGCAAGCGGCAGGGTCGCATCGGTATAGGTTTGGCTGCTGTCTGTCCAGGTTATGGCGCCAAAGCCCCACGCGCCTTGCTCCAGGTTTGTCGAATCAACGTTTATGGTGAACTGCCCGGAAAGGCCAGGGGGAAGTGTAATGGATGGGGGTGATACGGAGATCCCCAGCCCCGGGTCGGCCGTGACCAGAGATGTCCAGGTGACGGACTGATCGGTGACGTTCTGGACCGTGGTCGTCCAGGAACATGAGAGAATACAATTGGGATTTGCAAAAGAGGCCTGGTCAAAGGTCAGCCCGGCTTTGGTCGCGCGGTCCAGGTCCAGGCGGCCGGCGCCTTTACTGAACGGATTGGCCGGGGTCACCCCATCGCTGGCCATTAAAGCCTGAACGGACGTGCTCATCAAGGCGGTCTTGATCTGCCTGGGCGTCCATTCGGGATGCAGTTGGGCCATCAGCGCTGCGGCTCCAGTGACGTGTGGAGCAGCCATGCTGGTGCCTTGTAAGAGCCCGAAATCATGCGCATCCGGCAGGATCGGTGAAAATGCTGAAAGGATATTGACGCCCGGAGCAGTCATGTCCGGTTTGAGGATGTAGGCATCGCCGTTTGGACCCTGCGAGCTAAAACTGGCCATCACATCCTGGAATGCGTCGTTGGTCATTCGGGTAATCGATGAGGCGATGGATGCTGTGGCGGTGGGGTTGGCGGCGATGAAATCTCGAACGGCCTCACCTTCCAGCATAGAGATCATTGCCGATGGGACCATGGACGATTCTAAGAATCCCATCAAGGCAGGCGGCCCCGCTTCGTTGTTGAAGACGATCACCGCCAGAGCCCCCGCGACGCTGGCATTGGTAATTTTTAGAGAAAAACTACAGGTTCCGCGCTGGACCAGGGCGATGCTTTCACTAAAAAAGTCATCCGCGAAGGATAAACAGCCATCCGGGTTTCCGGCGTCGTATTTGATCGGTGCGTTGATATCCGCACTCAGCAAAGGACCGGTACCCTGTAACGCCGGGATATTGGTCAGCCCGGCTGGGACTTCACCCGGTCCGGTGATGCTGAACGGGTTGCCAAAGATGCGGTTCGTCGTGGATGCCGCCACGGCGATAGTATCCTCTATACAACCCGGGCAATCGATGGTTGTGTCCTCGGGGCCCTCGTTGCCGGCGGAAAAGACTACGACGATGCCCGCGGCGGTAAGCGACTCGACCACCGGTTTGTAGATTGAAGCGTTGGGATCGCTGCCTGGGCCGCCGCCCCAGGAGTTATTGATGATATCCGCTCCATCTGAAAGGGCGGCTTCCAGTGCCGCGACCAGCGAAGAGTCGCTGCCGATGGCGGTAAGTCGGTCAAACCGTTCGAACAAAGCTTTGTAGACCATCAGGTAAGCTCCAGGAGCTACCCCGGAGATGGTGGTCCCGGCTGGGACCGTGCCCTCTGGAGCTGAAAGGGTAACTTCGTTGCCTGCGGCTGTGCCGGCGGTGTGGGTCCCATGCCCATCCACATCGACCGGTTTGCTCTTCCCGTATGGATCCGCATCATCCACGTATGGGAGCTCTGCCCCATCCACCAGAGAGTGAAGATCGGGGTCCCAAAAGGCCCTGGCAGAGATGACCTTGTTCGTGCATTGAAAATCCGGGTCAGCGGGGAACGCCGCACAGAAACCTTTGGGGTAACCTGGCGGCATGCTGAAGCCTTCTCCCGAAAACATAGGGTTATTAACGTAGAGCCCGCTGTCGATATCCGCGATGATGATCCCGTTTCCGGCTTGCGATCTGCCGCTGAGGAGATCCCACGCGCTGGAGGCATGGATCAGGTCCAGGCTGGCATCTAACCGGGATGTGCGGATTTGATCCGGATAGATATTAGCTACCCCTCTCATCCGGGAAAGGGCGGGCAGTTCAGCCGGATCTAGAGCTATGGAGACGGCGTTGATCACGCCCTGGAACTGGCTGATACCTTCCACACTGGGGGCGATTGCGCTGGTGTCCTGGAGAAACTGCGACTGGACGGTTTTCAGATAATCGGCATAGGCAAGGCTGGCATCGCTTTGCATATTCAACTTGCCAGCTCCGGTGACCTGCGGGCTGGTCGCCCTGAACCCGGGGATAGTGCCCGCATAGGTGGCCACCGGGGCATCCGAAAGCTGTACGATCACCCGGATTTTTCCATCTGGGGTGCGGATAGTTTCCTTGAACCCACTACCATGGATGATTTGCTCGACCCTGAATACATCTCCCGAAGAGGAATTCACAGTTGGAGAAGTTGGACTGGCCTGGGCAGCGCCCAGTCCAGGCAGCGCTGTCAGGAGTGCAGTCAAGATCAAAATGCTCAATGCCTTTTTACTCATGAGTTTTCTCCTTTTCGCTTGCTTGAAAGAGATGGGTGTCCAGGCGCCCGCACGTTATCCCAAAAAGTAAAAGCAACTGCCATACAAACACACACTCGATACCTGGTCCCTTATGAGGTAAAAGCCAACTCTTCTGTCCCTCCCGCAAGAGGGAAGTCTAACAAGCGCTAAATCGATCCTTATCGATCTTTTAGTCTGGCAAGCTTGCAGCTAATTTGTCGTTCTCGATGTTGGAATTGTTTGCCGATGTATATACCGGTCTTTTCAGTGCCATACTTTACCAATAAATTTGGTCAAGTTGAACAGGTTCCTTGACATGAAGATTATGGGCTTGATATTTCCAATGATTTAGAATGTACCACCTCCATCGTGCCAGCATAGCTAATCGGATACTAAAACTATATATGCGAAACAAGTGAAAGTCAATAGACCGGACAGATGCAAAGTTTAAAACCTAATCTCATAAATATAGTCTGAAATATAATGCCCTGTCATGTATCCATGGGTAGAATGTCACGTATAATAAAGCTTGATTGACCAATCACCAATTGCCTTTCTTATTGGAGGTTACCGTGGAAACAACTGGAAAGGATGCGATCACCATCGATGTTGGGATGCGGCTGCGAAGCCTGCGTGAAGAACGCAATACATCCATGCGGGCCCTGGCTCGGAGGAGTGGTTTGTCGGCCAACGCATTGAGCATGATCGAACGGGGCCTGACATCCCCTTCTGTAAGCACACTGCACAAACTTGCCGGCGCCCTCGAGGTGCCGGTGACGGCTTTCTTCCGTCAGGAACCGCCGCGCAGCAAGATCGTTTTTCGAAAGGCTTCGGAGCGCGCCAGGCTGACCATCCCAAATGGCATTTGGGAAGGATTGGGTGGGGAGGCCTTTTCCGGACGGGTTGAGCCGTTCATGATTACCGTTGATAGCGGGGGCGTAAGCGGGAGCGAAGAGGGAATGATCCACAGCGGTCATGAATTTGCTATGGTCCTGGAAGGGAAACTGGGGTACGATGTGGCCGGGGAAAGTTTTCTCCTCGAGACGGGCGACAGCCTGATCTTTGCGGCCAAGCTGCCCCACCGCTGGTACAACCCCGGGCCGGGTGTTTCCCGGGCGATCCTGGTCCTGGCCGGGTTTGAAGAATCTGAACGCCCGAGCGAATACCATATCAGCGTTTCTCCGGGGGAATAGATGATGATGTCCTGTCTGCCCATTACGGCTTCAGTAGACGACCGCAGACACCTTTCGATAGCCGGCTGCGATGTAACCGAGTTGGCCAGGCAGTACGGCACACCTCTATATGTTTACGATGCGGCCACCCTGCGCGAACAGGTGGAGACACTGCGCCAGCTGCTCAAGGCAAACTTTCCTGGGGAAAACGAAATCACCTATGCTGCCAAGGCATATTTATCGCTTGGTTTTGCCAGGCGGCTGGCTCAGCTGGGGTTGGGAGTAGACGTGGTCAGCCTGGGTGAATTATGCATCGCCCAGGGGGCAGGTTTTGCACCAGAGGCAGTGCACCTGCATGGGAACAACAAACTTGAAGGCGAGTTACGCGCTGCGCTCGAATGGGGAGTGCAGGCGATTGTGGTTGACAGCCTGGATGAGCTGGCCTTTTTGGAAGGGATCTGCTCCCGGTTGGGAAAGACAGCCCGCATCTGGCTGCGGATCAACCCGGGGGTGGATGTCCACACGCATAAAGCGGTGCAGACCGCCCACCACGCCAGTAAATTTGGACTGCCGGTGGTGGATGGGCAGGCAGCCAGGGCGATCCGGGCGGCAAAAGGCAGCCGCTGGCTGAAGCTGACCGGGCTGCATACCCACCTGGGCTCGCAGATTTTCGAGGCGCGTCCTTATATCGAAACGGTGAGGATCTTGTACGAGCTGTCCGCGAGGGAAGGATTTATACCCGAAGAGATCAGCCCGGGCGGGGGCTGGGGGGTACCTTACACTCCGCAGGAGGCGGGCGTAGATCCGGCTGTCTGGATCGAGGCAGTGTGTGCAGAGGTGCGGAGCGAGGCCAGCCGCCGGGGCTGGCGGCTGCCAAAATTGATCGTCGAACCGGGCCGCTGGCTGGTGGCGCGAGCGGGGTTGGCCATCTACTCAATCGGGACAGTTAAAACTGCGGGGGATGGCACGCGCATGATCGCCGTGGATGGCGGTCTGGCAGACAACCCGCGCCCGGCGTTGTACCAGTCCCGCTATACGGCCCTGTTGATCCCCGGAGACGATTCCGGACGAGATTGGGGAGCACAGCCCGCCGCGGTGGTGGGCAGGTTCTGCGAATCGGGGGACGCTATTATCGAAGAAGCGCAGCTCCCCGAAGCCCGCAGGGGTGATTGGTTGGTGATCCCGGTCGCAGGGGCGTACCAGTTGAGCATGGCCTCGAACTACAACCTGGTCCCCCGTCCGGCAGTTTTATGGGTGGAGGATGGCAGCGTGGAAATGCTGCAGAAACGCGAAGATATCACCCAGAGCGGCTGGTGGGTGGACTAAAAGGAGAGCATGGCTACGACCATCACCCAGGAGCGGCCGGATACCCCCGGGGCGGTCGCTTTGATCGCCGAGCTGGATGATTATCTGGCAGGTTTGTACCCACCCAGCAGCCGGCATGGATTTAGTGTGTCCCAATTGATCGAGGAAGAGGTTGCGTTTTTTATCGCGAGGTGCGAGGACGCCGAGGCTGGCTGCGGGGCGATCAAGTTTTATGGTCAGGAGTACGGTGAGGTAAAACGGGTTTTCGTTCGGCCCGCTTTTCGAGGCCGGGGACTGGCAAAATTAATTATGCTCCGCCTGGAAGACTGCGCGGTCGAACGAGGAGTAGGTCTAATCCGGCTGGAAACGGGGACTTACCAGCCTGAAGCTCTGGGGCTGTATGATAAGCTGGGGTACCAGAGGATTGGCGCGTTTGGACCTTACACGGAAGATCCCCTGTGTGTCTACTATGAAAAAAATAGTAGAACTAAAGAACCTGAAGGAATGGATACGGACGAGCACCCTGGACTATACGCCAGGGCAGGCTGAACATCCGCGTCCCGTCCCCGAAGTCCAAGACACCAGGTGTTTTCAGAAACACCCGGTGCCTTAATTTTTTTCCGTGCCATCCGCCTCCTATTCGAAACCGGTTGGGGTTTATCGTGCGTGACCGGTAAAGCTTTTGGTGTGGTAAACCTGCCAGTTCAGCTCGCGGGCGAGACCATCCGGGTTGGAGCCGATCGTCCCAAGCGCTTCGATGATGGCAGTCGGACGCCCGTCCGGAGAGGTTTGGGTGACGATTCCAACGTGATCGACAACCCCATCGGTTTCCCAGTCAAAAAATGCGATATCCCCAGGCAGAAAGGGCTCTTCCCAGGCCAGGTACTGCCCGGTGTACTGGAAGAATAAGGCCATATCGTTGGCGCTGCGCGCATCGTCCCAACGATAGCGCCGGTCTGGGTGAGCTTGCAGATCCGCTTGCAGAGCGTAGCCCAGGTCATAACCGCTGCCCTTGAGATAGGCGTCCATCACCAGGTCCGTGCACACCCCGCAGCGGAACCCGTTGTAATCACCGCCGCAGCCCTCACCGCTCTGCTCCTTGGGGCAGCCGCGGTAATCCGGCTCTGGACGCGGGCAGTAGGGCATTCCGATTTCGGCGCGAGCTTCACGGACAATATCCAGGCCGCGCAGGTAGGGGAAGCTCGCCGCGAAAACATCCCAACCCGCATTCGTATCTTTTGGCGCCAGGTTGGGCGCCAAAGAGGTATACGCCACCCGGTCAGCATTCCAACTAAGCGGCGCGCTGTTCCAGTAGCCGGAGGGCTTGCTGCCCTGCCCGCCGTTAGCCGCCAGCGAGACCCGCGTGATATGGTGGTTGAAACGGTCGCGGATAAAGACATCCCATTCCTGGTTGGTGTCCTCCTTGACCAGGTTGGCCGCGGGACAGGTAAAGGAAATAAACCGCCCATCCGGTGAAATGGCAGGCCAGATACAATCCAATCCGGTCTCATTCCCATCCACATTCAAAGAGACTCGCCAGGTGCGGGAGAGACGCCAGTCACGCACGAAGACGTCGATCACCCCGTTATTGTCGCCATAAACCAGGTTGCGAGCGCGAGATTGGTAAACCACCAGGCTGCCGTCCGCGGAGATCCCCAGGCTGCTGGAGCTCCCCGAATCGCCGTTAGCCTGCTCACCCCGGCTGGATTCGGAAATGCGCACGGTTTTTCCACTGGGCCGGTCGCGCAGAAAGACATCCCAGGCAGCGTTGGTGTCTCCCGAGACCAGGCTGGGATCCGCGGAAGCGAAAGCCACCTGGTTCCCGCTGGCGGAAACCGCGGATGCCCAACCAGCACCGGTGGTTCCCTGCTGGCCCAGTGAAGAGACAGAAATCAGCTCGGTCTGACCGGTAAGGCGGTCGTACAGGAAGATATCGCGGGCATTGTTCAGATCCTTGGGAACCAGGTCGGCGGCATGCGAAGTAAAGGAGATAAAGCGCCCATCGGCGGAAATGGAAGGCCAGTCTGACCAACCGGATGCCGGTGCGCCGCCGGGCGTGTGAGAGACCAGCCCGATCTGGGCTGTCTGCCGGTCGAAGACAAAAATATCGGCAGATTGGTTGTCATCACCGGGGACCAGGTTGGTGGCAGTGGAGGTAAAGGCCACAAAGCGGCCGTCGGCGGAGATGGCCGGCGCGCTCCAGTAGCCAGATTGGTTATTGGACTGTTCCCCCGTGGAGGATACCGATACCCGCTGGATCTTGCCGTTTGCCAGGTCGCGGACAAAGACGTCCCAAACATTGTTCGTATCGCCGAGAACCAGGTCGGAAGCGTTGGAAGTAAAGGCCACAAAGCGGCCGTTGGCGGAGATGGCCGGGTGGGTCGACCAGCCGGAAGCGCTTTTCGCCTGGGTATTGAGGGAGATGGGTTGAACGGGGGACGGGGGCGGGGTGGGAGCCACCAGGACCAACGCTAATCCGGTGAGGAGGAAGAATCTTGCGACAGAGCGCAAAGCCGCGAAGAAGGTCATTGAGGAGTGAAGGGTGGGCAGTGGGTAGTGGTTAGAAGGTCGATGAAAGGGAGGGTAGTACGATTATTTGGTTATAGATTTGGGGAGAGCAGGTAGAATTATAATGGGAAGCGGTGTTTTAAGATAGGACTGTTATGGAGAAAGAAGATGGGAAAACACCCGGTTAATCTGGCGCTGCGCTTTCTGTTGGAGCTGGCAGGGTTGTTTGCGTTGGGGTATTGGGGGTGGACACAGCACAGCGGAGCCGCGCGCTTCCTGTGGGGCATCGGGCTGCCGCTTCTGGCGGCGGTCCTGTGGGGGACGTTCCGCGTGCCGGGCGACCCGGGCAAGGCGCCGGTGCCTGTCCCCGGGTGGGTGCGGCTTGTCTACGAAATCATCTACTTCACAGCGATGGTGTGGGCCTTGTGGGCATCCGGGCTGGAGACCTGGGCGTGGATCCTGGGGATATTGACGGTCTTACATTATGCAGCCTCATACGACCGGATTAGGTGGATGTTGAAACAGACCATACAGGCGTAAGCACGACCTGTGATTGCGCTGGATACCCAGTCTCCCGGATTGGGAGGTCTCGCGGGGTAAGAGGGATTCACAGGGCTGATCGGGCGATTTGATCCAGGGTTCGTCCTTACAGAAGAACCCCCTCCTGACCTCCCAGCTGGAGAAGAACATTCCCTGGATAGAACACTCCCTGGACAGTACACCAGGGACTAACGCAGGGACTGCGCCAGCCCCACAGGCCGCCCTGGCCCACCCTTCGGGCAGCCACCTACGGCTGGGCAAACGGGGGAGGAACCTGACTCCCTCTCCCTTTGGGAGAGGGTTGGGGTGAGGGGTTGCGCGACCCGCAAACGCACATTGGCTAAGCATATGATCCTCCTG
>Ga0105092_10002129_pt1 | contig 10602 bp, 6 predicted proteins | sample PPLLak2March2015_FD_87021 | JGI IMG/M metagenome (GOLD analysis project Ga0105092, IMG submission 87021) | Freshwater sediment microbial communities from Prairie Pothole Lake near Jamestown, North Dakota, USA - PPLs Lake P7 Core (1) Depth... | ecosystem: Environmental > Aquatic > Freshwater >...
AGGCTGTCCTGGATGCCGTAAAAAAATGTTGGGCTTCGCTCTGGACGGCAAGGGCGATCGCATACCGGTTAAAAAACAATATCGATCAAAAAACGGTTGCCCTGGCAGTTGTTGTGCAGAGGCTGATCGCTGCTGATGCCGCCGGGATCTTATTCACAGCAAATCCCATAAACGGAAAGCGGAGTGAGCTGGTCATCAATGCCGCATGGGGATTAGGAGAAGCTGTGGTTTCAGGGGCAGTTACTCCAGATACTATCGTTGTAGATAAGGGTACCGGAAAGATCATCCGGCGAGAGACTGCTGAGAAACAGGTTATGACCGTCCGGACAGAGGGCGGTGTGATTGAACAGCCTGTGCCGGAAGTCCAAAAAAGAAAACCCGCCCTGACCGATCTGCAAACGGAGGAACTTGCGAACCTGGGAATAAAAATCGAGCAGTTTTACGATATGCCAATGGATATCGAGTGGGCGCTGGCAGGCGGAGAGTTTGCCATTGTTCAGGCGCGGCCCATCACAGCGATGCCTGAGCCGCCGGTTGAGTGGATTCGTCCAGATCCCAAGGCGATTTATGCACGCGGCAGCCTTGCAGAACATACCCCCAGCCCGGTCACACCTCTTTTCGCGACCCTCGGTTTGGATATTGCTAACGATGCAACGAACAGGATGTGGAATGAGATCGTAGGAAAAGGTTCAGCAGAACTACTCCCCAATCATGGTGGTATGTACATTCCACTCAATGGGTATGTGTTCGGTGGTGTGCGCATGCAGCCGAAGGATATGCTCGTCATCCTCAAGATGTCATTTTCACAGCTCCCATTTATATTCCGCAACAGCAACGAGCGCTGGCGTACTGCACGCCAGGATTTTGCTGCCGTAGTAGAAGAATGGGAACAAAAGGACATTTCTTCACTTACGCCTTCTGAATTATTGGATGGAGTACAAATCGTTTTTGGTGCAGCCTGTAAATACTTTACGAAGATTCAAACAACTCTACCAGCTGCTTCCAGCAGTGAAACGCTGTTCACCCGGCTGTACAAATCTTTGATTAAGAGGCAAACTGACCCAGATGCCAGCACCTTTTTGCTCGGTTTTGATACCGCCGCCCTGCGGGCCGAGAAATCTTTGTATGATCTTGCGATGTGGATCAAAGAGCATCCCAATCTGGCAGTATACATTCTCGATACTCCAACAGAAAACGTGATCCACATCATTGGTGACGGCATGGCTCCAGATTCTGTACCGGGCGATCTTTGGGATGATCTCAAGAAGCGCTTTCAACGCCATTTGGAAGAATTCGGCAGGACAACTTATGAATTTGACTTTGCCAACCCAACACCAGCAGAATCACCGGGACCGTTGATGGACGCTATCAAAGCATTTTTGGCAGGGAAAGCCCAAAATCCAGAAGAACGGCAGCAAGAAGCTATTGCGAAGCGTGAAAAAGCTACAACTGAGGTGCTGAAACGGGTGGGTTGGCCGCGCAGGAGCTGGTTCGAAAAGCTGCTGCGCTGGGCACAAAGTACAGGACCAGTGCGAGAGGACAGCATCTATGATATGGGAATGGGCCATCCGCTTGTCCGCCAAATGTTGAATGAATTGGGCAGTCGTTTTACCAAGGGGGGAGCGATCGACCAGGCAGGAGATATATATTGGCTCGAGAGGAAGGAGGTTGAAAAACTTGTTACTTCACTCGGAAGCAGCCAGCCGCTCCCGGATATGTCTGGCAGCATACCTGCCCGTAAAGCACAGTGGCAGGCAAACTTTAAGGCGTCACCTCCAGTTATGCTTCCGGAACGATCGGGTTGGTCGAAACTGATTCACGGGAGTGAAGCCGAAACGAAAGATGGTCGTGTGATCTTAAAAGGTGTGGGAACCAGCAGTGGTGTCGTAACTGCACCTGCCCGCGTGCTACTAAGTCCGGAGGATTTTAGCCAGATGAAACCAGGAGATGTCTTAGTGGCTGTCACGACGACACCAGCCTGGACCCCGCTTTTTGCATTGGCATCAGCAGTCGTTACTGATATCGGTGGACCGCTCAGTCACAGCAGTATTGTCGCCCGAGAATACGGTATACCGGCTGTCATGGCCGCCCGCGGTGCTACCCGGGCTATTCAGAATGGAGAGATGATTACAGTAGACGGCAGCAAAGGTATCGTAACGCTGGAAATATGAACAAGATCTTGGGTTTTACACTGCTGGTCGTTATGCTGGGATACGGTATGGTTCTGCCTGTGATGCCGTTCTATATCGAATCCCTGGGAGCAGGTGGTCGTGAGCTTGGCTGGTTGATGGCCACCTACTCCCTGATGCAGCTTATCTGTGCTCCGTTGTGGGGAATGCTCTCTGACCGCATCGGGCGCAAACCTGTCCTTACGGTAGGCGTTTTGGGATATGCAATCACCCTGCTCATTTTTGGCCTGTCAACCCAATTTTGGATGTTGTTTGTTGCCCGTTCCCTTTCCGGCATTCTCTCGTCTGCTACAATGCCGACCGCAATGGCTTACATTGGTGAGAATTCGCCAGAGGGAGAGCGCAGTAAAGGTATGGGACAGCTTGGTGCAGCGATGGGTGTCGGGGTCATTATTGGTCCGCTTTTAGGCGGCATACTCTCGGAAAACTCTCTTTCACTCCCATTTTTCGCCGGCTCAGCTATTGCCTTCCTCGCGTTCCTGCTGGTGATATTTATTCTGCCTGAATCCCAACATAGAAAGCAATCGTCTGGGAAAAACACTTTCATACCACGAGACGCCATTAAGGGGTTATTTCTCGGACCCGCTGGACTTTTGCTTTTGCTCGTATTCATCATGAGCTTCGGCCTTACGAGCTTCCAGGGTATTACCGGGTTATATGTGGTTGATAAATTCGCATTCGAACCAAAACAGGTAGGTGTTATTTGGATGGTGATGGCTGTGATGGCTATCGTGGCGCAAGGTTTGATGGTCGGTCCACTGACAAAAAGATTCGGCGAGATGACATTGATCCGGGCCGGGTTGGCAGGCGGGGCGATGGGATTCGTTGGGATGTCGCTGGCTGTAAATTATCTGACCACGCTGTTCGCTCTTGGATTCTTTACCTTGATGCTTTCTTTGTCCGGACCTGCCCTGAATTCCCTGATGTCCTCATATGCCGAAGGCAACCAGGGTACGGTGATGGGGATGAACAGCGCTGTCAACAGTATGGGCCGAGTTGTCGGACCCCTTTGGGCAGGTTACCTGTATGATATTAATTTAGAATATCCATATTTCAGCAGTGCAGGCACATTGGTGGTGGGGTTGTTTGTTAGCTTTTTGCAATTTCGATTCATGCCCAGAGATCAAAGTAGACTGGCTTGAAAAAATCCCCTGACATTTTGTTGACGCCAAATTTTTTTCATGTGATAATAGACTTGCCTCGGTGAGCTGGATGCCCCCCTCATTCAGCTGCCGAGGTACTTTCTTTATGAACAGAGAGATGAAGAAGCCTGAACGATGAAAAAGAACGACAAAACTTTGGTGTTGATCATCGTTTTTGTTATGCTTTTATCTCTTGCTTGCCAGACGCCCTTCAACCTAACCGTCACACCTTCACCCATCCTCGTTCAGGAAAATCAAGAACCTACATTGACTCCCTTCATGCCTGTGGAGCCTACGCAGAGCTTCACCATAACTCCACCAGCATCCGAGCCAACCCTGGCGCCATCCCCTGAGCCAACGGCTGCTTACCAACCGGTTTTCGAACCGGCCTCTTGCCCAAACAACACCTTCTCCGGATACAGCGTAGACTGCGGATACCTGGTCGTCCCGGAAGATCGTTTTCGCCCGGATAGCCAGATGATCCGCCTGGCAATCAACATTTACCACAGTTGGGCCCAAAAACCTGCGCCTGATCCGGTTGTTCATCTTGCCGGAGGTCCAGGTTCTTCCTCACTGGGCACAAGCATCTACATGCTTAGCACAGGATTTGACCGTATTCTCCAGAACCGCGATTTAATCTTCATCGACCAGCGCGGCACCGGCTACTCGCTGCCCCTCGTTGACTGCCCGGAACGTGAGCAAATTGCACCGGTGCTGCTGGAAGGTAACATGCTCCCGGATGAATCCCTTACAGCCGTTATCGACTCTTTCGCTCGATGCCGTGACCGGCTGCAATCCGGGGGAATTAATCTGTCGATGTATAACAGCGCTCAGAGTGCGGCAGATATTGCAGACCTGCGCCGTGCGCTTGGTTATGACTTCATCAACCTATATGGGGATTCGTACGGAACCCGATTAGCGCTAACCATCATGCGCGATAACCCCCAGGGAATTCGCAGTGTGGTGCTCGATTCGGTTTACCCTCCGCAAGCAAACCTCTATACCGAATTAGCACGCAACGCTGACCGTGCCTTCCGCGTCTTTTTTGACCGCTGCGCAGCTGATTCCGCCTGTTCGTCCAGCTACCCAAACCTGGAAGGACGCTTTTACGACCTCGTAAGGCGGTTGAACGAGACCCCGATAATCGTCAGCACGAGCGGTCATGATATCCGTCTGACAGGTAACCTGCTTATCGATGTGCTCTTTGTCGGCCTATACAACCGCGTGGTGATGCTCAGGATGCCTGAGATGATCGCTCAAGTGGAAGCCGGTTCTTACACACTACTCCGTCCGCGGTTGGACCTGTACTTCGATACAGCCAGCGCTTTGGGAATGCAGATGTCTGTGCAGTGCCGTGAGGAAATCCCGTTTGGGACGATGGAGGAAATGCAGGCTGCAAGCGAAGGTGTACGAGCGGAGATTGCGGAGACCTTTGCTGGGACGGCGAAACCGCTGTTTGAGTTTTGCCCGAACTGGGGCGTGCCTCCCGCAGAACCGGTAGAAAACCAGTCTGTGAGCAGTGATATCCCTTCCCTTATCCTGGCTGGAGAGGTGGATCCGATCACGCCGCCTGATTGGGGCGTTTGGGCAGCCGAAACTCTTCCGAACAGCTATTATTACCTGTTTCCTGGGATGGGGCACTGGGTGGCTCGTTCAAGCCCATGTGCGATAGAGATGATCTTACTGTTTTTGGATAATCCGGCCAGGGCACCGGAGAGCGGGTGTTTGTAGTTACCACTCACAACCTGATGAGCTTTTCCAGCCACGGCACCGGTTCGTGCATCCGGCGGTGCCACAGATCTTCCCAGAAGTAGTGGACTGCCAGGTTCCGGTATCCGGCGAAATGAAGGTTGAAGTAGTCCAGCAGCTCGCTGACGGGTGCTGGGTCTTCAGGATCACGATCGAAGAACAGTTTCGAGTAAATCTTCTGCTCCCACGGTGAAATGTGCTCCATCTCGTCATGATGATGGAAGACATCTGACATGACGTAACCAACGGAAGCCGGACCTATCCCGTACAATGACAGTAGGGATTTTCGGACCTCTTCTTTGGGCTTCCCCCTCAGCTCGTACTCATCGATTTCTCCATGAAGAAACGACTCAGTTACACGCCGGATCGATTTTGCCCGGTAGCCGACTTTTAATCCGCGCAGCTCTTCCTCGCTGACTTCCCTCAACCTTTCAGGCTCCCAATAGCAGTACAGCGCTTTGTCGTCAAAAGAAACAAGCGTTCCGAAATGCTCGAACAACGTCTGCGTCATTTGCACCGAACGTCGGACCGCTGCATTCTGAAGCATAATAGAAATCAGCAGATATTCGTACAGGGAAGAAAAGTTGACCGGTCGCATCCCTCGCCAGCGGTCGATCAGGTGAGATAGGGAGGGGAGTGCCTGGAAACGAGTATAGAACTCAGTTAGATCCATCTGGAGGTTGTAACGGAACTCGATCTCATCCTGTAATTCCTCAAGGAAATTATCTTCGAGAGGTTCATGGGCGTAGATGGAGCATCTGACTTCAGGCTCATCAACACTGCCCTGGTTCTCCAACTTCAGGCCGAGGACCTTATTCTGCCAGCGCATGGTTTGCCAGCGGACACCAGGCTGCCAGCAGTTATCAGCGGAAGGAAAGTGATCGGGCTTATGCAGCGATGCATCGAAATTGAATGGAGGAGTGGGGTTGAGGTGGAGCTGTGCTGTCAACGGATTACTGGAGCGGATTGAACGGACGCTGTCAACGGATTACTGGAGCGGATTGAACTGATTGACTTTAATAATGCTTGCTGATTTAGGGGATCGGTGATGGGAGCTGTCAACGGATTACTAGAACTGATTGAACGGATGCTGGCAACGGATTGGTTGGAACGGATTGAGCTGATTTGTTGGTTTTGGTGAGGGGGTTTATTGGAAGAAAGATCGTCATCACTCTTTAGCTTAATTTCCGTTGATTCCACTTTTTTCAGCCAATCCGGAATGAATAACCATTGGCGGTTTAATGTATGTTCTCGGATATTGGATGGAGGGAAAATTCGACGTTTTTGTAGGCTTTTTGTGCCAAAGTTCAAAATCAAACCAACGTTAAGGCCAGTTACTGCCAGGTAACCTATTAGCTGAGCAACATGCGAGTTATCAATACCGCGTAAAGCCTTTATTTCAACGACAACCTTTTGATCGACAATAAAATCTGGTATGTAATAACCTATCAATACGTCGTTTCTTTCCTTATCACGAACTTCCAACATCAGTTGTGACTGGAAAGAAATGTTTTGGTTTGAAAACTCAACTTCTAAGTCCCGTTGGTAGCTATTCTCTCGCAATCCTGATCCCAATTTACGGTGTACAGCCATTCCGCAGCCTATTATCTTGTAAGTTAAGTCATCATAATCCGTTTCAATGAGCTTCGATGTTTTATCCATTGTTCACCAAAATTTTCTGATAGTTTGACTCAAACACACATATATCTATAATTATCCGTTCAATTCGTTCCCAAAATCAGTTGACAGCTATGCCCCGTATGATAAATTGCACCCCTAGATATGCAAAAAATAAACCACAGACAATAATAATCCCCTTATACACCTTTCCGCTGATCCACTTCTTCCCTCCACCGACTACTGCTGAAAGGAAGGTATCCCATGCGTAATCAGCGGTAATATGGCCCAGGTAGAATGCGGCGACAGCAGCAGCTCCGGGAGCCTGCACTTGAGCCAGGTATCCTGGGGCGACCGTCACCCACCAGGCATACCAGAAGGGATTGGTGATCGTGGCGACGACTCCCAGTCCGATCATACGCCCGGTGCTCATCGGAAGCTGGTTCTCCTGAGGACCAGGCAGCTTCATTTTACCGGTCAGGGCGTCACGGATCATTGTGAATCCCATAAAAAGCAGCAGGAGTCCGCCTGCGATAGCAATGATTGTCTGTACACCGGGTTTTGCCAGGCCTGCGCCAAGCCCCAAAGCCAGCAGAGCAACGATGATGAATTCCAGGAAGGAGTGACCGGTCGCTATCAATGGTCCAACCAGCCAGCCTCGGCGAGGCGCCTGGCTGACAATAGCCGTGGACACAGGACCAGGCGTAATGACAGCGCCAAAGCCCACAGCGAATGAAAAAAGAAAGATGGACAGCAGAGAGGAGTCAGCAGGCATGATTTCCTCAAAAGAGATAGTTGGTGAAGTTTATCTTGGTTGATAAATCTAGTCAACCAGGGAGGCGGTTTTATTTATGTATTATCGAGGCCGCGTCTGCTCGCAAGAAAAATTCCCGGTATGCTGCTGTCTCTTCCAGGATCAGCGCAATCTGATTCAGAACCAGAGCGGCTTTTTCCAACGATTCGCCTGTCCCTTTTGTCAGCCGAAGCTTATCCTCGCCTTCATCCATAATCCTAATGTAACCTTTTTGCTCCAGCCAGGTCAATCCTTTCCGGACCAGGATTTCCCTCTGGCCGGCCGCCGCGGCGAGCGCCCTGATCTGAATATTTCCACCCTTATGACTCATGGCATACTTCACCAGCCCGGTGATCCGCTTCAAGAATCCTTCCGTATCTGCTGCAGCAGGATGGATGCCGATGAGGGTAACTGTCACCGGTTGGACGCGGTCGATGACATCTCTCACTTCGTGCGGACCCGGAGGAATGCTCCAGATGACCAGGGAAGGACCCTTTTGGAGGGAGCAGCGGTCGAGTCCGGTTATGCCTGCCTGTGCCAGTTTTTGGACTGCCTCAGCCTCGCACCATACCTGCACTTCCTGGTTCTGGATGATTGTCTGCAAAGCAGCCAGCGGGTAAGGTTGGCAGCGCAAATCGATGATCTTCGTCTCTCTGGCTTTGACCTCAATCGTTTTCACTTCTTTGGGGCAAGCTTCCACCCACTCCACCTGCACTTCGAGCTGACCCCGGTAGCTGCTCGAGCGGACATGGTACGCGAGGTCGAACCCTTCCCGTAGTCCCTCGAGCTGCCTGATACTAACATCGTCACCTGCCTGCCACCACATAACCCGGCGAGTGTTCCCCTCTCTGTCTTCAACGATGAGCTGAAGATGCTCTCCGTTTCGTCCGATGGGTGTATAAGTCAGCGAAGCTAAATCGCGCGCACAAAGAGTCAGGGACGGGTTTCCTGCGCCAAAAGGAGCCAGGCGTTCCAGGTCTCGGATGAGGTCCAGGTTGAGATCGGCGATCGGCAAGTATCCATCGATGGGAAGCTCGATAGGCCCGATCTGTTTCCCCAGGACTGATTCAACCGACCGGCAAAGCGATCTGCGGAACTCGGGAATGCGATCGGGAGACAGTGAAAGCCCGGCAGCCATTGGGTGCCCGCCAAAACCTTCCAGTAAATGAGCCTGTGAAGCGATTGCCTGTGTGATATCACACCCAGCCACAGATCTGGCAGACCCGCGTGCGAGCTCGCCTGGAGGTGATGAGATCAAGACTGCCGGCCGCCCGAACTGTTCCACAACCCGGCTCGCAACAATGCCTACCACACCGGAAGGCCAGGAGGGATGTGAGAGCACCAGGACGGGATCTTGAAGCAAGGAAGGATCGCGTTCAATCTGGGCGATGGCACCCTGGTATACCTGCCCGGTCAACAGTTTCCGTTGGCTATTCAGTCCTTCTAACTCCACTGCCAGCATCCGGGCTCGTGTTGGATTTGTGGTCGTCAGAAACTCGACTGCACTGCTGGCGTCGCCCAGCCTGCCGAGGGCATTCAGCCGCGGCGCAATGTAGAACGCAATATGCTCTTCAGTTGGCCATTCCTTCGAGATTCCGGCGAGCTCCATCATCATTTGCAGTCCGACCCGCCTCGTGTTTTTGAAGCTTTGCAGCCCTCGTTGGAGCAGGTAGCGTGTATCGTCCTTCTGTGAAGCCACATCAGCGACGATCCCCAGGGCGACCAGGTCTAGGTACTCAAGAGCTTCTTCTACCCTTCCAGCCCGGCGGTACAGCTCCGCTGCCAGAAGGTACGCGACACCAACGCCCGGGAGCGCCTCCAGAGGGTGACCTTCTGTGAGCAGGCGAGGATTTGCAACTGCAACTGCATCAGGCAGGCGTTCGGGCAGGATGTGGTGGTCGGTGATGACAAAATCGACGCCCCGTTCTTTCGCATAGGCAACACATTCGTTCGCTGTAATGCCCGTGTCGCAGGTAAGCAACAATCGGATCCCGTTATCAAGCAGGGGAATCAGCGTCTTCATGTGCACGCCGTGCGATTCGGTTGCACGGTTTGGGATATGGTAACTCACACATGCTCCCAGGCTGGTAAGAGCGGAGACGAGCAGGGTAGTGCTTGTCTGCCCATCGACGTCGAAATCACCCCAAACACAGACCGGTTCTTGCTTACGGATGGCTTCTTCCACCCGGTCAGCAGCCTGTCCGATCCCGGGCATTTCGGTGGGCGAGCAAGGGGTGTAGAGGTCGGGATCCAGGAAACGCCGCGCTTCATCCGGAGATCGTAAACCTCGGCGGTAGAGTATTTCTGCAACCAGCGGATGACCGCCAACAGAATCGGCGAATTCTGCAGGTATTTCAATGGGAGGTGGAGTTATCCAGGAGCGCAAGCTGTTATCTTTCTATGGTATGTCGCTGGAAGGATGTTGTAGGGAGCTTGCTTCGAACTTCGAGAACAGCGAAAACCTTGCTGTTTTCGAAGTTCTCGCAACGACAGTAATTGTTACTTTGAGATCATAGATAATAATCATCCACTGATCTCGTCAATCTTCTCAAAGTCGAAATCAAAATCTTCTTCTTCGTCTTCCAGGTCCATATCATTCATCTCACCGGCGCGGGTGCCCTGATCACAGAAGGACCGGTACACGCACCAGGCACAATTGTCACCCTCACCTACCGGTGGAAGGTCTTCTCCGGAACACGCTTCGATCTCCCGGATGAGACCTGCCAGGAACTCGCAGTCTTCATCGAATTTTTGTTGGTTGTACATAAAGCGTTCAGGCTGGTCAGGTTGAGCCGTGAACCAGTAAATCATCTCCACTTGATCGGGCAAGAATGGTTTACCCTTGTTGAACTGAGTTCCAGCCAGCACAAACAGTAGTGGATAAACCCGGGTCTGAAGCTTTTTCTCGAGCTTCGAACGCTTGGTCTTCCTGCGTCCTGTTTTCCAATCCAGGATAGCCGCACGCCGTTCTTCGGAAGGGGAAGCTATGATGACCAGGGCATCGTATTTTGCAAAAAGCCGGTAGGGAAAGCTTCCAGCGCTGCCAAGACGGGCTGGAGCGGTCAGGATGACGTCGGGCAGGCGCTGGACAGCAGCAGCTGGTGGCAGCGCG
>Ga0105092_10002130_pt1 | contig 10595 bp, 8 predicted proteins | sample PPLLak2March2015_FD_87021 | JGI IMG/M metagenome (GOLD analysis project Ga0105092, IMG submission 87021) | Freshwater sediment microbial communities from Prairie Pothole Lake near Jamestown, North Dakota, USA - PPLs Lake P7 Core (1) Depth... | ecosystem: Environmental > Aquatic > Freshwater >...
ATACTTTTTTGGTTTACGTTCCGACCATCGTCGTCCCGGCGGGATTTACGCGCGACAATCTCCCGGCGGGCGTTTGCTTTATTGGACGACCTTACGACGATGGGAATTTGATCAAGTTTGCCTACGCTTACGAACAGGCGACGCACCATCGCCGACCGCCTGCGAGCACCACGGCGCTCTGAAAGTCAAAAGCAAAACTAAAAATACGAAAGTGAAAAAAACCCGAGGCGGATGAAATAAGCCGGGTTTCTGCTTTCCGATTTCTGCTTTCTGCTATTAGACTCCCAGAGCCGGCATCACCTTGGTCCCGAACAGCTCGATCGAGCGGGTCACCTGGGCATGGTTCAGGCCGCCAAAGCTGAACATGCCGACCAGGCTATCGGGTCGCGCCGTTTCGATCATCGCGCGCGCTTTTTTGATGACCGTTTCGGGGCTGCCGATGAGCGAGGTTCCCCATTCGTCAAGCCGCTTCACGTTCAAACCTCCAGGAAAATAGGGGAAGCGCTCAGTGAACCTGGGAAGATCGTCCGTTGAAATCGAGTCGCCGCGCCAGACATTGTCGGTGGCCAATTGCCAGAAGCGGGTGATTTGCGGAGCGGCCTCCGACCACGCCTGCTCGTCGGTCTCGGCAACATAGACATCCCGCACCATGATCGCGTCGCCCCGATCCGTCTTGCCCAGCGCGGCTCGCTCCGCCCGATAAGCCGCGATAGCACGTGCACAGTTTGCCAGCGGCTGGCGTGAGAGCGCCAAATTCCAGCCCCGGCGCGCCACCATCGCCGGGCTATCGGGCGACGTGGCGCCGTAGTAAATGGGCGGGTGAGGTCGCTGCAGCGGCTGTGGCCGGCAGGTGATGTCCACATAGTTCCAAGCCTTGCCGGTGTAATTAAAGGTTTTCCCCGACCACGCCCGCAGAAGAATCTCGATGCCTTCTTCAAAACGGGCCTGAGCCGTGTCGCGGTCGAGACCATGTTTGAGATCATCACGAGGCACACCGCGACCCAGCCCGACATTCAACCGGCCGCCGGTTAAAATGTCCAGCATCCCGCACTCCTCCGCGAGCCGCATCGGATCGTAGAGCGGCAGGACATTGACCAGGTTGCCGAAGCGCAGCCGCTGGGTACGGGGAGCAAGATTGGCAATGATCAAGTTGGGAGACGCCAGCATGCCGTAGTCCGAATGATGATGCTCGGCAAACCACGCCTCGTCGAAACCCAGCCGCTCCGTGAGTTGAATTTGCTCCAGCAGTTCCTCGAACGCCTGACGCTCCGATACCCAGGGCCGTGCCTGATTGTAACTGAAAGTGCCAAACCGCATGCAACGTTTCTCCTCTCAAATTTCGCGGTTGCTGCCATTCCCAGCGGAACCGCCTTTTTCACGCGGTCAACATAGCTCAATGCTATTGGCTCTTGCAATCGTGGCCGGTGTTCCTCCATTCACGCTGATTTTCATTGGTGTGAATTTGAATAGTCCTCCCGTCGTTTCCAGCCCTCGTTAAGGTCCTTCGGACGAACACCAACGATTCGCCAAAAACTTTTGTCAGCGAGGCGCCGTGTCCCATAATTTGCATCAGTGGCAAAGACAAACTGGTATGTCCGCAATGCTGATGGAAGCCGTAGCTGATCAATTCCCCGCAATTGACAAGAACTTCCCGGAAGTCTCAATCATCATGCCCTGCCTCAACGAGGCAGATACGCTTGCGGCGTGCATCGGTAAAGCCAGAAGAGCACTAAATGAACAAAACATACCAGGAGAGATCATCGTTGCCGATAATGGAAGCACCGATGGAAGTCAGGCCATCGCAACCCGGCTCGGCGTCCGTCTGATCAATGTGACAGAGAAAGGATATGGCAATGCCCTCATGGGTGGGATCGCTGCCGCCCGTGGAAAGTTCATCATCATGGGGGATGCCGATGATAGTTACGACTTTCTCGAAACTCCGAAGTTCGTTGAGAAACTGCGCGAAGGATACGACATCGTCCAAGGATGCCGGCTCCCATCCGGCGGCGGCACCGTAAAACAGGGCGCCATGCCGTTGCTCCATCGCGCCTGGGGTAATCCGATGTTTTCGTTTCTGGCTCGATGGTGGTTCCGATCACCGCTTCACGATGTGTACTGCGGCCTGCGGGGTTTCAGAAAAGATGTTTATTGCCTGCTCGATCAGCGTTGCACGGGAATGGAATTTGCCACCGAAATGATCATCAAGGCCAGTCTCTATGGAGCGAAAATCGCAGAGGTCCCGATCACTCTTCATCCCGACGGACGCAAGGATCGCGCTCCTCATCTCCGAACTTTCCGTGACGGCTGGCGAACCATTCGGTTTTTTTTTATCTGTAGCCCACGCTGGCTCTTCCTGGTCCCCGGGATCCTGCTGATTCTTCTCGGTATAACCGGGTACGCGATTGCGATGCCGGGCATCACTCTGGGAGGAGTGACTTTTGATGCTCATACATTGTTGTTTGCCAGCCTGGCCATCCTCTGCGGCTACCAGTCCATCGTTTTCGCGATTTTGACTAAAACCTTTGCCATCAGCGAAGGTCTCTTGCCCGAAGATCCTCGAATGAGTCGTTTCTTAAAATTCGTAAATTTAGAGAGAGGACTTATCATTTCTTCAATCACTTTTCTTGTCGGCCTCCTCCTGTTGGTAATCGCGATCAACCATTGGCGACTGGCGAGATTCGGCGACCTGGATTACGCACAAACCATGCGTTTGGTTGTCCCCGGGGCGACCCTCACTGCTCTCGGGTTTCAGACGATTCTCTGGAGTTTTTTTGTGAGCATTTTAGGAATGCGTCGTCGATGAAGTTCATTGATCGCATGCACGGCGACTATGTCGCGAATCGTCGTGCTCGCGTTCTCAGCAGCCACCTCGCCAACATTATTCCCGATGGGTTTCAGGTATTGGACGTTGGTTGTGGTGACGGCCTAATTGCTCGCCTGATTACTGAAACACGCCCCGACATCAAACTACGCGGCTTAGACGTGCGCGCGCGCGATCAGACCTATATCCCCATAGAACATTTCAACGGTGAAATCATTCCATACGATGACGCAAGCTTTGACGGAGTCATGTTCGTGGACGTCCTCCATCACACAAAAGACCCGATGATATTGCTCCGAGAAGCCGCACGGGTCGCTCGTAAGACCGTTGTCATCAAAGATCACATCCTTGACGGATTTTTCGCCGGGCCGACGCTACGCGTAATGGACCGGGTCGGTAACGCCAGGTACGGCGTCTCGCTGCCCTACAATTATTGGAGCAAAGCAAAATGGCTCCAAGCCTTCGATGCGCTTCGAATGGAAGTCGGATCGTGGACAACGCAGTTAAAACTTTACCCATGGCCGGCGAGTTGGTTATTGGACCGATCACTTCATTTCGTTGCTCGACTTGACGCCCCTTGATCAGACAGAACCCTCAGACAAGAAAATCGCTGACAAATTGGCCTTCTCAATAAGAAAAGATTTGCTTCCTTCCCGCGATGAGCGACAAATCACACCGTGATCATTAGAATAAACGGAATTAAGTTTTCCAAGACATGGGCGGTGACCCTGATAGGTTTTATCGGTTTCGCCGGGAGCGCTGCTGTCGGGCTGCTAGTCGGTATCCCTGAACCCAAGTTTCATGATGAGTTCAGCTACTTACTTGCCGGCGACACATTTGCCCGCGGGCGCCTGACGAATCCCACACATCCGATGTGGGTCCACTTTGAGAGTTTTCACATTATCCACCAGCCAACTTACATGTCTAAATATCCCCCTGCCCAAGGCTTGGTCCTGACTGCCGGTCAGTTGATCGCAGGGCATCCGATTGTCGCTTACTCACCCAGTTTTCTCTCCCACAAGGTCGCTTGCCAGACATCCGGCCGATTGATGGAGCTGAATTCCCGCACGGGCCGGTAATTCCTCCGAATGTATTCTGCGAACGGCGCATCGAAATCTATTCCAAATTCCGGTACACCATATTCAGGAAACTGTCGGTTCGACCAGATCACGTAACGCACTGGAACTACCTCCATCTCTGCGATTGTTTTAGCCGTCATGGGCCCCGGTGACAGTGTGCCCGGTGTGAAAGATAATACCCGAGTCGGAGATTGCACACCGGCGAAGAAGTATAGAGCCGTATCCTCGGGAATCGACATCACCGCTTCGCCGTCTTGTTTCGCTTGTCGCATAAAATTAACCGCGTCAGCCCAAGCCGGCAGTGTCGTCTCGCGTACGTAAATTGTCCCTCGCTCATTCTCGAAAGCTACCCGCCCAGTCCTCAGATCAAAGTAGCGCGGCATTGCGAGCAGTGTCACCCATCCACAGACCGCTGCGCATACAAACCATTTCGCATTCCGTGCTCCAACGCCACTCTGGAAATAGCCCCCCGGGATCGCTACCCTCAGTAACAAGAAGAAAAACGCGAGCAACACCGGCCCATTGTAATAGATCGCATAATCTCCAGGAATCATTCCGAACAGAATGCGAAACGCCAGTAAAGGCGCGAAAACCACTACGACCAAGACAGCCAACTTTCGCGAGCAAAAGCCCGAGCGCCAGAATAGGAAGCCAGCGAGTGGGACAGCAATCGCCACCAAAAAGACCATCGGGCGCGGAAAGACCAGCATCGCGATGTCTGCGTTGAGTCGTTCTGGGGTTTCCATCCAAAAGGCAACTGTGCCAGCCCCAAGGACACTCGCTATGCAGACGGCTCGAAACCGAAGTTTGCGAAAAACCGACAGGAGCCAGAATCGAAATCCTACCCAGAAAGCCGCGAAGCCAACAGTCAATATAGCGACTCTCTGTAACTCCGGCACCGACAAATCGTATCCATGCGTCCGCAGCCAATATTCGCCGTACTTCCGCATGAAGTAGGATGTCGGCCAACTCATGAAATTCTCTTGTGTGATGAAAGCCACCCCCCCGATGGACACCATCCACCCGATCACTACTGCGCAGATCAATAGAGCCGGTGTGACAACTAGCAGATTCCCAAACGCCGCGTCCCATGATCGTTGCCGCAAGATGAGTCCGACCTGCAGCACGCCCAAGGCACCGAAACAAGCCACGCCGAACTCGAGCTTCGTCAGCAGCGCCGCTGCTGCCCATAACCCGGCCCACAGTAGATTGATCTTCTTCGGATTGAGAGCGCCTCGAATGGCATACAGCAGAAAGAGACACGCGGCGACGGAACCGTACACGGAAGCGTAGGCATAAGGTAGCGGGTAATTAAAAATCCCCCCGCCGAAGGCTTGGATCAACACTATGTAGCCAACCGCGAACGCCACCGGCAGCTGCGCAAGGTACAACGCGCAACGAAACAATGTTAGCATGGCGACCAGGCCCGCTAGAGATCCGGCGAAATAGAGCACATTTAGGTGAATCCCGAAGATCCGAAATAGCAAGCTATTTAGGTATGGCGCGCCCGGGCCGTACAAATACCACACATCGCGGTACAGCATCTTCCCTTCAGCCAGAGCCGCCGGCACGTATAGCTCGCGACCGCAGTCGACGGTAACGCTGCCCCAACGGGCCCATCCGAATGCCACGAGTGCCAGCCACAGGCACCACAAAGCGCCAATACTGGGCAACACTGCTGGACCATAACCCACGCCTAAGCCATCGTGTGCATTCGGTATCTTTGGCTGCGGTGCTGCTGGTACGAAGCCAAATTCTCGGCTCATCTTCGCCTAATTCTGAACCGACGTGAACTCGAAGTCCAGGATTTTATCTTCAACAGAACAAAGGAAGACAGGCTCGGGAAACGTCGGCCGATGTTAGTAATTGTTCAGAGAGTTCAGAGAACAATTTCTCAGACGGCGTCATATAAATGCTACATGCCATGGGCCGTCAGAAACATGGGAGGAGGCGGCGGAATTGGTCAAATCTTTTCACTTTTGATATTGCGCCCGTTCGAACGGAACTGCTGAAGGAAAGATATAGAAATCTCAGCACATATTCAGTTTTCCTTAGGGTCTCAGTTTCTCATTTTGAGGTCATCTAGACTTTTGCTGATTAGCCGGGCAAAGCGCACCTTCGGAAAAGGCACCCTCGATCCGTCGCTCATGCGTACAGCCGATTGATATAGCCGCTGTCGTCGATCTGCCGCAAGTAGTGTAGGTCCCAGAGCGCCAATGGATTGAAGTTCTTGATCTCAGGGTCTCGCTTAACCGCCAAGGCGAAAACATTTCGGATCGCATCCAGCGTCGGATAAGGCTTGGCCTCGAGCGAGGCAGCCTGAGTATCGTAAAAGCACTCCCACTCTTCGTCATTCCGCATCTTGAGCAGCTCCGTGCAGTGGTTCTTGAGAATGTCCAGCGTATCGGCTTTCTTGGTTTTGAAGAAATGGATGGCATCGACCAAAGCCATAATCAAAGACCTGGCTTCGTCTTCGTGGTTCTGCACGTAAGTCGTCGTGGTCGTCAGAGTAACTCCTTCAATCATCGCCATCGTCGCCAACTCCAAAATGCGCGCGCCGAGCTTTCGCGCCCGCAATTGGTCGACGGCCCGAATGAACGTCGCGTCATATTTGCCCTCCATGACCTCTTTCGCCCGTTCCGCGCCCCTGTGCGCGCCGGTCACCAGCTCGACATCCCGTCCTTCTTCGAAACCATGCTGGCGCAAATAAAGCCAAACATTCAAACCCGTGTGACTGTCATAATCATCCATCGCTACGCGCTTGCCTTTGAGATCCTGGAGGCTATGGATGCCGTTCCCCATGACCAAATAGTTTTCGCGCCATGAGTTATTGCTCTGCGCGATATGGACGTAGGGGTCGCCGTTGAGGGCCTTCAGAGCGTAGAGATTGTGGTGATTGCCCGAGACGATATCGAGCTCACCGGATTTCAGTCCCTCGGCGGCGCGCTTGCGCTGCCCTTCCAGAGAACCAAAGTCCATTTCCAGCCCGTGCTTCGCCAGAAAACCGCACTCCTCCATCACCTTCCACAGCGGAACGTGACTTGGGGCGCGATAATAGATTCGGATTCGTTTTTTGACTGCCATAGTTTTCCTGCCTTTCGTAGGAGCAAGATCGTTCAAAACGTTCAAGCCGTTCAAATAGTTCAAGCCGTAGGAGCGTCGTAGAGGCTCTCGCTGGTCGTTCACGATTTGAACGGTTGGAACCTGTTGAACGATTTGAACCGCGCTTTAGCGCGTTTTTAAAAGCTTCCACACTTTCTCTCGCGATTCATGTCTCCCGGTTACAATCCACTTCCAGTCGGTATCGTCAAAATATTTCGTGCCCTTCTTTACGATATTCCCCGGATTCAGATATGACTCATCAATGTCCGTGCGCAAGGTCGCGGAGCCGTAGCCGCGGGCGTAAGTTTCCAGCCCTTCCTTGGACAAGATCCAGTTCGCAAAAACCTGGGCGGCCTTGGGATGAGGCGCTCTATTCGCCAATGACAACAGCCAAGGCGAACCGTTAATCGTTCCCGGCACGCCGGTTAGCTCGAAGATTTCGAGAATCTTGAATCCCTCTTTGACCAATGGGCGGACATCATCTTCGCGGCAATTGAGGCAAATGGGTTGGGTGCCGCGCGCCAACCAATCGGACATTTGGCGGCGCTCCCGCGTCGACACCGGCTTCTGATCGATGTACAGCGCTTTGACGAACTCTTCGCCGACCTGAGTATGGAAACGCGCTGCCATATTCGCCCCGGCCCCGGTGGTCGTGGGATCTTCCGTTGAAATTTTGCCTCTCCACTTGGGGTTAAGAAGGTCCTTATAGGACCGCAGCTCATCCGGTTTCACATGATCGGTGTTGACGAAGAGCATCGTGGCAACGCTGCTAAACGGACGAACGACGAAACGTTCTTCCGGGTCCAAAAACCAAACTTTGCCAGATTTCCACTTCGAGCCGTCAACCACTTCCGGCAGCACGAGCAGCGGCCGCAGCGGATCGATCATCCTATTGCCGTAGAGATCGATGGCCGTCGTATCAGGCCCTGCAAGAAAAACATCGACGCTGTGGATCCCCGCCGATCGCTCCGTCTCGACCCGGGCAACGATCTGACTCGATCGGCCGGCGATGAATTCAACCGGTATGCCCGTGCGCGCGGCGAACTTGGGAATAATCTCATTGCGCATCACCGGGTCCGGCGATCCGGCGACGACGACTTTGCCCTCTTTCTTTGCCGCATTAAGGATCTCGTTCCAATCTTTCTCACCGACCTTAGACTGCGCCGACGCCGAGCCTGCCACCCAGAGCGACAATAGAATCAACCCTGACAAGCGAAGTCTTTTCCCCATAAGAACCCCTGACCGTCCTAATCCGATCTTGAAAGTCGCAATCCGAACTTTCTCGCAACCATCATCATGCCACCGATGATCATGGTCATGGATAATCCCAAAGCCGCGGCTCTTTCCAGCTCGCCGGTGAAGCTGTATTCCAACAAAAGAATAGCCAGCGGCCTCGACTGGTGGCTGTAAAGTAGCACAGGCGTGCTGATGCTGGTCAAGGCGCTGCCGAAGTTCATCAACCCGACGGCAGCGGCAATCGGCGCGAGCAACGGCAACAGAATGCGCCGGTAGGTGTATGACCACGACGCGCCGCTGACGCGGGCCGCTTCCTCCAAGTCAGGGCCGAGCTGCAGAAAACCGGCTTTGAAAGCCTGGGTCGTCACGGGACTATCGGCCAGAATCAAGGCCAAGGCGATTCCCCAAACCGTTCCGTACAAAGCCCAACGCAGCGGCGTCGAGAGAAAAAGCCACAAGACGCCCAGACTTAGCAGGATGCCCGGAAGGACGTGCGGAATCCAGCAAAGGCTTTCCAACAATGGCGCGGTCACTGTCCGCCGCGAAACCAGCAGATAGGCGACGCCGGAATAAAGCATAATGCCCCCGAGGGCGGTGACACTTGCTATGATCAGGCTGTTTCTGAGCGCCTCCCAGAAGAGCGGATCGGCAAAAAGGTTTCGCCAATGGGCAAAGGTGAACGGCGCGGCAATGTCGAAGAAACCGTAGCGGCGCATAAACGATCCGATCACCAGAAAAAGCAGCGGCAGAATCATCATGACCGCGATATACAGGAAGCAGCTCCCCAGGGCGACGTAGCGCCATTTTCCCAGCTTGACACGCATCGTTGAGTAACCTTGCCCGGTAACAACCGTGAACTTTTTTTCGCCCCTGAGATATTTCCAATAAATGAACAACAAAATCGCCAACACGATCAGGAACACCGATCCCAATGCCGTCGCCTCACCATAGGCTCGGGGCTCCTGCTGCAGATAATCGTAGATTCGAGTCGAGTACACGTAGATTTTCGCGGGCGTGCCGAGCAGCAGCTCCGTGTTGAAAGATTGCAGTCCACGAATGAAACTCAGAACCGAAACCGCCAGAATCATGGGCGAAAGCAACGGCAGGGTAATCCGCCGCAGCATTGTTCCTGTGCCGGCGCCGGAGACCCGAGCCGCTTCTTCCAAGGCGGCTCCGAGCCGGCGAAAAACCGGCACCAGCAGCATTACCTTGAACCAAATCCCGCCGGTTGATGTGTGCACCCAAACGATACCCCAGAAACTGTACGGATTGAATAATGGGCCGTCGACCCAGGGAAGACTTTTAGCCAAAGAGTTTAGCAATCCGAAATTAGGATCGAGTAAGAGAATCCAGGCGAGAGTGAGGGGAAAATCAGGAACGAAATAAGCGATCCAGCAAAAAGACTCCACGGCGTTGCCGCAGGGCATATCCGTGCGTGCAATGAGCCATGCGAAAATAACCGCAATGATCATTGCGGGAATGAGCCGCACCACAGAGAGAAGGAAACTCATCCAGAGAGCCCCCAACGTTCCGCCGTCCGAGAACGCTCGGATCCAGTTATCGAATCCATAAACGGCGGCCCTGCCGGGCGCGGCGAGATTGAAACTTCCGCTCAACAGAAATAAAAGCGGCAAACCCATCGCCACCGCGAGAAAAATCAAAAATGAAATTTCCGCCACGCGAATGGGTGGCAGCCTGTATCTGAAGGAAAAGACCGTCGCAGTAGCCGATTTCATCAGCAGCTCAACACCAGCGAACCTTACTCGCGTAAGGTAACGGCGGACCGGTCACGAATGAAGCGGGTCTGAAGCGCTCGAGCCAAACGGCCCCCGCCGAATCAGTCTTCGTCCAGTAATTTGCGGTAATAGCGCCAGCCTGAAGCGACGTGAACTCCTTGGCTCCGGCCGCGCGACTTGCCAACCATGACGTCGATGTCTTCCTGCGAAATCGGTTGCGGATTGCCCAACAGAGAAGCTTGGTAGTTGATTACGGCCGCATCGTTTAATTTAATGGCGGTCAGGGTCGCTTCTTCGACATTCGGACCGGCGCTGGTGATTCCGTGGCCGCGCATGAGGCAGGCCTGTTTATTCCCCATCGCCTGCGCGAATTCTTCGCCGAGCTTTTCGTCCGATACGGTGACGCTGCGCGGATAAGTCGCCAGCCCATCGACCAGCAAGCGCAGACCCGACGGGTCGTAAGCGCCATAGAGCGGCTGCAACGGTTTGTTGCAAATGGTAAACAGCACGACCGTCAAAGGATGAACATGCACGACGCACTGCACGTCCGGGCGTGTCTTGTAAAGCCAGGTGTGAATGAAAACTTCTTGCGGCGATTCCAAACCATCGTCGCCCGCAACC
>Ga0105092_10002131_pt1 | contig 10591 bp, 10 predicted proteins | sample PPLLak2March2015_FD_87021 | JGI IMG/M metagenome (GOLD analysis project Ga0105092, IMG submission 87021) | Freshwater sediment microbial communities from Prairie Pothole Lake near Jamestown, North Dakota, USA - PPLs Lake P7 Core (1) Depth... | ecosystem: Environmental > Aquatic > Freshwater >...
CGAGCAGGGCTCGCCGGCCAATGAGTAGGATATCCGTCCATCCGACTGCCCTCGTCGCCCCGGACGCTGTCCTTGCCGAGGGAGTCTCGATCGGCCCCTATTCAGTTATCGGCGAAAACGTAAGCATCGGTGTTGGGACGTCCGTTGGTCCGCATTCCGTGATTGAAGGACCGGTTCGTATCGGCGAAAGTAACCGGATTTCCGGGCAGTCTTCCATCGGTTCACCACCCCAGGACTTGAAATATAAGGGGGAAGTAACCTGGTTGGAGATCGGAGACGACAACACCATCCGGGAGTTTGTGACTCTAAACCGAGGCACGATAGGCGGGAGAAGCCGGACCCGCATCGGAAGCCACAATCTCCTGATGACCGGCGTCCACGTGGCTCACGACTGCCTCGTCGGCGATTATGTGATCATGGCCAATGCGGCGACCCTCGCCGGTCATGTCGACATCGCCAGTTACTCGACAATCGGCGCCTTCACGGGCGTCCATCAGTTCTGCCGAGTCGGACTCCATGCTTTTATTGGCGGCTATTCCGTCATCACCCGCGACGCCCTTCCGTTTGTTAAGACCGTCGGTGACCGGAACGACGCGAAGACCTACGACGTCAACAGCATCGGGCTGGAGCGCCGCGGCTTCTCTCAAGAGCGAATCGATGCGCTGAAGAAAGCCTACAGGCTACTCATCCGGAAGGGTTTAAAGGTAAAGGAAGCCATGGAGCAGATTCGTTTGCAGGGACTCGAGACGGAGGACGTGGCGATACTGAGGAGCTTCGTGGAAAGCTCGGAGAGAGGGTTCATTCGCTGATGGCCAAGGGGTTGAGTGACTCGCCCCGAGGATCCCTGCTTGGGACGACCATGTCAACTCAGATCAACAAACTCGGTCTGATCGCCGGAAATGGCCGGTTCCCATTCCTCGTCTTGGACGAAGCCGTACGGCGTTCGATTCCTGTTACCGTTGCGGCGATCAAGGAGGAGACCTCCCCGGACATCGAAGAAGTCTTCAAACCCGAGCAAGGGGTGGAGATTCATTGGGTTGGTCTCGGACAGCTGGGAAAGCTGCTGCGCCTGTTCCGGAAGTCAGGTGTCGACAAGGCGATCATGGCCGGCCAGGTCAAGCACAACCGGATATTCTCCCGCGAGCAGCCCCTGTCTGTTTCCAGGATTGCCGCCACTGTGCCTGACCTCACGATGCTTCGCCTGCTGATGTCCTTGCCGAGCAAGAATACGCAAGCCTTGATCGGAGCAATCGCGGACGTTCTGGCTCAAAACGGGATCGAGCTGCTCGATTCCACGTGTCTCGTCCGGCATCTGCTGGCCCCTTCCGGAGTGCTGACCCGGCGTAAACCGACCGACGACGAGACCCGGAATATCGGTTACGGACGAGAAATCGCCCGGGAAATTGCCCGTCTCGATATCGGTCAGACGGTTGTGATAAAAGACCAGGCGGTCGTGGCGGTGGAGGCCATGGAGGGTACTGACGAGACCATCCGGCGAGCCGCTCGGCTCGCCGGGTCTAGACCGCTTACAGTGGTGAAAGTCAGCCGGCCCAGGCAGGACATGCGCTTTGACGTGCCGGTGATCGGGACGCAAAGCCTGGCGGTGTTTGGAGAATGCCTGGTTTCGGCGCTGGCTCTGGATGCGGGAAAAACTCTCATTTTCGATCGGCCGGAATTCACCGAGGCTGCCGATCGGCTAAATATGACGATCGTCGCGGAATGACTGTGACCTCACCTCTCAAAGTTGCCGTTATTGGTGTGGGCGCCTTGGGCGTCCACCATGCTCGAATTCATGATCAGCTGCCCGAGACGCAACTGGTGGCCGTCGTTGACATCCTCCCGGACAGGGCTCGAGAAGTGGCCGCGAAGTATCGGTGTGAGGCGTACACCGACTTCCGGGAGGTACTGGGCAAGGTTGAAGCGGTCAGCCTTGCGGTTCCGACTGAGCAGCATGCCCGCATAGGAGCCGAATGCCTCAAGGCAGGCCTTCACGTCATGGTCGAGAAACCAATAGCGTCGACCATCGGACAGGCGGACGAATTGCTCCGAGCCGCAGCTGACCGGCACCGGGTGCTACGGGTGGGCCAGTCCGAACGGTTTAACCCCGCCCTGCGCGCGATTTTCCCCTATCTGACCCAGCCGCTGTTCTTCGAGGCCCATCGTCTGGGTGTCTTCGTCCCCCGAAGCCTTGATATCGACGTGGTTCTCGATTTGATGATCCACGATCTGGACCTGGTGCTGCGCCTGAGCCGGAGCCGGGTTCGCGAGATTCGAGCAGTAGGCATACCGGTCTTGACGCCCCGAATCGATATCGCCAATGCCCGTCTGGAGTTCGAGAACGGGTGTGTCGCCAACATTACGGCTAGCCGCGTTTCCCGTGAAAAGGTCCGCAAGTTCCGTTTCTTTCAGCCTAACGACTACATCTCCCTGGATTTCTTCAAGCAGGAGGTCGAGATGTACAGCCTCGTTGAGGCATCGCCAGGCAAGCGGGTTGAGGAGCGGGCTCTCCCGATCAGCAAAGGGGAACCTTTGAAGCTGGAGATCGAGGCGTTTGTGCGCTCGGTACGGGGAAAGAGTGACCCCGCCGACGATTTCTCGGCATGCTCCGGAGAACAGGGCCGGGAGGCCCTGGAGTTGGCCCTGAAAATTCTGGAGGCAGCGAAGCGGTAGTTGACAGTGTCTGACGCCTGCGGCTGAATGCGTGGGTGCTGAGGAGATACATGAGACGGAGATCACTGCTCCTTTTCCTCGTTGCTTCTCTCCTCCTCCCCATCCTTGTCTCCTGCGGCGGGAAGAAGCGGCCTCCGCCGCTTCCGCCGTCGTCTCAGCCGTCTCCAAAGAAAACCGGCAGGCCAGTCTCCAAGAAGCCTTCAGGACCACCCCTGAAACCACGAGCGGAAGAAGGGCCGCGCATTCGGCTGCTGCTCAGAGAGAACTTCTCCTCGTTCACGGTAAGAGGTTCAACTCTCGCTCCATTGCTGACGGCGAGGGCTAAGAACGGAAAGATCATCCTCCGCAAGAGTGAGGACGAATCAGGCGAGATCCTCGGGACCGGTACAGGGTTCAGCCTGGTCTCGGCGGATCCGTCCAAGCTGCTCGTGCTGGATGGCTCGCCCTACCGCGGAACGATCGAGATCTTCGTCAATCCTCTATCAGCCCCTGTCGCCGTGAACGAAGTCGATCTCGAGGAGTACCTCCGGGGAACCGTGCCGAATGAGCTCCATCCCTCACGTTTCCAGCAAATCGAGGCTCTGAAGGCGCAAACCGTTGCCGCCCGGACCTTCGCCTTCTACCATCTCGGTCTCAATGTGAAACGGGGGTTCGATGTGTATGCGGACGAGCGCTCTCAGGTCTACAGCGGAGCGAAGGTAGAACACCCCTTGTCCGACCAGGCCATAGCGGAAACGAGCGGTGTCATTGTGACCTATGATGGAAAACCGATCCTCTCGGTTTACTCGTCGACCTGCGGCGGCAAGACCGAGTCATACGCAGGGATGTTTCGCCGCGATCTGCCGTATTTGAAAGGTGGGGTGGAATGCTCCGATGAGATCAGTCCATTCCATTCATGGGAGGCGAATTGCGCCGGCTCGAAGATCGAATCGGCATTGAACCGACGAGCGGCGTTCGGCCATCTCCGGAAGATCGAAACGCTCAAAAGAGGCGTGTCAGGTAGGATCATTGAGATGAAGCTGACCGGAACAAAGGGAGAGGCGGTTCTAAGGGGAAATGAGATCCGCTATACGTTTGGAATACGGAGCACCCTGATCGAACACCTCGACACCGGGAAGGATCGTGACGGAAACATCACCGAGATTAGAGTCAAGGGCAAGGGCTGGGGGCATGGCGTGGGACTGTGTCAGTTCGGCGCTGTCCACCTTGCGACCAAGGGCTTTGATTACGAGCGGATACTGCGGCACTACTATCACGACATTGACTTGAAGGGAAACCATTGAGTTCCTCACCTCCACGCTCGACACTGATTGCGCTTGTCGGCCCTACCGGCAGCGGCAAGAGCGCGCTCGCCGTTGAAGTGGCCTTGCGACTGGGGTGTGAGGTCGTCAACTGTGACTCGATGCAGCTTTACCGGCGTCTGAACATCGGCACAGCGAAACCGACCGACCGGCAACGCAGCCTTGTTCCTCATCACCTCTACGACGTTATTGAACCGGATGAGCTCTACAGCGCCGGCCGGTACATGCTCGAGGCTCGGACGGTCTGCCGCGAGATTTCGGAACGCGGCAAAACCCCGCTGGTGGTGGGCGGAACCGGACTCTATCTGCGTGCTTTGCTGTTGGGCGTTTTTGAAGGGCCGGGGCGCTCGGACGAACTGCGCCGCCGGCTCCACCGGATCGCGGACCGAAAAGGCAGCGAGTACCTTCATCGGCTTCTGAGCCGGCGAGACCCTCCCGCCGCCGCGCGGATAGAGCCGGCTGACCGGATTCGACTGGTGCGTGCGCTGGAGGTTTTCTTTGCCACCGGTTCCCCTATCAGCCAATTGCAGCCGGCCCGACAGCCGTTCGAACCGTTCTCCATTGTGAAGATCGGCCTGAATTTACCCCGTTCCGAGCTGTATGCTAGAATCAACCGCCGCGTTGAGGAGATGTTCCAATCCGGCCTCATCGAGGAAGTTTCAGCTCTCCTTCAACAAGGCTACTCGCCGGATCTCAAGGCATTCGAAGCGCTGGGCTATAGAGCCGTTGTCCGGGTGCTGCGGCGCGACATCACGCTCCTGGAAGCGGTGGAGTTAACGCAGCGCGAAACCCGCCGATATGCTAAGCGCCAGATGACCTGGTTTCGGAAAGAGGAGGGAATGAACTGGATTCCTTACGCCGGAGAGGACCCGCGCGCGGTTGAGGAAGTGGTGAAAGCGGTCGAAGAATAGTGGTTCGGCTTCGGATGCTATCCACGAATTACACGAAGTTGATTGCGGCGAATCTTCCTAATGCCGCAATCAACTTCGTGTAATTCGTGTAATTCGTGAATAGCATCCGAAGCCCCAATACCCGACGAGCCTATGAAAATGGACTACGAAGCCGTCATTGGTTTGGAGGTTCACGCCCAACTTCTCACGAAGAGCAAGATCTTCTGTGGTTGCAGCACGGCATTCGGTGCTCCCCCGAACAGTAATACATGTCCGGTATGCCTGGGCCTGCCCGGCGCCTTGCCGGTGCTTAACCGGGAAGCTGTCGCAATGGCGATCAAGGCGGGTCTTGCCTTGGGATGCACGGTCAACAACAACTCAATCTTTGCCCGCAAGAACTACTTCTACCCGGACTTGCCGAAGGGGTACCAGATATCGCAGTTTGAGTTGCCTTTGGCCTCCGATGGCCGGGTTTCGCTAAAGACCGGCGAAAGGCAGAAGACCGGGCACATAACCAACTATCGAACCAAGACCTTTGGGATTATTCGCGTCCATCTGGAGGAGGACGCCGGAAAATCCATTCATATGCCGGGCGACGACACGTACGTCGACCTTAACCGGACGGGAGTCCCTCTCATCGAGATCGTCTCGGCCCCGGACCTGCGCTCTTCGCAGGAGGCCTATGACTACATGAGTCATTTGCGCCGGACCCTGCTTTACCTGGGTATCTGCGACGGCAACATGGAGGAAGGAAGCCTCCGCTGCGACGCCAATGTTTCGGTCCGACCGGTCGGTTGCGAGAAGCTCGGGACAAAAGTCGAAGTCAAGAATCTCAACTCTTTCCGCTTCCTGCAGAAGGCTTTGGACTTCGAGATCGAGAGGCAGATTCGAGTGGTCGAGGAGGGCGGAAAGATCGTCCAGGAGACTCGGCTTTGGAACGACGATCTCGGGCGGACATTCTCGATGAGGACCAAGGAAGAGGCTCATGATTACCGCTATTTCCCGGATCCGGACTTGCTGCCTGTCGTAGTGGACCATGATTGGCTGGAGGACCTCAAGGGCGAGATCCCGGAATTGCCGGAAGCCAGGCGGGATCGGCTGGTTACGGAGTACGGTCTGCCGGACGAAGATGCCATGCAGGTGACACAAACCCGCCCGTTTGCCGACTATTTTGAATCCGCAGCCGAAGCTTCCGGCAATCCGCGCCAGGTCTTCAACTGGATGGTCGGCGAGCTGACACGCTTTCTGAAGCAGGACGGCCGTGAGATCGAGGCGAGCCCCGTCTCGCCGCCTCACCTTGCCGCGCTGATCAAGTTGATCGAGGCCGGATCGATCACGGGCAAGATCGGCAAAGAGGTCTTCGACAAGATGTATCAGACCGGAAAGGATCCCGAGGAGATCGTGGCTGCCGCGGGTTTTAAGCAGATCAGCGATCAGGGCCAGATCGAGCAGGTCATTGACCGGGTGCTGCAGGCAAATCCAGGCCAGGTCAAGGCTTTCCGGGCCGGGAAGGAAGGGCTGCTAGGCTTCTTCGTGGGTCAGGTCATGCGCGAAACCCGGGGCCAGGCGAACCCTAAGGTCGTGAACGATTTGCTGTTGGTAAAGTTGAGGGGCTGACAAGCTAAGCAGCTGACGGCTGACGGCTGACTGCTGACTGCTACAGCAGACAACTGCTCACTGTCCTTTACTTGCATGTGTCAGCCTGTCAGCCGTCGGCATTCTGGGAATCAAACAAATGTCAACTCTTCGTATCCCACCCGGATTTCAGGTGATTGCTCACGGGAAGACTTTTCTGCGCGTTCTCGAGGTCCTTGACCGCCTTCCGAGGGGAACGCTGCTCGATGTCCCCGCTGGGGAAGGCGCGCTTGGCGTTGCCGCCCGGGAGTTGGGATTTAGCGTCATTGCCGGCGAGATCGATCCGGATTTTTTCAAGGCAACCGGGATCGAATGCCGGTTTATGGACATGAACAAGCCGCTGCCGCTCGCGGACGGCACTCTTGACTACATAGTCTGTCTGGAAGGCGTTGAGCATCTTGAAAACGCCTTTCTGTTCACGCGTGAATGTCATCGGGTTCTAAGACCGGGCGGGCGGTTCATTCTCTCCACCCCCAACATCCTGAACCTGGCCTCCCGGCTTAAATACTTCTTTTCCGGCTTCTACTCCCTTTGCCCGCGGCCGATCAACGAGTTCAGCCACCTTCCCGTGTTCGACCACATCAACCCGGTGACTTTCTACCAGGTTCGATACATGCTGCACAGTTCGGGGTTCAGGATTCGGGAGGTTACGACCGATTTGTGGAGGCGTTCAGCGGCCGGATTCCTGGCCTTTTATCCGCTCCTTCGACTCTACTCGATACGGAGTATGCGCAAGGAGACGGACCGGCAACAGCGCGAGGCAAACCGCGAGATCCGGCGTCAAATCAACAGTCTGGACCTGCTACTTGGCCGAACGCTGATCGTTGATGCGGAAAAGGTGGGGGAACGGGAGATGAAGGTCGTGCAGGCATCGCAGGTGGGAACCGAAAAACAGAAGACAGAAGTCAGAAGTCAGAAGACAGAAGTCAGAAGTCAGAAGACAGAAGTCAGAAGTCAGAAGTCAGAAGTCAGAAGTCAGAAGACAGAAGACAGAAGTCAGAAGTCAGAAGTCAGAAGTCAGAATGGGGAGGCAGAGCCTGTCTCGTCTTTCTTCTGACTCCTGACTTCTGACTTCTGACTTCTATCTTCTGACTTCTATCTTCTGACTTCTATCTTCTGACTTCTGACTTCTGCTTTGCAGGAACGTACATGCTCAAGTTGATTTGTTCTAATCTTTTTCAGCGGCCGACCAGGACAGGGGTCAGCATACTGGCCGTTTCTTTGGGAGTGGTCCTCGTCCTGGTGAGTGTCGGGCTGTCCTACGGGCAGTTGACCGACAACGCGAACCGAATGCGGCGGATTGGCGGCGATTTCATGTTTCAGCCACCAAACGCCTCGTTCTTCTTTGCCCTGAACAGCGGCACGCTCCCCATTCGCTTCCGCGAAGTGATCAACAAGGTGGAGGGAGTGCAGGAGGCGACGCCGGTTTTGGCAAAGTTCATCGGTGACAAGTTCCACCTGATCTACGGCATCGACAAGGAAAGCTTCGCCAGAGTGAACGAAACTTTGCGCTTCGTCAGTGGCCGGCATTTCGAGGCCCCCAACGAGGCGATTATCGATACCAACTATGCCCGGTCGAGGCACTTGAAGGTCGGCGACCGGCTTGAACTGCTCAACCACCCGTTCACCGTCGTTGGCGTTTACGAGGAAGGGACGGCCTCCAGGGTAATGATCCCTTTGGCTACTCTGCAGGAACTGAACGGCACTCCAGACAAGGTGACCACGTTTTTTATCCGCGCCAAGGAGAAAAGGGCGCTGGACACCGTGTATCAACGGTTGAAGGAGCGGTTTAAGGATTATACTATTACCCGGACTGCGGATTTGCAGGAGATCATGACGGCGAATACGCCTGTGTTCAAGCAATTCGTGGCTGCTGTTGTTTTCATTTCGGTGGCGATCAGCTTTCTCATCATCCTCCTGGCGATGTACACTACCATCACCGAAAGGACACGGGAGATAGGTATTCTGAAATCGCTGGGCGCTTCAAGATCTTTCATTGTCCAGCTGATTCTCAGGGAATCCCTGCTGATCTGTGGCGCGGGCGTCGTTTTGGGTTTTGTTTTGGCCGCAATAGCGATTAAACTCATCCTGACTGCATTTCCCAGCATGCCGGTCAACATCACGGCCAGCTGGAGACTATTCGCAGCCGGGATGGCGCTGTTCGGAGGTATCCTGGGGGCGCTTTATCCTGCGCTCAAGGCCGCCCATCTTGATCCGGTCAAGGCGCTTGGATATGAGTAAGAGTAAGACTGTGGACATCGTTCAAAAGAAAGACCCGGTAGTCGTCGAAGATATTCAAATGACCTACCGCGTGGGCAAGGTGGACGTGCGCGCGGTACGAGGCGTCAGTCTGACGGTCAAGGCCGGGGAGTTCGTCGCCATCATGGGCCCGAGCGGGTGCGGAAAATCGACCCTGCTCCACGTGATCGGAGGCCTTCTTCGCCCCACTTCCGGCCGGATATTTATTGATGGCGTCGATATTGCCTCGATAAGTGACGCGGAACGGACCGAGATTCGGCGACGAAAGATGGGTTTCGTTTTCCAGCGGTTCAATCTCCTGCCCACCCTGACTGCCCTGGACAACATCGAGCTGGCCCGGCAGATTCAGGGAAACGGGCATGTCCGTAACCATCAGACCACCGAGGAAATCCTGGGTTTGCTGGGTATTGCCGATAAGATGCATCACAAGCCCTCGGAACTCTCCGGGGGAGAGCAGCAACGAGTCGCCATCGCTCGGTCCGTGGTCAGCCGCCCGGCGATCCTGTTAGCTGACGAGCCGACCGGCAACCTCGATACGGACAATTCGCAGATGGTCCTTCAGATGCTTCAGGATCTGAACGTGAAATACGGTCAGACGATTGTTATGATCACCCACGATCCTGAAGCGGCATCGACCGCGAGCCGTATCATCGAGATGCGCGACGGAAGAATTCTGAACAGGGTTCAGAATCTGTTCTACGCGATGGAACAGAAGCGGGTTTAACTATGAGGGTGCTTAAAGCCATCGGCCGCGTCATTTTCTGGACCTACGCTCGCGGAACGTGGCAGTACGACCTCCTCTGCGCTCTGATTCTTGTTTTCATCTTTCTGACGCCGCGGGATTTCTTTTCCAAACCTCCGTTCTACAGCCAGGATGACCGCCAGAAACTCAACGAGGAAAAGGAACGCCAAGACGGAAAAGAACGCCCCGTAAGTGTTCGACTCTCCGTCTAGCCGACTCCGGCATTCCCGATCGACTGCAACCAATCAGACCCAATTGACTCTAAACAAACATGATGAGACGCCTCGGCCTTCTCCCCGTCGTCCTCGTTGGGTGGTGCCTGCTGCTTCCTTCCCTGCGAGGACAGTCTTCGTCGCTCGATCAAATTCTCTCACGCATGGATCAGAAAGGCGCAACCTTGCGCTCCATGTCTTGCCAGATTACCCAGAAAAAGTGGACTGAGATCCTCGAGGAATTCGACAAAGGGGAGAGCGGGCGTTTCTACTTCCTGAAGAAGAGCGGAAAGGTTTACCTGCGTAAAGACATCACGCAGCCGCAGGAGAACTCCCTCATCATCAGTGACGGGAAGGTGACGTTCTACCAACCGCGCATCAAGCAGGCGCAACAGTACAACCTCGGCCAGAACAAGGACAAGGCCGAATTTCTGCTGCTCGGTTTCGGCTCGGACAAACAGGCTCTGAAAAACACGTATACGATTCGGCTTCTGGGCCAAGAGACGATCCGCGGGAGTGAGTGCCATATCCTTGAGCTGACGCCGAAGTCCGAACGGGTCTCTGCGTTCTTCCCGCAGATCGTTCTGTGGGTGGACAGCCAGCTTAGCGTCCCGGTTCGCCAGAAACTGGTCGAGCCGACCAGGGACTATCTGCTCATCGATTTTGAAGGCATTCAGCTCAACGCCCCGGTCGCAGATTCGCTCTTTCAGGTGAAACTGCCGAAGGATGTGAAAGTGGTGGGGAGTTGAGGCAGAGCAGCTTTATCCACGAATTACACGGCGCGGCGTAGCCGCAACCAAAAGCCTGCCCGATGAAGAAGAAAGACAGAATGTCGAATATCGAATATCGAATGTCGAATGTCGAAGTGAGGAAGAAATGATC
>Ga0105092_10002132_pt1 | contig 10588 bp, 8 predicted proteins | sample PPLLak2March2015_FD_87021 | JGI IMG/M metagenome (GOLD analysis project Ga0105092, IMG submission 87021) | Freshwater sediment microbial communities from Prairie Pothole Lake near Jamestown, North Dakota, USA - PPLs Lake P7 Core (1) Depth... | ecosystem: Environmental > Aquatic > Freshwater >...
CCGCGCTGAAAAAATACAACCTGGTGATTGCAAGTGTTCATTCAACGGACATACGGTCGGTTCAGAAATATGGAATCAGCGATTGCATGATCGATATTGTCGATTCACTGGCCCGGGATGGGAAGCTTATGCTGGATGTGTTTGCTAATCCCTATGTACTAAACCGGTTTCATAACCTGGATAAGCTGAAGGCGCTTGTGGTATCCTATGAAAATTCACCAGTAGTGCAGGAATTATCGGCTCAGCTTATTTATGGGGCGATCAGTGCACATGGTACCTTATCAGTCAGCGCCGGAATATGGAAATCACTGACTTCAGGGATACCGGTAAACGGAATTGGCCGGTTGAGATTTAGCCTTCCCCTGGAAGCAGGCATGAATGAAGATACACTCCGCCGGATCAATGATATTATTGCCGAAGCAATTTGCAAACAGGCATTGCCGGGATGTCAGGTACTGGTAGCCAGGCATGGAATGGTGGTTTTGAACAGGTCCTATGGTAACCCGGTTTATGGCAGCAAAAGGCCTGTCTTATCAACTGACCTGTACGACCTGGCATCCGTGACAAAAGTTGTAGCTACAACCCAGGCCGTCATGCGGCTTACGGATGAAGGATGCCTTGGCATAGACCAAAAGCTTTCGGCTTACCTTCCTTATCTTGATGAAACTGACAAGAAAAATATGGTCATCAGGGATATGCTGCTGCACCAGGCGGGACTGGCAGCCTTCATGCAGGTTTACTTTTCAACGCTGGAACCTGTTTTTAACAACCAGACCCTGATCTCTGCAAAGTTAACGGACCACAATCCGGTAAAAATAGGACCTAATCAATATCTGAACCGTTACACAAGGTACAAGAGCAATATCATTTCGAATCATTATTCAAAACTTTTTCCGCTCAAGGTGGCGGATCACATGTATATTGTCAAATCATGGGAAGATACGATCTATCATCTTATTGCCAGGTCCCCTTTGCTGCAGAAGAAAGAGTATCTGTACAGTGATCTTGGTTTCATGTTACTGAAGCAGTTGGTGGACAGTGTAACCCACATGCCTTTCGACAATTACCTCGATTCCGTTTTCTACCGGAAACTCGGCGCCGACAGGTTATGCTTTAATCCCCTGAACCGGTTTTCGAAACAAGACATCGCCCCTACTGAAGATGATCAGCTGTTCAGGAAGCAACTGGTACAAGGTTATGTGCATGATCCCAGAGCTGCCATGTCGGGGGGCATCAGCGGACATGCCGGTTTATTCGGCGATGCCCTTGATGTTGCGAAAGTCCTACAGATGATGCTGAACCATGGTGAGTATGGAGGGGAACGCTATATTACTCCGGAAACAATTGAACTCTTTACGGAAAAGCCATTAAGTGCCGGTAACCGGCGTGGCCTGGGCTTTGACAAGCCTGAGCCTGATAAATCAAAACCCCAGCCAACCTGTGATGGACCTTCACTTGCCAGTTATGGTCATACCGGGTTTACCGGAAATATGATTTGGGTGGATCCTGCTTATGACATGATCTATATTTTCCTTTCAAACAGGGTGTATCCCGATGCCGAAAACACCAGGCTGGCAGAAATGAATGTCAGGACCAACGTACAACAGGTTGTATACAATGCATTGATCAAACATTGATTTTTTGTATATTTAAGCAAAAATGAAACCTGTCATACACGTTGGAATTTTGTCTTTTGGCATGTCCGGTAAGGTATTCCATGCACCGTTGCTTCATGTCAATCCGGGCTTTGCAATTACTAAAATTATGCAACGTACAGGTTCAAACGCCCTGGAACAGTATCCCTACGTAGAAATAGTCCGGAATATAGAAGACATCATTCTTGATCCTGAAATTGATGTGGTTCTCGTCAATACACCTGACCATACCCATTTCGATTTCGCCAAACGGGCCCTGGAGGCAGGGAAGCATGTGGTGGTGGAAAAGCCTTTTGTGCTGAATGTAAAAGAAGGGGAATCATTGATTGATTTCGCCCTGAAAAAGAAAAAAATACTGACTGTATTTCAAAACCGCCGGTGGGAAGGTGATTTTCTTACCATTCGTAATATTCTTGATCAGAAATTACTGGGAAGACTGGTTGAATATGAAGCCCATTTTGACCGTTTCCGTAATTTTATCCGCGATTCCTGGAAAGAAAAAGCGGATAACCGGACTGGTACCCTGTACAACCTGGGATCCCACCTGATAGATCAGGCTCTTGTGCTATTCGGAATGCCATCGGGAGTATACGCGGATATTCGTAAACAAAGAACAGGCGCCCAGGTAGATGATTTATTCGATCTTAGTTTGTATTATCCGGATGTTAAAGTTACCCTAAAAGGAAGTTACCTGGTACGCGAACAGGGGCCCCGATTTTTGATCCATGGCACCGAGGGTTCATTTGTAAAATATGGTGCCGATCCACAGGAAGAAGCCCTGACCGCCGGTCGTTTTCCGAATGAGCCGGGATGGGGTGCAGAACCTGAAGATAAATGGGGTATTCTCAATACAACAATCAATGGATTGCATTACAGGGGTAAAGTTGAAACCCTTCTTGGATGTTATCATCAGTTTTACAATGAATTATATGAGACATTGACTTCCGGCAGGGAAATTACCGTTAATCCGCGGGAATCACTTAATGGTATAAAGATTATCCTGGCAGCCTATGAAAGCAGTAAAATACATGCTGCAGTTGATCCGGCTATATTTTCCTAGCTCTTTATCCCGGCTGCAGCCGGTTTCCCAAGCTTAACAAAATAGGCTACCTTCTCAAGCGAGGTAATCATGTCAAATTCCTCGAGGTAAATATCATCGGGAACATTGATGTTGTGCGTGGTGAAATTCAGAATTCCCTTCACCCCGGAACCTATCAGTGCCTTGGTCATTTGCTGCGCTGCATCGGCAGGAACGGTAAGAAGAGCTACGGTAATATTGTGACTGTCGATTACCTCCCTCAACCGTTCAATGGAATAGCATTGAACAACGGATTTCGCCGAACCGATCTTTTTTGGATCGATATCGAAGGCGGCCACCAGTTTGAGCATAGGTCTTTTGTTGAGCAGGTATGCTGAAATTGCACGGCCCAGATTGCCATAGCCAACAATGGCCAGGTTGAGTACATCAACGGGATCAATAATATTGGCAATTACACGGATGAGTTCCTGGATATTGTACCCTTTTCGTCCCTGACTTGCATAACCAATAAACATAATATCCCGCCTGACCTGTACGGCAGTAATATTTTGCATATCGGCCAATTCATGCGAAAAAATATGAGTTTTGCCTTCATCCAGGCAGCGAAAAAGGGTTCTTCGATATTCACTGAGGCGTTCAATTGTTTTTTCGGGAAGGCTCTTCATAAAATCATATTAGTTGTGAAAGCTAAAATACAAAAAAATACCCATTTACATGTTACCACGAAAATTTGGATCGGGATCAATCTTTTTTATCTTTACAGCACTTTTCAATAAACAATGAACCATCGACGTGAGATTGTAATTTGCCTGGGCAGTTCCTGTTTTGCAAGGGGAAATAAAACCATCCTCAAGATAGTTCAACGATATATCAATCATCATGGCCTGGCAGACAAGGTTTTTTTTAAAGGGGATCATTGTTTTGGTGACTGTAGTTCAGGCCCTAATCTGAAAATCGGAGGCAAAATTTATACGCAGATCAGCGAGGAAAATATTCATCATATTCTTGCGGAAGCGCTTCATGATTTAAAATAAAAGGAGATACTGTTTTGAAACCCCTGGTGAATTTGGATTCCCTGGCATGCGTTAAAAGTTATGCATGTGTCAGAGTCTGCCCGGTGAGGGCAATTCAGGTCAAAACCGCCAATGGCTATCCTGAAATTAATCACAACCGGTGCATCGGTTGCGGAAGTTGTATATCCATGTGTAATTCGAAGGCTATTTCCTACCGCAGTTCGGTAGAGGAGGCCAAACAATTGCTGGAGTCGGGAAGCAGGATCTCGGCGCTTCTTTCCCCCAGTATTGCAGCAGAATTTGATGATATTTCCGATCACCGGAAACTGGTTACCATGATCAAGGCCCTGGGCGTTACCTGGGTAAATGAAGTTTCCTTTGCCGTTGATCTGGTGGCTTACAGGTACCTGAGTCTGCTGAATGATTTCAAAGGCCGGTATTATATAACAGCCAATGATCCGATTGTTGTATCCTATATTGAAAAACACCATCCCAACCTGATCAGCAACCTGGCACCCATTGTGTCCCCTATGATTGCCATGTGCCGTGTGATCCATAAATTACACGGAAGCGATACCAAAATAATGTATATCGGACCAGAAATTGCTACCAAGGAAGAGGCCCTCATATTTGAAGGTGACAGCCGGGTTGATGTGGTAATCACTTTCGATGAATTGCGGGAGCTTTTCAGGGATTACAAAATTGAGGAATCGAACCTTGAATTTTCTGGCATTGATGCACCCCTGAGTTATAAGGGAGCGCTGTATCCCTTGCGAAATGGTTTTGTACAGGCAGCTGATATGGATGAAAACCTTCTTACGGCTAGTCTTACCTCCATTGAAGGGAGGAGAGAAATGATCGATGCGATTGCCGAATTTGAAAACAATATCAGTACCATTCAGCGGCACTTTGCAATCACCTATGGAAATTCACTGGAAAGCCCCGGGATGACAAAACGGGGAAATCGCCTGTATAAAGAGCACCTGGTGACAAAATATGCCAACAAGCGACTGCAGAATTTCTTCCGGGTGGAATGGTATGATAACCTGCAACGTTACCTGGAACTGGATATGTCACGATCCTTTGCGGTAGATGACCAGCGGGTGCCTGAACCATCACAGGAAAAAATATCGGAAATACTTACTGAACTGGGAAAATCGGAAACGGATAATATGGGGTGCCTGGAGTGCGGTTACAATTCATGCCGTGACTTTGCCAGGGATGTGGCTTCCGGACTAACCATTCCGGAAATGTGCATTTCTTTCGCTATGCGGAATACGATGAACTACGAGGAATCATTGCATGAAATGAATGAAAAACTCGCACAGGCCCGCAAATCATTGCGTGAATCGGAAGAAAAAACCAGGCAGCAGAAAGAGAGCGCCATGCAGGCATCCGAACTCAGTAATGCCATGCTGGAGAAACTTCGTGCAGGTGTGGTGATCGTTGATAATATGCTGAAGATCGTCAAGGCGAATACAACATTTACTACCATTCTCGGTGAAGAAGCAGAACAGATCAATGAGGTTATTCCAGGACTTTCCGGAGCTGACCTGAACAGGTTAATCCCCAATAGTTTTGTCAACCTCTTTTCCTATGTGCTCACAGAAAATGAGAACATAGAAAACCGGGATGTCAAAATCGGTGAAAACCTCCTCAATGTTTCTATATTCCCTATTGTAAAGGGAAAGATAGCGGGCGGAATTATCAGGGATATGCGCGCACCCGAGGTACAACGGGCTGAGGTAATAAACCGGATAACCGAGGTCATTGACAGGAATCTGGAAATGGTACAGAAAATTGGATTTCTCCTTGGGGAAGGCGCTACAGATATTGAACATATGCTCAATTCCATCATCGAGTTTTATAAAGGAGAAAATAAAAAACAGATATCCTAAATATGACCGACGATTTCTTTGTGGAAGTAGACTGTCAGCAGAAAAGTTATGAAGGACAGCGGATATGCGGTGACATTTTTCTTTCCAGTAAGGTAAAGGAAGAAAATCGTATTGTTGTTGTTTTGTCAGATGGTATGGGGCATGGCGTTAAAGCCAGTGTGCTGGCAACACTGACTGCCACCATGGCCATGAATTTTACCAAAGAGCACAAGGCACCGGAAAAGACGGCAGAGATCATCATGAAGACTTTGCCTGAATGCAGTGAACGTAAAATGAATTATTCCACGTTCACAATCATTGATATTGAACAAAGTGATAAAGTGACCTTGCTTGAATATGAGAATCCTGAATGTGTGATCATCCGCGACAGAAAAATCCTGAAACCAGTATCGAAAAATGTGGTGTTGAGCGGTGAGGCCAATTGCGGAAAGAAGATCAGGGTATGCAGCTTTACACCCTTAAAGGGTGACCGTATTGTTTTTTGTACGGACGGAATTGCACAGTCGGGTTTAGGTACCCCCCGTTTCCCTTTTGGATGGGGCAATGACAATGTCGCCCGGTTTGCCATCGACATGATCAGGCAATATCCCCAGATCTCCGCCCGTGACCTGGCCGGAAAAATCCTGAACATGGCTTACCGTAATGACGGATTCCAGTCGAAAGATGATACCAGCTGCGGCATCATCTATTTCAGGGAACCCCGTGAACTGCTGATTTGCACGGGCCCTCCCTATAATAAGGAAGACGATGTACAGCTGGCCGATGCGGTGAGGGAATTCAAGGGCAAAAAAATTGTGATGGGGGCGACTACCGGGGACATCATATCCCGTGAATTGGGACTGACCATTGAAGATGTATTTAAATTCGAGGATCCGGAGCTTCCACCCCTCAATGTAATGGAAGGAATTGACCTGTTTACGGAAGGCATCCTTACCCTGAACAAGGTGGAAAAGATTCTGAAGGCCTATAATACCAACTATAAACTGAGTAAGGGGCCTGCTGATGAAATCGTCAAACTGATTCTTGAAAGTGATGCAATCCGCATAATCATTGGTACACGTATCAACATCGCGCACCAGGACCCCCATTTACCCGTTGAACTGGAAATCAGGCGGACTGTTGTTAACCGCATTGCACAGTTACTGGAGGAGAAATTGCTGAAAAAGGTGAATGTCGGGTATATTTAGGGACAAGTGACAAGGGACAAGTGACGAGCAGGAATAATCCCGTCAGGATATACTGTCGGTAGAAAATGTAGTCGTGCAGTCATGCAGTCGTGCAGTCAATCTCGTATCCAGTATCCAGTATCACCATCAACTATCAACTAATTACTTGTGTTGCTGCTTTTTTTCTCCTCCGAAAGTGGGGGACGGGGGGGAAGTCTTTTCTTTGGTTTTTAGAAGTGCATTACATTTCTCATACGCCTCAGCAGTAGAATAATAGCTCAGTAGCTTTTGAAAAAACTCTTCATCCTCAAATTTCGGATGGGCGATATTAAAGGCAAGTCTGCCCTGAATGGTCAACTCAAACAATTCATGGTCATCCATAAATAATTCAGAGTTCAGTTCAGGCAGTTCTTCTTCTTCAAGAATAGGGAAGTCTTTATACTTTTCCATGAAATTCAGTAAGGTGACCTGAAGATTTATAAAGTCATTGTTTTCGCTTAACAACACCTTATTGATATCATAATGCTTTTCTATATAATAGGTGCGTTCAGCCGAAAGTGGTTGGGTCAGCAACTGCCGTATTTCTGACTGGTTCTGGTTTATTGTATCCAGGTTTTCCTTAACCCTTTTCTTCAGAATCTCTATAGTACGCTGCAAAAGTGCTTTCATTCCTTCAAACTGTTCTAAGTCAAAAATAGACAATATTTATCTTCATTGCCATAAATTTTGATTAAACCAAAAATGTAAGGGACAGAAGACGTGAATTATGTTGTATTCAATCTGTAGCCGGTTTGAAATGTAATCCTTACACATTCCAAATAACAGACTATTCAATTGTAATTTTCTATTTTATTCTATATTTGTAAGCCCAAAATTGCAGTTAATATACAATAATTTGTTAGTAAACATCTTATTATTAACGGTTTGTAACGACTCAATTAAATAGAATTTAAATAACAATTGCATGAAAGTCCTTGTATGTATTAGCCAGGTACCTGACACCACAACAAAGGTAAAGTTTACAGATGGATTTAAAAAATTAGATACTACTGGTATTCAGTGGATTATAAATCCATGGGATGAGTTGTCGCTTACCCGGGCCCTTGAATTGAAGGATGATCCTGCTACAGGTGTCAAATCGGTTACTGTTGCTCATGTGGGACTTTCCAGTGCTGAGCCTACAATACGTAAATGCCTTGCAATCGGAGCTGACGATGGCATCCGGGTGAATGCCGAGGCTGCCGATGCATTTTATACGGCCGCTCAGCTCGCCGAGGTTGTGAAAAATGAACAATTCGATGTGATCCTCTGTGGTATTGAGTCGAGTGATCATAACGAATCTGCAGTAGGTGGAATGCTTGCTGAATTATTGGATTGTCCATCAGTTTCAGCAGTCTCCGGACTTACCATTGCAGGTGGCCAGGCCACGATCAGCAGGGAAATTGACGGTGGACGTGAAATCGTTACTGTACCAAATCCATTTGTCGCCATCGTTCAGAAAGGAATAGCAAAAGAACCACGTATAGCCGCCATGAGGGGCATTATGATGGCCCGTTCAAAACCAATCAAAGTATTGGAACCGGTTAATGTGGAAGTTTATACGGAAGTTAGCGGATTTGAACTTCCGAAACCCGGAGTAGCCTGCCGCTTTATTGATGCAGAAGATCCGAAGCAGCTGATCAGCATACTGCAAAATGAAGCAAAAGTGATCTAACGAATTTTTCTTACGCAAAATAAACATTACACAATGTCAGTTTTAGTTTTTACCGAAAATTGGGATGGAAAATTTAAGAAATCATCCTTTGAGCTCGTTTCCTATGCGAGTCAGGTGGCCGCAATGATGAATACCACAACTACTGTGCTGAGTCTGGGAAAAGTTGAGAAAAGTGAATTGGATAAGCTGGGCGGGTTTGGCGCAAGTAGGATAATCAATGGTGTTGGAGATAACCTCACTGTTTTTGATAGCCAGGCCTTCTGCAGGGTGATTTCAGATATAGCCGTAAAAGAGGGTGCAACAGTTGTTATTCTATCCAATAATAATTCCGGCAAAGCGCTGGCACCCCGCATTGCTGTCAGGCTCAAGGCAGGCATTGGCGCGGGTGTGAGTAAATTGCCCATAAGCATCAGTCCGTTTGTGGTTTATAAAAGGGCTTTTTCAGGAAATGCGTTTGCCCACCTGACGATTCGAACCGATATTAAAATCATTACCCTGGCTCAGAATTCATTTGAATTGATCGAAAAGAATGCCGAAGCCATTATAGAAGACATGGCCATTCAGCTTGACGGTTCCATGGTAAAAACCCAGGTGAAAGAGGTTCAGAAACAATCCGGGAAAATTTTGCTTACCGATGCAGACATCGTAGTGTCGGGTGGCAGGGGAATGAAATCACCTGATAACTGGGGACCACTCGTAGAGCTTGCTGATCTCCTTGGAGCAGCTACAGCCTGCTCCCGTCCTGTTTCTGATGAAGGATGGCGCGGACATGAGGAACATACTGGTCAGACCGGAAAGATCATTGCCCCCAATTTATATATTGCTATCGGTATATCAGGTGCCACACAGCATCTGGCCGGTGTCAGTTCATCCAAATACATTGTTGCCATTAACAACGATAAGAGCGCTCCCATTTTTGAAGCCGCACAGTTCGGTATTGTGGGGGATGCCGTAAAAATTTTGCCCAAACTGGTTGATGCGGTAAAAGAGATCAAATCATGAAGCAGATCATCTTCGCAATCTCCCTGTTGATTACGCTGGGTCTCTTTGCATTCACAGTATACAGGCTCCTTAATTTTTTTAAACTCACACGACCGGCTTTTCCTGTAAAGGATTATGGCAAAAGGTTCAGGGTGATGTTGGATGTGGCCTTTGGCCAGACAAAAATTTTTCGTAAACCTGTTATCGGCTTCTTTCACGCCCTTGTATTTTGGGGCTTCTGTGTGATCCTTGTAGGAAGTATTGAAATGGTCATTGATGGCCTCTCCGGAACGGAGCGGGCCCTCAAAGTTCTTGGCGTGGTTTATGATGTGATCGTCGCTTCCGGAGATGTTTTCGGTTTAATCGTAGCGATTTCCATTCTTATTTTTTTAAGCAGGAGATTGTTTTTTCATATAGGGCGGTTTGAGGGTGTAGAGATGAAACAAAGCACACACATTGATGCCAATATTGCCCTTTCGATGATCCTGTTGCTGATGGTTTCGCTGTTGGGAATGAATACATCCTATGTTGCTGATAAAACCCTGGCGGGCGAAATGATGCATGGCGTTTATCCGGTAAGTCAGGTATTTTCATCCCTGTTCACGAATGCATCAGCAGAAACAACCAAAGTATGGTATGAAATATTCTGGTGGTCGCATATCCTTCTGATCTTCTGTTTTGCCAATATGCTGCCTTATTCCAAGCACTTCCATGTTTTCATGTCGGTTCCCAATGTTTTTCTTTCGCGATTGGATCCGCTCGGAAAACTTCCCAATATGGACAGTATTACGCGTGAGGTAAAACTCATGATGTATCCCGACACGGCAGATATGACGGCAAACGATAATCAGGCGCCTGTGGAAAGATTCGGTGTGAAAGATATTGAGGATGTTTCCTGGAAAAACTATTTTGATTCCCTTTCATGTACCCAGTGCGGAAGATGTACTGCTGTTTGTCCCGCCAATATTACCGGGAAATTACTGTCTCCAAGAAAAATCATCATGGATGTACGCGCCCGGATGAACGAAAAGGGCCCGGCCATGGTGAAAAATGGAAAGGAATACACGGATAACAGGTCGCTGCTGAGGGATTATATTACAGAGGAGGAATTATGGGCGTGCA
>Ga0105092_10002133_pt1 | contig 10588 bp, 10 predicted proteins | sample PPLLak2March2015_FD_87021 | JGI IMG/M metagenome (GOLD analysis project Ga0105092, IMG submission 87021) | Freshwater sediment microbial communities from Prairie Pothole Lake near Jamestown, North Dakota, USA - PPLs Lake P7 Core (1) Depth... | ecosystem: Environmental > Aquatic > Freshwater >...
ATACAAGTAAGGAGAAAGTATTGAAAGTATTATCTGAAACAATAGAGGGAATAGGGAAACCACTATAAGATTACATATCCTCCCCACCTTGAAAAATATAGGAATTTAATAGATGTCTAGATTGATAAAGCGACAATATTTGATATTCTAATAGACAAGGAACATCATTGCGCGATCGGCAATTATTTTAGGCCCAACCAACTTTGCCATTCGAAGTACTGAGTCACACGCATGATTCATGCGTAGCCGCTCTTGTATAGCCATCTGTTGTTGACGGCAGAATTAGATGATTCTGTCTATATGTGAACTGTGTTTACACCGCAATGCATTGCATGCGCAACGTTAACGCAACGAAGTGCTAACATGATTTGAAAGATTTTTAATATTAAATCTCAATTCATAGTAAGGACCAATGATTAGAATGGGACTGCTTTCAAATTGCGACTGAACTATTTGTCGTCAGAGTTATTGTAGCTAGCTGCAATAGTTTCACGAAAATTAGAAGTTGATATATAAAATGATGACGAATCTTGACTTTTCAAAGTTTAAGCTGAGGTCCGAATGTCTTGTCGTGGTCATTCGCCATATTAGTTTCTTAAGAGAATAATGGCACTTATCGGCTTAATTACTATTGAACCACTATGGAACCGTTAACTGACGGATTTGTACTGGAATAATAAGGATAAGTCCCTGGATTAAGATTTGCTGGTACAAACTCTGAATATCCTTTTGATTTTATTACCCCTGTATCAAATAGCTTTCCTGACAGTGGGTCTTCAGGTCCGGTACCACTGGTGATGCTATGTGAAGAGCTGCTGTTATTACCAATGAATATTTCTTCACCTTGAGTTATATTAGTCGTTTCTGGACTGAATACCGTGTTCCCTTCAGCATCCTCAGTGATCGTTATAATTGCAGCCACAGTAGAAGAATCACTACTAGAAGTTGAGGATGGAGTACCGGCAAGGGCTGAGGGGAAAACAGATCCGGTTACATTCCCACATATTATAAATCCTGCCATTGGAATGCTGGCTATGGAAAGCATTAACGCCAGCGGCGTCACTATATTCTTCGAAGATTCATTCCGCATGCCTAATTTCTAACTTCTATTTAATATGAGGTTTATTTTAAGATTTATTATTCTTACTTTATCACCTAAATAGAACAGTGGTTTGAGCTCTAGAATGATTCAAACGTGCCTGGTATAGTGAAGCCACGTCATATGAATCCAATGGGATAATGTAATCCAAAATGATGTTATCACCGTTTGTTCTTTAGTCTTATTATCATCATTATCATTCAACAGTATCCATACAAGTTTTTATTCGTGCAAATCTGAACATAAAAGGATAATGTGTCTTGATCAAGGTGGCCATGATTTTGCTAACGTTTGCTATGGTTGCCACTATTCTATTAACAGATAAAGGTTTAAACAATGCTCTGCCTGGGAAGACCTTTGCTCAGTCGTCAGGAAATGTAACATCACCCCTTAACAAGACTCAGGAATGGATAAGCCTAAAAGACAATGTGAAAATTCTTTTTACTTATCAGCCAGAAAGACCGGTTATTGATACATTTACTAAACTAGAATTCAGTGTTATCAATCTAACTAACAATGAAAATCTTAAGGATTTTGATGCAAGGGTAGTTGTAACAAATGGTCAAAGACTGTTCAAATTCGAGAACATTACTGTACCAGACGGAGATTTTTCAGTTGAATACCTCTTCCCAGACGACGGTACTCATCAAGTAATAACTAGAGTAGACAAAGACGCTGCTGTACAAGTTCTTGCCTCATTTAACGTATTTGTACCTCATCAAGCTCCACCAAGCCTCCTAAATCCGTTTCCAAATACCTCTGCAAGTGAAATAGAGTTTATTACAAGACTGCTTACTGTAGTTATTTCATTTGCGATAATAATAGTCGTTGTAATCATGTTAAGGAAAGGGAAAGGCAGGAAAAATAGAAGAAGACAAAGATTGGGATATTACGAATGAATTGTGAAGAGAATCCGTCAAGAATATACTTTCCTACTATCTTGATTGCATGTTAAGAATCTCTTTATGATTTCAGTATTAGGATGATTGCAGAAATATTCTGCTCACCGAACTACTTTGTCCTCCCATGTATGTCACGCAAGGCTTGGCCAGTAAGTTTCGAACTAATCACAACGCCTAGAATGCCTGCAGCCATTGATGAGATAACCAATAGAGGATACATCTCATCTATCATTTCAAAGTATATTGAAGCCGTTACACTTGGCCATACTTGTTGCGGATCAATAGAAACTTCATTATATGTATGAGTAATTAAAGGAAAGTATAGAATAAAGAACGTTAGTCCCAACACAATTCCTGCTAACACATTAACGATCTTTTTTCGTGTTTGTGAAAGTGATATTGATAATGATGATGATGATGATGATGATGATGATGATATTCCTAAGGATAGTAATGAAAGTAACACATCAATAACTACGATAGGAATCACGTTTATCAAGTAAAATGGAATCGTAGGTACTAGGTTTTCATTTGGAAGTATTGTCGTAACTAGATTGATAAAAATAAAGATCATTCCAGTAACAGATAGCACACCAAACTTCTTGGTTATTTCCCATGAAGTGAATAATACAAAAGACACAAGAAATGGAAAACATAGGGTTGCAATTAATCCAGCTAAAATTGGATTTGGGTTAAATTTGAAAAAATCAGTATCTGAAAATGGAAGAGAAACCATATGAATTATGCCAGAAACCGTAATCCAAATTGCTGTAATTGAGACTATTATGTACAACGAAGATCTTTTGTGACGTGTTGTAGTATCTTTAGAGCTTGTATTTTTTAGTTCGACTACAGAATAACTATCTTCATTATCTATTCTCTCTATGTTGGTCTTCGTTCCCATTCTGTCATAGTAGGTATTTCTTGAAATCAATCCAAGGAAAGCACCGATACTACATAAAACCATTCCCATTGTAAGCACTGCGTGTGGTGGACTCAATAAACCGTCAAGACCAAAGGCTGTATGCCAAGCAAAATCTAAGGGACCAGCCGAAATCAACATAACAACCCCTATGAGTACTAATCGTAAGTAGGTCGGAAGAGGTTTTCTATTATTATTGTTATTATTATCATAATTGTCAGATATTTTGCTACGGTGTCGGTGATAACGATATGTCATCAATGATCCAAATAAGACCAATACTACACCAGAATATAGTCCAGCATGAGGTGGAGAGAAAAATGTTTCGGGTCTATTCAAAAGATGGTTAGTAATATCCCAGCTGCCTGAACTCGCAGTCAATAAAATACCTAGACTCACAATGATAAGAGGAATAGCAGGATCTGTTTCAATACTATTTTTGAAACGACTTATCAGTAAGGATATGAAAGCATTATTATCTTCCCTGCCAAACAGAGATCTAAATGTGTTAGCCATTGTTAGTCGTTGTGCTTAGTAATATTCAGGAATTTGGACTACTTATATTCATCTATTTCGAATAATTTGGTTTGGTTTTCAAGACCTATAACCCCCAAAAGGTCAGATACTTTTCCTATCAAAGGTATGCATCAACAGAAAGCTATTTGCCATACTTATTTTCGTCTATTACAAATATCTAAACTTCGCCTTGCTTATTGTTCAATCATTTGTTGAATGTCCTCTTTAAATCTCTTAATTAACCTGGATAACGATTTTTGAATTTCTTTTAGTCTGTGCTCTGTCGCTCTTTCTATTATGTCAATACTTGTTGCCCGATAAGTGTGATATTGGCCGCCGCTTCTTAAGTTTCTACTTTCTTTCACGCAAAAACCGATACTAACCAACTTTTGTAATGATCTAAATATTGTTCCTTTGTCCTTTCCTAACTGCTTAGAAATTACTTCCAATGTGAGAGGTCTTCTAGATCTAAGCAATGTAACCAATATATCCAAATCTGAAGCAGATAAATTATAAAGACATTCTAACAAGTTCTTACATGTGCAATCAGTATCCATAAAGAGATTAATAGACCTCATGTTATACCTTACATCCCATGATCATAATTCATATATCCATTAGTAAAAGTGTAATAAAAGGTTTTGTACATATTTGGCAAAACCGTAATCTTTAATAAGCGGATTCGTAGTATGTTTTATAGATGAATATTCAAGCCATGCGATATTATAGTAATAGTATTAATGATAGAACTAACGGACATGATGAAGAACTAGAAAGGATAATGCAACGAAAAATGAATGAATTCTCTCTTCGAACAAAAAGAAATGATCGCATAGAGGGTAATCAGTCAGCTACTACTACTCCCATTACTTTAACAGATCAAAATTTCAATGAAATGGTTGGTAAGCATCCTTTACTAATTGTTGATTTCTGGGCCCCATGGTGTGGACCTTGCAGAATGGTCTCTCCTGTAATAACGGAACTGTCTCAGGAACTGGATGGGAAAGCGGTATTTGGCAAACTTAATGTAGATGAGAATCCAATGATAGCAAGTACATTTAGTATACAAAGCATTCCTACAATTGCAATATTTAAGAATGGAAAAGCAGTAGACGGGATTATAGGAGCCGCTTCTAAATCACATATTATGTCCAAGCTCTCCACACATATCAATAATAATACTTCAACTGACATCACCTCTTCAAGTTCTGGAATATATTAGGTGTGTATGTCACCCAACTTCTTTCCACTTACCTTTATTTTTTTTGCCATGGCATGTAGCTATGATTCATGACTTGTTCAAGATCTGTGTTTATGCATATGTTCACCTTCATGAATATGAGGGTGCGAATGTCTGATAAATTTTTCATGTGAATGCGTTTGATACAACCTACGAATATATGCATACAATGAACTCACACCGAACGCCGCAGTTCCGAATAATACTATAGTAGCACCCGATGCAGAATCAAGGAAATAACTAGAGTACATACCCAGAAATGCGGTCAAAATCCCTATAATAGTCGAGGCAACAACCATTTTCATAAAGTTATTCGTAAGCATCCTAGCAGAAATGGCAGGAGCAATAATAGCAGCAGCTATCAAAGTTACACCGACACTACTCATCGATGCTATTACAACGGCTGCAAGAATTAATGAGAAGATCAGTTCTACCATGTCTGTTCGTACTCCATATACTTTTGCTGTTTCCTTATCAAATAAAGTAAAGAGTAACCTTTTCTGATAGAAGAAGACAAAGAATGCAGTTACACATGTTACCAGCACGATAACAGCTATGTCCTGGTCTGTTATACCAAGGATATTGCCGAATAATAGAGCTTCAAAATTCCTAGTATAGCTCCTTGTCGTGCTAATCAATAGTACACCGATTGCAAACCCTGCGGTTGTGACTACCCCTATTGCTGCATCTGCCTTTATTTTGTTTCTTCTGGCTATCTCATTGATAAGATATGCAGAAACAAAACCCCAGATTGCAGCTCCCAGATAGAAATTAAAACCAGCAATATAGCTAACAACTGCTCCACCAAATACAGCATGAGACATTCCATGACCTATGTAACTCATTCCTCTCAATACTATGTATACACCCATTAATCCGCACACTCCTCCTACCAGAATAGACACTAGTATTGCATTAGTAAAGAATTCGTAGGTAAATGGCTCAAGAAGCGATTCTAAAAATAGTAATGTTGTTGTGTGAAATGGTAATGTCAACAATAATAATAATGGAATCAAATTATTGATTCTCTCCCTCTTGACATTTTTTATCCACTTTTTCCATCTAATCCACCTGTTGATTCAAATTTCATCATCATCATCTTTTATTTTCAAACGATTTCGGGTAGGAGGAGGGAACGTGTTCGGTAGGAATTGTAAAGGAATCAGTGTTATCAGTGTTATCGGTGTTACCATTAGAAATATTATCATTAGAAATAATACTATCATTGTAATCTGCTAAACCATAAGTTCTCAATAAATTATCTTTAGTCAATATCTTTAAGGGATCACCTTCTGCAATTACTCTTTTATTCATACATATGACCCATGGGAGCCGTTTTCCAATCCCGCTGAGATCATGAGTAGTCATTATTATTGTCATATCTAGGTCATGATTTAATGAACGCAAGATCTCCATTATCTTTTCCCGAGTATTATAATCGACCCCAGAGATGGGTTCATCTAATACCAGTATGGTAGGCTTACGAATCAATGCTCTTGCAAGAAAAACCCTTTGCTGCTCTCCTCCAGAAAGCTCTCGAATCTGTCTATTTCTGAACTCTGAACTATTTATTCCGAGCTCGTCTAATATTATTCTCACCATTACATCGACGTCCTTTGAGAACCACGGTGCAACACCTGATCTATTCCAAATTCCCATCCCAATAACCTCTTTCACAGTTACAGGAAAGTTCCAATCAATACTTTCTACTTGTGGTACATAGCCTATACTCTTTGAAGCATACGCATATGAATTAGTGCTATTATTGCCCAAAAATCTTATCGTTCCCTTCCATGGTTTCTGTAAACCAATAATTATTTTCAAAAGGGTGGACTTCCCAGAACCACTAGGTCCAAGCAGGCCTACGAACCTTCCTTTCGGAATCTTAACACTTACGTTTTCTAATATTGGTTTGTGGGGTGCATATCCAAATGTAACATCATTTACTTCGACTAGATTACCTAGGGCTATGTCGCTACTACTATCCGTCTTAATTTTGTTCATCTTCATAGAATACTATCTTTTTTGCGAGATTGCTGAGGCGTCATCGTAAGTCTGATACTGAATCTTTCTTTCATTATCTACTAAACATACTTCTGTCCCTGTTTGTCCATGATTCTCTTTTTCTTCTCTCTCCTCTTTCATATTATCCCATAAATAATTCTCGTAATCATAGTCCCACCTCGCCAATATCGAAGACTTCTGTTTATTATTGCTCAGATCATTATTATCTAAAAAAAAGATCTGAGTTATGTCAATCATCTCTATGCTATTCTATTTCCAATACCTTTGTGGTCATCTTTCAATATCAATATTAGTTAGTTGAGTAGGTATCATCGGGGGTGATACTTGATAGTGCACTTACATTACCACCTAGTGGCACTAGCATATTCTTCATATTTTCCAACATCATTCCAACATAGGAATTTTGATGGTCTCCGGGATCGCCTGGTAAGTCATCATCACTAAGTGTACCAACTATCTGTACGTTAGCTTCTTTTGCAATTTGATCGACCACCTCAGTCGGAAATACTTCAGAACCAAATATCGCAGGTACATTTTCGGCTTTTATTTGATCAATCAAATTAGTTACTTCTCTAGGTGTAGGTTGACCAAAGTCTGAAGGTTGAACTGCCCCTATGACGACCATGCCATATCTAGGTGCAAAGTAAGCCCATGAATCATGATATGTAAGAAGTTTTCGGTTTTGTTCCGGTACCGACTGTACAGCCCGCATTATTTCTTCATCAAGTTGCTTCAACTTTGTAATGTATCGGTCCGTATTTCCTTTATAATAATCTGCATTTGTGGGATCCATTTCAATCAGCTTATCTTGAGTAAGATTGGCGAATTTCATGGTATAGGGTACATTAAGCCATAAGTGAGGATTGGGATCACCTGCATCCTTGGGAAAGCTAAAATCAAATATGTATTGATCAGGAGTAATAGTGTTGTCTCCTAATTTCAAGATTTGTAGATTTGGTTTTGTATTGTAAACTTGGTCAACTACGTCTTCTACATTGGTTTCTAAGCCAAGTCCATCAATAATTACAAGATCTGCATTATTTACCTTAACAACATCTGATGGCACAAGCTCAAATGTATGCGAATTGACACCTTCTGGAACTAGTCCAGTCAATTCTATCTTCTCCCCTCCCACATTTTTTACTATATTGGTTATCGGAGAAACAGAAGTGACGACGTTTAATTTCTTTGTTAAAGTTGCTGCCGTTGCATTTGTGTTATTGTCTACAGCTGCTCCTACTGCTCCAGACTGATTTGTACCACCTGTGACGTTCACGGTAGTAGTAGTGTTAGTAGTAGTAGCAATCGCCTTTTGCAAACCTAATGAGCTAATGAAGACCGAACCTAAAAGCATAGTACTTATAAACAGAGGTGGTATTGCAAATTTAAGATGAATCATTGAAGGAGGAAATGAGAATGAGGTATTAAAACTTTGTTAAGATCTCTTAACTTGTCATATTATTCTTTAATTCAGTCATATTTTCTGCCGATGTCGACTAGGTTGATCTGATTTCGATTAACATTGAAAACCTGTTGATCAATACAAAAAAAGGTATTTGAAAATACGGTGAAGATTATATCAAGCCAGTGTTAAAAGCCTTCTAGTAAGTCGGAGATATTTATTACAAAAGTATTGAGAAGTAATACCAGACTTTTCCTATAGATTAGGCTCCCTAGTAACTTAGAATATATCTATATATTGTTCGATCGTTACAATGGAAAAAATAATGAAAAAGTTACGGCTCATTTCACACGATGACGAGAGGGTTCCAAGGAGAAATCTTTGATTCTCCCACTTGATATTATGCTTACTGTTCATCCAATCTTAAATGTTCAAATGACAAAAGTTTTAAGGAACGTCCGATACATTTCTGGCTATATTTAGTAGGGACTTCCATAAATATTAAAACTAGAAGATCAACAGATCAAAGCACAATGAAAGCATTGCCCAAAACTTTCCTATGGGGTGTGTCGACTTCTTCTTATCAAGTGGAAGGGGGTATCACAAAAAACGACTGGGATTTTTTTACAAGATCACAACAAATTAACAAGAGAATTTCTACCATCTCAAAACCAAGTATATTCTACAAAGGAGGTACTCAAGTTGATTTACAGTCAGCAGGCGACGCTGCTAAATTCTGGGATGATAAATATTATTCAAGAGATTTCGATCTTGCGAGAAGTTTAGGGCTAAATGCTTTCAGAATAAGTATAGAATGGGCACGTATTGAACCTGAGAAAGATGATTGGGATCAGGTGGCAATTGATCATTATAGGGAAATGTTGGTAGCCATGAGGGAGAGGAATCTAATACCTGTTGTTTCACTAAATCATGCAACACTCCCTTTATGGGTCATGACTCCTCCCCAACAGTTTCAAAGACGAGTGGGTCAAAATTTGCTGCCAAATCCCATAAAGGAACTTCCACTCGGAGAGCCATTGCCGTCCGATCCTTATTGGAAATCTCTTAGAGGTTGGGAAAATGCTGAAACTGTTGAAAGGTTCATCAGATACGTTGAACGAATAGTCTTAGAATTTAGGGGGTTAGTTGATTATTGGATAACAATAGGTGAACCTGTAGCCACAATAATTGGAGGCGGTTATATATCTGGATTATGGCCACCTGGTTTTTTCCTCAAGGGGAAAAAAGCAAGAATTGTATTGCACAATCTCATCGAAGCACATGTTCAAGCATATAACAAGATCACTGCCCTTGACAATATTGATGCAGATGGAGATGGTATTACAAATAAAATTGGTTTTACTCATCTGATGATGGAAGTCATTCCAGCTGAACCAACTAAGATATTCGGTATAACGATGAAAGATAATATTGAAGCTGCAAAGAATTTCAGTTATTTCGCAAATGACTACTTCATTAATGCTGTCATTAAGGGTGAGGAAGATTTAAACTATCTGAACACACTTCAAAGAAGCAATAAGAATAGCGAAGAATTTATTGTACACGAGAACTGGAAAAATAAAGCTGATTTCATTGGTCTTGATTACTATCGCAGGGTTTATGTCTATTTCAATAGGATCGTTTCTTTAACCTCTGCAAAGTTTGTTGGGGGAGTTCCCATTAACGATCTAAGTGTGGCAAACAAACAGCCTCATAATATACTAAATACTCTTGGATGGGAAATTTATCCCAAAGGATTGTATAATGTGATTACGAGAATTGAAAATCAATGGGATAGCATACCGATTTTTATAACTGAGAATGGTATCGCTGATAAACATGATGGGCATCGGGCTCCATTCATTGTATCACATCTTCAACAAGTTAGAAGAGCAATAGACGATGGTGCTCGCATTATCGGTTATCTATACTGGTCTTTCATGGATAACTATGAATGGCTTGATAATTATAGACCTGAAGGAAAGTTTGGATTGTTTAGCATAGACTTTGAGGAACAACAACATGAAGATTCAGACCTTATGAGGCAAAAAACTAAAGGTGCAGAAGCACTTGAATTGATCATCAAGGAATCATTCTACCAAAACAAAGATGGTGTAATATCTGACTCTGCAATAGCTGTAGCTCAGAATAGGTTTGGAACATTTACTGAAGACGGTTCACGTATAATTTATCCTTGGATGACAAAATGGAACAAAGAATAATAAATAGATGATATGTTGTCCATCAACCAGGATAGCGGAAAATATAGATACATTGATGTGAGCACTGATCTTTATTATTCTAAAGGTGATAGTTTGTAGTCTTGATGCAAGATTGGAAGACAATGGGTTTTGCTAGGTGATGAAATCTAAAGTCCTATTAATTACGAATTTTGAATAGACTTGGATGGCGATGTATCTTACTCAGACTCTTCTTGGAAGATTGCCTGATTTATCTAATCAGAGCTCAAGACCATGAATAG
>Ga0105092_10002134_pt1 | contig 10585 bp, 8 predicted proteins | sample PPLLak2March2015_FD_87021 | JGI IMG/M metagenome (GOLD analysis project Ga0105092, IMG submission 87021) | Freshwater sediment microbial communities from Prairie Pothole Lake near Jamestown, North Dakota, USA - PPLs Lake P7 Core (1) Depth... | ecosystem: Environmental > Aquatic > Freshwater >...
ACAAACCTTACAAACCTTACAAACCTTACAAACCTTACAAACCTTACAAACCTTACAAACCTTACAAACCTTACAAACCTTACAAACCTTACAAACCTTACAAACCTTACAAACCTTACAAACTGCTTTTCTTACTTAACTTTCGGAAGTTCAAGGGAGGTATCAACTTTTTCGGCTTCACGCCAGATTGCCTGGCAGGGAAACCTGTTCTCATAAATCGGACGGCTCATCATAACCGAATCCACTCCAAGGGGTTCCAATTCCTGTATTTTTGCAAGGTCGGGATAACCCCCAATTCCGCCGGCTGCTGTTACTCTTAAACCTGTTTTCTCTGCTATTTCTTTCAATCCTTCAAAATCGGGACCAGCAAGTGTTCCAACCCGTGATACATCCTGGTAAATAATTCTTTTTATTCCCATTGATTTCATTATCAGGGCAAGCTCAACACCCCTGATATCCGTTTTCTCCGTCCACCCGGTCTTTACGAAATATCCGTCTCTTACATCAATGCTGACAACAATCTTTGAATGAGAATATTCTGCAAGAAGCTTTTCAACGAGGTCAATTTTTTCTACAACTGCAGTACCTAAAACAAGCCGGTAAACTCCCAGATCATCAAACAATCTTTTTGCAATTTCAAAGCTTCTAATTCCGCCGCCAAGCTGTATGGGTACTCCGACTTTATCAACAATTTCTTTAATAGTGTTGTAATTTATCATATCACCTGAAAACGCACCATCGAGGTCGGTAATATGAATGCACTTGGCATTTTCCTTGCGGAATAACCTTGCCATTGATAAAGGACTTTCTGAATAAAAAACAGTTTTATCCTCCAGACCTTTTACCATCCTGACGCTTTTACCGTTCTTTATATCTATGACCGGAATTACTAGCATTTTTAGTCCTGTTTAAGTTTGCCTTCTGTATATTTAAACACATATATGTTATTCACAATTTCAGTATGAACATTATCATCGTATATCTTCTCAAATTTCAAATCGATACGGTTCATGTAAAGTTCAGGCAGGTACTGCACCCCATCCCTGAATATCCACGAACCATTGTAATTGTCAGGTAAATCCCTGAAATAAACAACCGAGCCTGCCGGGAGTTTCTGAGTGGTGTTTATAATATCATTTACCGCTTCACGCGATATTTTTGAGCCTGTTATCCAGTTCTGCTCTTTTAATCCAAGATTATATATATTATAAAGAGCAAATACCGCAAATATGAGAACAGATATTATTTTTAATGTTTTGCCTTTATTATATACACCATACAGGTAATGCAAAAATAATACACAAAAACCAAAAGAAGGCAGATATAAATATCTTTCATAACCCGTAAGCCACATAAAAGAAAGCATCGTTAATATCATTAATCCTCCGGAAAAATAAGCTATTTTACCCTTCTTCTTCAGCATCAGGTAATAAAAAAGAATAACCAGCAGCAAAACCACCGGCAGCCAGGGGAAATTAGTGAACATATTTTCCAGCAATGAAATAAATCCTGAATTTGGAGCTTTGTAAATATTTCTTATCGAAATAAAATCAAGAGAGAAAAACATTGCAGTAAATGAGAATATAATATTTTTAACTATCTCTGCAGAAACCGCTCCTGCCGATAGGTCCGGCTGTATTGGTGACATCCTGCTTATTAATATAAGACGCAATAAGAAATAACTCACCGCAGCTATAAAAACTAAATAATATTCTTTAAAAAATCTCTGCCAGCTCTTTTTGTTTACAATTGTTTCAACAAAAAACAAAACCAGCAGAAAGCTTAAAGCCGTTTCCTTCGATAATAATGCCAGGAGGAAGAAAATAATTATTCCATAGAAATGCATTCTTTTACCGGTCTCAAGATATTTCAAAAGGAAGAGCAATGCACATAAATAGAACAGGGAATATGTCAGTTCATGCAGGCAGGAAAAATAAATTATTGTTTCAGTGTGTATATAATGAATGCAGAATAATAACCCGCAAAGAAAAGCAAGAATAGCAGAATGTTTATTATCAATTTTTCCGTAACTGATAAATATTTTTTCTGCAAGCAGGAAAACAACAAGCGAAGCAGCAGAATGTACAGTAATATTAAGCAGCCTGAAATAGAAAGGCTCAAGCCCGCCGGTCAAATATGCAAGCTTGTATAAAAAAGCAGGAACGGGCATGAAATGAAAATTTACATGCCCGAAAACCGATGAAATGTTATCACGCGTTATATTTAATAAAATAAGAAAATCATCCGCAGAAAAAAAATTATTTAGACTGCGGTAGAACAAAAGAATAGTTATCAGAAAATATACTATTACTATATAGACCCGGGATTTATTCTTTTGTTTAAGATTCTGCAAAATTTTATTTTCTTACTACTGCAACTTTTCCTGTGCAGACCTGGCTTGCATCTTCGTTAAAGCCAACAACAATATATATACCTGATGAAACATAACTTCCGTTCATATCTTTTCCGTCCCAGGTCGTAATTCTGCCGCCGGGAGTTTCAAATTCTTTTATGAGTGTGCCGCTTAATGTTAATATCTTTACAGATGAACCTGCAACAAGACCGTCTATCCTCAATAAATTATCATTAGGTAAAACATAAGGATTCGGTGCTACAGAAATATTATCACAGCCCTCAAGTGCTTCTATCGCAATTGTCTTGAAAGATGCCAATCCGTTTTTGGTAGAAAAATATACTACACCTGATTTATTATCTATTGAAATATTATTAATTTCATTATCCGGAAGCGGAGAATTGGTAACATTATATTGTCCTAACAAAGTCGAACCATCCTGAGAAACATATAAAACCCCGTTTGATCCGGTTCCAAGCCACTTCCTGTTTAATGCATCTTCTTTTATTGCACGTACATCTTCTGTCAGCGGAGTACTTATGCCATTTTCAATTATTCTCATTTTATAAGTGGCAGGAGGCTGGTTTGGATTTTGAATCACCTGGTAAGGGTCCAGAATTATTGCAACACCGTTGTTAGTACCTATCCAGATCTCTCCATTTCTATCCATTGTAATGCCGGCTACTCCTGTAATATCAGCACCTAGCTGTGCGTAATTAAGTAAACCGCCAACGTTTGCGTTTTCATTAAAATACATTACGCCTGTCTGGCTGCTCTGTGTATTATGCATTGTCATCCACTTAGTACCGTACCTGTCAATAACAAGAAATCTTAAATGTGTTGTATAAGAATTTCCCACCGGTACGGGATAAGCTACACCATCAGTAAAATTAACAATTGGTTTTTCACATCTGCTGTTCAATACCCATAGCTTACCATTTTCGTCTTCATCCATACCCTCACAAAGTACAAATGTCGAATCATTACCCAAACCAACCAAAACAGAATTTCTCTGGTCATAGTGTGCTACAATGTTATCTCCCTGTATCTTAAGCAAACCGTTTCCAAAACCCGACACCCAGACATCATCAGTAAACCTTGAAGGATATGTAAGCAGCCATCCGCAGCATCCGTAATACAATATGGGATACTCTTCGACTGTAAAGTTTTTCCAGCTTGTTCCATCATATCTGTATATACCCGAATAGTTAAACCAATCACCTGTTGAACCTGTTACAGCCCAAACCCTTCCATACCTGTCAACCGATGAATAATACATCAGGTTAGAGAAAGGACTGTTTGGCCAAATGAAATTACTTGTTCCGTTTTTATAATAATTTACACCTTTATTTAATGTACCAATAAACAATTCACCTGCATCGTTTGCTTTTACTCTATTAATAAACGGGCCCTGGAAAGCAACCTCTGCTGAATTTACATTTGATGCTTCTACTTTAAAAATAATATCAGAACCTTTATATGTTGCTATGAACATTGAATTGTTTGAAACACTCATTTCTTTAACGGGTACTTTCAGAGGGTTACCGTTGTATAACGGTGTATAAGGGTGTAAAGTACCATTCTGATAATAAACCATTCCTGAATCGGTACCAAAATATACCTGGTTATTAAAATAGGCAACGGTGTTTATCCAGTTTGTAGTAAGTACTGAATTTGATACCGTAAAATTTTCCCAGCTTGATTGTATCGGCAGGTAATTATTAATATTCGCATAAGCAATACCGTTTTTTGTTGCAGTCCATATTGTATCATTTCTTACTACTGCCTGGTAAACCGGAGTCTTAATAGGCATTTGCGGCCCTAAATATATGTAAGGCTGGTCTACTATTTCGAAACTGCTGATTTTCATTTTTATTACAGAAAACTCTGTTGCCATGTAAACAAAATCACCATACTGAAAAATATTGTTTATTGATTTTGACGGCTCGGTAGAAGATAATATATCAGAATTAGTTTTCCATATACCGGAAGAAGAATTTAATAATGTAATTGCACCGTCTATACTCCCGGACCACACATTTCCGGAATTATCTATAAGAACAGATGTAAGGTCATTACTGCGAAGACCTTCCATTGTAGTGTACTTCGCTATGGTATTGCCGGGTGAATTATAATCGAATGTAAATAATCCCCCTGAAGTTGCTACCCATACTTTAGTACCTTTTATACTTAAGTCCTTAACTTCCTTGAATGATGTATAAATATTCCAACCGCCTTTATCCTGGGCAAATGAGATATTTATAAAAAGAGTAACTGCTAACAATGCTATTGTTATGTGAATTTTTTTACACATCTTTTTCTAATTGGTTAGTTATAAAAGCGTAGAATATTATCTAATATAATTTATTGGTTAGCTTTTAAAAAGAGTTTACAGAAGCTCATCCAGAGCCATCCGGAGCTCATCACGTGCATGATTTTCATTTTGTGATTCCGTGACGCCGATTCCTTTTTCATATACTTTTTTTGCCATATCGAAATTTCCCATATGCTCATATGCTTTTCCCAATTGGTAATACGTTGCATGATAATCAGGTTTATCCAGTATGAGCTCTTCAAATATTCTTACGGCATCATCATACATCTTCAAAGAAAAATATTCAAGTCCTAAAGCATACCTCGTAAAGGAATCCTGCGGGTCTTTTTCCAGCATTTCAATTAATTGCTCTAAACGGGACTTCTCCAACATTTATTCTGTCTAACTTAAAAAAAATATTATTCAATAAAAGTGAAAAAATTATTATCGAATATTAATTTTATCAATTTCTATTGCAATATCAATGTCTTTTTGCGTTACACCTCCGGCAGAATGTGTTGAAAAGGATACCTCAATTTCCATGTATTTCATTAAAATATAGTCAGGATGGTGATTAAGCCTCTGGGCAACACCTCCAATTGCAGTGATAAAGCCCATTGTTACAGGATAACTTGCTGTTTTATAGCACTTTTTTATAGATTTTTCCCTGAATTCCCATCCATTTAGAGCCTTGAGCTTTTCAAGAATCTCTTCATCTGATAATTTTTCCGGCATGATTAATTAAAAAATTTTAAATTAAAAGTAATTATAAAATTGAAATTGATAAATAAAAAATCCCGGCTGATAAAACCGGGATTTTCTTCGTTGTTGTTAAACCCTAATAACAAAGGAAATAACTCAATATTCTCTACACACTCCATACACTCAACGCACTCCATACACTCAACACACTCCATACACTCAACGCACTCATTTTACTTTACTAAAATCATTCTTTTTATTTCACTAAAATTACCTGATTCAACCCTGTAAAAGTAAACTCCGCTCGCAAGATTATGAGCATTAAATCTTACTTCATGTTCACCTGCCTGCAAATACTCGTTTGTTAATACTTTTACTTCCCTGCCTGTAATATCATAAACTTTAATATTTACAAATCCGTCTTTTGCAAGAGTGTAGCTAATCGTTGTAGAAGGATTAAACGGATTAGGATAATTCTGATGTAATGTTATATCTCCTGCAGTTTTATTTGCATCATTAATCAGGTCTGCGGCAGTTACTCCTGTTACAGGAATATTAATATATGTATAATTATTCAGGTTAATATAATTACTGCTGTTCACTAAAGTTGGCAGTACAAACGGATTTGTTCCGAGGAACCAAACATCATCGGGGCTGGTATCAAGGTTAGTCACGGTTATTCTTATCTTATTTCCTGCCCTGAATATATGTGAGTGCGCCTGGCCGTTTATTGCCTTTGTCCTGATTGTGTTTTGAGTATAATTCCTGTCTGTGTAGTTAACCCTGTTAATAAGCCGCTGGGTACCGTCCGGTCTTACTTCATATATCTGGAAATTATACTGGCAAAAAGTTCTGGCAGTTGATGAATACTGCAAATTAACGACAGGCGTACCAACCATTTTGTAATCTTTTGTCAGCGGGTCTGTATCAAAGTTAATTGTTTTCTTTTTAAATTTGGAATCGAAAACCGGACCCGTAAATTCTTCATTTACTGCTTCTTTTAAAGTTAATCCTGAAACAGCATTTGTTAAGTTTACCCTGTCAGTCTTTGTCGGGTTAGCTGTAGTTTTTAATTTACCGTTTCTGTTAAAATACAGTCTCCAGTTTGCCGTATTCTGAGGCGGCCAAACTCTTGAGCTGTCATGGACAAATGTCCAGTAACTGCTTACTGACGGGTAAGTTGTGGAAGCATATTGATATTTTGCAGCATCAAGTGTGCCGTTCTGGACATCAAAGAGCCAATATAAGAACCAGTCATTAAAGAAGTTCATATGCCACTGGTCTTCGGTTGCCGAGTGGTCTCCGCCATGCCCCTGCACAGCTCCGACATACATTCTGTAAGGCACCTTAAGCAGCGACGCTGATTGAATAATACCGGATGCATTAAAAAATTTATCCTGCCATGAACCTTCAATTATAAGAGGTACCGTATTATTCGGAACGATGCTCATAAAATCTCTGTCTTTTGGAAGCCAGTAAGCTAAGCTATCCCATTTATTCTTATTGTTTGCATATACCCAATCGGACATTCTATCAACAACCGGTGTATACCTTGCTGTATCAGGATTGTATTCAACAGTCCAGAGGAAGGTCATTTTAATAGAGCCGTTCTCAATCCAGTTGCTTGCAAAATTCGGAGGAGCAAGTGCTGAGATTAAAGTCTTAACCTGTAATCCCAGGCATGCAGCCATAAAAGGAACCATGCCGCCCTGCGAGCCGCCCATAACTAGAATGTTATTTGGATTAGAGCCGTTGGGTGCATCACCTTTTACACTGTTTACTATTTGGATAAAATCCTGAGCTTCGGTTCTGCTGATAAGGTTTGATAAGCCGCCTGAATTACCCTGTCCCCTCATGCTGAAGGTCATTGTATAATATCCATATTCAGCTTGTGCCCGGCAGAAATTGGCTAAAGTTTCTTTATTATCGCCGTAACCGTGAACCATGATAACAGTAGGCCATCCGCCTGCGGGAGGAATGCCAACGGGCACAAATTTTAATGCGTCTATTATAACACCATCATTAAGAGTAATGTTAAAATCTGTGCGGTTTGCCACATAAACAGGGGCTCTTGATAACCCGGGCAGTACCGGAAAGTTATAGTCATTCAGGTACGTATGTCTATGGTTTTGCGAAAATAACGTTGAAAACGACAAAAACAGCAATAAAATTTGGAAAATTGTAATTTTTTTCAATTTTTTCATGTATTCCCTACTATATTAATTATTAGGAATTTAATAATTTGATTTCTAAACTTCAATTGTTTTAATAGAGACTTGCATAAAAAAAATATATATTGAACTAAAATTGTCGGATTATGATTAAAAAATGCGGTTTCTTTGAAAAAAATTTTTCATTATCACAGGTAAATATACCGTATTTTTGTAATCTATTAATTCACCTTACGCACTTTTGGTAAATTCAGTCCCGAGTACTCGGGACTGAATTTACCGAAAGTGCGTAAGGTGACCTGCTAACTCTTTGTTTAATTAATTTTGGCAAGGGGTAATAAGAATATTAATAATTAGAGTTATTTATATGATATTTAACATTATTTATGAAACATTCATATCAATGCTGTTACCCCCTTGTCTTTTATCAATTTCAAATCTCCTTACTGTTAACTTAGCGGAATTTATTCTCAAAGTCGCTGTAAATTCAATAAAATGAGATGTAAATCATTGTAATAAAGTGTTTTATCTTGAATTCCCGGTTTAATAGATTTAAATTATATTAATCATTCCTTTGCAAGTTCAAGAAGCAGGTTCCGTCATACTGTTGGAAAATATTTAGCCGGATACTTGCTGATATTTAAAAATTTTTAGTCATTATAAAAATGATTATGAAAACCAATACACTTCTGATAATCCTCTTGATGACTGCTGAGATAATTCTGCAGAATGGAAATATATATTCTGATGAAGTAACGCAAGAATGGGTGAAGACATACGTAAGAACCCCGGGAACACCTGATCTTTATGCACCTTTTATGGCATTAGATAAATTTGGCAATAGTTATGTTGCAGGTACAAACCGTTTAAACGATACAAATTATATAGCTGTAATTAAATACAGCACAGCGGGTGTGCAGCAATGGCTTAATCTTTATAAATACCCCGGTGAAGCTTATTACGAACCTATGGGCATTGCTGTGGACAGTTTGGGCAATGCTTATGTAATCACAAATTATGGTCAGGGGGTATTTAATTATTTAAACACACTCACAATAAAATTTAATAGCAATAACGGAACAGTTGTATGGGCTAAAAAATATATAGGACAGTATGGTGCAAGCTGTCCTAATGAAATTAAAATAGATAAGCATAACAACGTTTATGTAACAGGATGGTCAGACAGTTCATTAATTTGTATAAAATATAATTCAATAACGGGTGATACTATATTAGTAAAGAAATATCAGCCGGCAGGGACAATTACAAGCGGCAATTCATGCACAATAGATGATTCATTGAATATAATAATAACAGGTTATAAAGCATATTGTATTCCATATCCGCCGCCCGGAGGATGTTTTGACACACTGCTTACTATAAAGTATAACAAAGAAGGAGTATTGAAATGGGCAAAGACATATTTTAGCCCGACCGACAACTTAATTAGTATAGGTTTAAAAGTAGTCAATGACCAGTATGGAAGTGTATATATAATGGGAAGGACACGGAATAATACAGGGGATGATATATTTCTAACTTTGAAATATAATAGGGATGGAATTTTACAATGGGTTTCTACATATGATGGACCAGGGCAAGACGATGATTTTATAAAAAATATATCCATTGATAAAATACATAATGCTGTATTTATTACAGGTAGTGTATATTTTAACAACCATCGTGAAGCTACTTTAATAAAATATAATTCTAATTCAGGTGATTCTATCTGGTTAAGAAGAAACATTGGGCTGTATACAAATTCTGCATATAATGATGTAAAGATCGATTCAACAGGTAATACTTATTTAACTGGTGTAACTTTTAATTTAACCGGATCTGGATACGGAGTAATGACAACAAAATATACAATGCATGGTGAAATTGCTTGGCAAATTTTTTATAATGGATTTGGAACCGGATTGGAATTAGCCATAGATAAATATAAAAATATTTATGTATGTGGTACAACCGGATATGATTATATGGTTATAAAGTATTCGCAAATTATTGGAGTAAAACCATTAAGTAATAAAATACCATCAAAATATGAATTAAATCAGAATTACCCTAATCCCTTTAATCCTACTACAAAAATCAAACTATCGATTCCGAAGAAAAGCTACATTCATTTAAAAATATATGATGTGTTAGGCAGAATAAAAGAAGCATTAATAGATAAAGAATTAACGGCTTCTGAATATGAAGTAACATTTAATGCAGAAAACTATTCTTCCGGAATATATTTTTACCAGATGATTGCAGATGGAAAAATAATTGATACAAAAAAATTAACAGTAATAAAATAATTCTTACCGGTTGTTGATATTTGCATAAACAAAATTCACCTCATCTTTGCGGTCATCGCGGCTTTGCGTGATACAAAAAACCAGCGGTCATCCAGCGGGCACTCAGCGGGCACTTTATGGTCATCCAGTGGGCATTCTGTGGGCACTTTCCGGGCAGGTTTTGGGCAGGAGTTTTCGGAAAATGGCTGTAACTCATTGCAGTATAAAGAGATAACTCCTGCCCAAAGTGTCAAAAATGGCTCAAAATATGGCGATTATAAGCAGGAATCGAGGTTTTTCAAAAAATACTCCTGCCCATGTGTTTTTGGGGAAAAAGTGAAGATGTTTGTCGCTATATTTTAGAGTTAAAGTAAAACTTTAAGGTATTTCCGGTTTATTTAAACTCACACCCCTGTCCAAATAGTGAAATGGTGAAATAGTGAGATAGTGGTTTGTTAATTTGATAAATTTGATAAATCTGATGAATTTGATGAATTATTCCACACACTCTAAACTATTTTCGTGAAATGTTTGACAAGCGGTAATCTCCATATTATATTTATATAGTAGTGAATGCTGCGGCATATTGCATCTTATTGTCGTTCTTTGTCAATATCGAAATCATAATCTTCCGGTCGTGAAATTAATTTATCTTGAGCTTAGCTACAGGGTCAGATATGGAAACAAAAAAGTATAGAAATAGAAATTTCCAAATGTAGGAATTTTCCTACGTAAGAAATGAGCAATTTTCAAT
>Ga0105092_10002135_pt1 | contig 10584 bp, 10 predicted proteins | sample PPLLak2March2015_FD_87021 | JGI IMG/M metagenome (GOLD analysis project Ga0105092, IMG submission 87021) | Freshwater sediment microbial communities from Prairie Pothole Lake near Jamestown, North Dakota, USA - PPLs Lake P7 Core (1) Depth... | ecosystem: Environmental > Aquatic > Freshwater >...
CGCGGAGACGGTCGCGCAGCGGATGCACTACGCCAAGATGAAAGGCAACGAGGTCTTCAAGGTGGCGGTGCGGATGTTCGCCGAGTGCGCCGAGAAGATCCTTACCCGCAACGGCTTCACCTCCGACGACGTGAGCCTGTTCATCCCGCACCAGGCCAATCTCCGCATCATCGAGGCCGCTTGCAAGCGCGTCAGCCTGCCGATGGAGCGCGTGTTCATCAACGTCGACCGCTACGGCAACACCGGCGCGGCATCCGTCTACGTCGCGCTGGAGGAGGCGCTGGCGGCCGGCCGCATCAAGCGGGGCGACCTCGTGCTGATGGCCGCATTCGGCGGCGGCTTCGCCTGGGGCGCTGTGCTCGTGCGGTGGTAGCGCCAGCCGCCGCCATCGCGTTCATGTTCCCCGGCCAGGGCTCCCAGGCGGTTGGCATGGGCCGCGCGTTCTGCGAGACCTCCCGGGCCGCCAAGCACGTGTTCCAGGAGGCCAACGACGCGCTCGGCTTCGATCTGCAGCGCGTGATGTTCGAGGGCCCCGAGGCGGACCTGGCGCTCACGGCCAACACGCAGCCCGCCGTGGTGACCGCCAGCGTGGCCGCCGCCGCGGTGTGCGCCGAGCGCGGCCTGGTGCCAGTGCTGGCCGCCGGCCACAGCCTGGGCGAGTACTCAGCGCTGGTCGTGGCCGGGGCCCTGCGACTGGCCGACGCCGTGCGCGTCGTGCGCCGGCGCGGCGAGCTGATGCAGGCGGCGGTGCCGGTCGGCACCGGGGCCATGGCCGCGATCATGGGCGTGGGTTGGTCGGTCGTCGAGCAGGTGTGCGCCGAGGCCGCCCAGGGCGAGGTCGTGGAGATCGCCAACGTGAACTCCGAGCAGCAGATCGTCATCGCCGGGCACCGGGCAGCGGTGGAGCGCGCTGTTGCCCTGGTGAAGGAGCGCGGCGGGCGCAAGAGCGTGCTGCTGCCGGTGAGCGCGCCGTTCCACTGCGCGCTGATGGCGCCGGCCGCCGAGGGGCTGGCCCCCGAGCTGGCGAAGGTGACGGTCAGCGATCCCACGATCCCGGTCGTGCGCAACGTCGACGGCGGCGTCACCCGCCGCGCGGCCGACGTGGTCCCGTTCCTGCTCCGGCAGGTGACGAGCCCGGTGCGCTGGACCGCGTGCGTGCAGCGGCTGGCCGCCGAGGGCGCCACCACCTTCGTCGAGGTCGGGCCGGGGCGGGTGCTGAGCGGTCTGGCCAGGCGCATCGTCGAGCAGGCGCGCATCGCCGCCGTCGAGGACCCGGCCGGGCTCGACAAGACGCTCGCCGCGCTGGCCATGCCGTGACGACGCCGCCGCTCGGCGGCAAGATCGCCATCGTCACCGGCGGCAGCCGGGGGATCGGCGCGGCCGTCGCGGCGTTGCTGGCCGAGCACGGAGCGGCCGTGGTAGTCTCTGGCCGCGACGCCACCCGGCTTCAGCGCGCGGTGCAGGAGCTGGAGGAGCGCGGCGCCACCGTGCACGGCGTCGCCGCCGACGCGGCCAAGCGCGAGGACGTCGACCGGCTCGTGGAGACAGCCAAGGAGCGCTTCGGACGCGTGGACATCCTCGTCAACAACGCCGGCACCACGCGCGACGGGCTCCTGATCCGCATGAAGGACGAGGACTGGGATCGCGTCATGGACACCAACCTGCGCGGTGCGTTCATGACGACCCGGGCGGCCGCCAAGCTGATGATCCGGCAGCGGAGCGGGCGCATCATCAACATCGCCTCCACCGCCGGCGCCATGGGCAACGCCGGCCAGGCGAACTACTCGGCGGCGAAGGCCGGTCTCATCGGGCTGACCAAGGCCGCCGCCCGGGAGCTGGCCCACTGGGGCATTCTCGTGAATGCGGTGGCGCCGGGGCTGATCGAGACCGACATGACCACGGCCCTGCCGGCCGAGGCCCGGGACGCGCTGCTCGCCCAGGTGCCGCTCAAGCGGATCGGCGCGGCCCGCGAGGTCGCCGAGATGGTAGGATTCCTGGCCGGTGACGGGGCTGCCTACGTGACGGGGCAGGTGTTCCACGTCAACGGCGGCCTCTACATGTAGAAACCACTTCTTCGGGAGGTGACGGGTTCATGGCGAAGTCAGTCGAGGAGAAGGTGAAGGAGATCATCGTCGAGCAACTGGGCGTCGACGAGGAAGACGTCAACCCCAACGCGAAGTTCATCGAGGACCTGGGCGCCGACTCCCTCGATACGGTCGAGCTCGTCATGGCCCTGGAGGAGCACTTCGACATCCAGATCCCCGACGAGGAGGCCGAGAAGATCGTGACGGTCGGCGACGCCGTCCAGTACATCAAGGAGAACTCGTAGACTCGTGGAGCCACGGCGGGTCGTCCTCACGGGCCTCGGGGCGCTGACACCGGTCGGCAACACCACCGAGGAATTCTGGGCCGCCCTCAAGCAGGGCAAGTCCGGCATCGGGCCGATCACGAAGTTCGACGCCACCGGCTACCCGACCCGCATCGCCGGTGAGGTCCGTAATCTCGACGAGGCCCGGTACGTGGACAAGAAGGAGGCACGCCGGCTCGACCCGTACCTCAAGTACGCCATCGCCACCAGCGTCATGGCGGTGGAGGACGCCGCGCTCGACGCGGCCAAGGTGGACAGCACGCGCTTCGGCGTGTGCATCGGCTCCGGCATCGGGGGCATCACCACGCTGATCGAGGGTGAGGACGTGCGCCGGACCAAGGGCGCCGACCGCGTGTCGCCGTTCGTGGTGCCGATGCTCATCATCAACATGGCCTCTGGCCTGGTCTCGATGCGCTTCGGCGCCAGAGGCCCGAACTCCTCGGTGGTCACCGCGTGCGCCACCGGTAATCACGCCATCGGTGACGCGTTCAAGATCATCGAGCGGGGCGACGCCGACGTGATGATCGCTGGCGGGGCGGAGGCCATGATCGTGCCGCTGACCATCGCCGGGTTCTGCTCGATGAAGGCGATGTCGACGCGTAACGACGAGCCGGAGAAGGCCTCGCGCCCGTTCGACGCCGGTCGCGACGGGTTCGTGTGCGGGGAGGGGGCCGGCATCGTGGTGCTGGAGGCGCTCGAGCACGCCGTCCGCCGCGACGCCCGCATCTACGCCGAGATCGTCGGCTACGGGATGACGGGCGACGCCCACCACATGACCGCCCCCGATCCCGACGGCGACGGTGCCACCCGGGCCATGCAGATGGCGCTCGCGGATGCCGGCGTGGAGCCGGGCGCGGTCGGCTACGTCAACGCCCACGGCACCTCCACGCCCTACAACGACAAGTTCGAGACCATCGCCATCAAGCGGGTGTTCGGCGACCACGCGCGGCGGGTCGCGGTGTCGTCGACCAAGTCGATGACCGGCCACCTGCTGGGCGCCGCCGGTGGCATCGAGGCCATCGCCACCACGCTGGCGCTGCACCACGGGATCCTGCCGCCCACGATCAACTACGAGACGCCCGACCCCGACTGCGACCTCGACTACGTGCCGAACCAGGCGCGCAAGGTCGACGTCGAGTACGCGCTGTCCAACGCGTTCGGCTTTGGCGGGACGAACGCGACGCTCGCCTTCCGCCGCTATCGCGGCTGACCCCGTCGCCGCGCTCGAGGGCCGGCTCGGCCACCGCTTCGCCCAGCGTGCGCTGCTGGTCCGCGCTCTGACCCACGCCTCCTACGCCGCCGAGCACGCGCCCGCCGAGCCGCAGGACCCGCTCGCCTTCCTCGGTGACGCCGCGCTGGGTCTCGTGGTCGCCGAGCACCTCGTCGGTGCCGAGCCGGCGGCCGCGGTCGGTCGGCTCACGCCCCGCCGGGCCGCGCTCGTCGCCGACGACGCACTCGCCCGATGGGCCGTGACGCTCGACCTTGGCCCGCTGCTACGCCTGGGCCGCGGCGCCGAGCAGACCGGCGGCCGGGCGACCACGTCCATCCTGGCCACGACGCTCGAAGCCGTGCTGGGCGCGCTCTACCTCGACGCCGGGCTTCCGGCCGTTCGCCACGTGGTGGGCCGCCTGGCCGGGTGGCACGACGGCCGCGTGGTAGGCTGACGCCATGCGATGGTGGCGGTTCCGCCGGCGTCCGGACGTAGCCCTGGCGTCCGAGGATCTCCTGGCAACCGAGGAGCGGCTGCGTCACGCGGCCGAGGACGTGCTGGACGTGCGCGAGCGCCAGATCCGCGGGGGCGTCATTCTCTTTCGCGGCGCGCTGCGCGTGGACGCGCCCCGGGCGCTGGAGACCCTGCTGGCCCGGTTCGCGCCCTTCGGCTACACGCCGTTCGTACGCGCCGAGGGCGACGGCGTGCTCGTACAGGCGTGGCCGCTCGGCGACCTGCGGCAGCCGGCCCGCCCCGTGCTGGCGCTCACGCTGTTCGCGCTCACCGTGGTGTCCACGTTCCTGGCCGGCGCGTTCTTCTTCGTCGGCTCCGAGACGTTCGACGCCTATCGCGCGCTGCCGTTCCCGGGCTGGCTCGTGAGCGGCGCGCCCTTCGCCGTCACCCTGCTGGCGATCCTGGGCGTCCACGAGTTCGGCCACTACTTCACGGCCCGCTACTACGGCGCGGCGGTGAGCCTGCCGTACTTCATCCCGGCGCCGATGCTGTTCGGCACCTTCGGCGCCATCATCCGCATGCGGTCGCCCGCCCGCGACCGCAACGTCCTGTTCGATATCGCCGCCGCGGGCACCCTGGCCGGTCTCCTCGTCGCCATTCCCGCGCTGGTCATCGGCCTGTCATGGTCGCAGGTGGTGCCGGCCACCGGCGAGCCGAGCCTGGGCGGTTTCGGCTACTCGCTCTTCACGCGCCTGTTCGTGTATCTGGAGTTCGGCCCGCTCGACGGCATGGCCGTGATGACGCATCCGATGGCCGACGCCGCCTGGGTCGGGTGCTTCGTCACCGCGCTCAACCTCTTCCCGGTTGGCCAGCTCGATGGCGGTCGCATCGCCTACGCGCTGTCGGCGCGCCGGCACCGGGCGCTCGGCGTGACCACATGGGTGGTGCTGGTCGCAATGGGTGCGCTCACCGGCTCGGTGAACTGGTTCGTGTGGGCGGCGCTGCTGTTCCTCCTCGTCGGCTTCGACCACAGCCCGCCGCTCGACGACCTCACGCCCCTGACGCGGGGCCGCCGCCTGCTCGGTGTCGCCTGTCTGATCCTCGTGGTGCTTCTGATCCCACCGATCCCGATCTAGCGATCGCACCCTCTTCGGGTCCACGCGCGTCGTCGGCGGCGGCGAGCACTGCGCCTCGCCCGACTCGCCGCGCTCCGTTGACGAACCACACGCAGCCGATGCCGATTGCGTCGTCCGCGACCCAAGGGACGGACCTCTCCTGGGCAGTCACGGGTGCCGGGCGATGGTCGGCCCACCGGCCCGCACCCGCGAGAGCAGCGCCAGGCCCACCACGAAGAAGAGCCCGACGGCCACGATGGCCGCGCGCTGGTTGCCGGCCAGCAGCCACGACACCCCGCCAAAGACCAGCGGCCCCATGACGGCGCCGGTCTTGCCCACCAGCGAGTAGAAGCCGAAGAACTCGGCCTCGCGCCCGCGCGGGATCAGCGTGGCCATGAAGGTGCGGCTGGCGGCCTGCACGGCACCGAGCCCGGTGCCGGCCAGCACCGCGACCACCCAGAAGTGCCACTTCGTCTGGACGAAGTACGCCAGCACCGTCACCAGCGCCCACTGCAGCAGCGTCACCCGCACGACGAGCCGCGGACCGAGCCGGTCGGTGGCCCGGGCCCAGCCGGTGGAGCCGATGAGGGCGGTGACCTGGACCAGCATGAACAGGCCGATGATCTCCTCGAACGAGAAGCCGAGCGTCTTGGCGGCGAACACGCCGGCGAACGCGACCACCGTGTTCACGCCGTCCTCGTAGACCAGATAGGCGGTGAGGAAGCGCCGCATCTCGAGGCGGCGAGGATCGCGCAGGATCTCCCGCAGCGTGGCCAGCGTCTCGCGAGCCCCCCGAGCCACCGCGGTGGGGAGCGGCACCGGCTGGCGAGCGTCGGGCGGCAGGACGAGGAACGCCGGGACGGCGAAGATCGCGAACTGCCCGGCGGCGACGAGGAAGCACCCCCAGTAGGCCTTGGCCGCCGCGAACGGATAGGCGGCCAGGAAGGCCACCAGCGAGCCGGCGTAGCCGACGGCGAAGCCGGCCGCCGACACGCGGCCCAGGGCCTCCGGGGGCGCGATCCTCGGCAGGTAGGAGTTGTAGTAGACGAAGGCGGCTTCGAACGTGACGATCGCGGCCACGGCCACGGCGAACCCCCACACGACCTCCCCGGCGCCGACAGTGGCCAGCAGCGCGGTGGCGGCGACGGAGGCCAGGCTGAACCAGACCAGGAATCGCTTGCGCGCGCCGGCATGGTCGGCGATGCCGCCGAAGAGGGGGGAAGTGAGCGCCCCGAGCACCATCGCGACCGACACGGCCAGGCCCCACCAGAAATCGCCACGGCCGTCGGCGTTGCCGACCACGAGGTTGGCGTAGTAGGCGGGGTAGATCGTGGCCAGCACGATGGCGGCGAACGCGGAGTTTCCGAAGTCGTAGAGGACCCAGGCAACGATGGTGCGGCGCAGCGAGGCGGACACGGAGCGCAGGATGGCACGCGCTGCCGCGTTGCGCTACTATCCGGCCCATGCCGGGCCGCCTCGATCGCAAGTCGCTCGAAGCGCTGGTCCGCAAAGGCGCGATCGACACGGTTCTGACGGTCTTCCCCGACGGCTATGCCCGCCTCATGGGCAAGCGCCTCACTGCGCGTCACTTCCTCGAGCACGCCGTGGACGACGGCGTGCACGCTTGCATCTACCTCTTCACGGTGGACATGGAGATGGAGCCGCTGCCCGGCTTCACGCTCACCTCGTGGGAGCGCGGCTACGGCGACATGAAGATGGTGCCCGACCTCGGCACGCTGCGCCTCATCCCGTGGCTGCCCAAGACGGCGCTGGTGTTCTGCGACGTCTACACCGAGGAGGGCGAGCCGGTCGAGGAGGCGCCGCGCTGGGTGCTCAAGCGTCAGCTCGCGCGGGCCGCCGCCCAGGGCTACGTGGTCAAGACGGCGGCCGAGCTGGAGCTCTATTGCTTCCGGGAGACGTTCGAGGAGGCCCGGGCGAAGCGTTACCAGAACTTAACGCCCGTCGCGACCTACCTGGAGGACTATCACATCCTGCAGACGACGAAGGAGGAGCCGCTGGTCCGCGCCATCCGCAATGGGATGGAGGCGGCCGGCGTGCCGGTGGAGACGTCCAAGGGCGAGTGGGGGCGCGGCCAGGAGGAGATCAATCTGGTCTACGCCGAGGCGCTCGAGATGGCCGACCGCACCGTGCTGTACAAGCATGGGGCCAAGGAGATCGCTCACCTGCAGGGCTGCTCGTTGACCTTCATGGCGAAGTACGACATGGGTGCCGCTGGTTCCTCTTTCCATCTGCACTCCTCGCTCTGGGACCGGGCTGGCCGCAAGCCGCTCTTCGCCGCTCGGCGGGGCCACCGCCAGGCGCCACCGGTCTTCGGCCATTGGCTGGCCGGCCAGATGGCGATGGCCCGGGAGCTGGCGTACTTTTACGCGCCGGGCGTGAACGCCTACAAGCGCTATCAGGCGGGCTCGTTCGCGCCCACGCGCATCGTGGCTGGCTGGGACAACCGCACCTGCGGCTTCCGGCTGTGCGGGGAAGGCGTCTCGTTCCGGGTCGAGAACCGCATCCCCGGGGCCGACGCCAATCCGTACCTGGCCTTCGCGGCGACCATCGCCGCCGGTCTGCATGGCATCGCCAGCCGGCTGAAGGCCCCGAAGCTATACGAGGGCAACGCGTACGAGGACCCCACGCTGCCGCAGGTGCCGAAGACGCTGCGCGAGGCGATCGGCGAGCTCGAGCGCTCCAGGCTCGCCCGGACCGCGTTCGGGGATCGCGTGGTCGACCACTATCTGCACGCGGCTGGGCTCGAGCAGCAGGCGTTCGATCAGGTCGTGACCGATTGGGAATTGATACGCAATTTCGAGAGGATCTAGAAGGCTAAATAATGGACCGCTTGAAGGGTAAGGTCGCGCTCATCACCGGAGCGGGCATGGGGATGGGCCGCGAGGCCTCCGTGCTGTTCGCCGAGGAGGGCGCGCGCATCGTCGTCGCCGACATCGACGGCGTCGCGGCTCAGGCCACGGTCGAGCTCGTCGAGAAGGCAGGCGGCCAGGCCGTGGCGGTCACCGGGGACGTCGCGCTCGAGATCGACGTCCGGCGCATGATCGACGAAGGGGTGCGGCGGTTCGGCGCGCTGCACGTCCTCTACAACAACGCCGGCGTTCTCTGGAAGGATCGGGACCGCTCGGTGCTGGAGACGGACGAGAAGTGGTGGGACCGCGTGATGGCGATCAACCTCAAGTCCGTGTTCTGGGTCACCAAGTACGGGATCCCCCATCTCCGGACGGCGGGCGGCGGTTCCATCGTCATGATGGGCTCGGTGTCGGCGCTGGCCGGCTTCACCCGCGCCCAGGACGCGTATACGGCCGCCAAGGGGGCCCTGATCTCGCTCACGAAGTCGCTGGCCATCCAGTTCGCGAAGGACCGGATCCGCTGCAACGTGATCCACCCTGGTATCGTCGACACCCCGCTGCAGGCGCCATATCTCACCGAGGCGATCCGCAAGGAGTTCGAGACCGGCATCCCGCTTGGCCGCATCGCTCAGCCGCGAGAGATCGCCTACGTTGCGCTGTTCCTGGCCAGCGACGAGTCCTCGTTCATGACCGGCGCCGAGCTCGTCGTCGACGGTGGCTTCACGGCCGGCTGAGGGATGCCGCGTCCGGTCGTCCTGCCGGCGTTGCCCACGAGCCCGATCGTCGCCGTGCGTGCGGCTGGCGGTGTCGCGATTGCGCTCGTGCTGGCGACGCTCATCGTCTGTCCGGTCGCCGTGGTGGCGGTGCAGGGCCTGCTCGCGTCGGCACCGGACTGGCCCTGGCGGGTCGCGGCCGACACGCTGGCGGTGGCGCTGGCAGCCACGCTGGGCGCGCTCGTCCCGGCCCTGCTGATCGGGTACACGCTGATGCGCCTGGATGTTCCCGGCAGATGGCTTGTGTGGCAAGTCTTTAGGATCGGCGTCCTGATGCCGCCGTTCATCGTCTCCCTGGCCCTGCTCGCGCTGGTGGGCTCCCACGGTCTCCTCGCGGCCGGCGTGCCGCGGCCCGGCTTGGCCGCCATCGCGATCGGACAGGCGATCGCGTTGCTGCCCATCGCGGTCGCGCTCGTCGTGCGCGTGCTGGTCCGTGTGCCGGTCGAGCTGGAACACGTGGCCGAGGCCCTGGGCGCCCCTCGAATGACCATCGTGCGGCGGGTGACGCTCGGGCTGGCGGGTACCGGCGTGCTTCGCGCCGTCCTCGTCCTGCTCGGGCTGTGCCTGGCGGACGTCGCCACGCCGCTGTTGCTGGGCGGCGATGCCCGTGTGCTGGCGACGATCGTCGTGGCCACGGCCGCCGCGGATTCCTCCGGCGCGGCCCGCGCGGCGCTCATGCTGGCCGCGCTCGCGGTGCCGGTCGCCCTTGGCGGCGCCGCCTGGCGATCGGACGGCGCCGCCCTTCGCGAGCGGGCAGTCCTGCCCCGCCTGGAGCGGCGGGTGGCACCGGCCCTGCGCTGGTCGCTGGGCGCGCCCGTCTGGGTCGTCGCGGCAGCCCTCGCGGGGTTGTGGGCGGTCGTCCCGCTGGCATCGCTGCTGGCTCGAGATGCCGGCGGCCTATCGCTCGAGCACTGGGCCGTCCTGGCCACTGCGGCCGGCGCGAGGACGCTGGGCACCAGCGTGGCGCTGGGCATCGGCGCTGCGCTCGGGGGAACGGCGCTCGCGCTGGCCGCCGCCTGGATCGTCGAGCGGCACCGGGGCGCTGCCGGCCGGACGGTGGAGTTCCTCATGCGGATACCGATCGTGATCCCCGGCCTCGTGGCCGGAGTAGGGTACGCGCTGGTGTTCGCCGCGCCACTCGCCGGGTTCGCCGCCACCCTGCCGATCCTGATCGTCCTCGTGGCGTGCTGGGAGCTGCCCCTGACGGCTCGCGCCGCGCAGGCCGCGCTCGTCCGCTCGGATCGATCGGCCGAGGAGGCGGCGGTCAGCCTGGGGGCCGGAGCCCTGACCACGCTGGTGCGCGTGGTCGCGCCCGCGCTCAGGCCGGTGGCCGGCTGGATGGCCGGTCGTCTCTTCGCCGCCGGCGTGCTGGCGGTGGGCACCGTCATCGTCCTGGCCGGCGCCGGGCGCGAGCTCGGCGCGGTCACGATGCTCACGCTCGCCGCGACGGGCGCCACCGGGGCCGCCTGTGCGGTCGCCACCGCCCTGGTCGTGCTCGCGCGCGGGGCGGTCCTGCTCGGCCACGCGATCGCCAGCCACCAACACGGTCACACGCTGCTCGCCTGAAAGGAGACGAGGATGATGGCTCGCTGGGGGCTCCTGCTGCTCGTGCTGACGGTGGCGGCGGTACCCGTCCACGCCAAGGACATCGTCGTGATCTACACGGCCATCGAGCCGGAGCAGATCACCGATTACATGAAGGCGGTGAACAAGACCCTGCCCAACCTCGACGTCAAGATGCTGCGGCTGTCCACCGGCGACATCTCGGCCCGGTTCATGGCCGAGAAGGACAACA